>Ga0265327_10000404_pt1 | contig 80704 bp, 55 predicted proteins | sample 41621metaG_FD_202089 | JGI IMG/M metagenome (GOLD analysis project Ga0265327, IMG submission 202089) | Rhizosphere microbial communities from Carex aquatilis grown in University of Washington, Seatle, WA, United States - 4-16-21 metaG | ecosystem: Host-associated > Plants > Roots > Rhizosphere...
CTCCACAAGTGTAGAGGGATGCCCTGTATAAATACAGGTTTAAATATTAAACAGTATGATTCAACCTTGTTGAGATATAATCATCTCTCTTAAGTTTTCATCTTCCATTCCATCTCCGCTTCGTTCTTCTACGTCGCCCTTCTCCACAAGTGTAGAGGGGTGCCCTGTATCACTACAGGTTTAAATATTTAACAGTATAGTTCAACCTTGTTGAGATATAATCATCTCTCTTAAGTTTTCATCTTCCATTCAATCTCCGTTTCGTTCTTTACGTCGCCCTTCTCCACAAGTGTAGAGGGGTGCCCTGTATCACTACAGGTTTAAATATTTAACAGTATAGTTCAACCTTGTTGAGATATAATCATCTCTCTTAAGTTTTCATCTTCCATTCAATCTCCGCTTCGTTCTCCTACGTCCCCCTTCTCCACCCGTGGAGAAGGGCCGGGGATGAGGGCTCTAAAACAACGCCCCCTGCGTTGTAAACACCGGCAGGTTTTCCAATTTAAAACTGGCGATTTTTTGATAGGGCCCGTTCTTTTCAAGCCCAACCTTGCGGCGCAATAACAGCAGGTGGTCTGCAATAAAGCTGGCCGTAAAGTTTTTGTGCTCATACTCCAGCCAGGCTTTTTCGTATTGCCAGGGTTGCAGCTTGCGGGCAACGGTAAGGTGCGGCTCGGTAATAAAATGGGCCTTGTTATCGTTGTTTATTTTTAGCAGGCTTTGCGCATCGCGCAGGGTTTTAACCATATTAACAACAGGCACCTTGCTGGTAACATTTATATAAATAGTATGGCTGGGAAAGCTGCCAAAATCTTTAAGGTTAACCTTTATGGCAGGCAGGCCCATGGCCAATAATTTAAGCTTGTTTATAACCCGCTGCTCCATCATGGCATATTGCACAAAGTTTATCAGTGTTATGTGCGCCTGGCCCCATTTGGCCATCTCATGCTGGTAGTTGCTGGCAAATTCTTCTTTAACCGTTTTAACGCGGTTCTTCAACTCCTCGTGTGGTTCCAGCACCAGCAGGTACTCGTAGGGCGCATAGCCTGGTAGTTGTAATGTACGCTGTTCCATATCATTGTCTATTGGTTTTAACTGTACTAATTCCATGGTAAAAAATTTAATCGTTGGCCGCAAGCCTAAACAGGTTAACCTGCCTGAAGGCATCAAAATGGCTGCGCCTTTTTAGCAACACCAGCTCGTTAACCATAAACGACGCATTAAATGTGCGTTGCGAGTAATCGTATATGGCCTGGTTATAAATACGCTCCTGCAATTTTTTAGCCACATCAACATGTGGCTTTGCAAAACGCACGGCAGCAGGGTAGCCACTGCGCTGTATGTATTGGTCAACGGGGGCGAATGCATCAGCAAGCTGCTTAAACGGTTCGTGTTCCTGCACGCGTATAAATATATTATTGCCGGGGTTGCAGCTAAAATTGTTAAGCATAACCATAAAGCTTTTTTGCACACTGGTAATGCGATGCATATAGCGTATAACGGTTTCTTCCATAGCCTGTTTTGCAAAAAATTTAACTACAGTAATATGTGTGCCTTGTTGTACAATATTTTTCTGATTGTAGGTACTGTAAAACTGCTGCACCTCATCAGCCAACTGGCTGCAAATATCCTCTGTAGGGCGCACCACCAGTACATATTCATATTCATCTTCCATAGCAAAACCTAATGCGGGGCTTCGTAATAATTGCGTATGCATAAATGTGTTCATTTTATATTTAAAGTATGCGGTTACTAAAAATATTTAAAATAAAAAACTAATTTCTTTAGCAAATTATACTAAATTTATTGTCTGAAAAAATAAATTTTATAATATGCAGCAGGAAAAACTATACACAAGTGCCTATACAGGCACCAAAGAAATGGACCAGTGGGATATACCCACGGCCAATGCCACGGGCTTTGGCGCAGCCGCGGACGACTACATGGAACGTGGCATTGACCTTAACGAGCAGCTTATATTAAACAAGCCCGCCACTTTTTTCTTTCGGATGAATGGCGATGCCATGGTTAATGCCGGCATACAAAGCGGTGATGTGCTGATTGTTGACCGCAGCATTAAGGCTGCCAACGGCAAAATAATTATAGCGGCCATTAATGGCGACCTTGTGGTGCGCCGCTACCAGCAAACCATTAACCGCATAACATTAATAGCTGAAAACCAAAAGTATGGGAATATTGAACTGGGCGAGTTTACCGAATACACATCGTGGGGGGTTGTTACCTGCGTAATACATATTTTGGAACGCCGCCTGCTGCCTGAAAGTACTAAACCGGCAGCGCATAAAGACAGAAGCGGAAGACAGAAAGTGAGATATTAGATCGTCATTAGGTCATTGGTCAATAAGTCGTTAAGGAAGTACGGTTTACGAGGAACGAAGTTGGAAGTGAGATATCCAATGACGAAGTATATTAAATAACTGTGCCGCTATGATTGATAGTTTAAAAAGATAAACCGGCATTGACCCGGGGCGTCCTTCTCTGCAAGGAGAAGGAACGAGGATGAGGCGTTACCAGGCGACAGAACAACTGTGAACATCGTTGCGTCGCACACTTCAACCCTAAACCTTTATTAAACAAAGCCGTTGCTAACACCAGTAATTATTTCAACCCTTAACCTTTACATATTTACTACCTCCAGCTAACACTACTAAACAGAAACAACATTATTGTTTAAAAATTAAAACAGGCCATTATTACATGGCCCCCTTCTCCACCCGTGGAGAAGGGCCGGGGATGAGGTATATGCAAAACATGGAACACAACCCCAACGCCAAACCAAAACCATCTTCCCACCCGGAAGAAGGTGCAGGAAGCGAATACCTTAAAGGGCGTGGGGCACAGGTAAACACAAAGAACCGCTTTTTAATAAACGAGCGCACAAGAGAACATGTTGAGGGCATTGACGATTGGGAAGACCCTAACGTGGAGACACAATATTTGGAAGAACACAGCAAAACCATTGTTAATAAGGTTGACAGCCCCGATGTAGGCATGTGGTATAGCATGAACCCCTACCAGGGCTGCGAGCATGGCTGCATTTACTGCTACGCCCGTAATGTGCATGAGTACTGGGGCTACAGCGCAGGGCTTGATTTTGAACGAAAAATAATAGTGAAGAAAAATGCGCCTGACCTGCTGCGTAAATTTTTAATGGACCCCAAATGGGAATGTGTACCTATTGGCCTTAGCGGCAATACAGATTGCTACCAGCCCGCGGAGAAAAAATTTGGCATAACACGCAAACTACTGGAGGTATGTAACGAATTTAACCAGCCTGTTGGCATGATAACCAAAAATGCAGGCATGCTGCGTGATATAGACTTGCTTACCGAAATGGCAGGAAAAAAACTGGTGAGCATATTGGTATCTATCACATCGTTTAACGAAGACCTGCGGCGTGTTATGGAACCACGCACCACTACTGCCAAACAACGGCTAAAGCTTATTAAAGACATGAGTGACCGTGGTGTGCGCATGGGTGTAATGCTCGGGCCTATGATACCGGGCCTTAACGAGCACGAGATGCAACGCATAATGCAGGCAGCCAGCGAGCACGGCGCTACTTTTAGCGCTTACACATTTATAAGGCTGAACGGCGCTATAAAAATTATGTTTCACGACTGGTTGTATAAAAATTTTCCTGACCGGGCAGATAAGGTGTGGCATTTAATTGAGGGCGGCCACGGCGGCAAAGTGAACGACAGCCGCTGGGGTGTGCGCATGCGCGGCGAAGGTCCTATAAGCGATCTTGTGCGGCAACAGTTTCAAAAATATAACAAACTATACGGCCTTAACGCCGAACGCTGGGAGCTTGACTGCAGCATATTTAGGAGGCCGGGCGAGCAGGGGAGGTTGTTTTAGATAGTCGGCATTCTTTAGTATAGTAATGCCGGTATATCATTAAACTTTGCAAAATCCGCTAACAAATCCATTCATCCAAAATGTAAGCAGCATGTGCAGTTTAAGTTATATTTACGCTACTTTATGCTGCGTAAAATTACTCCTTTGCTGCTACTTTTATGGTGCAGTATAACATGTTGGTCGCAAATAAACCCACCATGCACAACTTTGGGACAAACCCCGCAAACAGCTTTTCCTGTATGCGGCACTGAGCCATTTATACAAACAACTGTACCTTATTGTGTAAATCACGCCATCCCTGTGCCCGGCTGCGGCAACGATTATGCTGATGTTAACCCTTATTGGTATAAGTTTACCTGTTATAAATCAGGCACACTGGCATTTACTATAAACCCTATTAACCATAACGAAGACTACGACTGGCAAATATTTGACGTTACCGGGCATGATGTGGGCGAAGTATACACCAATGTTAACCTGGTGGTAGCCGGCAACTGGTGCGGAACATACGGCATTACAGGCGCATCGCAGGCAGGCGTATTTAGTAATCACTGCGCATCCTCGCCTGCTGAAAATATTAATGCCTTCAGCACAATGCCAGATCTTATTGCAGGGCATCAATATCTTTTACTGGTTAGCCACTACACAAAGGCGCCCAATGGCTATAACCTGGCTTTTGTGGGCGGTACCGCAGTAATTACAGACACTGCACAACCGCACTTAAAAAGCGCCGCCCCAACCTGCGATGGTCAAAGTATAGTGGTAGTACTTAACAAAAAACTTACCTGCAAAAGCATTGCTGCTGATGGCAGTGATTTTACAGTAAAACTTAGTAATACAAAAGTTACAGCAGCACATGGGGTTAATTGCAGTAACAGTTTTGATATGGATTCGCTAACCGTACAATTAAGCAACCCGTTACCGCAGGGCAAATACACTTTATATGCCCAAAGCGGCAGCGATGGCAATACGTTGCTGGACTATTGTGATAACGCGCTGGCTGTTGGCGACAGCGTAAATTTTGAAGTATTGCCCAAACAGCCTACACCTTTTGACAGCATCATACCCCCTGGCTGTGCACCTAACGTTATTCAACTTTTTTTCAAAAAGGGAATTCTTTGTAATTCTATCGCCGCCAATGGCAGCGATTTTACCATTGCAGGTACAACGCCGGTAACAATAACGGGTGCAGGAGGCAATTGTATTAATGGCATTAGCAACGTGGTAAATATTTATTTATCGGCCCCGCTGCTACAGGCAGGCGCCTACTCTGTTAATATACAAAAAGGCACAGATGGCAATACGCTTATAGATGAATGTGGTGAAGAAGTGCTGCCATCATCGCGCATGTTTACAACCATAGATGCCGTGTTCGCAGCCTTCACCCATAACTTATTGTACGGATGCAAAACAGACTCCGTAGTATGCGTAAGCACCAGCAACAGGGGCGTTACAAACTGGGCCTGGAGTTTTACCGGCGGTTATACTGGCCAGGCGCAAAACGCCATGGCTGTTTATACAGATTATGGCCCTAAAACAATATCATTAACAGTAACTAACGGCATTTGCAGTGATACGGCCACGGCAACTGTAAACCTTGATAATTATTTAAAGGCTGCTTTTAATATATCCGTTCCATTTGTATGCCCGGGTGATAAAGAAATATTTACTGATTCAAGCGTTGGTAAAGTAGCCGCCTGGAACTGGAGTTTTGGCAATGGTTTGTACAGCAACCGGCAAAACCCGCAAATAGTATTTACACCTGTAAACAGGGATAACGATAATGTTGTTAGCCTGACTGTGCAAAATGACCACAATTGTTTTGATGTAGCCCATAAAACAGTTAAGGTTTTATATAGTTGTTACATTGCAGTAGCATCTGCCTTTACGCCTAATGGTGATAATTTAAACGATTATTTATATCCGTTAAATGCCTACAAAGCTGTCAACCTTGAGTTTAAAGTGTTCAACCGCTTTGGGCATCTCATTTTTTCAACAAAGGACTGGACAAAAAAATGGGACGGCACTTTGAACGGCCACCCGCAACCTACGGGCGCCTATATATGGACCCTCACCTATACACACAGTGAAACACAACAAAAATATTTTTTAAAGGGCACATCGGTGCTCATTAGATAGTATTAGAAATTGGGGCCCGGTATTACAAGCCGTTACTTAACAGCAATACGCGTAAGATTTTCCCTTAGTAAAATTAAAAGCACGGCCGCAACAGTTGTATGCAGGGTAATAAGCAGCGGCGTACCCATAATAAATGGGGTAGAAAGAAAACCATTAAGCAACAGGCCGTTTAAAAATGTTAGCACATACAGCAGTATTAATACCAGCGGTAATGTTAAAAAGCCTGCTATGTATAGCCATTTAAATTTATTGGTAATGGTTTTATAAGCCCTTACAATGGGCGGAACACCCAATAATAAAAGTACAGCGGTGCAAATAACTATTATTTGGGTATGGCCCATAAACGCTTGCAGAAAATGTTTTGCTACTACCATCTCATCACCGCCGCCCATCATAGGGCCGGTTATTCTGCCAAGGGGTATATTAGCGAATACCAGTGCGAAGCCCATAGCTTTGTTGTGCTGGCTTCGTGTACTTAGCAAATACCACCCCATCCACATTAAAGCAAATGAAAACAGCGGGCCTGCAAGTGTAGCCAACCACGTCCATGCGTTTGCATCACAACCGCTGCAAAGCTGCCAAACATTAAAGTCTCTTGTGCCCCAGCAACCACAAATGATGCGCCCAATGGTAATATGCACTATCTCATGCACTTCAAGCATTACTATAACCAGCAAAAGAAAAGTGATAATGTAGCGTACTGAAAGTTTTAGCTTCATGGCTGTGCAAACATAGTTTACCTATTGCACGTTACAGCTACCGACATTGAGGGATAGGTGATTATTATGCCTGGCTTTAATTGACCGGAAACTGCTATTAGCTTTTTGTTTCGCCAAGGCCTGGCTTAAGTGAACTTAAAGCCCCGTAACATATTGGCACAGGGTGCTGGCTGTATGCCTGTTACATCTTTTCCGTGGCCACGCATATTTGCAATTTAAAGGTTACAGGTTCTTCAGCTTGTCCCACATTTCGGGTATGCGTTTTATCCAAACAAGTTCGCGGCGTTTTATACCGGCATCTTCTGCTCCATAACCCATATATACTTTTCCGCCCTGTAAAGATGATGTTACACCACTCTGCCCCATAACAACGGCATTGGCGCCAATGGTTATGGTTTTATTTACGCCAACCTGGCCCCATAAGGTAACGCCATCTTCTACTACAGTAGCGCCGGCTATGCCAACCTGTGCTGCAAACAAACAGTTTTTACCAATCTCATTGTCGTGGCCAATATGTATCATATTATCAAGCTTGGTTCCCCGTCCAATGGTAGTTGACGCGGTAACACCACGGTCAATAGTACAGTTAGCGCCAATCTCAACATCATCTTCAATAACTACATTGCCGCAACTTTGCATACGCTTATACCAAACATCGCGGTTTTTTTTGGTATTGTAGTAAAAAGCATCACTGCCAATAACAGTACCTGCCTGTATAATTACATTATTGCCAATTTGTGTGTAATCGTTTATAGTAACATTAGGGTAAATAATGCAGTTGTTGCCAATAGTAACATCTTTACCAATAAACACATTAGGCATTACTACGGTACCTTCACCAATAACAGCACTGTCGTTTATAGCTTTTGTTGCGGGTGCAAAAGGCCTGAAGTGGTTTACTATAGTTAAGTAAGCTTCAAACGGCTCTGCAACAACCAGCAAAGTTTTTTCGGCGGGCAATTCAACATCCTTTGTGTTTATAATAATATGCGTTGCTGCGCTGTTAAGGCATTTTGCATAATATTTAGGATGGTCAACAAAACAAAGATCGCCTTCTTCCACTTTATGAATCTCGTTAATGCCAAGTGCCGATGCTGATGCACTACCAACCACTTCAGCACGTATAAGATCAGCTATCCATTCAATTGTTACCGGCGCAGGAAATTTCATTTTACTCAATTTTATGTTCACAAAGGTAATGAGTGCATCATCCTGCAAATAAAATTAACAAACAAGCCTTTCTTAAAATTTTCCTGCTTCAAGTTAACCGGCCCTAACTAAATACAAGCCTGCCAAACATAACATAGAATTGCTAAAACCGCTGAAAGCCTTTGTTCATGCATGTTACAGCATGTGCATTTTTATATTTACAAGCAACACATTGTCATAAAAAATAAACATTAGGGGCATAACAGTGTTTAAAACCCCGCTCTATTCACACATAAATAAAAAAATGTGCATAAAATTTATTCAAAAATTTTTTGTGTTAGAAAAAACTCTTTTTAATATTGTGTCGGGAATTTATTTCCCGGTACTTACTAACCCATCTATATACAAAGTCCCGCACTTGCGGGACTTTGGCTTTTATGCACTGTTACTTCATCATATATAAACCTTACATGGCGCTTTCGCAGTTTACATCGCTGCATGGTAAACAAACGCTGGCTGATTTTTTTAGTGTTCCTAAAGACGTATATCCCGTGGGCAGGCTTGATGAAGACAGCGAAGGATTGCTTATATTAACTAACGATGCAGCGCTTAACCATAAGCTGTTAAACCCTGCATTTGCCCATGAGCGCGAATATTGGGCACAGGTTGACGGCGCCATAACACAACAAGCCATTAACCAGTTACGGGCAGGTGTTGAAATTGCTGTAGATGGAAAATTATACAAAACAAAACACTGCTTTGCAGAATTAATAACCGGTGAACCTGCTGCACCACCGCGAACCCCGCCCATACGCTACAGGAAAGAAATACCGGCACCCTGGCTGAAGCTAATTTTAACCGAAGGCAAAAACAGGCAGGTAAGAAAAATGACGGCTAAGGTTGGTTACCCAACACTAAGGCTTATACGTTACCGCATTGAACAGTTAATGTTACACAACATGCAGCCGGGCGAAATACTATCACTGCCTAAAAACACGGTTTACAAAAAATTATTCGGCAGTACAGGTTAGAACATACTTACCAAAAAGTGTTTCGTATTTACATTTGTTTATAAAACTAACTGTATGGCTGAAATTGAGGTAGCAAAAGACGGATATACAATACTTACCGGCGCCGAACATATAAATATTGATGCCGTGCATGCTTACCTTCACCGCTCCTACTGGGCGGCAGGTATACCAAAAGCAGTTGTTGAAAAATCAATAGCCAATTCATTATGCTTTGGTGTTTTTAATAATGGCGTACAGGTTGGTTTTGCAAGATTGGTGACCGATAAGGCAACCTTTGCATACCTGGCAGACGTTTATATACTGGAAGAGCACAGGGGCAAAGGTTTATCAAAATGGCTGATGGCAACTATACATGCACACCCGGAGTTACAAATGTTGCGCCGCTGGTTGCTGGGCACCAAAGATGCGCACAGCCTTTACGAACAGTTTGGCTGGGAACATTTTACAGCGGAAGGTTGCAGCCGCATAATGCAACGCTATAACCCTAACATTTACCAGCAAAACGCTGCCGTTTAGCCTGCATAGTGCAACTAAAACAACAGCCCCAAAATATCACTGGTACATTTCTTATCTTCGCGGCATGGAACAGTTGTTACAACAAATAGAATATTACAAGCAGGATGTAACCACCTATACAGCAAACAATGCAGATGAGGTTGAGGCTTTTCGCATAAAGTACCTTGGCACCAAGGGGCTTGTTAAAGCAGTTATGGGTGAAATGAAGAACGTGCCTAATGAAAATAAAAAGGAGTTTGGCTTAATACTAAACGAGTTTAAACAATTTGTTGAAGGCAGGTACGAGGCTTTGAAAGATGCCAACGCCGGCGCTGACACATTAACCAAACAGCAAATTGACTGGAGCTTGCCTGGTGATGAATTTGCTGTTGGTACACGCCACCCGCTAACGGTGGTGCGCAACCAGATAGTAAGCATATTTAAAAGATTAGGCTTTGCTGTTGCCGAAGGGCCGGAGATTGAAGATGACTGGCACAACTTTGGTGCAATGAACCTGCCGGAAGACCACCCGGCACGCGACATGCAGGATACCTTTTATATTAATCAAAACCCTGCATGGCTGTTGCGCACGCATACCAGCAGCGTACAGGCAAGGGTAATGGAAAAACAAAAACCACCTATTAGGGTTATATGCCCAGGCCGTGTATACCGTAATGAAACCATAAGTGCAAGGGCGCATTGCTTTTTTCACCAGGTTGAAGGTTTGTGTATTGATGAGCATGTAAGCTTTGCAGACCTTAAGCAAACACTGTACTTTTTTGTGCAGGAAATGTTTGGTAAAGATGTTAAGGTGCGTTTTCGCCCATCTTATTTCCCGTTTACCGAACCAAGTGCAGAGATGGACATAAGCTGCCTTATTTGCGGCGGCAGCGGATGCAGTGTATGCAAGCACACGGGCTGGGTTGAAATATTAGGCAGCGGTATGGTGCACCCTAAAGTATTAGAGAACTTTAATATTGACCCAAATAAATACACAGGCTTTGCTTTTGGTATGGGCATTGAACGTATATGCCAGCTAAAATACCGCGTTAACGACCTTAGGCTGTACTCACAAAACGATGTGCGGTTTCTACGGCAGTTTACGGGTATAGTGTAAAGCCAGTCATTGGGTCAATGGTCATTGGGAAAGGAAAGTTGATTGGTAAGCACCAGTTGATTGGTTGATTGGAAAAAACTCATTAGCCAATAAATCATTAAAGAAGAAAATTGATTGGTTAATTGAAGGTGTGTTGAAAACAATTCTCACCTGGTATATTTATATGGAGGCCGAAACAAACCTTACCGTGTTACTTAAAAATATGCAGCCATTGTTAAATGATGGGGAGTTTGTTTTTTGCACGGTAACCGGGGCGCTGTTTTTAGATGCATCACAAATAATTTGCAGTTTTAAGGAGAAAGAGGGAACCACACTTATTCTGCCCAAACATGTTGCAGATGCTAATAAATTACCATACACCTATGTAGCGGCATGGATAACGCTAACCATCCATTCATCGCTTGAGGCTACAGGCCTTACCGCCGCTTTTTCTACAGCGCTTGCAAAAGCAGGCATTAGCTGCAATGTAGTTGCCGCGTATTACCACGATCATATTTTTGTAGCAGCACAGGATGCTGAAAAAGCAATGGATGTATTAAAAGAATTGGCTAAGGGAATATAATGCGGGCTATTTGAGCCGCAATTAGCCGCTTAAATTTTTAGCCCTCTCAGTTTTATTCCAGGTACCAGCATTGGCACCCTTTTAGCATATAACATGTACTCACTGCCAAATTCAGTAACTAATTTTCTTTCCTCAAACACGGTACCTACTATTGTATACAATGTTATACAACAACAGGAAATAAGGTTACTTACAGATGGCTGCCATAACAATATGCACCATACAAAAAGCAGCGTGCCAAAATACAAAGGGTGGCGCATGTATGCATGCAGCCCGGTTTGCTCAAGGTGGGGAACAATTGCAGGACGGTGTTTTAAAAACACATCAACACCGCTTAAATACATAAAATACTTTTTTATACTGATGCCCATTACCAGTAATGCGGGCACACATATAAGTACAGCAATTGTTTTTTCTGCAACAGTATTTTTCCATAGCAATACCGGCGTTAAAGAAAAATGATACCACACAATAACCAACAGGTTAACTGTTGCAAACAACGAATATACAGGGCGGTGATAACGATACCTGCCCTTCATTATACCGCTGGCCCACAACTTAATTTTTGTTGCAGCAAATACACTGTGCATTGCACCAAATAACAGCCATAATATAACAAGCCAGGTGTATTGCATAATAATTGGCGCTACAGCCTTTTAAGCGGGTTAGCCACAGCAGCAGCAAAATCAGTCCAAATTTCGTGCACAATTTCAGCTGCAGGTTTTATTTCGTGTACAAGGTAAGCGCTTTGGCCAATTTCAAGCTCGCCCTCATCAAGCTCGCCTTCAAACATTCCACGTTTAGCGCGCCCGCGGCCCAAAAGGCTTTTTAGCTCTGTTTCATCGGCGCCGCGCATTTCGGCAGCTTTTACTTCTTCAAAAAACTTATTCTTTAATAACCGCACCGGTACCGTTTTTTTCATGCTAAGCATCGTATCTCCTTCAACTGATCGTACAACCGCATCTTTAAAATGCTGGTGGCTGCTTGCCTCGGTGCTGCAAACAAACCGGCTGCCTATTTGTGCGCCGTCTGCACCAAGCGCCATAACCGCAAACATTTGCCGGCCTGTAGCAATGCCGCCCGCCCCAATAACAGGTATGGTTACTGCACTGCAAACAGCGGGTATTAAAACCAATGTAGTTGTTTCTTCCCTGCCGTTATGACCCCCAGCCTCAAAGCCCTCGGCAACCACAGCATCACACCCGGCTTCTTCCGCCTTTTTTGCAAACTTGCTGCTGCTTACAACGTGTACTACCATTATGCCTTTCTCCTTTAGGTAAGATGTATATGTTTTGGGATTACCTGCTGAAGTAAAAACAATCTTCACCCCTTCTTCAATAATTATTTGCAGGTGCTTTTCAACATCAGCATACAACAATGGAATATTTACACCAAAGGGTTTGCCTGTTGCCTGTTTGCATTTTTGTATATGGTTACGCAATACATCAGGGTACATACTGCCGCTGCCAATAATGCCAAGCCCGCCGGCATTGCTTACCGCGCTTGCCAGCCGCCAGCCACTGGCCCATACCATGCCAGCCTGGATGATGGGATATTGTATGTTGAATAAACTGGTAATGCGGTTTGAAAAAGACATATTATTGAAATATATTAAATACGTAACTTGACCCATATATAAATCCCTAACCAATTAAGTCACATGAAGGTAATAAACAAAACAGTACCCTTTATTTTACTTCTTGTAGCTAATTTATTTGTTTGCCCCAAGAGCTTTTCACAAGAATCAATTGAATCAGAATCTTTTATAAAACACATTCAGCAAACTTCTGATAGCAGTATCGTTTACTATAACTGGGTTGCCCTTCTTCTTGGCCAGCCCAAACACTATATTATAAGTAAACAAGGCGATAAGTTTATTTGTTCGGAACGTCGTCGTCAGCGGTCAGATTACCTTTATTATAACACCGACATTGACACGACGGAATATTTTAATAGAGCATTAGCTAATAACGATTATTTAAAATATTGGAACATTGTTATGCAATACAACCCATGGTTGTTAAAAGACGATAGTGATACAACATGGAAAGACACAAGCGGTTTTAGTGTTGACGACGGGCGTGCTTTAAATTTATTATTAATAACAAAAGCTAACATTAAGCACCTAAGTTTTGATAACCCTGATATTTATGAGGAAAATGTGCCCGGCAATATTAACCGGCAAAAGGTTTTAAAAATTGAAAAGATATTTGAAAAAGTATTCCAATGAGATGGCAATTATTTTTTATCAATTCACATTTAACTTTAAAGAAAAAAATATGAGTACAATAATGGAAACGGTATTACAATTACCGCGTGAGGAAAAGATAGAATTGCTACATGCCTTGCAGGATGACCTGGAAGGGGATGATAATGAATTAAAAGAAGACGATCTGTCAAAAGAAGAATGGGCAGAATTATACAGAAGAGAAAAAATGCTTGAAAGTGGAGAGGCAACTCTTATGACGATGGATGAGTTTACCAAAAAACTGAATGCCCTGCAAAATGATCTATCAATTTGATGTACACAGTTTGTTTTGGAAAGATGTTAACGAAGCAGTAGTATATTACTATAAAATCTCTCCCGAGCTCTCAAAAAGATTTTCTAACGTACTTCTTGAAACACTCAACAAAGCCCGAAAACAACCTTAAAATTATTTTAATCTTTCTAAAAAATACAGGCGTATAAGATTAGTTGCATTCATACCAGGTAATTTATTCCTTTAAAAATAACCAGGTAATAATTTTGCAGCTAAAACACGAAAGTTCCCGTTCAAGGGATTATGCTAAAAGGGGTAAAGACTTATCTTAATAATGTTGATGCCATTTGTACCAAAGATGAAGTGATTGCGGCGCAACCGGGACGTCACGAAATACAAAGGCCGGCATTACTACGCTCTACCCAAAATCTATCTCCGTATTATCACCAATATTTAAGCTGCGGCTAAGGCCTTTAACGCTGGCATCGCTGCCAATAAGAGAGTTGTCAATAACAACTTCAAACAGGTTGGTGTATGAGCCAATAATGCTGTCGCGCACCACAGAGTATTGAATATTTGTATCAGCGCCGATAGACACATGCGGCCCGATAATGGCATTTTTTAAAATGCAGCCCGCGCCTATGCTTACAGGTGGCACAATTATAGTATTTTCACTTTGCACGGTTGCATGCACCGTGCCGCCAAATTTTTTGAGCAGGGTTGTATTACTTTCAAGCAGGGTTTCTTTTTTGCCGCAATCAAACCAGTTGCGCACCCTGAACGATTTAAATTTTGCACCGCGTTTAAGCATGCAATCAAGCGCATCGGTAAGGTTATACTCGCCCCGGCTTTTAATATTTTGCGCAAACAGGTGGTGCAGGCACTGGTACAAAATATTTGTTTCTTTTATTTTATAAAGCCCAACCAACGCCATATTGCTTTTAGGTATGCTTGGTTTTTCAACCACGTGCTCAATAAAACCTTCGCTGTCAACAACGGCTACACCAAAATTTTGCGGGTCGTCTACCTTTTTTATGCCCAGCATACTGTAAGGGCTGGCAAGCACTTCCTGCACGTCGTACTCGCAAATAGTATCGCCCAATACAACAAACACTTCGTCGTTATTTACAATATTTTTGGTTAGCTCAATAGCATGTCCTGTGCCCTGCCTGTCGTTTTGATAAATGCAGTGGCAGGTAAGGTGGGGAAAAGTTTGCGCTACATATTGCTCAATTTTTTCGCCCAGGTAGCCAACAATAAAAATAAATTCGGTAATGCCTGCGGCATGCAATTGGTCAACAATAAAACTAAGAATGGTTTTACCCGCAATTGGTATTAACGCTTTTGGCTGAGTATATGTATGTGGACGTAGCTTGGCGCCGGCGCCGGCTACAGGTATTATAGCTTTCATTTGGAGGCCTTTTTTTCATTGATCGGTTGCTGCTCGTGTCAATTTTACACTTCAATGAGGTGGCGAAAATAGTAAAATATACTACAACTGGAAATTAAGAATGTTTGAAGCCCGCGCATAAACATTTTATATGTTTGCTGAAACAGCGTATTAATTACCCGCACTTTGTAAAAAAAACTAATTTTATAGTGCTACCCAACCCATTATTATAATGCCCAACAGCAATAAAATTTTACTACTAACCCTGTTAACTGCCATTGCTGCTATTTGTATGTTTTTTGTAAAACCCATAGCGCAAAATGTATTGTACCACCAGTTTGCAGACAGCAGGACTTATGCAGGCATACCCAATTTTGCAAATGTTATAAGCAACCTGCCGTTTATTATTATTGGCGCGTACGGCATAACCACTTTACAACATGCTGCAGCGCCCGCCAATATTAAGCTAATGTATGCGGTTTTGTTTTTTGGCATTTTTATTACAGGGCTTGGTTCAGCATACTACCACTTAAACCCCAATAACAACACACTTGTGTGGGACCGCATACCCATGACGATTGTTTTTATGGCTTTTCTATCATGTACCATTGCCGGGTTTATTAATATAAAAGCAGGTACTTTATTATTACTGCCGTTATTACTGTTGGGTATTGGCAGCGTTTTTTATTGGCAGTATACTGAGCAGGCAGGCGCGGGCGACCTGCGGTTGTATGGCTTTGTACAATTTTACCCTGCCTTGTTTATACCGCTTATTATGGTGCTTTTTAAAAACCGAGCCCAAAGCAACACCATGCCGTTACTTGTATGGCTGGTGGTTTGGTATGTTATTGCCAAGCTGTTTGAGCATTTTGATGTGCAGGTTTACAACGCAACCGGTTTTATAAGCGGCCACACTTTAAAGCACCTTGCTGCAGCATTAAGCACGCTATGTATAGTAAAGTTTTCTGCAAGGAAGTATGTACTACACTAGCAGCAAAAAGGCCGCAACTTTATAACAAAAAAGTAGCGGCCTTTTGCATTTATAAACAGGGTGTTTTACTCGCTTCGCAGGCTTTTAACCGGGTTTGCCAATGCGGCTTGTATTGCACGGTAACTTACTGTAAGTAATGCTATGGCTATTGCGGCAACACCCGCGGCCACAAACATCCACCAGCTAAGGCTTATACGGTATGCAAAACTTTGCAGCCAACTGCTCATAGCCCACCACGCCACGGGAAACGCTATAACAGCAGCAATAAGCACAAGCTTTGCAAAATCTTTTGACAGCAGCGCAACTATGCCGCCCGTGTTTGCGCCAAGCACTTTGCGAACACCAATTTCTTTAGTGCGTTGTTCAGCAGCGTAAGTAACCAGGCCAAACAAGCCAAGGCACGCAATAAAAATAGCGAACACAGCAAAGCTCATAAACAGCTTGCCTGTATGCTGGTCGGCAGTATAAAGGTTATTAAAATCAGCATCCATAAACGAATAAGTAAAAGGCTGGGCCGGTGCGGCAGCTTTCCACCTGCTTTGTATTTCGTTCAACAGGGTTTGTGTGTGTTGTGCATTAAAACGAATAGCTATTGAGCCCCAGTTATCATCTAACGTCATTACCAGAGGCCCTATTTTTTGATGCATTGAGCTAAAGTTAAAATCTTTCACCACGCCAATAATGTGGTATTGTTTTGGAGCATTGCCCCAGGGCCGGTACATAAATGTATTTATCGGGTCTTTAAGCCCCATGGCCTGCACTGCAGCTTCGTTTATGATCATGGCAGACGAATCTGTTAAATAAGCCTTTGAAAAGTTGCGGCCTTTTACCATCTCCATTCCAAGGGTTGGTATATAATCATTATCAACCTGGTAATCAGTAAGCACACTTACTTTTTTTACATCAAGGGTTGCGTCTTTAAACCAGCCATTCTGGTCATTATTCATGTCGGTTGGCAGGCTTCCGCTTATGCTTGCACTTTTTATACCTGCAATACCAGTTAGTTCATCTTTAAAAGTATGTATATGTTTGTCAAGCGCGTAAGCATTGTGAATAACCAATACCTGCTCGCGGGTAAAGCCTACTTTTTTGCTGCGTATGTAGTTAAGCTGGTTATAAATTACTATAACACCAACAATAAGCACTATGGAGATGCTGAATTGAAAAACTACCAGGCTACTACGCAGCCAGCTACCTTTAAAGCCGCCCGCTATTTTGCCTTTAAGCACTTGTATAGGCTGAAACGATGAAAGATAAAACGCTGGATAGCTGCCGGCTAAGCAACCCACCACGCAAACCAATAAAACCAGCACTGGTAGCAGCCATGAAGAAAAGAATATACTTAAAGGAATTTGCTTACCTGCAAGCTGGTTAAAAAAGGAAAGCAATCCCACTGTTATGATCAGTGCTAACACTAACGAGAACAGGCTAAGCAGCACAGACTCAGTTAAAAACTGTATAATAAGATTGGTTTTGGTTGAGCCGGCAACCTTACGTATGCCAACCTCTTTTGCGCGGCCGGCAGAACGGGCGGTAGAAAGGTTCATGAAATTTACACAGGCAATAAGTAATATAAATGCAGCTACAATAGAAAAGATGTAAACATAGCTAAGATTGCCGTTGGCCTCTATCTCGTAAGACTTATCTGAATGCAGGTGTATGTCAGCAAGGGGCATTACGGGATAGCGAAAATGATTGCCGCCGGATGCAATATCTTTTGCACTGGCGTGTAATTGCTGCTGCATTTGGGCATACACATTTTTTTTAATCTCTTCGTTAACATAACCCTGCAGCATGGCCTGGGTAATGCCTGGTTTTACCATTACATAAGTATGTACATTATTGCTAAGCCAGTCATTTTCGTTACCGCGCCACGAATCGATAATAGGACGTATAAATTTGAAATGAAAATGAGACTGGCGTGGAAAATCTTTTATAACAGCGGTTATATTGCACCATGTTGAGTTATCAATATAAAGCGTTTTGCCAACCACATCTGTACTGTTGAAATACTTTAATGCGGTTGATTCGGTTATAACAAGGCTTTTGGGCATTACCAAAGCTGTTGCAGGGTTGCCATGCAGCACTTCTGCCGTAAATACTCTAAAAAAACCAGAATCGGCATACGCTGCATCCTTATCAAGAATGTTTGTATTGTCTTTTTTTACCCGTATGTCGCCCTGGTAACGCACTTTAACCTGCTGCTCAACCTGGGGGTAGTCTTTTGCTAACGCGGGGCCCATAGGTTCCGGAGAGTTGGCTGCAATAAATTGGGTTCCGTTAAAATACAGGTCGGCATCAACGCGGTAAATACGGGCGGCGTTTGTATTATATTTATCGTAGCCCAGTTCATCCATTACAAAAAATACTATCAGCAGGCAAACCGCCAGGCCTGTTGCAAGGCCAACAATGTTTATAGCAGAAAAGGCCTTATTCTTCAACAGGTTGCGCACAGCCACCTTTAGATAATTTTTGAACATTGCTGTATAATTTATACTGCAACGTTTGTATAGGGCGGAAGTTACAGGAGGGGAGTTATTTTTGTTGATTGAACATTTTATTGCAAAGCCAACCCGGCTAAAAACAAAAAAGGCCGGCATTGCTGCAAACCTTTTTCAGCTTGTGGAGAATACCGGATTCGAACCGGTGGCCTCTTGCATGCCATGCAAGCGCTCTAGCCAACTGAGCTAATTCCCCGTAAGGGGTGCAAAAATAGGAGTAAGCAAACTGTAAATCAAAATTTTTAATAAAATCTGTTTTAATTGAAATTCCGGGCTGTGTTGCCGCTTTTTCCTCCGTTGCAATTGATTATTTACCACCTGTAACTATTAAGGTGTTAGCCGCGTTTAAAGGGGGAAATTTATGATTATTTAAAACAATGCAAAAATTGCTGTTATGAAAAAAATGATCTTTTTATTAGTGATACTTTTTATAGCTGCCGGTGCCAATGCCCAGCTTGCCAACACCAAATGGGGCTTTACCCTAAAAATGAACGATAACGATGTGGCCTCTTTATGCGCGTTTAGCAAAGATACCCTTACGGTAACTGCTGAAGGTGATGGGTCGCTGATTGAAAAAATGGTGTTTACAGATAAAGACGGTGTACTTACCATTAAAAAAGTAGAAGGCCAGAGTGAATGTAACGACGAAGCCGGCAGCTACAAATACGAGATAAAAGATAACACCCTTACTTTAACACTTGTTACCGATGGTTGCAGTGGCCGCGGCGAAATACTGGATAAAGCAAAGTGGGTTAAAAAATAGGGGTTTTGTACAATGACGCAACTAATGCCTGTTTAATAATGTGCAGTGCTTAAAGCTGCGTACATTAACCTGTACGGAGTGAGGAAGAAGAGTTCAGCGTTGATAGTTTATGCCAAAGGCATCCATTTGGGATAGTTGATGGAAGTGCAACTCCTATTCAGTAATTTGAGCCGGTAATTGAGCCAATTAATTTAGTTGAATTCCTACACCTTCCATATCACACTGTACGACCTGGCCTTTATCGGTGCTATATTCATAGGGCTAACTTTTGCCCTGCTTTTATGGTTTGGCAAAACCACTAACCGTAGTGCTAACCGGTTTCTTGCACTGGCTCTGTTAACTATGATATTATGGATGGTGCGTTTGCTGGCTATTGACATAAAGCTTGAAACTTATCTTCCCCATTGGGATTGGCTTCCAATGCAATTTTTGCTTGCGCTGGGGCCGCTGATGTATTTGTATGTGCTTAAAATAACCTGCCCAAAATATAAGTTTGGTTTAAAAGACCTTCTGCATTTCGCCCCAGTTCTGCTTGAGCAGGTAGTTTTCGGGATAGAGATCAGGGAAGCCGCCAAAACAGGGGCAGCTACCTATGCCACCCAAACTTTTCAGCTATTGAACCCAGTGTTACAACTGCTCATTTTTATTTCAGTCATAACCTATCTGCACAAATCTCATCAGCTTATTCAAAAATTTTACGGGCGGCTGCAACCCGTTCTGATGGACAGGTCCCTGCTTGAGTTCAGATGGCTGCGCCGCCTGCTGGCGGCTACCGCCCTGTTGTGGATAGCCTGGATGGTTTGTGCCGCTGTTGATTATTTTGGCGGTCAATCACACCTGCACCTTTACTATCCGTTTTATATCTTTTTCGCGGTGATAATGATATGGTTTGCGGCCGCAGCGTTTTTAAAACCACAGGCTGCAGCCATGGTGCAAACTTATGCCCCCGTTAAGCCTTCGTCGGCCCCCATTGAACTAAGGGCAAAGGGGGCTTTGCTTAAGAAAGCGATGGAAGCTAACCTGTATTACCAGGACCCGGAACTAACGCTAAGCTCTCTTGCTGAAAAAATGAAGCTGCCTCCCCACGAGTTATCAAAAGTCGTCAACACGGTCTTCAAAAAAAGCTTTAACGACTTTATTAATGAATACCGCGTTCGTGATGTGGCAGCAAAAATGCAGGACCCTGCTTATGACCGCATCACCCTTTTAGGCATTGCTTTCGAATCAGGGTTCAATTCCCAACGTACTTTCAGCCGCGTTTTTAAAGAGATGACTGGCAAAACCCCGGCGGAATACAAAAACAGCCTGGAAAAAGAGTTGCCAAATGATAAGTTGGCCACTGTGCTACAAATACGGCCGGTAATATTGCGTTCACGAAGCCTGCCAAATTGGGCTCCCGGGAAATTAAACCGCAATTTTATGTTTAGAAATTATGCCAAGATCGCCTGGCGAAACCTTGTTAAAAATAAACTTTATTCCGCCCTCAACGTGCTCGGCCTTGCTACCGGCCTGGGGGTTTGCCTGCTGATCATCCTGTACGTCACCGATGAGCTTAGTTACGACCGCTACAACGTAAACGCCGGCCGAATCTATCGGGTAGATGAGGATAGCTACATCAATAACACGAGGTTTGACGCCGCCATGGTCTCCAAATTTCTTGGCCCCGCCCTCGTTGCTTCCCATCCCAGGATCCAGCAGATGGTCAGGTTCCGCAACCCCGGCAACCAGCTTGTGAAGAAAGGCGACAGTCACATACTTGAGCATCGCTTCGTCTTCGCTGACCCGACGATATTCAAGGTCTTCACCCTGCCCATGATTGCCGGCGACGCCAATACCGCACTCAAAAACCATCATTCCATCGTGATAGATGAAAGTGCCGCTCTCCGCTATTTCAACAGCACCGATGTTCTCGGCCAAACGCTGGAGATTGGCGATGACAATACACCCGTTAAGGTTACAGGGGTAATACGGGACATGCCGGAGCAGTCCCAGTTCCATTTCAGCTTCATTCGCCCCATTCGTGAATCCTACACCTTTAATGGTGCCGACGACAACAGTTGGCTAAGTAGTAATTATTATACCTATATTCTTGCCCAGCCCGGCACCACGCGGGCCGAGGTTCAGAAGGACGTAGACGAGGCTGTCAACCTCAATATCGGCCCCGCCCTCCAGAAACAGGTTCATGCGTCAGTAGCCGACCTGGAGAAAGCTGGTAATCATTTCCGTTACCGCATTTTCCCGCTCACCGATGTCCATCTCTATTCCAATAAATCTTATGAGCTGGAAGCCAACAGCAATATTCTGTTCGTTTATACTTTTTCTGTCATCGCTGTGCTCATCCTGCTGATTGCCTGCGTCAACTTTATGAACCTCAGCACCGCCCGCTCAGCCAACCGCGCAAAGGAAGTGGGCATCCGAAAAGTTGCCGGCTCAACCAAAGGGCACCTCGTCCTGCAATTTCTTACTGAGTCTGTCCTGCTCAGCCTGTTTTCCCTCGTCCTCGCCCTTGGCATCGCCGTATTGCTGCTGCCGATGTTCAACCAGCTTGCCGGCAAATCGCTTCATCCCGGCCAGCTTTTCAGCGGCCGGCTGCTGCCCGTTCTCATCCTGCTGGTGTTGGTGGTCGGCTGTATCGCAGGCAGCTACCCCGCGTTCTACCTTTCTTCCTTCCAACCGATTCACGTATTGAAAGGAAAAATGGCCGCAGGCTTCAAGAGCAGCCGGCTGCGAAGCAGCCTCGTGGTATTTCAGTTTTTTATTTCCATCGGGCTTATCGTCAGCACCCTCGTTATTTACCGGCAGTTACACTTTATCCAAAATAAGGAAGTGGGCTTTAACCGCAACCGGGTACTCGTTATACATGATACCTGGCCACTCGGCAGGGACGGCACGGCCAATCTCCGTACAAACCTGCTCACCCTTGCGGGGGTTACCGACGTAACCATCACCGGCGACCTTCCAACCGTTGGCGGTGATCAGTATCGTCAGCCTGGCTGGTTCCGGGATGCCTCCCTCGACGCCAGTAAGGCGTTCTTCCTGACCACGCTCGCTGTGGACGCCCACTATGTTCCCACCCTCGGCATGCATATCGTGAAAGGCAGGAACTTCAACCTGGCGAAATTTGCTACCGACTCTACCGGCATCGTCCTCAATGAAGCTGCCGTAGCGATGCTCGGCGTGAAGGACCCTCTCAACCTTCTTATCTGGTCTAAGGATCATGAATTCCCTGCCCGCCCCTTTCATGTTATCGGCATCGTGAAGGATTTTAATTATAATTCCATGCACGACAATATCCACCCCCTTGCCATGGTAGTTAGCCCTTACTGGGGTAGCATGGCCGTCCGCTTCAACAAGAATGATGTCGCCGGCCTCATCCGCCAGGTCGAAAATAAGTTCCATGCCGCCAAGCAGGGGTTGCCCTTCACCTACACCTTCATGGATGACGACTTTGACAGGCTGTACCACACCGAGCAGCAGACAGGCCGGATATTTATCACCTTCGCCATCTTCGCCATCGTCATTGCCTGTCTCGGCCTGTTTGGCCTCGTTACCTATGCTGCCGAACAACGCACCAAGGAGATAGGGATCCGCAAGATCCTCGGCGCCAGCGTCAGCGGTATCGTCAGCCTCCTCAGCAGGGACTTCGCAATGCTTGTCGGGATCGCTGCACTCATCGCCTTCCCCGTTGCGTGGTGGGCTATGTACAAATGGCTCAATACTTTTGCCTATCGTACGCCGATCAGCTGGTGGATCTTCCTCGTGGCCGGCGCAATCGCGTTCGCCATTGCCCTGTTGACAGTAAGTATTCAGACCATCCGCGTGGCCCTCGCTAACCCTGTAAAATCCCTTCGGAGTGAATAACCGGGTGATTTTCGGATCCTGAGCGCAGCTGCCAGGTTATAGCTCCGGACATTTATAGAAAAGGAAAAGGATAAAAAATATAGGAGTTTTTTGATGTTACGTTGTAGACCGGCCACCTGCGCCAGAGGGAAAGATGGGTACGGCAGTGCGCTTAGGGCGATATAAATATTGCCTGGGGCCTTATTTTTTAAGAGGGGGCTGTTTTATAAACGGTATTTTACTTGTGCTATTATCTGCATAATTTCAATCCTAAAACTTATACCATGGCTTTCCCAATACGGTTGGTGTTGCTGCTCACATGTTTTATTGCGGGCGGCGGCGTGCGGGCGCAGGCCCCGGAAAATAATTTTGTACCTGTACCCATTTCCGGTTATGTGTTTGTGGATAATAACCATAACGGCATAAAAGATAATGGCGAGCCCGGTATAAAAGGCGTTGCTGTTTCTGACCAGGTAAATGTGGTTGTAACAGATGATAAAGGCTATTATAACATTCAGCAGGCCGGCGGCTTTGGCTATGTTTTTATAAGTATGCCAAATGGGTACAAGTGTGCACAGGGGTATTGGCAAAAAATAAACCCAGCTTCGGCAACCAACTTTCCGCTCTCGCCAACGGCGGCTCATTCTTCTTTTACTTTCATACAGGCCTCGGATACCCATATAAGTGAAAAATCGCTTGACCGGATGCAAAAATTTCGTGACGTGGTGGATTCGGCAAAACCAGATTTTGTAATTATTACCGGCGACCTTGTGAGGGACGCGCTGCGGGTGCCTGAAACCGAGGCCAGGGGATTGTTTCAACTATTTCAAACTGAAATTGGCAAGATGGCCACCCCGGTTTGGTGCATACCCGGCAACCATGAAAACTTTGGTATTGAACGGCAACTTTCGCTGGTAAGCCCGCAAAACCCTTTATACGGCAGAAAAATGTACCGTTTTTACTTTGGGCCCGATTATTACTCGTTTAACTATGGCGGCTGCCATTTTATTGGGTTAAACAGCCTGAGCTTTGACGACTTGTATTATTATGGCCATATAGATAGCACCCAGTTAGAGTGGATGAAGCGGGACATAGCTGTATTGCCGCCTTCAACACCGATCATTACTTTTCAACACGTACCTTTTTTCTCAGGGGCGCTTAGCATGGAAAACTATAAAGACAACGGGTTTGACCGGACGGTAGAATGGGAGAATGGAACCCTGCAATACCGGCATGTGGTATCTAACGCCCAGGACGTGCTGGCCATACTAAGCAAGTACAATTATCCCCTGGCCCTGGCAGGCCACCACCACATGCAACAAAAATTTACGATGGAAGGTGTGCAAACAAGGTTTGAACAAACCGGCGCCGTTATCGGCCCTTCTGACGATGGCGCTGGCCTTAACCATCCATCCGGCGTAACCCTTTACCATGTTGTTAACGGGGTTATTGGCGAGGGCAAGTTTATACATTTGGACAGGTAATGAACTCCTATACATTCCATATTAGCCTGTACGACGTGGCCTTTCTCGGTATTATATTTATCGGGCTGATGTTTGCTGTGCTTTTATGGTTCACTAAAAATGTAAACCGTGGTGCAAACCGGTTTCTTGCGTTGGCTTTATTGATGATGATATTGTGGATGGTGCGTTTACTGGCTATTGATATAAACCTGCAAACCTACCTGCCCGGCTGGGACCGGGTACCCTTGCAATTTTTGCTGGCGCTGGGGCCTTTGATGTATTTGTATGTATTGAAGATAACCCGCCCGCAGTATAAGTTTGGCTGGAAGGATTTGTTGCATTTTGCCCCTGTGCTGCTTGAACTGGGAGTTTTCGGGCTGGAGATAAGGGAAAGCGCCAGAACCGAAGCGGCTACCTACAACACTCAAATCCTTCAGCAACTTAACCCGGTGTTACAACTGCTGATATTTATTTCAGTCATTATCTACCTGCACAAATCTCATCAGCTCATACAAAAATTTTATCGTCGGCTGCAACCCATTCTGATGGACAGGTCGCTGCTTGAGTTTCGCTGGCTGCGCCGCCTGCTGGCTGCCACCGCCTTGTTGTGGCTTTGTTGGTTTGTTTGCGCGGCCGTAGATTATGTTGGTTACCACCATCAATTAAGTATTCATACTTATTATCCTTTTTACATATTCTTCGCGGTGATGATTATATGGACGGCAGCGGCGGCCTTTTTAAAACCACAGGCGGCAGCAACGGCACGAATACCTTCTACAAAGAAGCAGCCTATTTCGGCAGAATTGAGGGCAAAAGGCATTTGGTTGAAAAAGGCGATGGAAGCAAAAAAATATTATGAGGAGCCAGAGTTAAGCTTAAGCCTGCTTGCTGAAAAACTCAGCATGCATCCTCACGAATTGTCAAGGGTCATCAATACGGTGTTCAAAAAAAGCTTCAATGATTTTATAAATGAATACCGCGTTCGTGATGTGGTGGCTAAAATGCAGGACCCGGCTTACGATAATATTACTCTACTCGGAATTGCCTATGACGCAGGGTTTAACTCAAAAGCTACTTTTAACCGCACCTTTAAACAAATAACCGGCAAAAGCCCGGCTGAATTTAAAAACAGCCCGGAAAATAAGGACTCATCTTATCATTTGAGGCCCCGCCCTCACCGTGCAGCGGTAATTTCAAATCATCGAACCACGCGTAAGTGGTTTGGATTGAAATTAAACCGCAATCATATGTTTAGAAATTATGTAAAAAATGCCTGGCGCAGTATTAAGAAAAACCGCCAGTTTACCTTGCTTAACCTGGTTGGCCTTTCTACCGGGCTTGCCGGCGCTATATTAATTTTTTTGTGGGTAAACGATGAGCAGGGCATTAACAAGTTTAATGCAAACGACAGCCGCCTGTACCAGGTAATGAATAATTTTAAAACGGCCGACGGCATACTTACCTGGGACCATACACCGGCGCCCTTGACTGATGCACTTTTAAAGGAAATGCCGGAGGTGGAAGATGCTGTTGCTGTAAATGACTTTTTTAATTTTGGCAGTAAGCAAGGTGTCGTGTCGGCCGGTGATGCAAATTTTCAATCCAGCGGCTTTATTGCAGGTAACAACTTTTTCAAGGTATTTTCTTACCCCCTGCTGCAAGGCGATAAAAACAGTGTATTAAAAGATGAGAACAATATTGTTATTAGCGAAGTACTTGCCAAAAAATTATTTAACACTACAGATGCTGTAGGTAAAACCATTAACTGGAGCAATGCATTTTTTAAAGGCATCTACAAAGTGTCGGGCGTGTTTAAGCAACCCCCTGTCAATTCAACCCAACAATTTGATTTTGTGATGAACCTTAATGTATTGCTTAAAAACGATAAGTGGGCTAAAGAATGGACAGGAAACTATGTGGAAACATTCGTGGTGTTAAAAAATGGTGTTGATGTTAATAGCTTTAATAAAAAAGTGGCTGGTTACCTGCAAACAAAAAACCTTGATCACTTCACCATGTTTTTGCAGCAGTATTCAGCAAGGTACCTGTACGGCACTTATGAAAACGGTGTACAGGCAGGCGGCAGAATTGAATACGTACGCCTGTTTAGCATTATAGCCTTATTTGTATTGCTTATAGCCTGTATCAATTTCACCAACCTTTCCACCGCACAGGCCGCAGGCAAAATGAAAGAGGTTGGCATAAAAAAAACCATTGGGGCAAGCCGAGGGTCGCTGATTATACAGTTTTTGTCTGAGTCATTATTACTGGCATTGATGGCATTGGGCATAGCGGTTTTATTGACCATAATACTGTTACCTAAGTTTAATGCCATTACAGGCAAAAACATAACGGTTGGTAATGCAGCGGGCCTGGCATTGCCTGTTATTGGTATAGCATTGCTTACTGGTTTTATTGCCGGTTGTTACCCTGCCTTTTACCTATCCCGCTTTAAACCGGTGGCTGTTTTAAAAGGCAAGCTTGCAACAAGCCTGGGCGAACTGTGGATACGCAAAGGGCTGGTAGTAGTACAGTTTGCCCTCTCCGTTGTTTTTATGACGGGCTTTATGGTTGTTAACCGTCAAATAAAATACACCCAAACAAAAAACCTGGGTTATAATAAAGACAATATTTTAACCTTTACATGGAAAGGGGAACTTTATAGTGAATGGGATGGCCTTGGGGAAGCAGGAAAGACCAACGCCACATTTGACGCTTTTATGAACGCCGTAAAAGGCTTGCCGGGTGTTGCGCATGCCACCACTATGGGCGGCGGTATATTAAAAGATATACCGGGCCAATCAGGCGTAAGCTGGAGCGGGCAAAAAAGCGAAGAGAGCTACCTGTTTCAGTCGCCGCTGGCAGGGTACGATTACCTTGAAACACTGGGCATACCGCTGAAAGAAGGCCGCACCTTCTCAAAATTATACCACGACGATTACAACAAAATAATATTGAATGAGGCTGCCGTTAAAATGATGCACCTTACCAACCCGGTTGGCAAAAAAATAGACATGAATGGCGGCAGTGAAATTATAGGTGTGGTAAAAGATTTTCATTACGGGTCGCTTCACAACGCCATTGAGCCGATGATAATACGGTTACAGCCCAATAGCCGCAATGTGGCGGTTAAAATAAAGCCCGGCATGGAACAACGCGTTGTTGATGAAGTGCGACAAACCTTTCGTAAATTTTTACCCGGCTACAGCTTCGACTTCAGCTTTATGGATGATGATTACCAGGCATTATACCTTGCCGAGCAACGCATAGCTGTACTATCCAGCTATTTTGCGGCGCTTGCCATTATAATATCCTGCCTTGGCTTATTTGGGCTGGCTGCTTTTACGGCACAAAAAAGGCAGAAGGAAATAGGTATACGCAAAGTAGTTGGCGCTACTACCTTAAACGTAATGGTTATGCTCTCCCGCAGCTTTTTGCAACTGGTGCTGGTAGCTGTTGTTTTTGCCATGCCATTTGCCTGGTGGGCGATGCATAACTGGCTGCAGGGATTTGCTGACAAAATTACTATAAGCTGGTGGGTGCTGGCAATACCCGGTATAGCCGCGCTGGTAATTGCGTTAATTACCGTGAGCTTTAAGGCGTTTAAAGTAGCTGTTGCTAACCCGGTGAAGAGCTTAAAGGCGGAATAAAAACCCCCTCTCTTATTCTCCCCCTAAAGGTGTAGAGTGCAGGCCCTTTACTTGCCAACTGTGGAAAACTATTTTAAATAATCCGCCACGGCGGACAAGTTTTTGCAGGATTTAAAGGATGGAACGGATGAGCAAGGATGTGAGCAGAAGAGAAGAAGCGTAGAATGTGTAAAAATAAAGTTGCCAAAAACACCGGACACTTTCGGGTTTTTTATATTTATAAGTTGGCCCTGTTTGGTTTGAGGGCGGAGGATTATTAGCATTGGGCCTTTTCCTGTGGGGCGGGAGTTTCTCGCAGAGACGCAAAGGCGCCAAGGGAGAGGAATATGTCTTGGTGCAGAGTATAAATAAGAGCGCTAAGATTGTTTTTTCCTTCGGGAAAAATATATGGAGTTCTTTGATAGCAGTAAGGCTATAGCAATTGAATTTTTGAACGAAAATGCATTTTCAGGATGCTTCACTTTTCTTAATTATTTGAAAATCAAATAATTATATTAAAAATGAGTCGCATCCAAATTCCTCCTCCATAGGAGTCCCTTGGACTTCTTCCTCCTTTTGGTGCAATACATTAACCACGGAGGGCGGGGAGTTTAATACTGTCACGGAGGAACACAGCGTTTAATGCGACTTTTCGTTAACGTTCTTTGTGGTAAAATGGGTGGTAAACGTAATTGAACTGGTTTGAGGTTTTATAGTGTTAAAAAACTCAAATAATTAGAAGTGAATGCCTTAACAACCCTGTAAACCTATTTCAGGACGACACAATTCAAATGCAATGCAAAAAATTCCTCCTTTTTCCTCCTGTTGGTGTTGTTTGTGCGGGTGGCAAACAGGGCCGGCTTAGTAAGTGATTAAGGGACAATGAACTTTGGGGACTTTAAGGCTAAGGCCGTTGAGGTGTATGCGGCCCCCGCGTGTAATATTCAGGCGGTGACCGGTTTAATTGGTAACTATGGCGGGGTTGTGATAATTTTACAGTAACTGCTTAAAACCTTGCCAATATGTATTATGTAAAACTTTCGGTTATTGCCTTTTGCCTGTTAGCCGGCATTGCTGTTAAAAGCCAAACCACTACATGGAAGCACCTTTCAACCGAAGACGGTACCATACCCATGCCCTGGCAAAGCCTTGAGCAAACGGGAGCGCTGGTGGCAGACCTTAACAATGACGGCTTGAACGATTTTGTGCTTACCTGCCGCAAAAAAGCGCCTGCTGCCATTTGGTACCAACGCACCGGCAGTGGCTGGGTAAAGCATCCTATTGAAGACAGCATGCTTACGGTGGAAGCCGGTGGTGTTGCCTGGGATATTGACGGCGACGGCGACCTTGACCTTGTGTTTGGCGGTGACTGGCAAAATAACCAGGTTTGGTGGTGGGAGAACCCCTACCCTAACTTTAACGGCACCTGGCAAAGGCACCTTATTAAAAATAACGGCAGCACCCAACACCACGACCAGGTGATAGGCCATTTTAAACATGACAGGTCGACGCAGCTTGCCTTTTGGAACCAAACAGACAAAAGGCTGTACCTGGCAGATGTTCCGGCAGACCCAAAACAGTCGCCCTGGGTATATAACAGCATTTTCCAGGCCGATGCCTCGGATGAAAAACATGGCAGTTATGTTGAAGGCATGACGAAGGGCGATGTGGATGGCGACGGCTATGAAGATATTATTGCAGGCAATTGCTGGTTTAAATATGATGCTGCAAGCGGCAGCTTTAAAGCCATACATTATGCCGAAGCGGCGGGGCGTGTTGCGGCAGGCAAATTTAAACCGGGTAAAACGCTGCAAATAGTGGTTAGTACCGGCGCGGCAAAATGGTATGAGTGTACAGGCAACCCTGAAGATGAAGCTGCATGGGTGGGGCACGACCTTGTTGGCCGTAATTTAATACATGGCCACAGCCTGCAGGTTGCCGATATAAATAGCGATGGCAATCTTGACATATTTGTTGCAGAAATGGCCAAGTGGAGTGAAACCAAAGATGTAGCCGATAACCCTGAGGCGGAGGCCTTTATTTTTTATGGCGACGGGAAAGGACATTTTGAAAAAACAACGTTTCAAAAAGGGTACGAGTTTCATGAAGCACGGCTGGCCGATCTTGACGGCGACGGGGATATAGATATTTTAAGCAAACCCTATAACTGGAAAACTCCACGCATTGATGTATGGCTGCAAAATGGAACAGGTAAGCCGGTAACACCTTTCAAAACCATCATTCCTAAAAAAATTGGGCTTGAGCTATACAGTTTTAGAAGAGAGCTTGACAAAGATGTAAAAGGCACGCTGGCGCTTATTAAGCAAATGGGCATGGCCGAGGTGGAAGGCGGCAATACCTACGGGCTTACCAAACCCGAATTTAAAAAAGCCCTGGCCGATGCGCACCTAACCATAACCAGCATGCTGTTTGGCTTTGAGCAGTTTAGGGACAGCCTTGACAAAATTATTGACTATGCAAAATTTATGGGTGTACATAACATTGGCTGTGCGTGGATACCCCATGGCCAAACATTTACCGCAGATGATGCAAACAAAGGTATTGAGCTGTTTAACAAAGTGGGGGAAGCATTGCAAAAGGCAGGCATGCATTTTTTTTACCACGCGCATGGTTACGAATTTATACCCAGCGGCGACAGTACCTTGTTTAACTATCTTGCCGCTGGCCTGAAGCCAGGCATTGCAGATTTTGAGCTGGATGTTTTTTGGGCATACCATGGCGGCGCAGATGCCGTGCAGTTGATGAACAAATACAAAGGGCGCTTTGTGGCGCTGCACATAAAGCAAATGGGCGCCGGCCAGCCAACAGGTGTGTACACAGGCGGCGCGCCAGATGAATCAAGCGTGGCTTTGCCTGATGGTGTTATAGATTTTAAACAGGTGTTGCATACGGCAATGGCTACGGGTGTTAGGCTTTATTATATAGAGGACGAGGCCGTAACAGCAGTACCGCAGGTAAAAAGAACGCTTGAATATTTAAATAGCTGGATAAAATGAATGCTGGGCGTATAAAAATTTACGGGAGCCTTTCGTTTACAAGCTGTTGCTTTTCAAGGGCCAACTATTAAAATATGCTGAAACCAGCCCTGCAATTAACCTGGCCAAACAAAAAATTATAAAGTTTTCAAAAAAAAATATTATTGTTGTACCTGCGAAATGAAAAAACTGGCTGCCATATTCTTCTTCAGTATATTCCTGTTTAATGCAATAGGGTACAGGCTGGTGTTTTATTATGAGCAGCAAAAGGCCGATGCAAAAGTTGAAGCATCTTTAGATAATAACGACTATAACGAACAAGACCTTATTACCATAAAAGTACCTTTGCAACTGCCGTACCAAACCAACTGGAAAGAATTTGAAAGGGTTGATGGTGAAGTAACACTGGATGGCAAAATATACAAGTATGTTAAGCGCAAAATTGAAGACGGCCAGCTTGTATTAATGTGCCTGCCTGATGAGCATAAGCAGCGCCTGCAAACGGCAAGGGACGACTTTTTTAAACTGGCTAACGACCTTACTTCAACATCATCAAAAAAATCGGGCAATACGTTCTCTATTAAAAACGTGTTGAGCGATTATGATAAATTTAATAACGAATATTCAATTAGTTCTATAACAAGCAAAGCAGCCTACGAAACACCTTTCAACCAATCCCTGAAAGAAATTCCTTTCCATAACTCCCCCGAGCAGCCACCTTGCTGATATTGGGACACAAGCAAGTTTTGCATTTTTTGTATGCAGCAGCATAATACGCTGGCGCATGTATATTATTACAGGCAATTTGTACCGTGCATTGCGGTTAGGTGTTCAGCATTATTTACCATCATTAGTTAAGGCAAACTATTTATTAGCATGGTGCAGGGGATGCATATTGCGCCCGGCACGTGAATGACGCGATAAGACAAACTAAGTACTACATGAAAAGGTTTTTGACAGCAATTTCGGCTGTTGCCGTATGGGCAGCCTGTACCAACAAAAAAACAGACTACGATAAAATTTTCAGCGACCCCGATACCTACTGCAAAACTGTTTACGAACTTAACAGTGTTGTAATGGGCAATAATTTTTCGCCAATGGTGGCATCGCGTAATTATATGTACGCCAATGTTGCTGCGTACGAAGTAATAGCAGCAGGCGACCCTCAACATTATAATTCGCTTGCGGGCCAGCTAAAAGGGCTTGCTAATGTACCAAAACCAATAACCGGCAAAAAAGTAAATTTCAATTTTGCCTCAATGCTGGCATTTTGGAAATTGGGGCAGGCCGTAACCTTTTCAGACAACGAAACAAGAAGCTATGTAGACAGCATTAAGCTGCTTGCTAAAACACATGGCATGCCTGACGAAGAGTATGATAATTCTGTTGCATTTGCCGATACTGTTGCATCTGCAATAATGGACTGGAGCAAAAAAGACCACTACAAGCAAACAAGGGGTATGCCGGAGTTTACGGTTATTCCAGACTCGCCCGGCCGCTGGGTGCCAACACCACCTGCTTATTCGCCTGCTGCCGAGCCGCATTGGAATGAAATTAGGGCAGATGTAATTGACAGCCTTACCCAGTTTTTACCGCCGCCTGCCTACACTTTTAATGTAACGGATAAAAAAAGCCCATACTATAACGAGGTAAAACTTATTGAGCATACTGGTGACAGCCTAACCGAAGAGCAGGCGTTTATTGCTGATTTTTGGGACGACAACCCCTTTAAATTAAATGTAAGCGGCCACCTGATGTTTGGTACTAAAAAGTTTTCGCCGCCAGGCCATTGGATGAGTATTGTAGGGATTGGCTGCAAAAAAGCAAAATGCGATTTTAATACTACTGTGTCCGCTTATGCAATAACAGCTATTGCCCTGTTTGACGGCTTTATACAATGCTGGAACATTAAGTACCGTTATAATACCGCCAGGCCTGAAACTGTGATAAACAAATACTTTGACCCCAACTGGCGCCCGCACCTGCAAACGCCGCCGTTTCCTGAATATACGTGCGGCCACTGTTATACATCTGCCAGCGCTGCAGAAGCATTAACCAGTGTTTTGGGTGATAACATGGCTTATACCGACACTACTGAAATGGAGTTTGGTATAGGCAAAAGATCATTTAAATCTTTTAGGGACGCGGCCAACGAGGTTAAGTATTCACGTTTTTACGGCGGCATACATTTTCGTTATTCTGTATTGGTAAGCCATGATGTAGGCCAGCAAATTGGCGCTTACATAGCAAACAGGCTTAAACTTAAAAAATAGATCCATTAGATCCACTATCAACAAAATTTAAGAGACAAACTATCATCATTACCCGCCTGGTAACATGCGGTGATGAAGCAATTAAACTACACTGTTATGAAAAAGATATTCATTCTGTCAACTATAATCTTATCAGCTTTCACTTTTAATAACAACGCTTCGGCACAAGGTTGCGTTGCCCTGCGCGGCAGCGGTGCAGCATGCATGCTGGCCCACCCCGATACATCTGGCCAAAAAAGCTGGGTGTTTGCGTCAAACCTGCGCTACTTCAGGTCGTATAAACATTATTCAGGCACTACTGAGAATGTTGCACGTTTAACAGATGGTTCTGCTGTAATTAATCACCAGGCCACTGTAGATCTTTCATTAACAAGAATATTCAACAGCCGCTGGTCAATACTGGTTGATGCCCCTATTGCCTCAAACGCGCGCTCTTCATTATATGAGCATGGCCTTGTAATGGGCGCCTACATTAAAAAGGAAAGGCACACTACACACAGTTTTGGCCTGGGTGATGTACGTGCAGCTGTTTACCGCTGGATGCTTGACCCTGCCAAAAATAAAACATTCAATTTTCAGTTAGGCATGGGTATTAAGTTTGCAACTGGCGACTATGATGTAAAAGATTACTGGCATAATGTTGGCGCTAACGGAACAAGCGAATTGCGTGATGTTGACCAGTCAATTCAATTAGGCGATGGCGGTACGGGCTTTACCATTGAAGCAAATACTTTTTACAATTTCTCAAGCCATTTTAATGCGTATGGCAATTTTTACTACCTGGTAAACCCAAGGGAACAAAACGGTGCCAGAACTTACCGCGAAACGTTAAGCCCTTCGCTTGCCAATGAAGCAATTTGCAGCGTGCCTGACCAATATATGTCAAGGCTTGGCGTTAATTACACTACCAGCGGTGGTTTCAGCGCATCTCTTGGCGGCCGCATTGAAGGCATTCCTGTAAACGACCTTGTAGGTGGCAGCGGTGATTTTCGCCGCCCGGGTTATGTAATATCAGCAGAGCCCGCTGTTAATTACGCCATTAAAAAATTAAACTTTTTTGCTTCTGTTCCTTTTGCATTACAGCGCAACAGGTTACAAAGCAATACTGATAAAGACAACTCCACAAAGTATGGCAAATTTGTAAGAGGCGATGCGGCCTTTGCTGACTATGTAGTTAACATAGGCTTATCAGTAAAATTTAATTAACCCAACTGCATTTTCACTCATTCCATGTGCAGTTTTACTGCACATGGTCATCCGCAGGGTTTAACAATACAGTTATGGCAACAACCATTAATACCAAACAAATACATTATGCTTTACGCATTGCTGCAGCAATGTGTTTTATAGGACATGGCGCTTTTGGCATAATAACCAAGGAGATATGGTGCAACTATTTTGCCGTTTTTGGCATAGGGCATAACATGGCATACACGCTTATGCCATGGCTTGGCTCGGTTGATATTCTAATGGGGCTATCGTTAATTTTTTACCCAACGGCGGCAATAACAGCCTGGCTGGTAATATGGGGCATGTTAACCGCTTCGTGCAGGCCGCTTTCAGGCGAACCGTTTGCCGAGTTTATTGAACGTGCAGGCAATTATGGCGCACCACTCGCACTGCTTATTCTGTCAGGCCTTTTTCAAAAAAATATAAAAGGGGTGTTTTCAAAACTAGATCCTAACGTAAACCCGGATGAAACAACTATGCAGCAGGTTATAACATGCCTGCGCATAGTTGTTTTTTTGTTACTGGCCGGCCATGGCTGGCTTAATGTAATTGAGAAGAAAAGCCTTATAGCTCAATACACTTCACTAGGCTTTAGCAATGCCGCCACTACAGCACATATTGTGGGCATATTTGAATTTATAGCGGCAGTTATAGTTTTAGTTCGCCCCATACGCCCGGTTTTATTTACTTTTTTTATATGGAAGATGGGCACCGAACTATTTTACCCGCATTGGGAGCTTTTTGAGTGGGTTGAAAGGGCCGGCAGTTATGGCGCCATACTGGCGCTATGGTTTTGTACTAAAAAAATAACAATACCTGCTGCAAATTATAAAACTGCTTATTGAAACATATTATTTGCAACCAAAATCAATTATTAAACAATGCTTACAAAACTTAAACGCTTATTACTCTGCATTACAGTGCTAACTGTACTCGTGGGCAACAAACTAAAAGCCCAAACAGATGAAGACGCCATTATGATGGCGAAGAAAAATTTTTGCCTTGGCGGCATGTATGGCTACAGCAGTTGGGACCACTATTGGGAAGGCACACTTAAAAGAAACAATCAAAACATAGGTACTGTTTCAAGCCAGATGGTTGGTTTTATGGGCACGTATGGCATTAACGAAAAATTAAACGTGCTTGTTAACCTGCCGTACGTATTTACACATGCTACGGGCGGTACATTGCATGGGCAAAAAGGTTTGCAGGACCTTTCGCTTTGGGTAAAATGGATGCCCATTGAGAAAGACCTGGGCAAAGGCACCATATCTGTTTATACCATAGGCGGTTACTCGTTTCCTACAACAAATTATATAGCAGATTTTCTGCCATTATCTATCGGCATGCACAGCAGAAACCTTACAGGCCGCTTAATGGTTGATTACCAGCTGAACCGGTTTTTTGCAACTGCATCAGGCAGCTATATCTACCGCAATAACATTACAATAGACCGTACATCTTACTACACTACAGAGTTGCATAACACCAACGAAGTAAAAATGCCTGATGTTGCTATGGAGCAGTTTCGCACCGGTTACAGAAGCAGCCATCTTATAGCAGAAGCTATTGTTACCAATATGACCACACTTGGCGGCTTTGATATTAGAAGGAACGACATGCCTTTCCCCAGCAATAAAATGAACTCGACAACTGTTGGGGTTAACGTTAAATACACTTTTAAAAATATAGAAGGCCTTTCACTTATTGGCGGTGGTGGCTATACTGTTGCCGGCAGAAACGTTGGGCAATCAACCATGTATAATGCAGGCGTATTTTACGTTCTTGATCTTACCGGTCATAAGGCAGCATCTAAAACAACTTCAAAAACAAAGTAACATGAAACATTTATCATCCATAATATTATCTCTTTCTGCAGCGGTTGTAATAGCAGGCTGCTCAAAAAGTATAAACGACAGAACGGCGAATATTTCAGCATCAAGCCCCGCTAATATTGATATTGATGCAGGCGGCTGGAAACCCGTATTACTTTCAAGGCCCGATACGTTTGCAGTTTTAGCGCCCGCCCCGGTTGGCACGCCTGCGTATACCAATGAACTTAACGAAGTAAAAGGCGCGCAGAGAGACTTAACTGATGACAGGAAGGCCATTATTAAATACTGGAGCGCCGGCGCGGTATTAAGATGGAACGAAATTATGCGCGACCTTGTTGCAAAACATAACCTGCCCCCGTATCAAAATAACGATGGCAGCTATCCTATCCCAAGTTCAGCTTACCCGTTTGCATATCCGCAATTCCCTTTTTCGAACCCACCGTATGCAGCAAGGGCTTTTGCTTATGTAAGCGCAGCTGAATATGATGCACTGGTAGCTGCCTGGTATTATAAAAAATTATACAACCGCGCCGCGCCGTACAAAGCTGATTCAAGTGTAAATGCACTTGTTCCAAAAAGCGACCTGCCGGCTTACCCATCAGAAGATGCAGTGCTGGCCGGCACAATGGCTGAAATGATGAAGGCATTGTTCCCTACAGAAATAGACTTTATTCAACAGAAAGTAGTTGAAGCTGAAAACTACCGCATTTGGAGCGGCGCTAATGTACGCAGCGACCTTGTTGCCGGCGAGGCATTGGGACGCCAGGTGGCCAGCGTTTTTATGGCAAGGGCCAAAGCTGATAATACCAGCAAAGCAGTTGGTACACCCGACCAATGGTTAGGCCTTGAAACACAAACTGCTGCAACAGGCCAAACGCCGTGGATAAGCCTTGAGTTACCAAAACGTAACCCAATGCTGCCCTTTTTTGGTAATGTAAAACCGTTTTTATTTGACTCGGCAACATGCGTATCGTTAAGGCCGGGGCCACCACCTTCAACCAGCAGCGATGAAATGAAGAATGATGTTGCAGAAGTAAGAGGCTACGTTACCAACCCAAGCCGCGAGCACATGCGCATAGTACAATACTGGGCAGACGGCGTAGGCACCTATACGCCGCCCGGCCACTGGAATGCTATAGCAGCCGAAGATTTTGTTAACAAACATTTTAGCGAAGTACGTTTTGCACGCAACATGGCCCTGCTTAATATGGCAGAAATGGATGCAGCCATTGTATGCTGGAACACCAAGTACTATTATTATAACCCGAGGCCTTCACAAATGGATGGATCTATTAAAACGCTTACGGGTGTGCCTAACTTTCCATCATATATCTCAGGGCATGCCACTTTTAGCAATGCGGCTGCAACTATTTTAGGCCATATTATTCCTGAACGTGCCAGTGACTATATGGCGATGGCCCAGGAAGCTTCAATGTCCAGGCTTTATGCAGGCATACACTTCCGCATTGATTGTACGGCTGGCGCAACAGCCGGTCAAAATGTGGGCGGTTATGCAATTAAGCGTGCGCAAACTGACGGCGCCGAGTAAAAAATACATTACAGTTTTTGTATAAATAGTTCTCATAAGTTTTATTAATAACAAGCGATAAACGCTGCGGTTCCCCGCGGCGTTTTTTAATTTATACCTATTAGACTTTAATACTACCTTATGCGTTATTAACGCCTCATTCCCTACCACTTCTCCTCGCGGAGAAGGGCCCGACGAGATTTATGGAGGAAATCAAAGTAGTTTTAAATTCTAATTGGTATTATTTATAACCCCACCGAAAAAATATAATTGTATATTGCCATAAACCAAACGATTGTTATGCAAAACTGGAAGATAAAGCTCTCGCTGTTCTTAAATTATTTTGTATTTGCCATATTGTTGAATAGCGTAGGTACCGTTATACTTCTTATTCAAAAGAGTTTTCCTGATCTATCAAAAAGCGAGATTGCGTGGCTCGAGCCATTTAAAGATGGCAGCATTGCGATAGTATCTTTTTTGGTAACCTCCTTTATAACAAAGATTGGTTATAAAAAAGCTATGCTCATCGCCCTTGGCTTTGTAACGGCCGTTTGTTTTATTATGCCTGTAAGTAATTCTTTTTTTAGTGTTGAATTACTTTTTGCGGCGGTAGGCTCCAGTTTTGCACTTATCAAAATGTCAGTATATGGTTCTATAGGGCTTATTACCAAAGACGAGAAAGGACATATAAGTTTTATGAATTTTGTTGAGTCCTTTTTTGGGGTTGGCATCGTGCTTTCTTATTTCCTTTTCCCATTGTTTGTTAACAAAGCTAACCCAGGGGATCCTTCATGGCGAAATGTTTATTATGTTTTAGGTGGTATATCTTTATTGGCCTTTTTGTTATTGCTTATCTCACCGCTTGACGAATCTGCCACAAAGTTTGAAAAGACAGAAAGTATGTTTGAAGACATAGGTAAAACATTTGTATTTATTGCCAAACCGGCTGTTTTAGTTTTTATTTTCTGCGCTTTTTTTTACGTGTTGCTGGAACAAAGTATAATGAGTTGGCTACCCACATTTAATAACAATGTTTTAAAACTGGACGAAGTGTTGAGTATTAGAATGGCGAGCATCCTGGCTGGCTCAATGGCGCTCGGCAGGTTCCTGGCTGGGGTTTCTCTTAAAAAATTCAAATGGGTATTTGTTTTGTCTATTTGTTTGCTTTTAGCAGCAGGCATCGTATTGGTAACAATGCCAACCATCAAACAATTTATTGACAGCTATAAAGGCAATGGCATAACTGCATTAAAAGACGTGCCATTAATTGCATTTGTTTTCCCGCTTATCGGCCTTGTTATTGCACCTATTTACCCTGCCATAAATTCTGTAATTTTAAGTTCTTTGCCTAAACAGGCGCATGGCCTGATGGCTGGAATTATTATTTTCTTTTCTGCGATTGGAGGTTCAACGGGCTCGCTTATTACAGGTAATATATTTCAGCATTATGGCGGTCAAACGGCAATGTATTTTTCTATGATACCCATCTTAGTGCTTATTGTATTGTTGGTTATTTTTAACCGACTGCAAAAAAAATCGGGCACTAAGGCAAATATTGGTATAACCCCGGCAACGCATTAATGCAATTTGCTTAATACATTTGCAAAGTTAACCGATCACTAATTTTTGCACAGTGAGACAAACGGCCGAAAACCCATCATACATGCAAACGCAGGATATTTATTGCCTTACTGACCTTTTTACTGATGTACAAATGCAACAGGTATTTGCTGACGGCAAAACGTTTCCAGACTGTTTGCCGAAATACCCCCTTGATGAGATAAGTACCAGGTACCGGCAATTAAAGTCGTCGCCGTCTTTTAGCCTGGCTGGTTTTGTGCATGATAATTTTCTTGCCCCAACTGCATTTGGCGGAGATTACGAGGCCGACACTACCCAACCCGTACAAAAACATATTGAAGCATTGTGGAATGTGCTTACGCGTATGCCGGGCGATGGTAATGGCAGCCTTATACCCCTGCCCAAACCCTACATAGTGCCGGGCGGCCGGTTTGGCGAAATTTATTATTGGGACAGCTACTTTACCATGCTTGGCCTGCAGGTTTCGGGCCGCGTGGAAATGATAGAGAATATGGTTGACAATTTCTCCTACCTTATTAATACTATCGGTTATATACCCAACGGCAACCGCAGTTATTTTAAAGGCCGCAGCCAGCCGCCATTTTATGCATTAATGGTACAGTTGCTGCGTGAAGAAAAGGGAGATGCAGTGCTGGTTAAATACCTGCCGTACCTGCAAAAGGAATATGCGTTTTGGATGGCAGGAAAAGATGAGCTGAAAGAAGAACTTACCGCTACAGCGCATATTGTGTGCCTGCCCGGCGGTGCCACACTTAACCGTTATTGGGACGAACATGATACACCAAGGCCTGAAGCATTTAGGGAAGACGTTGAGCTTGCACATGGTTTAAATGGCGATGCTAAAAACGAATTATACCGCCACATTCGTGCGGCAGCAGAATCAGGCTGGGACTTTAGCAGCCGTTGGTTTAAAAACAGCAGCTCGTTTGCAAGTATACATACTACCGATATAATACCGGTTGACTTAAACTGCCTGCTATTTTATGTTGAACACACTTTAAGCGAAGCAAGCATGGTTGCCGGCAAAAGGGCCGATGCGTTAAACTACTCAATATTAGCAGCCAGGCGCAAAACAGCCATTCAGCAATATTGCTGGAACATAGATGAACAGTTTTTTACAGACTATGACTATAAAAGCCAGCAGCAAAAAAATGCCATTACAATGGCTGGTTTATACCCGCTGTATTTTGGCATTGCTACGCCTGCACAAGCAGAAAAAGCAGCGGTGGTGCTGCATGCGAAATTATTAAAAGCAGGCGGTTGTGTGGCTGCTACTGAAAAAAGCGGGCAGCAATGGGATAATCCGAACGGCTGGGCACCTTTGCAGTATATGGCAATTAAAGGGCTTGAGAAATATGGGCTGCACAACCTTGCCGCAGAAATTGCAAAACGATGGATAGCCCTTAACATAAAAGTGTACAAGGCAACCGGTAAGCTAATGGAAAAATATAACGTGGTAGATACTGACACGCTTGCAGGTGGCGGCGAATACCCATCGCAGGACGGTTTTGGCTGGACGAATGGGGTATTATTAAAACTAATGCAAATGTATACCCCTTCCAAAACCCCCAACCCCTAAAGGGGAGTTTGCCAACACAAATTTTATTGGTTGCTTTGTTAGTAATTTCGCCAATCTTTCAACATTACTTAATGTTCCCTTTAAGGGTTACAGGCGCCCATGATATTAAAAAAACAAGGCTTTGCATTTATAACAATTGTGTACTGGTTTTTGCTGGTGTATATAATTGCTGCGCTGGTGTATTGGTTTATAGTGCTTGAAAGGCAAAACGATGAAATGACGGCCCTGCGCATTGAGCAGTTAAAGAAAGATGCGCCCTCATTTTCACAACAGTTTGAAGCAACAGAGGTTATGCACCGTCGCAAAAAAATTCAATACATAAGCGAAGGCAGCACTTTTTTAGTTTTAATAATTGTAGGCGCGTCATTTGTTTACCGCGCTGTTAGAAAGCAAATATTGCTTAGCCGCCAACAGCAAAATTTTATGATGGCTGTTACGCACGAGCTTAAAACGCCCATCGCCATTGCGCAGCTTAATCTTGAAACACTGCAAAAACGAAAACTTGAAGAGGCACAGCAACAAAAGCTTATTGGCCTGGCATTAGTTGAAACAAGCCGCCTTAACAGCCTTACCAATAATATATTAACGGCGTCGCAACTTGAAATGGAAACATACCGGCTTAACAAGCAACCGCTTAATTTAAGCGAGCTTGTGGATGCTTGTGTAAAAGATTTTAAAAACCGGTTTGCAACCAGGCCATTTATATTATCAGAAGGGGAAACTGTTATGACAGATGGGGAAGCTACCCTGCTGCAACTGCTGGTAAATAACCTGGTAGATAATGCCATAAAGTACTCGCCTAAAGATTCGCCAATAAAAATACAACTACAAAAAAAAGGGCGCGATGCTGTGCTGACCGTTATTGATGAAGGGGAAGGGATTGCAGACAGTGAAAAGAAAAATGTATTTAACAAATTTTACCGCATTGGCAACGAAGCTACCCGCAAGGCAAAAGGCACGGGCCTGGGGTTGTATCTTTGCCGTAAAATAGTAAAAGACCATAATGGCACTATTGCTATTAAGAATAATAACCCAAAGGGCACTGTTTTTATAGTTACCCTAAAAGCATTATAGCTTATGGAACAAAAAAGCAACATATTACTGGTGGAAGATGAGGAGAACCTGCACGAAACGCTGAAGTTAAACCTTGAGATGGAAGGTTACAGCATAACATCTGCCTACAACGGCGCTGAGGGTTTAAAGGCAGTGCAAAACGAATATTTTGACCTTATAATTATGGATATAATGCTGCCGGAAATTGACGGCATTTCGGTTACTGAAAATATTAGGTTGCAGCATAACGATGTTCCCATACTTATATTAAGCGCGCGCAGCACGGGCAGCGATAAGGTACTGGGCCTAAAAAAAGGCGCTGATGATTACCTTACCAAACCTTTCAACCTGGAAGAGCTATTGCTAAGGGTTGAAAAGCTGATAAGAAAAAATAAGCAGTTACATGATAAGGAAACGGTTGGCGAAGTGTATGCATTTGGTAAGAACAAAATAGACTTTAAAGCCCAAAAGGCAACCACGTGGGACGGTAAAGAAGTTGAACTAAGCAAGAAGGAAGCTATGCTGCTAAAGCTGTTGCTTGAAAACAAAAATGAAGTAGTTACCCGTGAAAAAATATTACAAATGGTGTGGGGCTATAGTGTGTACCCCACCACACGTACCATTGATAACTTCATTCTTAACTTCCGCAAATATTTTGAAGAAGACAGCCGCAACCCGGTACATTTTCATTCAGTAAGGGGCGTGGGGTATAAGTATGTGGAGTAGCTGCAAACCCGGACAGAAGAAAAATTTTAGTAACTTTAGAAAAAGTTGGTTATGAAAACAATAAGTGTGGGAGAATTTAAGGCCCACTTCTCAGAGGTGATAGACGATCTATGGTCTGGCGAAGAAATAACCAATGAAAAACTGGAACGCAAGCTTGGAATTTTGGACGGAAGAGCTCAAGCTATTTTAAACGATGGATTCAAAATGACAGAAGAAGAATTTATGGCATTGTAGTTTTCCATCCTTTCTCTTTACATCCCCAATTCTTCCACAAGCACAGCGAGCGTTTCATGCACCAATACTCTTTGGCCTTCCTCAATAACCGGGGAGTACAGGCACAGGTTACAGATCTTATAGATATGCCTTGCATTTTCATACACTACGGCGTCGGCTTTTTGTAATTGCATGTCAGCTAAAATGGCTGTTTCGTGTGTTGCCGCAGTATTAAACTTTTGCTGAAGGGCCTTTGTTAAAACATCCTTTGCTTTAATAAAAAAAGCATGGTCATCTTCAATTTCGGCAAGGCTGCGCAGGGCAGCATTTACATTAAATGCAGGCTTTTTAACCATCGCTGCTTTTTGCTTTACTTCTTCCCAAAGCCTTGCTTTTTCTTTTTCAGCCTCCAGCGCTTTCTTTAAGCGCCTTTGCCTTTGGCCGCTTACTATTAAAACAAAAGCAACGGTAAGCGCTATGGCAGGCACTATCCACAAATACTTGCGGTTAGTAATATCCCCGGTAACTATTTCTTTTTGCTCTGCTTTTGGTAATGGCCCGGTAAATGTAACCGGCAGGCTGTCAGTATATACTGTAACATACTTTTCTGCATTAGGGTCAAAATAGCTAAATGCAACAGGCGGTATTGTTACGTCGCCTTGCTTCTTACCAATAAAAGGTATGGTAAAAACCTTGTCGCCACTTACCGGAAAGCTGTCCTGGCTCGTATGCTGCGCATCAGTGCCGTCAAAATGCTCAGTATTTGCCGGCCAGTTCACTACCGGTGCATTTATAGCGCCAACATTGCCTGCGCCTTTTATAACCACCGTTAAGTGCGTATTATCATTGGCTGGAACTTTATTGCTGTCAAGCCTTGCAGTTATAGTAAAGCTGCCTATAATACCTGTAAAACCGGCAGGCCTGCCGGTATCGGGCAGTGGCTTTACGTTTAATGTTAACGCCCCGCTAACCGCAGCCATTGAAAAGCTTTTTAACAGGCTGGTATTATCTGTTGTAACATACTGTATTATGTTGTTAACAGATGCTTCGGGCAACAGCAACGGGCCATCCTGCAGCGGTGTTAGCTGCACGCGGCGTATTATAATAACATGGTACCTTTTGCCATTAAGCGTTTCCATAACCGGGGTCTCGTCCGGCCGCATTTCAACAACACTACAGCCGCTAAATGCCGGATCTTTTCCGGGGCTGGGTTGCGTGAGTATTGAAATGTATAGTTTATATTGTACCAGCACAGGCTCGCCCGTATAAACAGTGTTTTTGCTGGCAGATACCCGTAAAAAAACAGCCTGCTTAAATTTTTCGGCGGGGTTGTCCGCCGGCTTTAAAACCGGGGTGTATAAGTTATCATCCTGCGCATGCATTGGTGTGCAGGTAAACAACAGCAGGATAGCTATAATATATTGGCAAAAATAACGCATGGCTGGCAGCAAATATGGCAAAAAAGCTTCATAATGCATTGTGAAAGCATGCTTTAAAAACCCGAAGCAGCATATTATTGACAAATGGCTGTGCAAAATGAACGAGGCAATTTTTTTTATCAATCGTTAGTTATAAACGGCTAAGTATATTATGTTTGTTGCAAATAATTTTCATGGCATTTAACTCAATTGATACTATTATAAGTTTTTTAGAACCGGTTAATTTATTTGCATTATCCGGCGACGAAGAATACAAGCCATACCAGTTAGGCAGCCATATTGCTTTGTATGACGGGAAGTTTCCTGATATTGAGCAGGCAGACATTGTTCTGGTGGGTTGCGGCGAAACCCGCGGTGCAGGCAGGCAGTTTACCAATACTGAAGCGCCAAATGCCATACGCAGCGCTTTTTATTCATTGCATTACTGGCATACCGATATAAAATTTGCGGACGCAGGCAATATTAAAACCGGTGAAACATTACAGGACACTTATGCCGCTTTGCGGGCAGTTGTAACTGAATTGCTGGAACATAAAAAAAAGGTGGTAATACTGGGCGGCTCGCACGATATTATGATGGCACAATACAATGTGTATGCAGAACAGAAACAGATAATTGAAGTAGCTAATGTAGACGCTACAATAGACATTGATATTAATGCGGCCATACCCGCCGAAGGTTTTTTACTGCCAATGCTTACCAACGAGCCAAACTATGTAAAGCATTACAACCATGTTGGCTTTCAAAGTTATTTTGTACACCCGGCCATGCTTGAAACTATTGATAAGCTTGGCTTTGACTGCTACCGTGTTGGCAAGGTAAAAGAGGAAATGGAAGAGATTGAACCTGTAATACGCAATGCGCAATTATTTGCATTTGATATTGCCGCCATACAAAACAGCCATGCACCTGCCAACCGCCTTACCCCTAATGGTTTTAACGGTGAAGAAGCCTGCCAGGTTATGCGTTATGCCGGCATGGGGCAGGCAAATACGGTGGGCATTTATGGTTACATCCCATCCCAGGATGTACACTCACTCACGGCCAAGCAAATAAGCCACATGCTTTGGTATTATGCGGATGGTGTACAAAAAGCCAAACACGAAACTGAGCCATCTGCCGACAACGAAAGCTTTATACATTTTAAATTTGCCTTTGGCGATTTTGATACCGAATTTTTACGCAGCAAAATAACCGGCCGCTGGTGGATGCAATTGCCTGATGGCAAATACATAGCCTGCAGCTATAAAGATTATGCGCTTGCATCGCAAAACGAAATGCCTGAAAGGTGGATGAGGGCCATTGAGCGCGGGTAGGAACCCCCAACCCCTAAAGGGGAGTAAGAAAAATGAAAAAATTATATTATATTTTTTTAGTGGTTGGCTGCACGCAGTTAATGGCTTGCAGTTCCACGAAACTGATAAGTAAACAGGCACACCAGTTTGTAATAACTGACAGCGCCCTTGCCACTGCGCATGTGGGTATTTGCATATATAATGCTACCGACAATAAATACCTATATAATTACCAAAGTGATAAAAACTTTATACCAGCCAGTAATACGAAAATTTTTACCTGTTATTTAGCCATGAAATATTTGGGAGATAGCCTGGTGGGGTTGAGGTACAAAAAAGGCAACAACGACACACTATACATAGAACCTGCGGGCGACCCAAGTTTTTTACACCCTGATTTTCAAAATCAGCCGGTGTTTAATTTTCTCAAACAATTTAAAAATATAGTAGTAAGCAGGCCCTTTTTTAATGACAACTATGAAGGGGTGGGCTGGAGTTGGGACGATTATAAGGATGATTACATGGTTCAAAGAAATAACCTGCCAATATATGGCAATGTTATGCGTATTAGCCAAACAGGTAATGCTATAACCATTGTACCCGTGGCTTTCAAGTTCATTATTCCCGAAGGCACTCATCTTTCAAATGGATTTAATATAGAGAAAGGTTGGGATGATAATAATATAATCATAAAAGAGGGAAAGGCCAAACACATGGAAGTACCTTTTGTGCCAACCATATTTCAATCCTGCAGCTTGTTAAGTGATACATTACATGCATTTGTTTTTCCAGATCTTGACAATACGGTTGATGCACATACACTAATCATCCACTCCCAGTCCACTGATTCCCTCCTTAAAATCATGATGCACCGCAGCGATAATTTTTATGCGGAACAAAGCTTGCTGATGGTAAGCAACGAGAAATTGGGGTTGATGAATGATGAAAAAATAATTGACACTCTTTTAAAGACAGATTTGAAAGATCTGCCACAACACCCTCAATGGGTTGATGGCAGCGGCCTTAGCAGGTTTAATCTTTTTAGCCCCCGGGACTTTGTGTTCATCCTGAACAAAATGCGCAACGAATATAGCTGGAACAGGATAACCGCCATTTTTGAGACCGGTGGTACAGGCACGCTTGGTGGCTATTATAAAAACCTAACCGGCAAAATATATGCTAAAACAGGCTCACTAAGCAATAATATTGCCTTAAGCGGCTACCTCATTACCCCAAAAAATAAGGTATTGATCTTCTCAGTACTGGTAAATAACCATACAGTTAGTTCTGCCGCGGTAAGAAGGGCAGTTGAACGGTTTTTAACACAGGTACAGCAGGATTATTAAAAAGATTTTGAGCGTTCCTGAACTAAGAATAGATACTTACGCCGGGGTTAAAAATAATATTATCTTCAATTTCTATCCAAATTACCCAACCCTTTGGTTACAGGGCGTGTATATGTTAAAAAATTGGCTGCCGGTAAGCCGGAAGTCAAAAATTTAAGCGGCCTTGTAATTAAACCAGCGGCGGATGAATTGAATAACAGCATAAACGATATTGAGGCAATTATTGGCGGTTGCAAAAAAGGCGACAGGCTTGCGCAGGAAAAGCTTTACAGAAGTTTTTACAGTGCAATGATGAATATTTGTGTGCGTTATACAAAAAATGAAGAGGATGCCCTGGAAGTACTAAACACGGGTTTTTTTAAAGTGTTTAAAAACATTCGCAGTTATAACCCGGGTAAAGCAGCTGCTTATACCTGGATAAGAGCCATTATTATAAACACCTGCCTAAATTTTATACGGTCGCAGCAAAATAAGATCGTTACGCAGGAGGTAGGCGATACAACGGAAATATCAATTCACCCTGATGTTATAGCTGGCATTAACAGCGCTGAAATATTGCGGTTGGTAAGGCAATTGCCACCGGCCACGCAGGCAGCATTTAACTTATTTGCCATAGACGGGTTTACCCATAAAGAAATTGCGGCGGCACTGCAAATAAGTGAAGGCACCAGTAAATGGCATATAAGTGAAGCGCGTAAAATTTTACAACAACAACTAAAAGAGTATATGCGATAGATGAATGAACTTTTACCATACGAAGAACAATTAGCAGGCAGGCTGGCCGATGTTCCTTTGCCCGGCGAGGACAAAGGGTGGGATGCTATGCGTAAAATGCTGGAAGAAGATGATGATAACGGCATTGTTGCGCCGGTAAATAAAGGTTGCCGCACACTGGGTGCATCTTTATTGCTAATTGCTTTGCTGGCCGGTATAATTTTTATTGCATATAAAACAACAACAAACAAAACAAACGTACCCGGCAATTCTGCTGCATTAAAAGACAGCAGCCTTGCATCAACTACTTCTGTTCAAAAATCTTCACCAGCTGGCGCGGGCGTTGATTCGTTAGCCTTGCCGGTAAATATCAGCAAAGCAAAAAGCAGCGACACTAATACTGTTAAACAAAAAAGTACTGATAGATCAATACAAAAAACAGCTTCAGCCGGTATACAAAATGGCGACAGTAAAATTGCTGTTAAACAAGCTATTAACTATCGGCTCAGCAAAAGCGCTGTAGCAGGTAACAGCAATGCCCAAACTAATAAAAGCGCTTTTAACAGTATAACACCTGGTAAGGAGGTTACTACACCCGCTGATAATAAACCTGCAGAAAGTGGCGGGCGAAAGAAGGAGCAACCTGTTAGCGGGAAAGATAGCACTAACACTGCCATTATACCACCAGCTAACCTGCAAACGGGCACATTAACAAGCAATAAAATTGATACTGCAACTACCGTAAGCAAAAGTGATACAGCAAATAAAAAAAGCCTTGCCGGCAATGCGAAACCCAGGCCCGGCGCATCAGATAATAAATCTCCCAAGGACAACAAAGTATGGTTTGGCGCCGGGCTTGCTTTACAACAGCTAGTACCTGTTGACGGCCAAAAAGCAGTACCTTATAATGCATCTGGCAGAAAGGGTTCGTTGGGCGATTATATTCCTTCCGCCTACTTTAGGGTATATCAAAATAAAAAATTTCTGCAGGTTGAGTTTAAGTATGGCGCGCCGCAATACACGAAAGATATTGCCTATGAGCAAAAGGTAACCTCGCACGATTCAGGTAGCGATGTAACCGTTTCGAACATAAACCACGTTAAAAAAACATATTACCACCAATTACCTGTAAGCATTCACTACGATGTATTGCCTAATTTAAGCGTAGGCGCCGGCTTTGTATGGAACAAATTTCAAAGTGCAGTGGTACAGCAGGTAACCCAAACACTGGTAACGCAAGGCCCCGGAGGCCCTCCCAATCCCGATTCCACTACTTTGGTTCCCGGTAAAATATTGCAGTTAAAAGGCGATTCTGCCACACAGTTTTCAAAATCTTATTTCCAGTTTATGTTTGAAGCACAGTATACGTGGAAACGTTTTTCTTTAGGAGCAAGGTATGCGTTTGGCCTGCAGCCATATTTAACCTTTACATCGCCCACAACAGGCCAAACGCAAAAAGAAAGAAATGCATCGCTTAATATCTTCCTGAGATATGAACTCTGGCGCTCAAAGAAGAAGTAAGTATTCAATATTCGTCACTGCATAGCACGAAGAATGACCTTTGTAAAAATCACTGAACAGGACTATTAACCACATAGGCACAGTAGGGGCATAGGAGCACATAGGATGCAGAAAGAAAACCTGCGGTTTAAAGGCCACATAGTACGAAGAAGACCTTATACACTAATTAGTCGATATTACTCCCCAGAAGCAAAAAAGTTCAGATCACTTCCCTTTTCGTTAATGACCTGCTGACAAATGACCAATTGACCTTTTACCTGCCAAACATTCTGTCCAGGTAATCCTCTTTAAATTCAATATATGTTGGGCTGCCGGTGGGTGTTACATTACTTGTTGTGCATTTAAATAAATCGTCAACTAAAGTGGTCATCTCTTTTTGTGTTAAATGCTGTCCTGTTTTAATAGCCTGCTGGCGTGCCATGCAGCGTACCAGTTTTTCGCGCTTGCTAAATTTAATATCGCTGCTAAAATGTTTAAACTGCTCGATCAATAATTCAATTGTGTTTCGTTCGTTGCCTGTAAGCATATCTGCCGGTGTGCCTTGTATTACAAATGTATTTTTACCAAATGGCTCAATACGGTAACCAATAATTTGCAGTTCGGGTAACAGGTCTTCCAGTAAAACAGCATCTGCCGCCGCCAGCTCAAGTGTTGAGGGAAAAAGGCTTTGCTGCGTGGCAATAGGCTTACCATGCACGGCGGCTGAGTAGCGTTCGTATAAAACACGTTCATGCGCCAGTTGCTGGTGCACCAGCAAAAAGCCGTTTTGTGTAGGCGAAATGATGTATGTGTTGTGTAATTGAATAAAGGTGGCATCTGCTTTCCAGTTGGCAGTTGATAGCTGCTGATTTTCAATTACGGGTCTTGATGCCGCAGGTGGTTTCTCATATTCAAATGCACCGGTGTTATCTGCCGGCGATATAATATTATCACCATTACCGGCTATCGAACTAAGCAGTGATTTAAAACCAGTGTCTTCCTGCTTTGGCGCCGTAAAAAAATCTTTCCAGTGCTTTAGCTCGCTTTTATCAGAAGGTTCAATAAAATGCGCCTGGTTTTTTTGGGCGAAGGTTTTATATAAGTTGCTGCCTGTTATGGTCTCCGTCGTTTCCCGGGTTAACGGCTTGCTCACCGCGTCTAATTGCTGTATCTCAGCATTTAAAGTAAAGTCGAGCGACGGCGCTATGCTAAACTGCGCCAGGGCATGTTTTACTGCGGCCTGCACAAAAGCATATACAATTTTTTCGTCTTCAAACTTTATTTCCTGCTTGGTAGGGTGCACGTTAATATCAACCTGTATGGGGTCAAGGTCAATAAATAATACATACAGTGGAAAACTGTCTTTAGCAATAATACCATCAAAGGCATTCATTACAGCATGGTTAAGATAAGCGCTGCGAATAAAGCGGTTGTTTACAAAAAAGTATTGCTCGCCCCTTGTTTTTCGCGCAGCATCGGGCTTGCCTATAAAACCATGTATATTTAAATAATCTGTGTCCTCTTTTACATTAACCAGCTTCGTACTGTATTGGTTGCCCAGTATTTGCAATATGCGTTGCTTAAGGCTGCCGCTATCAAGGTGAAATACTTCCTGCCCGTTGCTGGTAAGCGAAAAAAACACATTTGGAAAAGCCATGGCAATGCGGATAAACTCATCCACAATATGCCGCAGTTCCGCCGTGTTGCTTTTTAAAAAATTTCTTCTTGCGGGCACGTTAAAAAAAACATTCTTCATGCAAATGTTGGTTCCAATTGCACAGGCACAGGCTTCCTGTTTTATAACGGTGCTGTTCTCAATCTCAATGTACGTACCCAGTTCATCTTCGGCACGGCGGGTTTTAACTTCAACCTGCGCCACCGCAGCAATAGATGCCAGTGCCTCGCCCCTAAAACCCATGGTGCGCACCTTAAACAGGTCGTCAATATTTTTTATTTTGCTGGTTGCATGGCGCTCAAAACTCATACGCGCATCGGTTTCGCTCATGCCTTTGCCGTTATCAATAACCTGTATAAGGCTTTTACCTGCATCGTTTACAATAAGCTTTATACTTGTTGCGCCCGCATCTACCGCATTCTCCATCAGTTCCTTAACCGCACTGGCAGGGCGTTGTATTACTTCGCCCGCCGCTATTTGATTAGCTAAATTGTCAGGTAATAATTGAATAATATCCACAGTTACGTTGCTTTCACTTTAAAGAAAGTGTAAAAATAACGCATCCGGCATTAAAATGAGGTTATGTGGTTTTTTGCGGGATGGCCAGGGTGAACTACTAAAATTTATCCTTCAAATTCCACTTCATTTTACCGTATAAGTTTTTCTCTCCACCCCCACTCCAGTAATGGTAAGGCTTTTCCAGTTAGATGGCAGCTTAACTTTTAGCTGTGTAACTCCGTTGGGTGTTATCTCCAGCCCGCCAAAACCGTTAAGCATACCCTGTATCATACCACCGGCACCGGTTGAAAAATATGGGTTGTTGCCCGTTGCTGTTTCGGCTATTACGCCAAAAGGCGGGCGCATATTAGGGCCATACCCTTCTTTAAAGCTTTTATATGCTTTATCGGGCTCACCCAGCCTTTCATGCAAAATAGCAAAAATAGCGTGCGTCATTGCAGGGCCTTCGCCAACACGGGGCTCGTAATAATCAAGGTCTCTTTTAACAGCCGCAGGGTCTGTTACTTCGTGCAGTGGGTACGCCAGCAGGTTAACATCAGCCTGCTTTATTTTTTCACCGGTGTATTGGGCATGCTCCTTTGTAACACCATCATCAAATTTTAGTATGGGTATGTTTGCTGCAACATTCGCCCAATCCGCATCTGGTGTTATGCCTAATATACCTGCTGCTTTTATGGCATACTGCAGGTTAGCCCTGGCAGCCGCATTGGTAAAAGCATTGTTATCAATATTCTCAGCCCACTCGTCTGCAGCTACCACATTTTTTATATCGTAATGGCCGGGGCCATTGCGCTCAACACGGCTTGCCCAAAAATCAGCCGTCTCTTTAAGTAAAGGCCAGCCTTTTTCACGCAGCCAGTTTTTGTCCTGCGTAACGCAATAATAGTTCCAGGCAGCAATGGCTATATCGGCAGTAATGTGGTGCTCAAACGGGCCGCTTAATGCCCAAACAGGCGTTTCTTCGTTCCCGCTGGCAGCGCTCTCCCAGGGGAACATAGCCCCTTTATAGCCATGAGAAAATGCATTATGCTTTGCAACTTCAAGCCGCTGCACACGGTATTCAAGCATGCTCTTTGCAATCTCGGGGTGCAGCAGCAACATTGCAGGGTACATCCACAATTCAGCATCCCAAAATGCATGGCCGTTATACCCCAAACCACTTAAACCCATGGGCGACAGGCTATATGCTGTACCAGCCCTGCCGAATGAATACAGGTGGTACAGCATGCTGCGCACTTCGCGCTGTGTTTCGTTATCGCCTTCAATTATAATGTCGCTTTTCCAAAGTGAATCCCAGGCATTGTTATGAAACTGAATAAGCCTGTTGCGGCCTTCAAGTGTAGCAAATATGGTAAGGCGCTCAGCTTCGTTAAGCGGGTCGTCGTCGTGTGCAGAAGTTATTGCAGAGCCAACCACTGCATAATGATATGTTTCACCGGCTTTAAGGTGCTTTTTAAATTTTGTAAGGTGCATGCTGTTGTCCCACATCTCGTGTATAACAGCCGGTTCACTGCCATGCGGCTCATCAAACAAAAAACTGTTGGAGGCTGCCATCAGTAACTTGCCCGTAGGGCTTTTAGCCGCTGAAGTAAGCAATGATATGCGCACATGCGGCCTGTCAATTTCATTATAATAGTTCTGTACGTCTTTTAGCATGTCAGGCGCTTCCATTACACTGGCTGCTGTTATATCAACATCTTTTTTTGCTGTAACGGTAACATCAACCAGCGCAGTATAGGGCAAGTGCCTTAGCGAGTAATAGGTGTAGCTTACTGAGAGCTTATCATTAAAGTCGAAGGTTGTTGTAAGGTTTGCATGCCGCATATCAAGCACCTGCTGCATGTTTTGTATTTGCTTAAAGCTTTCAATACGTGCACCATCCACCTCAAGGTACATATTTACAAAGTTGAACGTTTTAAGTATGTTGCTTACGCGGCCACGGCCGTATAGATCAAAAGCACCGTTAAGCACTACGTCTTTCACCTTGAAAGGATCGGTTGACGAAACAATGCCTACCATACCATTGGCAACTGTTTCCCCATAGTAATTAGTTGGGTCGGGTTTTGTTTTTATGGTCCAGGTATCGTCATTAACCTGCGCAACTATAACAGCGTTATTTATAACTAATAATAAAAAAGCAAGCGCTATTTTTTTCATACAACAATTTTTATACGCCTTATGCAAGCAGGCAGAAAATAATAAAGGGCCATCAATTTTAGAACGAGCAGCAATTTACAGTTAAAACAATTATATATCGCCTAAAAAAGCCTTCTTAATGCGTACTATTTACTTTGTTAAAATAAAAAACCATTTTAGTTTTTAAGCAGCATAACAATAATTTTGCTGTAGTGCAAAACGAATGTGCTTATAAGTTGTTCCCTTTATGAAGAAACGAATTGCTTTAATTACTGTATCCCTGCTTTTAGTTGCTTTAATTGCTGCCTGCTTTATACCTGTAACCGCTGAAAAACGTGTTATTATACGTGCCTCCATGTTAAACACTACAAGGGAATTGAGTAAACCGGCTGAATGGCTTAAATGGCAACCTGCATTAACGGCTGCCTGCGCAGGCAACACCGGTTGCAGCACCGTTTTTGACAGTGCTGAGAACTCATTCAGTATAAAGGCGCCGCAATCAAACATTTTGGTAACCAGCCGCGGACCTATATTTACCATAACTGAAACAGGAAACAACCCGGCTAATTACGTTTATACTGTTATACCTTCCATTGAAGACGATTCAACCAGTGTTCTTATTGAAACCAAGCAAAACCTGTTACAATCGTTATTTACCTCTTTTAGCAGCAAGCCTTACCCTGCCAAAGCTATTGACAGCCTTAAGAGCTTTATGGAAACACCGGAAAGATATTATGGCTTTAAAATTGAAATGCATGCTATAATAGACAGCAATGTAGTTGCGATAACACAAAAAACATCTGTTGCCAACCGGGTGGCAACATTACACAGTATGCAGGCAGCTATTAACAATTATATTAGCGCCAACCAGCTTATTAAGCTACCGGTAACTATGGTGCATTACCAGCAAAGCAACAACGACTCATTAGAAATGATGATGGGCGTGCCCGTAAATAAAACTGCCAAACCAGCCGGTAACGTTTCGTGTATGCAGCTAACGCCAAAGGGGCGAATGGTGATGGCTTATTATAAGGGCAGTTTTGCCGGCAGGGCAGACGTTTATAAGGCGGTGCAACGATATATGAGTGATCGCCAGCTAAGGCCCGTAGCTGCTTCATTTGAGCGGTACACTACAAACGCCATTCCTGAAAATGACAGTTCGCAAATAGAGATGGTATTGTGCAGCCCTGTACTTTAATAGCTAAAAAACTGCAGCGGCTTATTATTTACCGCAACCACAAATGTGTTTGAATGGCCGGCAAGTTTTATGGGCTTGATATCCCTTATTTCGCCGCGCACAAAAAAGCCGCTGTTAACGGGCGATAATAGTTGGTACCCATTACCTTTAACAGGAAGCAGCGTATTGCCAAAGCTTGCGTCGTATTGGCCTTCATAAGGTATAACGCCATACAGGTTACCGCCGTTTAGTAATGCGCTGCCAGCATTAAACCATGCAAACACGGGTGACTGCTGTGCCGCAAAGGGCAGGTTGATGGCGGTAAAATTTTGTTTTCCGTCATTTTTAAAAATAGCGCTTTGTAACGTTTCCACATCAAGCACCTGGGCGCCCTGCAGCATACTGCCAAAAGCCTCCTGTACTGTTTTGCCTGCAAAATCAGTATATCTTAAATAGGCCTTTTTAATTACAGGCAATTGCCTTTCAATCTCATCCTTATTTAAAAAAGTGTATTCTTTGCCGTTGGTTGAATAGGTAAGCAATTGGTCTAACCGCCCATTACCGTCCATGTCTTTTAAGTATAGCCGTAAAGGATCGTCGTGTGTTGCATGCAGTTTTGAATTAATGCCATAGTTACCCGCAACAATATCCAAACTGCCGTCGCCATCAACATCCATTACTGCAACGCTTTGCCATAAGCCATTTTCAACGGGCAAAACCTTTTTGGTAAAGCTGCCCTTATCATTCATAAAAAGCGTAACGGGCATCCATTCGCCCGCAACTACCAGGTCGGGCCAGCCGTCTTTATTAATATCTGCAAACGCGGCTGATGTTACCATGCCTATGTTTTTTACCGCTTCGGCAAGCCCGTTATTTGCTATAGCAAAATTGCCTTTACCATCATTTACTAAAATATACGATTGTGGCGTAGCGCCATACGCGCCCGGCACGGCGCGCCCGCCAATAAATAGATCCATATCGCCATCATGGTCAATATCAGCAGCGCAAACCACTGATTTATTTTCAAAAATGGCCGGCAAACCGGCAGAACGGGTAAAATTGCCTTTGCCATCGTTTATATAAAGCCTGTCCTGCAGTTGCGGTGCATGGCCCATGTATTCATTACCACCGCTAACCACATACAGGTCGGGGTGGCCATCGTTGTTTGCATCAAAAAACAATGCATCAACATCCTCATTTAAAGAATCGAGTTTAAAGGCCGGTTCGCTTACCGGCATAAAATGCCCGTCTTTGGTTTGGGTAAATAAAGCCCCCGCCTGAAATTTTGCGCCGCAAACATATATATCATCAAGCCCATCGCCATTAACATCACCAACAGCTACTTTAGGCCCTGCCGTTGAAAGTGCATGTGGAATAAGATATTGATCGTTAAAGTCTGAATAAAAGTTTTCCTTGTGCTTCCATTGAAGGTTTATACTGTCTGTTATGTTTGCAAACAATTTTGGTTTGGGCGGAAAGAATGAAGCATAGTTAAAAACACCTGCTGCATTTTTTTCCTGCAGCTGCAAATGGTTATTTGTTTTTACGTTGGTAAGTAACTGGTATGTTTGGCCGGGCCACACAACCAATACGCTATCTATTGTACTAACGGTATCTAACCCAAAATGCAATACCGTTTCAGAAGATGATTGAAAGCCCCGCGTGCACATCACTTCCTGGTACTGCAGGCTGCCGTTATTTATGGTGTATACTTTGGCCCCAATGCCAAAGTTGTTGCCGGGCAACCCTTCGCACCTTATTGAAAGATAACTATGTTTAGCACCGTTATTGCGATAAACAGATGCTTCGTCGTACATGTTATTTGTAACAAGGTCAAGGTTGCCGTCATTATCAAGGTCGGCATATGCAGCGCCTGTTGAGTACCCAACCTGCGTCATTGCCCACTGGCTGCTCACATCAGTAAATGCTTTGCCAATATTTCCCTTGTATATAAAATTATGAACCTTGCCCGCGGGTATATTTTTTAGTATCGTTCTGTCGAAGCTTTTTGATACATTAATGGTTTGCTGCACCTCGCCCGATGAAATGAATTTTATGTAATCATTATCCATCATGCGTTTTGCAATACCGTTCGAAATAAAAAGGTCCTTAACGCCATCATTATCAAAATCAGCCAGCAAAGGGCTCCAGCTCCAGTCAGTTGCAGCTACGCCGTTCATCAGGGCCACATCACTGAACGCAACACCATTGCCCAGGTTTTGGTGCAGGCTGTTACGTGAAAACTGCTGTTGAAAACCGTTTTGTATAATTTTGTAATTGTATATATCGGCATGCTCATCACTGCCATACGTTTTCAACGTTTTTTCATCATTGGGCAGCATATCCACAGTAATAATATCAGGCTGGCCATCATTGTTATAGTCGGCAATATCATTGCCCATGCTAAAACGCGAGTAATGGTTAAAATGTGCAGCGCCACTTTCAGTAAACGTGCCATTATGGTTGTTTATGTAGTAGTAGTCGTTTTCATGAAAATCGTTGCCAATATAAATATCATCCCATCCATCATTATTCAGGTCGGCCACTGCAAGCCCCAGGCCATAACAAATTGCGCTGCTGTATATGCCAGACTGTGCTGTAACGTCAGTAAATTTTTTGCCTGAAGCACCGCCTGTATTGTGCAATTCGTTCCTGTATAAGCGGCCGCCTGAAACGGGGCTAAACTTTTTTCTAAGCGAGGTATCACCTACCGTTGCTGTTGAATGCATGGATTGGTTAAGCAATATGCAATCAAGGTCGCCGTCATGGTCATAGTCAAAAAATGCGGCCTGTGTTGAATAGCCTGAAAAATCAAGGCCATACGCGGCTGCACTTTCGGTAAATGTTTGGTTGCCGTTATTTATATACAGTTCATTGTGGCCTTTCAATCCTAATTTTCCGTCTATGGCGCATACATATATATCAAGCAGGCCATCGCCGTTAACATCGGCCATTGTAACACCTGTGCACCAGTCTGCACCGCCCTGCACGCCTGCTTTTGCGGTTATATCTTCAAATACAAAACCACCTTTGTTAAGATATAATTTATTGCCCCCCTTTGTGTTAGCGGTAAAATATATATCCGGCAGGCCATCATTGTTTATATCCCCAACAGCAACACCACCGCCGTTGTAATAATACAGGTAATCAAGTATGTTTAACGAATCACTTTCAACAGGGTTATTTATAAAATGAATATTTGTTTGGGTTGATGGCTGCGCTGTAAAAAGTGCAGCATTTTTGTTACCACACCCGTATAATAACCCTGCCGTTATAAGCAGGCAGTAAAAGCTTTTATTTTTAGTGAATATATCAAAGCGGTGCAACGTCAAAATGTATAAGTAAGTATTACTGAAAATTGTTAGCTGTTATTTTCTCTTAAATATTTGCAGGCTATCGTTATTGCGTGCTACAATTATTAGCTTCCCCGTTTTTGTATTTATCTCTTTCATATCCCTTACTTCGCCCTTAATAAAAAAGCCGCTTGATGAAGGTTCGTCATAGGTAAAAGTGTGGTCTTTTGTACCTAACAATGTAATGCCATAATTTGCATCAAGGCGCCCTACTTCTGGTTTTAACCCATAAAAGTTTCCACCCATCAATATGTCTTTAGCCCCATCGCCATTAAAATCGTCAACTATTATTCCAAATATGGGCGAAAATTGCGCCCTTTGCGGTAAGGCTGTCATAGTAAAACTACCCTTGCCGTTGTTATAAAAAATGCATGTTTGCGGCTGTCCTGCCTCCAGTACATTTATATCTTTCAATTCACTTTCATCAAATATTTCGTTAATTGATTTACCGGCGTATGCATCATACCGTAAAAATTTTTTCTTTAACGCAGGTATCTGAAAAACCACATCGCTTCTTAAATAGTAGGGATATGATTTACCATCCGTTTTAAAGTAAGTTGGTATGCATTCATCCTGGCCGTTCTTATCAAAATCGCCCTCGTATAAATGCGCGGGGTGCGCTGAATCAGCTCTTAGCTTTGAGTTAGTTCCGTAGTTGCCTGCTATAAGGTCAAGGTCACCATCGCCATCTACATCGGCTACGGTAACACAGTTCCACCAGCCTGAGGAGTTGGGAAGGCTGTTTAATTTTTCCAACTTGCCATTAACATATTTAAATATTGTAACCGCCATCCAGTCTCCAACAACAATCAATTCTTTTTTGCCATCGCCATCAATGTCTGCCCATTGGGCATCCGTAACCATACCAACATTCAACAGGCCGGGTGCAATTGCTGCTGTTACATCAGCAAACACACCATGCCCTTTATTTTGCAGCAAATAACTTCTTGGCGCTTTTCCGTAGGCCTCATACACATTGCGGCCGCCAATAAATACATCTGTGTTGCCATCGCCGTCAAAATCGCCTGCCCGCGCGCATGATGCATTAACAGCTATAAGCGGCCAGCCACTAAAAGCACGTGTAAAATGCCCTTTGCCATCGTTAATATAAAGGCGTGTCAATAAATTTAATGAGCCTTCCTTTTGCTGGTTACCGCCAGAAGCAACAACAAGGTCAAGATCACCATCATTGTCCGCGTCAAAAAATTCAGCGCCAATGTCTTCACTGTTTTTATCCTGGTTAAAGGCATACTCGGGCATTTGCACAAAATTGCCCGCCGGCTGTTGTATAAATAGTTTTGCAGTATCGTTTGATGCGCCGCCCATAAAAAAATCTTCCAGGCCATCGCCATTAACGTCGCCTACGGTAAGCTTCGGCCCTTCGGTTGAAAGCATTTTCGGCATCAAACGCTCGGCATCAAAATCAATAAAATAATTTTCTTTGTGTTCAATATCGCCTTTTATATCCTGCGCGGTTATATTGCTAAATAAGTATTGTTTATTTGCGGTACTAACCGGTACAAAATCTAATGTTGCATCTTGCTGCTTTAATGTGTATACCGAATCAGCTTTTACATTCTTTAGCACCTGTACCTTTAAATTGGGCCACCGCACTACCACACTGTCAAGCATTATCATGTTGCCGGTACCAAAGTTTAACACGGGCTCAACGCTGCTTTCAAACCCCCTTGATGGCTGTTGCTCAAGCATCTGCTGCCTGTCTCTTGAATAGATAGTAACCCTTGCACCAACACCCAGTGTATTTGGTGCATTACCCTGCAGCTTTATTTTTAAATAGTTTGCATGCTTTTTTTCAGACGTCATGTTCCTGTACACAAAAGCTTCCATGTTCTCGTTATTCACTATAAGGTCAAGGTCGCCATCGCCATCAATATCAGCGTAAGCAGCGCCATTACTAAAGCCCGGCGTAGCAAGCCCCAGTTCTTCAGATTCATTTTTAAATGTAAGGTCGCGCTGGTTAACAAAGCCATAGTTGGGAATGGGCGTTGAAGGCATTTTGTCAAGCATTGATTTAACGTCAAACCCACCCTGCCTTACCTGGTTAAGCACTTCCTGGCTGCTAAAAAAGTCAAGAAAATCCTGGTTTGTAAGGTCTTTGCTTATGCCGTTACAAACCACCAGGTCTTTCCAGCCATCGTTGTTAAAATCAAAGCTTAAAGCACCCCAGCTCCAGTCAGTTGCTTCAATGCCTGCGTATTGTGCTATCTCGCTAAATGTTCCATCACCATTGTTTAGCTGCAGGCAATTGCTGGTAAACTGGTGGTGAAAGTCGTTTTTAAGTTTGGCGTTATATACATCGTAGTCATCAAACTTTGTAGTTGTTTTAAGACGGGCATCACCTTCAGGCAGCATATCTGTTGTAAATACGTCAAGCCTGCCGTCGTTGTTAATGTCAACCATATCCGATCCCATTGATGCAAGGCTCATGTGGCCCATAGCATCATCACTTACCTCTTTAAACGTACCGTTATGCTGGTTTATATACATGTAGTCGTGCTCAAAAAAATCGTTTGACACGTACATGTCTTCCCATCCATCGTTATTTAAGTCGCCCACTGTTACACCAAGCCCAAAGCCAATTTCGCTGCCGTATATGTTAGCCTGTGCGCTTACATCAGTAAACTTGCCATTATCGTTCCTGTACAGCCGGTGGCCGCCACGGGGGTCGCGAACGTTTCTAATATTGCGGTTATAGCCAAAGCTTTCAATTGGCCTGTAACTGTTATTTAGTATAAAACAATCAAGGTCGCCATCGTGGTCGTAATCAAAAAAAACTGCCTGTGTTGACAGGCCCTTGTCATCAAGCCCATATTCGTGCGCCTCTTCTTTAAAAGTTCCGTCTTTTTGATTAATATATAGCTCATTAGCCCGGTCATCCCCATTTATATCGCCACTATTACAAACATAAATATCCAGCCAGCCATCACCATTTATATCAACCATGGTAACGCCGGTATGCCATTTATGAATGCCCCTTAACCCTGCCTTTTCTGTTACATCATCAAACTGCCAGTTGCCTTTGTTAATGTATAGTTTATTACTGCCCTGGTTTGCTGTAAAAAAAACATCGGGCTTGCCATCATTATTTACATCGCCAATAGCTACGCCGCCGCCATTATAAAAATTACGGTACTTAAAAACATTAAATTCTTTGGTGTCTTCTACTTTATTGTTGAAGGTAATGCCGGTTTGTGAAGATGACTGCATTTGAAATAATGCATCTGCGCTGTTACCTGTTTTTTTTGATCCGCATGCGTATAGCAGAACGCTGCACAGCACAACAATACGCACTTTATAACCTGGCAAATATTTCATAAATAATAACTGCTGCAATTATAACACTATTATAATAAAAACAGGAGCAGTTAACTAAATTACTGCTCCTGTTTACCAATCAATTATGTAAGAATTAACTAAGCACTATTAGTAACCCGGATTTTGATGCAAATTAGGGTTAGCTGAAATTTGCTGAGCCGGTATAGGGAATATCATAAGGTGGCCATCAGCAGGGTCTTCAGTTTTTGCCGGAGCCCTTGCACCACTAAAATATTTTTTACCGCTTGCAACTTCATACCTAATAAGGTCATCTCTTCTCCAGCCTTCGTAAGCAAGCTCTTTTGCTCTTTCTTTAAGTATATCGTCTAACGTTATCGCTGTGAGGTTGTGTGTTTCATCGCCACCATAAGCGCGGACACGCACTTGATTTACTAATGCTATTGCGGCAGTCGAGTTTCCCAACCTAAGTTGAGCCTCTGCCTTCATCAACAAAATATCTGCATAACGTATTAGTACCATATCGTTGCTCTGGTTACCAGAAGTACCTGACTCTGGGAAATATTTGATATTGCGTATACCTGCTGAACGGAAAGCGCCACTCGGATTAGATATATCCGTAACATTAGGTGTGAATGATAACGGAACGTGAAACTGAAGATCACTCAATGCCAAACTCGGATCAGTTGAATCGATTACTTTTTCATTAGGAGGATAGTGATACACAATGCTATATTGCTGCCCGATAAGAAACTGTCCTGCACGCTGATCGTTATATGTACGATACTTTATAGTACCTTTTAAAACATAAGATGAAGTTGTGTCATAATTAGCATAGTAATCTGCGGTGCTGCAAAAGCCATTCCACGGGCTACCACTCAATGCAAAGTTTACGTTGTTCTGGTAGTGCAGGGTCATCATTTCCCAGTTGTTACCGCCAATGTTTACTTTGTCATAAGGAACAACAAATATGTTTTCATTACCAGCCCCTAATAAGGTGCTATTTGTAGGAGAAAAGTTGTCGAAATAGTTACCAAGCAGGCTATAGTTTCCTGAATTTATTACCATATCACAAGCAGTAGATGCATCTTCCCATCTTGCAGTACCAGTGTATACCTGGGCACCCATATATAATTTAGCCAGCAATGCGTAACCCATCCATTTTGTAACGCGGCCATAAGTTGTTTGATCAACAGTACCTGGTAACAAAGGTATATTCGCTTTTAAATCAGTTTCAATTGAGTCAAACAACGCTGTTCTTGTAATAGAGTTGTTAACTGTTGATGGGTCAACATTAAAGCTTGTTACGTAAGGCACCTGGCCAAACATATCCATCGCCTTAAAATAAAAGAAATCACGCAATACTTTAACTTCAGCGTTTATGGCTTCCAAATTTGGTGGAGGTGTAGGCAGGCTGTTTACAATACTTAAAGTAAAGTTTGCCTTACCAATACCGTTAAACAAGTCATTCCATGCACCGTTTATATTGCTGTTATCAACAGGCCAGTTGTGCAGCCACTCCTGTACGTGCACATTATTATCAAGCCAGTCACCCCCGCGAATAGGTATAACTATTTCGTCAGAGCTAACCTCGTTGGTTTCAAATGTGTTACCACTTGGCAAAGCCTGTAAGGCAGTGTAAGCCGGGGCAATGCCGGCAGCAATCTGGTCGGGTGTTTGCCAAAAGTTTTCGTTAGGCACAACGCTATACACCTTGCTGTCAAGCTTGGCACAACCTGCGCCAGCCATAACAGACAGGGCTAATAAGCCGGTATAAAATTTATTGATTGTTGTCATAAAATATATTTGATTGTCTATACAAACGAGATTAATCGTGTTTCAGTTGTCCAATTTAAATTATTGAAAAGAAATATTTACACCTACAGATACTGACCTTGTTCTGTAATAATAAGCATCACCGCCATAAGTAGCGTCGATGTAAGCCTGGTTAGTGTTACCAGTTCTGATCTCAGGGTCTAATCCTTTGTATTTAGTAATAACAAACAGGTTGTTACCGCTTACATAAACCTTAAGGTTATCAACACCTTTTATGCCTTTAAAGCTATAAGCAAGTGTTGCATTGTCAAGCCTTATGTATGAGCCATTTTCAAGATAAAGGTCAGATGCTATAGCCGCATCTTTAATTCCGTTTGTAGTTGCATCTTTAAACACGTTGTTTGCAGGCAAACGTTTGATAAGATCTTCGTTCAGGGCCGTGTTGTTAAATATTTTTTGACCCTGTACGCCTCTTAAGAAGAAGTTAAGACTCCATGCATCATAAGTAAATGTGTTGCTCCAGCCCCAAGTAAATTTAGGTGTAGGATCAATGTAGTTAAATTTAGCTGCCTGGCCTTTTGATATTATTGCCTGGCCACCTTTGCCATCATCAAACAGCTGGTTGCCATCTTTATCAACACCTTCGTAGTGAGGCAGGTAGAAAGTATAAGGAGAATATCCCACTTTCAGGTATGTGATAGGGCTGCTGCTTAAACCACGGCCTTCTGCCTGGCCACCTGGTATGTTATCGGTAGATACTTTAAAACCCTGAAAGCTGCCGGAAAGACTGGTAACTTTTGTTTTAATGAAAGATATGTTACCGCTTGAGGTCCATGTAAAGCTGCGGCCTTGCACTATGTTGCCTGTTATAGCTAGTTCAACGCCTTTGTTGGTTAAGTCTCCCACGTTTGCCAGTATTGTACTTAAGTAATACGGTGGAACCGGTACGGCATAATCGTACAACAGGTTAACAGTTTTATCACTGAAGTAGTTAACATCACCGGTAAGACGACTTTTTAGGAATGCAAAATCAAGCCCTATGTTTTTACCGCGTCTTTCTTCCCATTTCAAATCAGGGTTAGCATTTTGAGAAGGAGAGTATGCCGCAGGATACTGGTAGTTAGAGGATGAAGGATTAAAATACCTTGCACCAGCACCTAACAAGAACAATGTGTTATAAGGGCTAATGGCATCTGAGTTACCAGTAACACCATAACCAGCTCTTATTTTCAAATTATTGATCCAACTAACATCCTTCATAAAATCTTCGCGGCTAATAACCCAGGCAAGGTCAAAAGACGGAAAGTTACCCCAACGATTGTTAATGCCAAATTTTGATGAACCATCGCGGCGTACGGTAGCAGTGGCGTAGTACTTACTATCATAGTTATATTGTACTCTGCCTACATAAGATTTAATAAGATATTCGTCCTTATATGAATTGACACCATTGTAAGCCGAATTTCCTGCACCTAAGTTAAAGCTTTGGTTTTGCTCAACAATGTACTGCTGACCGTTAGCGCCAAAGTTGTCGTTCTGGAATGAGTTAAACTCGTAAATGGCGGATGCACCCAGGTTATTTTTACCAAACGATGTGTTATAGTAAACATGAGCATCAATTGTTTTCAGATCAGTATTATAGTCGTGCTGGTTAGCGTTGTTAAAGTTGTTTTCAACCGGGAAAGCTGGTTGAAACCAGTTGGTTTGTACGTTAAAATGTGAATAAGAAGCAAGGCTACCAACTTTTAAACCTGGTATAATTGTATAATCAACCTGGCCCCGTAATACAGTAAGGTTTTCCCTTGATTTGTTCAACTCCTCGTTAAGGTGCATAACAGGGTTGGCTACAGCAAAGTCAAATATTGGGTTATAGCTACCATCTGCTTTGTAAACGGGAGCGACAGGTACGTTGAATAAAGGGAATGAAAGGTTTGACGGGTCGTCGTGCAAACGGTTGTAAGTCGTATTATCAATACCAAACTGAATATCTAATTTATCATTCAACGCTTTGCCTTCGCCGCTTATCCTTAAGCCTATGCCTTCTTTACCAGTGTTTATTACGACACCCTGCTGGTTTATGTAGCTAACAGAACCACGCATGTTAAAATGTGCAGTACCGCCTGAAACAGCAAGGTTATGATTATGTGTATAAGCAGTGCGTGTAATAGCATCCTGCCAATCGGTATTTGCATTGCCGTAAGAAGCAATTGCAGCGTTTGCATCTGATGCGCTGCTGCCAGTGCTGGTAAGATAATTATAGGTAGCAGTTTTCCATTCGCTGGCACTTAACAGGGGATATTTTTTTGCTACATTATCCACACTGCCTGAACCTGAATAGTCAACTTTAACTGCGCCTGAACTTGCCCTTTTAGTATTAATAATGATTACACCATTTGCTGCGCGTGAACCGTAAACGGCTGCAGCAGAGGCGTCTTTTAAGATGTCGTAAGAAGCGATATCACCCGGAGGTATGTTAGAAATTTGACCCGGATCAGCTAATGGCACACCATCAAGAACTATTAATGGTGTTTGAGAACCGGTAAGTGAGGATTGCCCTCTTAATCTTATAATCAATGAAGCATTAGGGTCACCGCCAGCCTGTGTAATAACCAGGCCAGATACTTTACCCTGTATTTGTTGCATTGGGTCTGTTATAACCCCTGCATTAAAATCTTTTGAAGAAATGCTGGTAATAGCACCTGTTACGTCTTTTTTACGAACAGTACCATAACCCACCACAACCACGTCGCTTAAGCTGCCGGCTGCAGGTGTAAGTGATACTTGCACACTTGATGAGCTGGTAACATCAACTTCTTTGTCAGTAAAGCCTACATAGCTTATAACAATAGTTGTTGCGGCTGCAGGTACGCTTAGTTTGAAAGCACCCTGCGCATCAGTAGAAGTACCGCTTTTGGTACCTTTTGCCACAACCGACGCACCGATTACGGGTGCACCTTTGTCGTCGCTTACTGTGCCTGAAATGGTTTTTGTTTGAGCCCAGGATTGCTGGATGAGGAGTACTAAGATGGAGCACAGCATAAGTGCCCTACGCAAGTAAGTTTTAGTCATAATAACAAGCAGTTTATTTATTAAATGTAGGTAATCTGTGTAAATTGTACACAATTATTTTTTTAAAAAGTTTATTTAATCAGTTTTTAATCCTGTTTAAATGCTCCTTTCTCCGGTTTAAGACACAAAAAAGGGAAAAGATGCTGCTTATAAATTTTTTCTTCTTATCCATTTTTTAAAAGAAGGAATGTTCTTTTTATTGAATTGAAAATCCATAGCTTAAGAAAAAAGAACATTCCTTACAACTGCCAATTTATAAACAACCTATGATCCGAAAACCCGATGGGAAACATTTACCACAATGAACTTTGCTGATTAGGTACAGTTTGCACTCTAAAAATCCGCGCATTAAAACAAAGAAGAGGTTACTGGCTAAACAACGCGGTAAAATTGATAATTTCATGTTAAAGTAACTTCATCTATATTTTCTTTTTCTTTAACTATATTAAGCAAATATCTATATCTTACACTCTACTTACCCCAATACAATGAAAGTTGAGTTTGAAGTAATTCACCCGGACGAAGGAAGCTCATTCAGGTTGCTGCACCAAAAGGTGGACGCGGAATATTACACATGGGAATACCATTACCACCCCGAATACGAAATTGTTTGCGTACCATACGGCAGCGGAACCCGCCATGTGGGCAACCATTTTTGCAATTACGATAACGGCGACCTGGTGCTTATTGGCCCCAACCTGCCGCACTCCGGCTTTGGCTTAAACGCCCACAGCCTGCATGAAGAAGTTGTGGTGCAGATAAAACACGATGTTTTTACAAACTCGTTTTTAAGCCTGCCCGAAATGTCGTCTATTAATCATTTGATGGAAAAGGCCAAATGCGGCATGCATTTTAAGGGAGAGACCAAGCAAAAGCTTACCAATAAATTGCTGCGCCTGTCGAAGCTGAGTTTATTTGACCGTTTTGTTGAGCTGGCTTATATTTTACAATTAATGGCAAACTCTGACGAGTACGAGCTGCTTAACCCGGAAATAATGCTGCCGGCTGCCATGAAAAAGAATAACATGCGCCTGCAAAATATTTTCACCTACGTTGAGCAGCATTTTCATGAAGAAATTGATATACAAAAAGTAGCATCGCTGGCCAACCTTTCGGTACCATCATTCTGCACTTATTTTAAAAAGATAATGAAGGTTACTTTTACTGATTTTTTAAACCAGTACCGCATACAGCGTTCCTGCATTTTGCTGCAGCAGGATAAAACGATTGCCGACGCCTGCTTTGAATGCGGCTTTAATAACGTAACCTACTTTAATAAGGTATTTAAAAAGTTTTTGAATACTACCCCGTCTGCCTTTAAAAAGGAAAAGGCTTTGGCCCTGGCAGATTAACTACTGAACAACTTTTTCAACGCGGACACCGGCGTTTAAAATATTTTCGAGAGGGTCGTCGCGCATTATCTGCTGCAGGCCCACCTGGTATGCGCCTTTTTTTAGCCTGATGGGTACCGCATTAATGGTCATGCGCTGCTCAATAACATCATCAATGGCTGAACCGAGCCAGCCGGTATTATTGGCGAGTACAAAATTGTGCTGGTGGCTTATAGTGCTGTCGCCCGGCACTGTTGATGTAACGTTGATGTAAATATTGTTATAGCGGTATGCATCAGTATGCCTTAGTACTACATATACATTATAAAATGCGGCTGTATCAGTAATATTAAAACTAAAGTTTAATTTATTGGATGCAGCCCATGTGTGGCTGGCAAATGCCTCTGTTTTTTCGTACACCCCTATGGTGTTGCAGCCCGTTATTAATGCAGCCACCAAAACAATTAAAGCGCCCTTTTTCAATCAACAAAAATTATAAATAGTAAATAATTATTACAACACGTTCAATATCTGTTCTTTTGCTTTCTCCAGTTCGTCTTTCATCAACACTACGGCTTTTTGCACCTCGCTGTCGTAAGCTTTTGAACCCGTGGTGTTTATTTCACGGCCCACCTCCTGCAAAATAAAGGAGAGTTTTTTGCCCTTAACCACTTCTTTCTCTTTTAGTATTGAGCGGAAGTAGTCGCAATGGTTTTTAAGCCTAACCCTTTCTTCACTAATATCAATTTTTTCAATATAGTATATCAGTTCCTGCTCCAAACGGTTTGGATCGTAGTTTTCTTTTCCTACATTTTCTTCCAGCACACGTTTTAACCCATCTTTAATTTTTTCCCTTCTTCTTGGCTCAAGCAGCGCAACAGCAGCCTGCTGCTCTTCAATACTGCTTATACGCTCAAGCAGGTCTGTTTCCATGCTTGCCCCTTCTTTAATACGGTGCTGGTTTAGCTGGCCAATAGCCTGTTGCAACAGTTTTTTAAATGCCGCCCACTCATCTTCGTTCAGCATTTCGGTTGAGGGTGTAATAACATCAGGCAGCTTAAGCAGGGTGCTTAATATATTATCAACGTCCACTTTTAGTTCCTGCGCAAGCTCAACCACCTGGGTGTAATATGCTTTTAGCAGCTCAGTATTTATAACTACGGGTTTTGCACCGCCATTTTGCTTAATGGTAATAGTACATTCAACACTGCCGCGCACAAGCCCTTCGTTTAAAATATTGCGCACTTCAAATTCAAAAGGCTTAAGCAATGCGGGCAGCAGCAAACGTATGTCGTACTGTTTACCGTTTAGCGACCTTACTTCTATTAAAAATACCTTTTCGTTTATCGTTTGTTCTGCCCTGCCGTAGCCCGTCATTGAATATAGCATAATACTTATTATTCTTCGCAAAATACGCAATGTTTCATATACGGTGTTACATTTTAGCGATAGGGGGTTAAACGGGAGCTTAATTTGTCTCATCCCAATCCCTTATAACCAAACAGCAGTTTTTAAATTCCTGCAATTTGGTACGTCAGCGTCAGGGTAACAATCCCTTCTAATTTTTTATCTTTTTTTTTGATAAAAATAGAAACAAAAAATTCAAGGCCGACCCGAACCTCACGCATTTGCGCATGGGCTTCAATTCACCAACAATCACATTTTTCATTAATACCCTGTAGCCAAAGGGCTTCAACTAAACCGCCATAGTAGTTTTTAGCGAAGCTTATATTTTACCAACTTTTTTTCCAGTCAAAAAAAGTTGCAAAAAAGGCGCGGCTGCATAAAAAAAGGCTAAAAATTGACTTGCCATGCGAAAATGAAATAGTCACAACATTTGAATATAGCCGGGCTATGGGGTGACTTTTGTGCAAACAATATATTTAAACGCCTGTGCATGGATTTCATTTTTAACGCCTGTCAACTCAATTTTCTTAATGCTTTTTTTATGAGGCCGGTCACCGTTTGCACAGGTGCGGATGTTATAGCTGAGAGGTTCTTTCTTCTTAATCAGGCCAATGCCCTGGTATGGGATTCTGCCGTGCCCACGCGCCTGTTACTTCACAGCGCATGGTTTACTTTTATTATGTTGCGTGATACAGCATATTAATGTTGTTTCAGTTTTTTAATCGGTGTACAACGTATGTTTTATTTGTATTTACCGCTGCGAGTTCAAGTCAGCAAATAATCTTAGAGGCTTTTTAAATTTCTAATTTATTATGTTTGAAGGATTTGTAAAGAATACAAATCCAAGTAAAGAAATCATGCATCCCCCAAATAAAGAACGCCCCGAAAACGGGGCGTTCTTACCTTTTTATCAAAAAAAATCACTGATTACCTTATTGCACGGTGTATGTGTTTGTAACAAAATTCACTTTTATGGTATAAGTACCGCTTGCTGCAGGTGCAGGTGTGTTGCTGCCCGGCACATCGCCATCAGCAAGTATTGCACCGCCTGTTGCGGCGGCACCACCGTATTTGTGGTCCCAACTGCCATTTACAGGTAAAAACAGGTAGCTTTTACCGGCTGACAAAGGCAACGTTAATGTAAAGGTTGCATTACCCACTTTTGTAAATTGCTGTGTTGATGCATCTACAGGGTTACTCCAGCCGCCCGGCGTTGCATCGCCTACAATAAACAGGTTAGCAGGCCCGGTGTAAGGTGTAACAGTGTAACTGTTGGTTGCAAAATTTACTACTATCCTGTACAGGCCTGTTGTTGCTGGGGCAGGTGTGTTGCTGCCCGGCACATCGCCATCAGCAAGCAGTGTACCACCTGTAGCGCCGGCACCGCCATATTTATGGTCCCAACTGCCGTTTACCGGTAAAAACAAGTAGCTTTTGCCAGCCGTAAGGCTTAATACAATAGCATAAGAAACATTATCAATAGGTGTAAATTCCTGGTCAGGTACATTTACCGGGTTGCTCCATCCGCCTGGTGTTGCATCGCCCACAATGTACAGGTGAGAAGGAACTTCAATTTTAGTTATGGTGTAAGTATTTGTTTGAAAGTTTATCACTATTTTATATACGCCTGAAACAGAAGGCGCAGGTGTATTGCTGCCCGGTACAGCACCATCAGCTAATAAGGTACCGCCGGTTGCACTTGCACCACCATATTTGTGGTCCCAGTTGCCGTTTAAAGGCAGAAACAGGTAGCTGCCGCCCGCTGTAAGGCCTATAGTGATGCTGTATGAATAATCATCCACTTTAGTAAATTGCTGCGAAGGCACCGGCACAGGATTGTTCCAGCCGCCCGGTGTTGCGTCGCCCACTATATACAGATTAGCAGGTACAGGTACATAAGTAGTAATGTTTAAAGTAACAGTGTCAGAATATACCAATGGGGTGGTATAGTCTGTACCAAGATAACTTACTATTCTAAACTCCACATCCTTTTTTGAGCCACCTATAACACCTACATTAATTGCAGCGGTATTAAGGTCGTTCTGTATAATTGATGCGTTTAAAGAAGTACCGTATTTAAATACCTGCGGGTTGGCAAACTTGCCGCCCACTGTATCCATCTGCAATGCATAGTTAATGGTCTTGCTGCCGTACGGGCTTGAATTCCAGTCAAAAGTTACAGCATTTGACGTTGCCTGCGGCAGTGTTAATACGATAGGCGATGCTGATGATGGCTTAAGCTTTATAGGCACCAGGTAAGGCGTCATTGACACTTTTACCACGTTTGACTTATACTGCTCGTTATTGTTACCGTAAGAAGATGTAACCCTTATATCAACATCAAACGCGGTACCGGCTGTAAAACCAAAATTAGCCAGCACGTTGTTTAAGGTAGAACCTGTAAATGAAAAGCTTAAAGGTCCCTTTACTTCAAAGGCTACCTCCTGGCTAAAGTTGCGGCCGCTGGAATCAACCTCAATAATAAATTTCTGCGTGCTTGAGTCTGTAGCATAGTGCGGGTTTGTCCAGTTTAGCGTTAGCACTACATTAGAAGAATCTGCCGGCTTTGGGTTTATAGCAGTAACGGAACTTTGAAGTACCGGCGCTGCACCGTTGCTGTACTGGGTGAGTGCAAGCTCCTTTTTACAGGCCGTAAAAATAGCCGCCCCACAAACAACTATTAAAATAAGTTTTATTATATTTTTCATACTATCTTTTTTTACTTGGATAAAACCAGGCACCGGCTTTTAAACGCCTGTACCCGGCCACCGTGTTATTGTTTGGTTACAGTAAATTTACCCCTTTGAAAATCTACCTCTATTTTGTAAGAGCCCGTTGCACCCGGTGCAAGTATATCGTTTCCACCTACCTGGAAATCACCGCCATTTACTTCGTTAGGGTCATTTTTTATTGCTATGCTGTACTTATTATCCCAGTTGCCGTATACAGGCACAAAAGTGTATGAATTACCACCGGTTAACGTTATAGTTATGTCGTACAGGGTTGGGCTAATTTGGGTAAACTTTTGAGATGCAAGCGGTGCATCGCCGCCAGCCATCCAGTTGCCCGGTGTAGCGTTGCCTGTTATAAACAGTTCGCCGCTGGCAGGGGGCGTAACCTTTGGGGGAATTGAATATGGCGTAGCCTTAAAGCTTAACGTATTTGAATGAAGCGCAGCCGAGCTTGAAAGCAACGTTGACGTTACCCTTATTTCAAGATTGTGCGTAACACCCGGCGCTAAAACCAATTGGTTAAGCAAATAGTCGTTCAACTGCGACTGCGTAAGCGATAAGCTAAGGTCTTTACCAATTGAGATGGTTTGCCTGGCCGGGTTAGTAAAGTTTGCACCGGCTGTATCAATTTCAAGAATATATGTTACGTCAAGCGAGCTGATACCGGTATTAAGCTGGTAGTCAGGGTTCGTCCACGTTAAGTTAACCGCAGTATTTGCTGCAGTTGCATAGCCAAGCGGTATTGAATCGGCTACTGAAGCAGTTAACACCGGTGGTGTGCCGCCCAATAAAGTAACTTGTCGCTCATCTTTTTTACAGCCCGCAAAAACAATAATTGCAAGGGCAATAAAAACAAGCCTATTTAATAGTTTCATACAAAAAGTTTTCAATTTTAAATAATCGGTTTAGTACCCTTTGTTTTGTATTAAATTAGGGTTTGCAGAAAGATCGGTAGTTGGTATTGGATAAAGGTTGTATTTATCGTCAACCGCTGTGCCTGAAGCAACGCCGCCTTTCCATGCCCATAAATATGTGCCGGTAGTAAACTCGTTAAACCTAATAAGGTCAGTACGCCTTAAACATTCCCAAAACAGTTCACGGCCCCTTTCATCTAATATAAAATTAAGCGTAAGGTCGCTGCTGTTTATGTTGCCTGCTGTGCTGCCGTTAAAGCCCCTTGTACGTAACTGGTTAACATAGCCCAATGCAGTTGCAGCGTTGCCGCCTGTGCCGCCGCGTAAAACAGCTTCAGCATAGGTAAGGTAAATTTCGCCCAAACGGAATATTGGAAAGTCTACATCAGAAAAATTGCCTGCCTGGTCAGCATGCGGTGCAGGTAATGTATCGCGCGTAACATTTCTAAACTTGAAAGAAGAATAACCGTCAGTTGATACATCAAGCAACTGCGTCATTACCTTGTTTTGGCCGTTGGTATAAAATTGCCCCCTCATATCGCCGGTTTCAAAAAGGTCAACAAACTGCTGGGTAACACGTATACAGTTCCATGTACCGTTTGTGCCCGATATGTTCGTTATTTTATTAAAAGGGTTGGTGGCGCTAAGCGGGTATGTTTGCCCTGTTATGCCTGCAGGCCCATGGCACAATGTTGTTGTACCGCCATAGTTTTGTGTGTTGGTACCGTCGTAGTTTATGGTTAATATAAACTCATCGGTATTAAGGTTGTTATCTGCCAGCATCAGCTCGCTGTACTTAGGGTGCAATGTGTAGCCTGCGCCAATTATTTTATTGCAATAAGTAATAGCCTCAGTGTATTTGGCTGTGCCTGTATATACTTCAGCATTTAAATACATGCGGCTTAACAATGCCCATGCTGCAGCTTTGTCTGCACGGCCGTATTCGTTGCTTTTTGCATCAGGCAATGTTGTTTCAAGGTCTTTCAATTCTCCTTCAACATACGTAAACAGGTCAGCGCGTTTTATTTGTTTTGGCAGGCCTGCACCAATTGCATCTTTCTCAGTAACAAAAGGCACATTACCAAACATATCCATCAAAATCCAGTACTGGTAAGCCCTTAAAAAGCGTGCTTCCTGCTTGTATGCACGAATGTTATCAGCATCAGTACCGGTAATGCCCCTTGCGCTAAGGTTGGCATCGCTGCACTGGTTAATAAAATCGTTACACAAGGTTATTTGAAAATAGCAGCGGTAGTATAAGCCACCCACTGTTTGGTTTACCGAGCTCCAGCTAAGCTGGTGTATATTAAGCGGGTCGGTATTGTTATGATACGTCCAGCCGGCTTCGTCGGTTGATAAAGACTGCATGTACCAAAGCATACGCAAAAAGTCTGAGTTGCCCTCATCACTAATAATTTGTGATGATATGTCAGGGCTGCCCGCAGGGCCTGAGTTACCTGTAAGCGCCATAGCGCCATACACTTTTGCCAGCGCCTGTTTGTAACCGGCCGGCGTTGCATAAACAGTTGCCGATGTTATATCGTTAGTAGGTACAAGGTCAAGCTTTTTGGTACAGCCCGCCAGCACCGCAACAGCAACGGTAACAGTTATTAAAAATTTATACTTATTATTTTTCATATAATTTCTTTTAAAGCTTGCAGATTAAAAACCAAGGTTAATGCCTAATGAATATATTCTTGGCCTTGGGTAAAAGTTGTCGTCAATGCCAGAGCTAATTTCAGGGTCCAAGCCAGTATATTTTGTTACTACAAATACATTTTGCACAACAGCGCTTAAACGCAGTGTAGCCCTGTTTTTAAATACTTTACCAACATTATAGCTAAGGTTGGCATTGTCCATTCTTAAGAAAGAAGCATTTTGCAGGTAGTAATCGCTAAGCAACTGAATGTCTGACACACCGGTAAAGTGTGTAGTTAAATAGTTGCTTGATGCATTGCCAATAACGGCGCTGCTTAAAATTTGGTTTAACCTGCCGTTGTTGCTGTACACGTTGTTATAAACATAGTTGTTTATGTTTGCACGCAATACAAAACCAAGGCTCCACTCTTTATACGTAAAGTTTGTGCTAAAGCCCATAAACACTGTTGGGTCTGCGCTTTTGCCTTTAAACTTATCGCTTTCATTAATAATGCCATCGCGGTTTTTATCGTACATCAGGCCTTCAATAGGTGCGCCTGTTTTAGCATCGTACACCTGCTTGTATAAGTAGAAGGTGTTTTTTGCACCGCCTACTGCATTAAGAAATGCAAAACCCTGCACACCATTTATACCACCACCCTGGAAGCCAAGATAGTTTTTATCATCAGGCACAACGGTAAGGTTGGTAATGGTGTTTTTGTTATAGGTAACGTTGAAAGAAAGGTCCCACTGAAAAGTTTTGGTTTGTACAGGTATTAAGTTAATGGTTGCTTCAATACCCTTGTTTTCCATATTACCAACGTTAGCCAAAATATAGGCAGCAAAGTTGGTGCCTGCAGGCTGTGGTATAAGGTTCAACAGGTCTTTTGTTTTTTTCTGGTATATATCAATAGCGCCGCTTATACGGTTATTTAAGAAACCGAAATCAACACCTATGTTGGCAGTGGCTGTTTGCTCCCATTTTCTGTTAGCATAAAAACCACCGGGCCTGTACATTTGGTAATACGTATTACCAAATTGATAAGACGCAGTTGTGTTGCTTAAAGAGTAGTAAGAATAATAGTCATAATCGCTAATGCCATCCTGCTGGCCGGTAATACCGTAGCCCAGGCGTAGTTTAAGATCAGACACTACATTGCTGTTCTTTAAAAAATCTTCCTGCTTCAACTTCCAGGCAAGTGCAACTGACGGGAAGGTACCCCACCTGTAGGCTGGTGCAAACCTTGATGAACCATCGCGGCGAACCGTAGCAGTTAACAGGTATTTACCATCGTAGGTATAGTTAGCACGGCCAAAGTAAGATAGCAACGTGTTCTCCGGTTTATCAAAAGGATAATTTGGTAATGCCGATGAAGGGTTTACTGTACCATCGTACTGGTAATCAGGATAGAAGTAATTTTTTGTTTGATAATTGTTATAGCTATAGCCGGCTGTAACATCAATATGGTGCTTACCAATATCTTTAAGATAGTTCAGGTAAAACTCAACAAGGCTGTTGAACTTAGTTGATTTGTAGTGATTGTTCTCGCCTTTGCGCGTGTATTCGCTTGCAGCACTGTCTGACACAACAATAGTACCCTTACCTACAGATGCATCGTAACCTAAGTTAAGGTTTGCATGCAGGTCTGGCAAAAAATGGAATTTATAGTCAAACTGTATATTACCAATGCTTCTTTCAGGTGTAGCCTGGTCAAAACGCTGGTTTAATGCACCCAGCGGGTTTTTACCGGCAAGGTTGTTTAAGGTGCCATCAGGGTTAGTCCACTCGTAATAGCCGCTATAACTTTTGCTGCCTGAATAAACAGGTTTGGTAGGATCAAAATAAACGGCCGCGCCAATTGAACCTGTGTTGGCAAAGCGTGTTTTTTCAGCGCTGCCTTTAAGGTTAATATCTATTTTAAGGTGCTTGTCAAAAAGCACTGGGTTAATTACCAAAGCAACCGATGTTTTTTGCAGGTTATCGGTTTTTAAAATACCATCCTGGTTCGAGTAACCTATAGAAAGCCTGTAAGGAAAGTTTTTAATACCGCCGCTTATGCTAAGGTTATTGTCTGTAGCAAAAGCATTTTGGTATATCTGGCTTTGCCAATCAGTATTAGCAGTGCCTAACATGGCTTTTTGTGTTGCGTTGCCTAACTGGTTAACAATACTACGCACCTGGTCGCCCGTTAAAACACTTACCTGCTTTGTTACCTGCGATACTGAGTTTACAGTGTTAAAGCTAAGTTTTAAGCCGCCGCTTTTACCTTTTTTAGTGGTGATGATAATAACGCCGTTAGAAGCCCTGGTACCGTAAATAGCAGCTGCAGAAGCATCTTTTAATATAGAGAACGACTCAACATCGTTTGCATTAATAAAGCTTAATGCATTGCCCGCACCTGAAACACTGCTGTTTTCCAAAGGCACACCATCAATTACTATCAGCGGGTCGTTACTGGCGTTTAAAGAAGAACCACCGCGTATGCGTATGGTGCTGCCCGAACCTGGCTGGCCGCCATTTGAGATAATTGAAACACCTGCAACTTTACCAGAGATCATTTGCTCCGGGGTTGAGATGGCTCCTTTTTGAAAATCTTTTTCTGTAACAGTAGCAATTGAGCCGGTAAGGTCTTTCTTTTTAACCGAACCGTAACCAATTACCACCACATCGTTCAACGATGAACTTGTTTGCACAAGCGATACGTTAACACCACCCTGGCTTACCGCAACTTCCTGCGTTGCATAGCCAATGTACGAAATAACAAGGGTGCCGGTACCTGCAGGGGCAGTAAGCCTGAAGGCGCCATCAGCACCCGTTTGGGTGGCTGATTTAGTTCCCTTTGCAAGAACAGTAACACCGGGTATAGGCAGCCCGTCTTTAGCGTCGGTAACCTTACCGGTAATTACATTGTTTTGCGCAACGGCTGGTAAGCTGGCCAGCAACGTTAACGGCAAAACAAGGGTCATTAGCAGTCGTTTTAAATTCATAAATACAATTTTTCTGGTTTTCGAATCAAAAATTATAATGGTTGTTTATTTAGAGACAATTTTAGGCGCGCTGATAGAAGAAGAAATATTTACAGGATGTACTGCAGCTAATAAGGTGTAGCTAATAAAGGCATATGGCAGGTATGCAGTACGTTTTGAATATAATTTCACCAGGTAAGGTTTCATACTAACAGCAATTCGCTTTGGCTTTAAGGTGTATTTTGTACACAATCGCACACAAATGTGTATAAATTACACAACCTAAAAAAATTTTTTTTATGAAATGGGGGTGATTTTTAAAAAAATGTTGTGGGCGGTATTTATAGCGGGCGCGGCAGGGAGGGTGGCAGGGTGCCTTCGGGGCTGATTAAACCGATTCGCGTTTTTACAAAGGGCTGCACCCTGTGCTATTTGATGCCACCCTTTCAGGGCTCGTTAAACCCGATTGCTTTTTTTACACAGGGCTTCACCCTGTGCTATTTGATGCCGCCCTTTCAGGGCTCGTTAAACCCGATTGCTTTTTTTACACAGGGCTGCACCCTGTGCTATTTGATGCCACCCTTTCAGGGCTTGATTAACCCGATTGCTTTTTTTACACAGGGCTGCACCCTGTGCTGTTAGATGCCACCCTTTCAGGGCTTGATTAACCCGGTTGGCTTTTTTACACAGGGCTGCACCCTGTGCTGTTAGATGCCACCCTTTCAGGGCTTGATTAACCCGGTTGGCTTTTTTACACAGGGCTGCACCCTGTGCTATTAGATGCAGCCCTTTCAGGGTTGATTAACACGATTAGCTTTTTTATACATGGTTTCACCCTGTCCTGCTAGATATCGCCCTTTCAGAGCTTGATTAGCCGGGTTGGTGTTTTTTACACAGGGCTGCACCCTGTGCTGTTAGATGCCGTCCTTTCAGGGCTGATTAACCCACGGGGTTGCATCTAATAACCGCATAGGGTGTCAACTACATTTTAGCTATACGGCCTGTTGCAAAATATTTTGCTCTATCAAAAAAAATCGTTAGTTTAGTACCAACGCTAAGGTTATTTTTTATCAACCCTTTTTCGCCTTACCGGCTTATAAACCCTTTGGTTATTTTAAAAGGTAATACAAAAAACCTGCTGCACCACCTGTTACCCAACTAACACCCAAATAGTTTTTATTTATTCATTATTTAAATACACCCTAAATGCCGTATGCATTAAAGCCATCCCAGCTATTGGAGAGATGGAAACAGTACAAGAAAGTATGTGACGAACACACAACAGAACAACGTTACCGTAACGAGGTTGTTGTTATTAAAAAGCCGAAAATTTATTTGATGGAAGTTTTTTGCTGCCTGGTCGGTTTTGATGAAGACGACCTTGAAAAACTGCGCAAAAACCGTAATTACAAAAAAGTAATAAAACAAATTGAGTACGCTGTGCTGGCGCGAAAACTTGATGCGCTGGTGAACGGTGAGGGCAGCGCGAGTGGGATTATATTCGACCTGAAGGCGAACCATGGCCTTCATGTTAAAAGGGCGAATAAAGCGCTGGAAGACCAACACTGGGATGTTACCATGAATTTGGGGAATGAGAGTATAGGAAGAAGTCCGGAAGACGGAAAGTCCGGAAGTCCGGAAGATTGGGAGTCATTGGGTCAGGAAGTCAATAGGTCATTTGGGGAAGATTTTGAGTCCGTGGGTAATGGGGTCAGTGAGTCATCCGGGGAAGAAGGTGAGGCGCAAGACAGTCAGGCGGCTGAAACCAAACATGTGGACCCTTCAGTGCCTGGTGAGCCTATACTTTTAACGAAACAATACCCAAGCGTAAACCCTGAAGACGAGCGGATGGTGGAAATTAAACAGGTAGTGCATGGCCTTATTACGAGGATTAAAAAACCAGCCAGCAGCCTGACACCTGAGGAGCGGGCTAAGTTTGACTATCCCAAGGGTTGGATACCGCCGGGAAAGTATGTTATTTATTAGGAGGAGGGACGAAAAACAGTTGACTGTTGACTGAAACGGGAACTGGTGATTACGTGGATTTTTGGGGTTTTGAATGTTATTGCGAATTGAAGTAGTTTTGAAACCTGGCTTTGCATTAAATTGTTTATAATCAATAAAATAGGTGTAAAACGAGGGTGTAAAATTTTCCTCCTTTTGCATCCTTTTCATCCTGTGTTACGCTAATTACCACCCACCTTTAGAAATCAATACCGGTCCATTTGCGCTTATTAAGCTCATATTTTTCAAAGTTGAATTTGTATAGTTTGCCGGGGCGGTGGGGTACATCGTCTTCGTATTCGCCGGTGTCGATCAAGAAATCCATGGAGAAAAATTTCTTTCTAAAATTGCGGCGGTCAAGCTTTATATCCAATATGGCTTCGTACAGGTTTTGCAGTTCGCGCAGGCTAAATTTTTCGGGCAGCAGGTTAAAGCCGAGTGGGTGTTCCATAATACGCTTTTGCAGCCAGTTGTAGCTGTAGTCCATAATTTCCTTATGGTCAAAAGCCATTTCTTTAATGCCTTTTACCGTGTGCCAGTGCAGTTCGTTATCCATTTTGCCCAGCTTGTGCTGCTCAATATTAAGCAGGCTGCAATAGGCAACGGTTAATACCCTGCCACCCGGGTGGCGGCCCGGTTTGCTGAATGTGCGCACTTGCTCAAGGTACACATCGTCCATGTCGGTACGTTCTCGCAATACGCGCTGGGCAGCATCGTCAAGCTCTTCGTTATCGGCGGCAAAATCGCCTAATAAGCTCCATTGGCCTTTAAATATTTCAAGGTCACTTCTTATTAGCAGTACTTTAAGTTCATTCTCATCAAAGCCGAATATTACGCAGTCAACTGTAATAGGTACGCGTGGATATGATGCAACCAGTTTTTCGGCGTTTTTAATTAATCCGCCGGCTTTTGTACGCGGGGCATGGGCAGGAATGGTTACAACAGCATGTTCGTTAGTCGTTATCATGGCAATTATCTGGCGCAAGGCGCAAATTAGTCAGTTTGGTATGGCAATATAAGCAATTGCCGGGACCTAAGTTAAAAATGGCAACTGTGTAAAAATAACACAATAAACTAAATAAAAAAATAATTGTAGGCCTCACCCCAGGGCAAACGCATCTAAATTTAAGAGAAAAGAATTGTTGCCAGGTAATCATGTTGCCAACCTGCGGCCAGTTTTTTCTTTTTAATACTAAGCTTTCGTGATTTTTCATTTTGCAGCAGGTTTAGGG
>Ga0265327_10000405_pt1 | contig 80582 bp, 59 predicted proteins | sample 41621metaG_FD_202089 | JGI IMG/M metagenome (GOLD analysis project Ga0265327, IMG submission 202089) | Rhizosphere microbial communities from Carex aquatilis grown in University of Washington, Seatle, WA, United States - 4-16-21 metaG | ecosystem: Host-associated > Plants > Roots > Rhizosphere...
TCAGGCGCTGTGGCAGGATTAAAGGCGCTACCTTTTACATCGCTCACACCCGAGATATTTACGATTGCTCCTAAACCCTGCGATTGCATCATGATCTCTTTTTGTTCGCGCCCGATACAAGTGCCCAGTTGGTCCACATACCAGTTGGCAACAGGTACATTAGACATAAAATCATTTACCGAATTGGGTGAAGTTTTAATGTTGAAATAATAGTCCTGATGGGCATTGATAAAATCATCTTTACAAATGGCTGGTGCTTCTACCCAAACCTTATCGATATGTTTTACAATATTAAAGTCGATTAGGATTTCCGGTATCCAACCTTGGTCAAAGTGATCGAAGCGGATTCTATAATGACCAACAGGGAATTTGTTCATCGCAAACCTCATCGTTGGATAAGGCGGTGGGCCCATCAAAAAGTCAGGAAACATCAAGCTATCGACATGACCAGCCCTAATCATCCACGCCTGATATTCTCGTTGCTCAATCACCTGCGTGCTTAAAAGGCTGGAGAATGCCCAGTCAACGTTTAGTGTATCATCCTGGTACAGGTTAAACACAAAAGTTTTGGAACAGGTATTGATTGTGTCATTACTGCAATTAAGCGTTTCGGAATAGCCGTCGAAGGAACGGCTGATTGTCATTATTTCGGTAACCGGTGTGTTGGTTCCGTTTTGTGCACTGACGGCATCGGGGACCAGCATCGGGAGCATCGTCAGCACTGCAGCTTTCAGTAAGCCGCCTACTCTCTGTGATTGTTTTTTCATAGAATTATTGATGTATGTGATTGAAAAATTCTCCTTAGTCAAAACGTCTGATTAAGCAGCGCGCGGTACATTTTCCTACGGCGGTCGTGTCCATTTCATATGTGAGGTATTTAAAGTGATGGATGCCGGTGAGACCGGTATTATTTAAAAGCAATAGTAACCAGGATGCCTGCATCCCAATTGCAACCAATCCCACAAAAATCATTACGACCAAAACATCAGATGTTTCAATCTGCCATTTCATCATACTATCAATGCGATGCACAGATCCCGATACAATAGCAGATCAAGTATGGTGCCAGAATCTAGCTGGAGCGGAGCGGATTTTAACCCTTTTTTTATACTGACAAAAAACGGAAAACAGGTCGCACGTTTTAGGGGATAACACTTGAAACAGGCCAGAACAGAGGGATACAGGCGTATGAAAAAGCCTAAAAAAAGCCACCTGGAAACAGGTGGCACAATTGAAGATGCTCAGATCGGAGCCTGAGATAAAAAACCTCTTAAAAAAAGTACCCTGAGAACAAGGCACACATACTTATTAACGCAGCTGGTATAAACCAGCAGAAAACTTGTTCGAAAAAGCTCCCGTAGACACAAGAGCTGGAACTAAAACTAATACTATGAAAATCCTTTCCACAGACTATTACACCTCAGATCAATAACCATGCCGCTTTTGCCAACCGATAACAAGAAAGGTTTCCACCCAGTGGAAACCTTTCTTATAATTAAAATCTTGATGCCGCCTCTGACTAGGCGTACCGTTTGACGTCCGTTGATTAAAATAAAAATTACCAAACCAGTCAAGCAACGCAGTTGGCGAAAAACCTATAGTTGATCGGCTTCCACAATAGCATCTGCAAATGCTTGTGGCGCTTCCTGCGGCAAATTATGACCAACACCGCCTGTAATCGTATGATGTTTGTACTTACCGGTAAACTTAGCAGTGTATGCGGCGGGGTCAGGATGCGGTGCCCCATTGGCGTCGCCTTCAAGCGTAATTGTTGGTACCGTAATAACCGGCGCCGCAGCCAGCTTCTTTTCAATTACATCGTATTTTGATTCGCCTTTTTCAAGCCCCAGACGCCAGCGATAATTGGAGATCACAATCGCGACATGATCGGGATTGACAAAAGCGGAGGCTGACTGTGCAAAGATCGCATCGTTGAAATGCCATTGTGGCGATGCGGTTTGCCAGATCAGTTTACTGAAGTCGTTTGTATTTTTAGCATACCCTTCCCGGCCACGTTCGGTGGCGAAATAGTACTGATACCACCAGGCCAGCTCTGCCTTCGGTGCCAACGGTGCCTTATTGGCTTGCTGACTGCCGATCAGGTAACCGCTTACCGATACCAGCGCTTCGCAGCGTTCCGGCCACAAAGCAGCCACAATATCAGCGGTGCGCGCCCCCCAGTCAAAACCACCAATGATCGCCTTCTGAATATGCAATGCATCCATCAGTGCAATTACATCCTCGGCCAATGCTGCCTGTTGCCCATTTCGCATGGTTTTGGGAGAAAGAAAGCGCGTGGTACCAAAGCCTCTCAGGTAAGGAACAATCACATGGTAACCTTTAGCAACAAGTATAGGCGCAACAGCCGCATAACTATTAATATCATAAGGCCAGCCATGCAGCAAGATCACGGCTTTTCCCGTCGCCGGGCCCGCTTCTGTATAACCAATATTCAGCACTCCGGCATTAATCTGCCGGAGTGTGCCCAAAGAAGCGGCAAACACCGGGCTGTTTTGCGCTTTTGTAAAAAAACTGCCTGAGACAAGCGTTGCCAAAAGAAACCCCGCTATGAGCCAAAAACGATTGCTAACGTATTTTTTATTGTCCATGATCGATGATTTTATCGTGAATGATATTTCGATTTGATTACACGGTAAAATTAGGGCGCGATTAGCGACGGCAACTCAGGGTTTTCCCTGAAATAAAGAGCAGCCGAACTCGCCATTCCGGATTGAAAGGCAGGCAGGAGACACTACCATAAACAAAAAGGAGGCTGCACACAGCCAATTTAGCTATACGCTTTACGCTAAGAAAGGATAGCCTTCGGTTCTAATTGTTGTTCCAATCCATAGACGCCACCTTCCCGACCAAGACCGGATTGTTTAAATCCTCCGAATGGCGCTAACGGATCATGTTGCAGTGAGTTAATAAGCACCCGGCCCGCGTTAATCTGCGCCGCAACACGATTACCGCGCGCAATATCGGTAGTGCTGACATAAGCTTGTAAACCGTATTCTGTGTCGTTGGCGATCGCAATTGCTTCCGCTTCGGTATCATAAGTAAGAATAGAAAGCACGGGGCCGAAGATTTCTTCGCGGGCTATAGTCATACCGGAATGCACACCAGCAAAAACAGTAGGTTTTACATAGTACCCTTGCGAAAGTCCTTCCGGGCTTCCGAGACCGCCAACCAGAAGTTCCGCACCTTCTTCAATACCAGCTTTGATATAATGCTGAATGCGGTCGTACTGCTTTTGGCTGGCCAAAGGTCCGATGTTTGTCTGCTCGTCTGTCGGGTCACCCACTTTCAGCGCCGCTACAATTTCTACGATCATCTGTTTAATGGCCGGCAACAAATGACCAGGTACAATCAACCGGGAACCTGCAACACATGCTTGTCCGCTGTTTTGAAAACAAGCATTCACGGCCAGCGGCACTGCTTTTTCAAGATCGGCATCGTCGAGTATAATATGCGGCGATTTACCGCTGAGCTCTAACGTGAGCCTTTTCATGGTGTCTACCGCATTTCGGGCAATGATTTTTCCGACCATTGTAGAACCTGTAAAAGTAACTTTGGCAATGTCTTTGTGTGTAGAAAGAATTGGCCCTAACACATCGCCACGCCCGGTAACCACATTGATCACACCCGCCGGCAAACCTGCATCAGCAAAGCATTCAGCAAGCACCTGCGTTTGCAGCGCACTTAATTCACTTGGTTTGATTACTGCGGTACAACCGGCCGCAATCGCTGCGGCAAGTTTCACGCAAATAGAGCCTGCATTTGAATTCCAGGCGGTAAGAATCGCGGTGACGCCAACAGGTGTAAGATAGAGTTTCGACGTTCCGATATTCCGTTCAAATGCAAACTCATCAAGTAATTCCTTGTAGTGCAGAAAAGCTTCAGCAGCATATTTATTTGACCACAACGCTCTTTGAACGGTGGCGCCATACTCCGCAATCGTTACCGCTTTCAAATCATCGATTCTCGCCATCACGGCATCATGCAAACGCTGCAAATAGGCTTGCCGCTCGGCAACTGTGGTTTTCGAAAATGCGGAAAATGCATTTTTAGCACTGGCGATCGCTGCCAATGTATCCTGTTCGTCTGCGAGTACTACCCTCCCGAAAATTTCGCCATTTGCCGGGTTAGCGATTGCCAATGTTTCTGTGCCGTGTACCGGGACGAATGTCCCGTTGATATAAGCCTGATTGACTTCTTTCATGATTCGTGATTTTTATACCACAAATCTCGATCAGCTTCGGCAAAGTCATTTTGTACCAGAGCTCATTGTTGGTTTGTTGAAAAGCTCAGAAACAATTTCCTCGCAGCAATGCTACAAAATCCTACTGGACAGTCAATGTCAATGAAACAGAATTAACCAGCCCATCCCGGTTCACAATAGTAAAGGTATATTTTTCCTTACCCGGCAAATTACGGGTATTGATATCGATATCTTTTGTATAGGCGTCTCCCTCGCTGCTGCTCAGGGTGGCATTCAGAACGGTGCTGTCTGCCTTTCCATCGTAGGCAACTGATTCGGTAAATTTGATCAGCACATCGTTTGCTTCTGTTTTGGCAGCGCGCACCCCCACTTTCAGTAAAGTGCCTTTGGCGACCGTCGTGTCTTTGGCGAGATAACCTGCTGAACTGTCCAGCATAATCTGCGGCAGCGTTCCCGGATCATCGTCGTCCTCTTTTTTACAGGATACTACAGTCAGCACTGCGGCAACGGACCAAATTACAAATAGGTTTTTTGTTTTAAAATAGCTCATCATAATTGTTTCAATTGTTTTTATTTCGAAGGTTAAGTGGCATACTCGCCGAAAAAATAACATTTATCCCCTGGTTATGCAAACCATAATATTTCAACCGGGAAAGATGATCGTAATAAGTTTTATTCAGCAGATTGCGGCAGGTCAGATCCAGCTGAACCGGGTGCCCGCCGAGGTTGACAACTAAGCCTGCCGAAAAATGTACCAGCAGGTAATCCGGTGTCGTGGTTTCAAATAGTGCCGGATGATCCTGCGCTAAATTGTATTCCATGCCGGGAGCCAGGTACCAGTAATTGATCCTGCCGCTGCGCTTTTTTTCATAACGGATGTCCAGTACATTTTTTGCCGGCGCGATAAACGGTAGATAACCGGTATGGTCGGTCAGCCCTTGTACCAAACAAAATGATTCTTCCAGCGACAAACATGGCGTGAAGCGATAGCGCGCCTCGAGTTCGCCACCATACAAACGTGCATTCTGCTGGAAATACCGGTACACCTGAAAACCATAGTACTGCTCATCGGTTGGCGCCAGATAAATATAATTGAAGAAACGATTATAAAATCCCGATGCCGACACAGAAAAATGATCTCGTGTGTACACCAGGTTTACATCTATATTCAGATTTTGCTCTGCTTTGAGTTGCGGGTTGCCGACCTCGTACCGGTAAGATCCTTCGTGCAACCCTTCGGACGCAAGTTCTGCGAGGTTGGGCGCACGCGTACCGGTGGCGGCATTAAGTTTGAAAAACCAATAAGACGATGGTTGCAGACAAAGCCCGGCCATCGCATTGCCGGTTGCCCTTGCAACCCCGAAAGGCTGTATTTCTTTGCCTGGCGCATTTAGCGATCCACTCCGGTAAGTTTGGATGTTCTTATTGGAAAACCCAGCGCCTGCCTCTACGATCAGTATATGCGAGGGCGACCAATGCAGAAAAGTAGACAGGTTTTCTTCGTGCATCCGTGCATCCGGCACCAGTATGCGCTTACCGAGATTGGTATTGACGGTATAAGTAAATTGCTGGCAAAGCACCAATGCCATATTCCGACGGATATTCTTCTCCCATTTCAATTGTTCCGGAAGTGTAACCAGATGCATATTCAGGCTGATTTCACCGCCACCTTCGTCTTCTGCACGACTATTACTTTGCAGGCCCAGATTAAGTTTCAGGACGGAACCCGTTATTAGGTCACTGCTGTCTGCCCTACTGCGATGCAGGTAGAAATAATTTTCGGAACCGAAAATATGCAGCAATACATTATGATGCGGCCCTGTCATGGCACGGCTGTTTTCGCCATCTTGCGGCAATCCTTGTTTGTTGCTGTCCAGTATGAAGCCATACTGGTTGTAGGAAAAATTATAACTATTGTGCATGCTCCAAAAAGGATGATCGAAGCCCGCCCCGGCTTTCAGATAATAGCCGGTATTTCTCGAATTTTTAATGGTATTGCCGTCGCCATCCTTGTAATCGGCATGGCTCTCGTACCCGCCACGCAGCCGCCACCAGCGGTTGTGCTTATGGTGTGTATACCCGACATCGGTTAATGTTCCTTTTGTGTTGGAATAAAACCGGGTATTGAAATCAAGCTGATCCTGGTCGTACACCGGCGTCCGTTCGATGACGCTAACAACGCCACCCATTGCATCGGTGCCATACAACAGCGAAGCAGGACCTTTAATAAGCTCCACCCGATCTATGCCGATCTGCGACAGGCCAAGACCGTGCTCATCCTGCCATTGCTGGTTGTCGAAACGAAGGCCCGATAAAAGTACCAGTACACGACTGCCGTACAATCCCCTGATCACGGGTTTGCTGATGGCTATGCCGGTGGTCATCTGACTTACTCCGGGTATTTTCGCCAGTGCATCCGAAAGATTTACCGGTCCGGATGATTCGAGTACCCGGTATGTATAGGGTTGGATATCCAAAACGCTTTGTTGTGTTCCCGTGTTCCGAAAACCGGTTACAACCACTTCCTGTAATCGGCCTGCCGTATCGGCCTGCGCCCAGGCACGTACCGAAAATAATACCAGTATCAGAAGTACCGGCAGCGGCCGCCATCGCTTTGTACTGCAAAATAGTGAACCCATTGACGGCTAATCTTTAATAGTTAGTTTGGTATCCGGCAATACCGCAAGATCGGTGGCAAGATGAACCACATAATTTCCCGATGCTATTCCACCCAGGTTCAGCATCAATTTCAATGGTGTTTTTGGCTGCAATGTTTCTGTTGCGTGATACACACATTTTCCTAAGAGATCGTAGACAGATATCATAACGTACTTTTCATTGTTGACCGGTGCGAATTGCAGGTAGGCAAAACCCGCAGCGGGATTGGGGTATAAACTGTACTCGCTCCGGGCCGTGATCATAGCTGTTCTTACCGGAGAAAAACGGACTTGTTCAGATTTATCGGCACAGCGTAAACGATAGAAATAACGCACACCCGCTGCTACATCCCGGTCGTCATACGTATAGGCGCGACCAGCATTGGCAGCTGTCATTTGCGTGATGCCGGTAAATTGCAGTCCATCGGTGCTTTTTTCCAGCTCATAATATTTCATGTTTTGTTCTTGTTGCATCGACCAGCTGATGTGGATCTTGCTATTCTGCGCAGCTGCACTGAACGATAACACACCCGGTACACTGAGCGGGGCCAGCGGCTGATTGTTGACAACGGCAAACTGGCTGAAACTGGTCAGGTTCGTTCCTTTAAAAACAAATGCGCTTCCGGATGCGTTATAATAAAATGCAAAAGCCGAGTCGAGTTCGGCGCCCCAGGTAGGTCCATAAGCGGTAGATGGTCTTTTAAACAAGCGGAAATTTCCCGGGTTGTATCCGGAAGCATTGATATAAATATTGCCGAACCGTATGCTGTCTGGTGCTGTAAAATTGCTGTTGGTGCCGTAATTGCTTAAAATGAAATAACCATTTGCCGGTACTATCGGGCGGGTATCGGGATTCTGATCTGGCGCGGTATACAGGCGAATACCAAACAGGTCGCCGTTGGGGTAAGTGGCACTGTTTTTAAGATAAAGATCGATCCCGGTTCCGGTAAAACTGTAATGCCCGCCGGCATTTACATTAGCGATTTTAAACGCTATCCCTGTTGCCACCGGGGCAGTAGAATTGGTAATAAAACTGCTGGATGGTATTGTACAGTTATACCCACTGACCACATCGTAAACAGAACTGTTAGCAGCGTCGTACTGATTAAACTGTACATATTTCAGCAAACCTGTTTCAGACAAAGCCACCGCAGGTTCCTGTATCAGATGCATTTTGGCGCGCACCTCGTCCTGGCTGAGTGCGTAATTGTAAAATTTAATTTCATCTATTTCCCCTTTATACCTGCTGCCCTGTCCCTGGTTGCAATCGAAGTTTACATAAAAAGGAGATTGAGACAGATCGATGGCCGGCATCGCATTCGTATTGACATTAGCGGCGATGCCATTGAGGTATATTTTTACGCCGGTTGGACTATAAGTGAGTACGACAAAATTCCATTTCGTACTGTCTGCTACCAGGCCGCTATTGTTGTAATAAGTGACCATGCTATCGGTATAGCAAAGCTTGAGATTGGGCGTATAACCGTTAAATGTAAATCCCAGGCCAAAACCCTGACCGCTCACACCATATTTCCCGTGCGACAATAACTGGGAGAAACTGCTTTGATTGCCATAAGGGCGAAACCAGCAGGACATGGAAAACGTATTGCTGTTGATCGGCACTTTGCCCAGCGAAATAGTGGTACTACTGCCGTTCATAATAAGACTCTTGCCGGCAACAGTATCTGGCACGCATTTATCAGCATCGAATACAATCATATTATTGACGGTACGCGTATTGCTGTTGCCCTGGCTGTCTACCACCGTCAAAGAAACAGTATAACTACCGGGGCCGGGATAAAGTACTTTAGGTGTCCGGCAATTGGTACAGCTGACATAATAAGCGCCGGGAAAACTCCAGGTACAAGCCGTGTTGGAATAATCGTCCATGGAATAATCCATAAAATTCACCGTATCGCGGGCACAGGAGACCAGTTGTTTGTCGGCCATGGGTTGAGCCACCGGCGTACCGGTACTGTAGAGGTAAGACTCCCAGACTCCGCGGTTACCGGCAAGCCGGATTTTGCTGTCGCGATAAAAAATAAGCCCACCTTCACTGGCAGCAAAATTCTGCGGCAGTCCATTACTGAAATCAATCCAGTCACTCATGCTATTGTCGCGATAGTAAACTTTAGCTGCGCCGGAATTAGTAATCACATAAACGCCACCATTGGTACCGCCCTGGTACAGGATAAAGGCAGTTGCTTTATTATTGAGCATCGTGCCTGTATAATTTATCCAGGAAACACCACCGTTGGTCGATTTGAAAACCTTGTTGGCCGCTGCGCCCTGGGCCATACAGAAATAAACTTCATTTTCATCCAGCGGGTTCACGGTAATATCGGTGTTGTAATATTGGTAGGTAACACCGCCCGGCAAAGACAAGGACGACCAGGTAGCACCCGTATCAGTGGTTTTAAAAATACCATTGGTCGCGCAGAGATACATGACGGCCGGATTACTGCGGGCAATGACAAAACGCCAGGCCTTATTTCCGAAATGATGTACCAGTGTGTAAGACGCACCTTTGTTTGTCGACTTCCACAGGCTGCTGTCTTTGGTAAGATAGATCACATTACTGTATCGTGGATCGATCACCAGCTTCTGCGAAAATTTTCCATAAAAATCATTGCCCGGCCAGAGCGTATTCGCAACAACTGCATTGGAAATGGTCCCGGAAATTGCGTCCGGCACCAGCTTCGTGCCTATATCGTCAAACCCGACCGTATTAGCTGTACCGTGAAATACATGACCTGTCGGTGATTCGCCGCCGCCCATCACGAGCCCAACACCTGTTCCGTAGTTTTCATACAAGGTTGCATCGCCGTTATGATAGCGGCCGCCTACTACGATATCCTGGTCCCAGCCTTGATCGAAACCCCAAAAATCGGAACCACTAACACCTTTATTACGAATCGAATGATTGGCCCTGGTTGCAAAAAAATCGCTGGAATAGTTAACCCCGCCATCAGTCGTGATATATGCATCATTACCACTTACAGCCGCCCATTGCATATCGGGATGCAACGGGAAAGAGCCATTGTAGCCACCCAGCGGACTAAAATTATACCCGCCGTCGGTAGACCGGTATGCCGAAGTGGTTCCTACAATCAGTGTATTGGTATCGGCCGGAGCAGCCAGTGCAACCAAATCATAATAACCCTGACCATTGCTCATATCCAACCCCACCGTACCGTTACCGCCGCCGAGACCGGTCCTGGTAGAGATCGCAGATACGATCCAGTTATTGCCACCATCGCGACTTTTCAACACTTTGGGCGCCAATGTGTCCAATGTCACGCAATACACATAATTACTGTCGGCCGCAGTCACGGCGAGTCTGGCACCGGTACAGTAGATGCCGGACAGACCAGCGGTCACATTGGTAAAATTATTGCCACCGTCGTGAGACACGGCCATGATGATTGGGTAATAAGGAGCTGCAGAGCGGCCAACAGCATATATGGTATTGGGATTGGCTGGGTTAAAAGCGATATCGTACAAACTGGTATTACCGGAAATGATGCCCATAGTGCTGCCCGGCGCGAGCGTCCAATGAACACCCGTATCGTCGCTGTAATAAATGCTCGAATTGCCTGCTGCAATAATTCTGCCGGTAACGGGATTAATCAGCAGCTGATTGCAGCTGCCACCGGTATAGTTGCCCATGATCGACCAGGAGGCGCCCCCGTCTGTGGTTTTCAACATTGCGCTGGCATAGGCAAAAACAGTATTGCTATCCAGCGGCGATACCGCTATGGCCGTCGGAGAAGCCCTGGGCAAAGCATCGCTTACACTGCTCCAGTTTAGTCCTTTGTCTGATGATTTAAAAATAGCACCGGTTTCCGTTCCTGCATACAAAATATTGGGATTAGCGGCTGCGATTGCCATACAATAAACATTCGCGAGGTAACAGGCTTTGCCGCCATTGTTGGAATACCACATTTCCTGCGGGCCCAGTATAGACCAACTGGCTGTACCGTTTGGTTTATAAGCAATACCGGCAGAAGCGGCGCCGGCAACCGGAAATTGTTTTTGATACCACAGCTGATCTATTATCACATTGCCATCGGGCTGAATAAAAGGATCAACCGATTTGCGCCAGCGGATATACGCTTCTTTATAAGGTTCTTCGTTAAGCTCGTTTCTATCTTCTTCACGCTCTTCCTGCACTTCTTCACCATAGACTTCCAGCACAGAATCGATTTGGTGTATATTGGGATGATTCCAGTCGATATATTTTACCCATTTGGGAACCGGCACCGAGCCCGGTAAGTCAAAAAAAGTCTTCCAGCTTTGCAGCTGCTGGTCCTGAGCGCTGACGGGAAAGCAACAGGTAAATAAAATAAGTATTATCCAGCCGTAAATAAAAGCCTTCTTCATATAATCCATTTACGAATACTCATTGATTGATTCATAAAACAACACAACATGGAAAAACAACCAACAAAAGCCTTACCCGCGCCGCCATATCATATCGTGTGAATATACGTATTTATACCTGCCATAAAATAGCTTTTTGTCGAATAGAAACTAAAACTACATCCAACTTCCCGCACAAAACATTGACGGGCCAATACACGATCCGGCCGTTCCCAAATCGTTCAAAAATCCGTTTTGATTTAGAGAACCAGTAATTGAGATACATCTGCTACCCCGCTCCGACTGAATTTTGTCTTTACAAAAAAGGCAACAAAAAATGAACACAACCATGCAACCGGTTACCAGTGATTGCACGACGACACAGGTATCCTTTTTATCAAACGGTATCAAATTAGCAGGCATGCTGCACTTGCCGTCGCATATAAACCCTGCCGTCGCGCACCCCGCTATCGTCATCGGCCATCCGGGATCAGCGGTAAAAGAACAAACTGCCGGTCTGTATGCCCGCTTGCTGACTAAGCGCGGTTTTATCACACTCACTTTCGACGCTGCCTACCAGGGAGAAAGCGAAGGATTGCCCCGTGGTCTCGAAGACCCCGCACAAAGAGTAGAAGATATTAAAGCCGCAGTGTCTTTCCTCAACACCTTGTCTGTAGTAGATGGCAAAAGAATTGGCATGTTGGGCATCTGTGCTTCCGGCGGCTACGGTATTTCGGCAGCCGCTACCGATCACAGGATCAAAGCCATCGCTACGGTAGCGGCAGCCGACACAGGCCGGCAATTCAGAGGCGGCAGCGATGGCATGCAAGACCCGGCGGTCATTCAGCAACTACTAGACCTCGCCGCCGATGCTCGTACAACCGAAGCGCAAGGAGCAGCTCCGTCTTATTTCCCGATATTTCCGGAAACGGAAGAACAGGCAAAAGCAATGGGCCTGCATGTGTATGAAGGTTGGAAATATTATTGTACTGATTTAGGTGAGCACCCTCGTGCAGCCAAAGCATTTACCTGGAGCAGTGTAGACCGCATTGCGGGCTTCGACGCATTCCGTTTTGCAGACCTGATCGCGCCTCGTCCCTTGCTGATGATTACCGGATCGGAAGCGGTAACGCGATGGATGACCCGGGACGCAATCCAGGCGGCTAAAGATCCGAAGGAGCTTTTCGTTATCGATGGCGCCACGCACGTCGACCTCTATTACAATGAAATATTTGTAAACCCTGCGGTCGACAAACTCATGCAGTTCTTCGGCGAGCAGTTGTAGGCGATATGTTGTAAGTTGTAGGCGAAAGTTTCAGGTGGAAAATCATTGAATCAACCACAGGGATAACCGGGAGCCTACAACTTGCTACTTGATTTTTTTTAAAACAGGAACAAATGGAAAAAGCACCGCACCGTATCGATTCTATTTCAACACTGCACCAATTACTGGGCTTGCCCAAACCGCTGCATCCGCTGGTCAGCCTGGTGCGCAATTGTGATGTAAAATTGGTTAAAGAGATTTTTCCAGCTTCGCTGCTGCTAAATTTTTATAAGATCTCTTTTATGGAAGACGTACGCGGCAAAGTAAAATACGGGCAAAACAACTACGATTTCGAAGAAGGCGGCATGGTATTCGTAGCGCCTAGTCAATTGCTTGCTGCCCCTGATGATGCGGATGCCTATGATGGCTTTAATCTTTTTGTGCATCCAGACTTTCTTCAAACTTATCCGCTCGCGGCTAAAATAAAGAAATACCATTTCTTCTCTTACGCTACCAACGAGGCCTTGCATCTTTCAGATAGAGAAAAGCAGACAATTTTGTCCGTGTTTAAAATTATCGGCGAAGAGCTCGGCGAAAGGATCGACGATTTTAGCCAGGATGTGGTGATTTCACAAATAGAACTGCTGCTGAACTATAGCAATCGTTTTTATAAACGACAATTCAATACACGGAAAACTGTTTATCATGATGTATTATCGAGGCTTGAAAATATCCTGGAGGCTTATTTTAACGACAACATCGCAATCAGCAAAGGGTTGCCCACGGTACAATACATCTCGGATCAACTGCATCTTTCACCACATTATCTCAGCGACATGCTGCGCTCGCTTACAGGCATGAATGCACAGCAGCATATTCATCAAAAACTGATCGACAAGGCAAAAACGGCTTTGTCAACCAGTAATCTTTCTATTGCAGAAATCGCTTATAATCTGGGATTCGGCTATCCGCAATCGTTCCATAAATTTTTCAAAGGCAAAACGAATACCTCTCCGCTGGAATTTAGGCAATCGTTTCAGTAAATTTAAAACTCATCCTCACGCTTCGTTCAGGATGACATACAAACACGGCAAAGCGCTCACAGCGGCGCAAAAATATGGGGTTGTCCCAACGCGAGGCACGACGTTGGGAACGGTTGCTGCTTGCTTCGTACCTGGCAATAACGTGATTCACAATTCAGTGTTACCGTCGGCCGATCAGACCAATTACCTTTTGGCGATTTAACCAATCCCGTAGATTTTGGGTAACTTTAAACCAATAAGTTTTCAGGCAAAAATTACCCTGATTGACTAAATCTGACTAATGAAAAACGCTGCCCAAAACACAGCTGCCAAACAATCACCGACTAGGAAAAAGACTTCCGGCCAATCCAATAATATGGTGGGCGCTGAAGTAGCGCATTACAAAAGAGAAAAAGATATTTTACTCACGCTCAGCAATGATCTCACCAAAGTCCGGGACAAAAATGATCTGATCACGCTTTTCAAAGAAGGCATCAAAGAGCAGTTTTATATCAGCCATACGATTGTTACCTTAATCGATTATAAAAACGAAACATATACGCCGTTTCTGCTGGATAATGACGGTTCACCGATCCGTTCACACAGCCGTTACCAGGAAATGGTGCACGCTCGTTTCCGCCTGAATGAACCTTTCATACAAGCGGTGCTCGCCGCCGACCAACCCATCTCCTTCTTGCTGAAAGATGTCATGGACCAACCGGACAGTCCTCCTTTCCTCCGCGTCAACTACGAAAATGGCGTACGGGAAATTATGATGGCGAAACTGATGAAAGAAGGCAAACCAATGGGCTTTCTGCATATTTATTCAGACAAACCAGAAGGTTTCAGTGATGAATTCAGAAGTGTCATCAAAGGGATTGTGCCGCAGATTTCAAGTGCGCTTTCAAATATTATTAAGAACGAAGACATACTCAACCGGGAAAAAGAAAAATCATTCCTGCTCGATTTCAGCAATCATATTGCCAGCATCAGAACCAAAGATGAATTAAAGCAGGCGGTTCGTTCGGTACTGAAAAAACTCAATCCGGACGGCGGTTTCGTGATTCGCAAAATCAACGAAGACAACACTACTACCAGTCCATATGTTTATGATATCTCCACCGATAATCCGAAAATCATCGATGCGCTGCGCGATGCAAAATTTCCGGTCAATGACGGTTTGCAAAATCGCATTCTGAGCAGCTCTATTCCTTTATTGTTTAATGTAGACCGTGAAATAGCACGTGGTATTTCTTCTGCTTATCTGCAGCATTGGAAATCGATGGGCATTCAAAACCTGGTAGGTGTAAGGCTCCGCAATGGCGAAACCAACCACGGTATCCTGATCCTGCATATTGAAGACATCAATATACCGTTGCTGCAAGGTATCTGCGCACAGATATCGATCGCCATCGGGAATATCAACGCCAACGAAAAAGTCGCTCAAAAACAGGAAGAACAAGCATTCCTGCTCGATTTCAGCCAGGACATCACCCGCGTAAGAACGCGCGACGATCTGCAAAACGCCATCTTTACTGTGCTCGACAAAACCTTGCAAACTAAACTGGCTATGATCCGTGTTCTTGAAAATGATGGAGTGCATTTAGCGCCATTTATGTTTGACCGTTCTCTTTTCGGAACTGCAAAAACGGACTTTGATAAAATGGCCGGCCATAAGATCACTGTTAATGAAAACTACACGGCGCAGGTACTTGCAAGTGACGGCGGTATTATGTTTAACGTGGAAGAGGAGATAAAAAACGGAAACGATTACGCGAAACTCTGGCAGACTACAGGCCTAAAAAACATGTATGCATTGCCTTTACGTGTGGGAGATAAAACAATCGGCACGATCTGGCTGCTGGCCAACCGGCTGAGCGCTTTGCTGGTAAAAGGCATCTGTGCGCAAATTGCAATTGCCATCGCAAACATTCAAGCCAATGAAAAACTGGACGCATATAAAAAGAAGCTCGAGGTAGAAAACGATTATCTCACCGAGCAGATCAAAACCATTTATAATTTTTCGGAAATCATTGGTAACGGTGAACCGATGCAGAAAGTGTACCGGTTGATTAAGGTCGTTTCGGATACGAACAGCACCGTTTTAATAACCGGAGAAACGGGCACCGGCAAAGAATTGATCGCGCGGGCGATACATAATGCATCACCGCGCAGAGATAAACTGATGGTGAAAGTCAATTGTGCCGCATTGCCGGCAAACCTTATCGAAAGTGAACTATTCGGGCATGAACGTGGTGCATTCACCGGCGCAATCGACAAGCGTATCGGCAAATTTGAGCTGGCAAACAACAGTACGCTTTTCTTAGATGAGATCGGTGAGTTACCGCTGGAAGTACAATCGAAATTATTGCGCGTGATCCAGGAACGGGAACTGGAGCGTGTTGGCGGCAAGCAAATCATCAAAGTCGATGTGCGATTGATTGCTGCAACCAATCGCGATCTGGAAGCTGAAGTAAAAGCAGGGCGCTTTCGTGCAGATCTTTATTTCCGCCTCAATGTGTTTCCTATTCATCTGCCCCCGCTCCGCGAACGTTCCGAAGATATTGAAGCGCTGACGTATTTTTTCGTGCAAAAACACAGCCGCAATTCCGGCCGAAAAATCAGGAAAGTCGCGCCTGCTGTCATGCAGAGGCTACGCGCCTATACCTGCCGGGTAACGTGCGCGAGCTGGAACATTTACTGGAACGTAGTGTATTACTTGCGACAGACGGCACGATTGACGATGTCTATATCCCTCAAACCGCAGATACCAATGCACAAGAAACCGCCCATTTGCTCAACCGTTCCCTCGATGAAATGGAACGCGATTATATTATTGAAACACTGAAACGTTGCGGCGGTAAAATCTCCGGCAGCGGTAGTGCGGCTGAAATACTGCAGATCCCGGGCAATACATTGCATTCTAAAATGAAAAAGCTAGGCATTACGAAAGCCGACTATTTCGGTTGACAATACACAATTGATTCACGGAATAAAGTGAAGAGCCTAGTGCTTTCACTAAATACAGTGAAAAATAAAATGACTTAAAATAGTAATACTACTGGCTATCAGCGATTTGAAATAATTGGTATCGAATTTGGCATACTCAGGTTAAACGATCACAATTAAAAACAAGTCATGAAAATCGTAGTCATCGGCGGTTCCGGCCTTATCGGAACAAAAGTAGTAGCACAACTTCGTCAACAGGGACATGAAGTTGTTGCAGCCTCGCCATCTACCGGCATCAATACCATTACAGGCGAAGGTTTAACCGAGGCGATGCAAGACACCTCCGTGGTAATTGATCTGGCGAATTCTCCTTCATTTGAAGACAAAGCGGTCATGGATTTCTTCCAGACAGCCGGACAAAACCTGCTGGCCGCAGAAATCAGTGCCGGTGTGAAACATCATGTAGCACTCTCTATCGTTGGCGTAGATATTATGCAAAATATCGGATACATGCGCGCAAAAAAAATGCAGGAAGATCTGATCAGACAATCCGGCATTCCTTACACGATTGTCCGCAGCACACAGTTCATGGATTTTATCGGTGGCATTGCCAACCAGGCCACGCAAGGCGACGAAGTGCATCTTTCTGATGTAAAATTCCAGCCAATTGCCTCAGATGATGTGGCGATGTTTGTGGTGAAATTCGCACTGGTTGCGCCAGTCAATGGCATCGTAGAAATTGCCGGTCCGGAGCGTTTCGAAATGTATGAGGTGGCACAACGCTATCTGACGTACATGAATGATCCGCGCAAAGTAGTGGCGAACGGTCGTCCGGAATATTTTGGCGGGGAGGTGACGCATAATGCATTAGTTCCGGCTGGTGAAGCAAACCTCGGCAGTATCTATTTTGAAAAATGGCTCGGCATGCAAATGCAAAAGGCTTAACACTGTTTCTTTCTGCCACCTGTTGAAAAGCAAGTGGCAGATATTATTCCTTTTGACTCAGTTTTTTTAAACCACTCAAAATCTTACGTCATGCATTACTCATTTCAGGATCCGAATTTGAAACCGGAACCAGACGAAAATGATTTGACGCCTCCGCGCGAGCAAGAATACAATACGATGGAAGGCGGCGAACTTATAGACGAACCACTGCGCATGGTAGACCAACCACTGATGCCGCATGAACATTTTGAAGAGGAAGATTGATGAGCATGATTGATCAATGGCCCTTTCAACTCAGCTCAGGGTGATGCGTGGACGTCAAACATCAAAGCGTTGCTCCTTTCGTCTTCTGTCATCCCGAGCGAAGTCGAAGGAGACATCCTTGCGGTAAACCGCTCGGAAAATTGTTAACCTTAAAAGAAATCGTATGAGCTACTCTTCAATCGAAGAAGCGATGGCAGATCTTCGGAAACGAGGTTACACTGCGGATTTCACCGCAGAAACAGAACTTGTATGTCTTTATTGCGGCGAGCTCGACATGCGGTTGGATCCAACGGAGTTTCAGATTGACGAAATTTACCGGTACGACTGCAATCCCGATTCCGACAATAACACATTGCGCTACGCCATCTCAGATCCAGCAACTGGAGTGAAAGGAACGTTAGTAGACGCGCCCCGGAACGATGGCCTGCAAATTGATCCCTCGTATCTGATGGCTGATGCTGATTTCGATTTGTGGGATAATGTTTCGGGCGACGGCACATAAAACACTGCCGTGAGGTAATTTCCTTTTCCATAGTTACGGGGCAAATCAGCGATCAGATATCGGCGATTTTAAACAATTTCGGAACTTTATAAGGCCACTAAACCACTAAAAAATGTACATCGGAAAATCATATCATCTCGGGGAATTTCTCATCTGGACACGAAGAACTATATTCAGACTTTTGATCATTGCTACCGTCCCAACCGTCCTTTATCAGGTTTTCAATGTGAAGTGGCTTTCCGTTCCGTGGCCCGTAGTAGGATTGCTTGGCGCGGCTACTGCTTTTGTGGTGGGATTTAAAAACCAGCAGACTTATAACCGAACCTGGGAAGCCCGTCAGATATGGGGCGCAGCCATGACCAGCTCCAAATGTTTCGCGATGATGTGCCGGGACTTTATTACGGATCCGGACCGGGCAAAGAACATCATCTATCGTCATTTTGCATGGCTTACCGCGCTGCGTTACCAGCTTCGGGCGGAAAGAAACTGGGAGGCGGCCGGTAAGGTATATAACAAAGAGTACCGGAAATATTTTTCGGTGCCGGAAAGGGAAACGCCCATTGAAACCGAGTTGGCTAAATACATGACACCCGGAGAAATTAAGGATGTTCTCTCCAGGAGAAACCCGGCGACGCAATTATTAAGTATCCAAAGCCAGCAACTCGAAATACTCAATACGGAAGGTGTACTGGAACATTTCCGCATGCTGGAAATCCACCGCATACTCTGCGAACTGGCCAGCCATCAGGGGAAAAGCGAGCGTATCAAGAATTTCCCCTACCCAAGACAGTATGCAACAATCAACACGTTTTTTGTGAATTTGTTCTGTATTTTACTGCCATTCGCCCTGCTGAAAGAATTTAACGAACTCAACAGCGAGGTCACCGGAATGTTGAAAGGCTATATGGTCTGGCTGGTGATACCGTTCAGCGTTTTGATTTCCTGGGTATACACCTCTCTGGATCAGGTGGGTGAAAGCACGGAAAATCCCTTTGAAGGCAACTCCAATGACATCCCGATCTCGCAAATGAGCCGCAGTACGGAAATTGATATCAGAGAAATGTTAGGCGAAACAGATTTGCCTCCGGCAATAGAGGTGAAGAATAGTATTGTGATGTGATTTTAAAGTCAAAAATCAAAATTGCTCACGGCGACACAAAGTCCATCATTAAAAGTGTGTAATTGCGAAGCGCGACAAAAAATGGGTTGTCCCGAAAGCGACGAAGGAGGGCGTCCGGAACCGGTTTCGTGCATTTGGCTCAGGCAATGCTATGCTTAATGAGTCATTCGGCGCAAAATCATATCCTCACTTCCTCCTTCGTCATCGGGATGACTGCATAAAAACACAAACCGTGCCGTTGCGCCTTTGCGGGAAACAATTATGTAACCACACCCCATTGCCGAATTATCAAATCGTCAAATTGCAGATTGCCTCATACCTTGCAATGACGCTACTGCCATCCGCCGCCCAGCGATTTATACAACTGCACCACGGCGGTCAGCTTGCCGTTGAGCGCCTGTGACTCGGCGAACTGCGCGTCAAAAAGATTATCCTGCATTAAGATTACCTCCACGTAAGAAGTGTAGCCATTATTGTAACGCGCGTTGGAAAGTGTGAGCGCTTTCTGCGCTGCTTCTACCTGTGCTTTTCGCAGATCGTATTCTTCCGTAAAAGTTCGATAGAACGTCAGTGCATTGTCTACATCGCCGAAGGCTCTGAGCACGGTTTTCTGATATTGAAAGTACGCTTGTTCCAAACGCTGCCGTTCTGCGATTACTGCATTTTTCCGTTGTCCGAAATTAAACAGTGGTCCGGCAAGGTCACCAAAACCATTTGCTACAAATCCGCTGCTGCTGATAAAAGTGCTCAACTGCGGGCTGGCAAAACCAAGAATACCGGTCATACTAAGTGCCGGCAAACGATTGGCCTGCGCGGCTCCTACTCTTTCAAACTGCGCTTGCATCGACTTTTCGGCGGCCATGATATCGGGCCTTCTTTCCAGCAAAGTAGAAGGAAGTCCTACAGGAATATCTGGTGAAACAACCTGGTCGAAATTACTATAACCCCTGGCCACGGTTCCGGGCCCCATGCCCATCAACAACCGGATAGAATTTTCAATCGTAACGATCTGACGCTGTAAAGCGGGGATGGTGGCAGCCACCACATATTCCTGTTGCAATGCCTGTAGCTTATCGATTTCGGCTACATAACCTTTGCTGAAACGATCCGAAATAATCCGCGTATTTTCCTTTCTGCCTACAAGGGTCTGGTGTGCTATCGCCAGGCGATTATCGAGATCGCGCAACAAGAAATACTGAGACGCAACTTCAGATATAAGGCTTACCTGCAACGCATTCCGGTTCTGCACTTCAGAAAGAAATTGTGCTACAGCAGCCCTGCTGTTATGTCTTAATCTGCCCCAAATGTCCAGTTCCCAATCCAGTACGGCAAATACATTAAATGAACTGCCCTGGATACCGGCAGCCACTTTCTGTGCATCGGTGCCTGCATGGCCGCCGCCTGCACTTGCAGCATAATTGAGTTGCGGATAGAGGTTGGCTTTAATAATTGCCGACTGCATGCGCGCTTCTTCAATTCTCGCGGCAGCGGTGAGCAAATCGCGGTTACTGTCGAGCGTAGTGCGGATGATGTTTTGCAAAACAGTATCCTGGTAGAGTTCAAACCATTTCGCGAGTGCTGTTGTATCTGCACGCACCGGTTCACGGTAGGTCACCACCGCCGGCGCTTCCGGTTTGGAATATTTTTTCCCGGTCATGCAGCCGGAAACGACAGCGAGCATGCCAACGAATAAAAGTCGATATGAGTATGTTGCCTTCATCTGTCAGTGATGTTGTGTGGATGAAGAATCGGATTCGGTATTGTCTTTTACGACGACCTTTTTCTTTTTTCCTTCAATTAAGACGAAGAATGCGGGAATCAGGATCACGCCGACGATCGTAGCGGTAAGCATGCCGGCAAATACAGCCATCCCCATAACTTTACGGCCTTCGGCACCGGCGCCGCTTGCTGTGAGCAAAGGCACTACGCCCAGGATAAATGCGAAGGAAGTCATGAGAATCGGCCGGAAACGCAGTTTTGCACCGTCCAGTGCCGCGGCAACTGTTTCTTCGCCCGCTTCTATTTTCATTTTAGCGAATTCCACGATCAGGATCGCATTCTTTGCATTCAGCCCGATCAGCATTACCAGCCCGATCTGCGCAAATACATTATTTACATAACTGAGCGAGAAAATACCGCCGATTGCCAGCCCGATAAATGCGCCCATTACCGCCCAGGGCACGCCTAGCAACACGCTGAACGGCAATTTCCAGCTTTCATATTGCGCGGCCAGGATGAGAAATACGAACAGGAGCGCCATCATAAATGCCTTTCCACCCGTACCAGCCGCTGCTTCTTCCTGGTAAGACATATTGCTCCACTGGTAACTCATATCAGCCGGTAAGGTCGCTGCCGCCACCTCTTTTAATGCCTGCAATGCCTGTGCGGAACTGTACCCGGTAGCCGGTACGCCATTGATCTCGGCAGCACGATAGATATTAAAGTGATTGGTGTACTGCGGTCCTGATGTATCCCCGACCTGGGCCACCGTTCCTACCGATACCATCTGCCCGGAAACATTGCGGGTATAAAACTGTTGCAGGTCTTCCGGTCGCATGCGGTAATCGGCATCTGCCATTACATAAGTTTTGTACTGACGGCCAAACTGGTTAAAGTTATTGACAAAAGAGCCGCCCAAAAAAGTAGACACTGTACTGTTTACCTGGTCGAGATTCAGGCCCAGTTTATCCACCTTATCCTTGTCGATATTGATTGTTTTTTGCGGAACATTGGCACGATAAAGCGTATAGATCTTTCCGATTTCGGGACGTTTGCTCGCTGCCGCTATAAACTTCTGCGCCTGTATGGCCAGGTACTCAGGCGTATTACCGGCACGATCCTGCAGCATCATCGTAAAACCGGCGCCATTGCCCAAACCCAATATAGGTGGCGGCCCTACAGCGATCACGGTCGCCTGTGAAATGCTTTTCATTGTAATTGCATTTACCTCTGCTACAATCTCCAAAGCGGTCTTATGACGCTCTTCCCAAGGTTTCAGCGTCACGAAAAAAGTAGCTGCATTCGGCGCTACGGTATTGTTCAAAAGATTATTACCGTTTACCGTCGTGTACAATTCTATTTCCGGGATTTGCTTCAGAATCGCCTCTATCTTTCTTGTCACTTCGTCGGTACGCTCCAGCGAAGCAGCGTCCGGCAATAAGGTACTCATGATAAAATAGCCCTGATCTTCTTCCGGAACAAAACCCGCTGGTATCTTCTTTCCCAGCAGCCCGGTAATGACTAAGATGCCGCCGAGAATAATGACCGAGATCAATAGCTTTCGTGTAAAGAAACCCGCAACCTTTACATACTTATTGGTAAAGCTGTCGAAACGACGGTTGAATGCTGCGAAAAACCGGGCAAGCAATCCTTTTTGCTCTTTTTTAGGTTTGAGTAAAAGTGCTGCCAGTGCAGGGCTCAGCGTCAGCGCATTGATTGCCGAAAAACAAACAGAGATCGCAATCGTAATCGCAAACTGCTGATACAACCGGCCGGTGATACCGCCGGTAAATGCGACCGGAACAAACACGGCAGAGAGGATTACAGCAATTGCAACCACGGGGCCGCCTACTTCCTTCATCGCTTTTGAGGTGGCGTCCTTCGGCGAAAGACCATGCTCGATATGATGCATTACTGCTTCCACCACTACAATCGCGTCATCCACCACCAGCCCGATCGCAAGTACGAGGCCAAGTAATGAAAGTACGTTTACGGAGAAACCTAACAATGGAAATACCATGAACGTACCAATGAGAGAAACAGGTACGGTCAGCAGCGGAATCAACGTGGCGCGCCAGTCCTGGAGGAAAATAAAAACCACCAGGATAACCAGCACCACCGCCTCCAGCAAGGTGTGCATAATCTCATCGATACCGGCTGTTACCGCGGATGTAGTATCCAGCGCAAAATCCATCTTCAGATCCGGTGGAAAACGTTGTTTCAGTTCTGCCATTTTCTTGCGAACCGATTCTGCGACACCAAGCGCATTAGAACCTGGTATCTGGTATACCGCGATAGTAGAAGCACCCGATCCGTTGATGCGGCTGCTCATGGTATAATTTTCTGTGCCCAGTTCTATGCGGGCTACATCGCTTATATGAACCAAAGCACCGCCGGCACTGGATTTCAGGATAATATTACCAAATTGCTGTTCGGTGACAAGGCGTGACTGTAGGATTGCAGTGTATGTATTTTGTGTGCCTTTAATAGCCGGCTCACCACCAAAACTACCGCCGGGTTTGATTACATTTTGCGCCTTCAACGCATTGATCACATCCTGCACCGTCAGATCAAACTTGGATAGTAAATCCGGTTTCACCCAAACGCGCATCGCATATTCTGAGCCACCAAATACAAACACATCGCCTACGCCGTTCAGGCGTTTCAATTCGTCTACGATATTGATGAACGCATAATTGTTGATGAATTTGGAATCGTAAGTATTATTTGGTGAAGAGATCGATACAAGCATCAACGGGAAAGTCAATGATTTTTTTGTCGTCACACCCAAAGCAGTCACTTCGGGAGGCAGGAAGGGCGATGCCTGCGCCACACGATTTTGCGTGAGCATGTTGGCATTGTCGAGATTGGTACCGACATCAAAAGAAACCTCGAGACGCGTCGTTCCATCGTTGGCATTTACCGAACGCATATAAATCATTTTCTCCACGCCATTCACCTGCTGTTCGATAGGCGTGGCAACGGTTTGCTCCATATTCACGGCATTGGCGCCGGTATAGGATGCATTGATCTGGATCATCGGCGGCGTGATTTCCGGATACTGCGAAATCGGTATGCCTTTCAGAGCAATCCAACCCAGTATGATCATCAGAATAGACAATACCATCGCAAAAATGGGCCGCCTTATAAAAAATTCGCTCATAGCTGTGTTTAAGTATGGTTAGTATTCCTTTTCGCCATTTCGCCGAAGCGTGTTATTTTGAAGACTGCGCGGTAACAGGTTTAATCACCATGCCTGGTTTCACGACTGCATTACCGACCAGCGCCACTCTGTCGCCGGCTTTCAGTCCGCTCGTAATGACCCAGTCGCTGCCTACTCTTGGTCCCGTAGTAACCGGACGCGGATTTATTTTATTGCTGTCATTTACAACATAAGCCATGTACACATTCTGCATCTGGTTGATGGCCTGCTGCGGCACCAATATGGCATCCTGCATCTCAGATGATTTGAAACGGACTTTTACATATTGACCCGGGCGAAGTAAATGCGATTTATTATCCACCAACGCTTGTACCAGCAAAGACCCTGTGGCAGGATCTATCTCGCGGTTCGCAAAATCAAGTCTTCCCGTTTCCGGAAAAACAGATCCGTCGTTTAACACAAACGTCACTTCGAGGTTGCGCAGGGCTTCTTTACTCATGCTCTGGCTGTATTTTAAATAGTCGTTCTCGGTAATTGCAAAACGGACGCGCATCTCACCTACGGCAGAAATAGTATTAAGCACCTGTAAGCCGATGCTTTTCACATAATCTCCCGGCTGTACGGTAGAGGCTCCGATTGTACCGCTGATCGGCGCGATGATCCTGGTATAGCTCAGTTGGGTGCGTGCATTGCTCAGGGCTGCTTTGGCGGCTCTTACCGCTTCTACCTGTGCATCGTAACTGGCCTGCGCTGCATCAAGGTCACGCTGGCTCAGCGCATTCATTGCGGTCAAAGGCCTTACGCGATCCAAATCGGATTTCGCTTTTACCATCAACACATTTGCCTGTGCCAATTGCGCCTGTGCAGCCTGTTCTCGGTCTCTCAGTTCATCGTCCTGGATGACGTACAACAACTGTCCTTTGGAGACCGGAGACCCTTCTTTGAAATGAAGGCTCTGCACCCAGCCATCCACCCTGGAGCGTATTTCAATATCTGACTGGCCATAGGTTTGACCGACATATTCTGCATAAACGGGAACAGTTTGCCGGACAGCCGTTACAACATTCACCTCTGGCACCATCTGGGCTGGCCCTTTATCTTCTTTACAGGACGTAAAGAGCGCGACTGATGAAATAAAAATCGGTAACAGATACTGCTTCATGAAATCAATTCTTAAATGAGCAAAAAAGATCGACAGGAATGATGCACTACGGCCACCTTTGAAATAGGAGGGAAATGATGTGTGCGCCTGTTCCGTTTGGGTATGCCTCTGTTCCTCATTAACTTCTTCTCCTTCCGGAAACAGAGCTACCTGAAGATATATAAATTTTATTTCCTATTAAAATATTTTATCAGCAATAAATTTCGGCTGCATTTATTTTCATGAAAAACGAATGGAGCACGATCTGCGCAAGCACTGTTCCGTTACAGATTTAAAATGCTCCTACAGCAAACCCAAAAAACGCCGGGGCGCAGACCTCTGTTGCAAAACAATATTTCAAGATTTTCAGAACAGACATTCCAAGTATTCGTAGTAGAAGCGGATGCAGGATTTGTAGCTTAAAGTTTTATCAAACCCAAAAAACGCTCCGATGAAGAAACGTTACTTACTTCCTTTCATTGCGCTCAGCACGCTTTTCACTCCTATGCCGGTATCGGCGCAAAACATCGCTACATTCGCAGGCGGCTTGGGCGGTGGTATTGCAACCAATATTGCGACTACAAGTCCTAATGCAGTAGCAGTAGACGCCGCAGGCAATCTTTATATGACCGACGGCGGCAATAGTGTGATCCGAAAAGTGACACCGGGCGGCATCGCTACGATCGTAGCGGGTACCGGTATGCCAGGTTACAATGGCGACGGTATCCTTGCCAGTGCGGCCCAGCTAAATGGTCCCAACGGAATTACAGTCGATCCTTCCGGCAATATTTACCTAGCCGATTATTACAATCAACGCGTCCGCAGAATAGACGCTGTAACCGGTATCATCACTACCGTGGCTGGCACGGGCACCAGCGGCTATAACAATGATAATATCGCAGCCACTACAGCTCAGTTGAAAAGTCCATGCGGTGTGGCGCTCGACGCATCGGGCAATATCTACATTGCAGAAGCAAGCGGTCACAGAATCCGCAAAGTGACCGTCAGTACCGGGCTCATTACAACCATTGCAGGAATTGGTTCCAGTGGCGCTACCGGCGACGGCGCTGCGGCTACTTTGGCTAAGCTGAACACACCGAGATCGGTAGCCGTAGACACCGCAGGAAACGTGTACATAGCCGATAACGGTAATTATAAAATCCGTAAGGTAGATATCGCCACCGGCAACATCAATACAATTGCAGGTATCGGCACCAATGGTTCCTCCGGCGATGGCGCGGCCGCCACGCTGGCACAGGTAAATCCTATGGGAGTAATCGTAGACGCGAACAATAATGTGTACATCGGCGATAACCTGAACCATAAGATCCGCAAGATAGACGGCATTACCGGAATCATCACGACGATCGCCGGCACCGGCACCACCGGCGGATCAGGAGACGGCGGCATTGCCACACTGGCGCAACTCGCCGCACCAAGAGGCATCGCCATGACAGCAACGGGCAACCTGTATATTGCCGAATACAACGGGAATCGCGTTCGTATGGTTAATGGCACCACCGCTATTATTTCAACTGTTTTAGGCAATAGTGCCTACAGCTTTGGCGGCGACGGCGGTCAGGCATACAATGCGCAAATATCCGGTCCTACCAGCGTAGCGTCTGATCCGGCAGGTAATATATACATAGGCGATGCAGGCAATTTAAGAGTCCGCAAAGTCGCAGCAGCTTCTAATATCATAACCACTTTTGCGGGCACCGGCGTTGCGGGTTCGGCCGGAGACAACTGGCAGGCAAATGCCGCACAGCTAAACGCAATGGGCGGTATTGTAGCAGATGGTAACGGCAATACTTATATAGCAGACTGGAATAACCACAAAATCCGGAAAGTAGCTGCCAACGGCATTATTACAACCGTGGCCGGCACTGGGACCGGCAGTTTTGCCGGCGACGGCGGCGCAGCAACGGCTGCAAATCTGTATAATCCAAACAGCGTGGCATTGAATGTAACCGGCAATACCCTGTACATTGCCGATGGCAGCAACCAGGTGATCCGGCAGGTTGACCTCAGCACGGGAATCATCGGTACCGTTGCCGGCACTGGCGGTATTGGCGGGCTCACCGGCGACGGCGGCGCAGCTACCAGCGCGAAACTCAACATACCATCGGGCATAGCTGTAGATACAGCGGGTAATATCTATATCGCCGATTATGGCAACCATAAAATCCGCAAAGTAACCCGCGCCACAGGCATCATTACCACCATAGCCGGCACGGGTATCGGCGGCTTCAGCGGAGACAGTTCACTGGCTACCGCGGCCCAGCTAAAACATCCGCGAGGTCTTGCACTCGATATCAACGGCAACTTGTATATCGCCGATGTAGACAATAACAGGATACGTAAGATCGATGCAGCAACCGGTAAAATTTATACGATCGCCGGCAATGGCGCAAGTACATTTGCCGGTGATGGCGGCCTGCCTAAACTGGCTTCGCTGAGTGCGCCTTATGGCGTGGCCATCGACCCGGCGGGATACCTCTACATTGCCGATCAAAACAATAACAGGATCCGCCGGTTTATGGTACCGCTGTCCCCGGCTATCGGTATTACGGCTTCCCAAAACAATCTCTGTTCCGGAAACACAGTTACGTACACAGCCACTACAAGTTTTGGCGGCAGTGCACCCGCTTACCAGTGGACACTCAACGGCAATAACATTCCCGGCGCCACTAATGCTAGTTACACCTACGTACCTGCCAACGGCGATGTGTTACGTTGCATATTAACCAGCAGCAACAGCAATGCAGTACCCAACATCGTTACCAGCGATAGTATCGCCATGGTGGTGAATACTTCGGTATTGCCTGTGGTAAATATTACGGCCACGCAGGATACTGTCTGTGCAGGCACTCCGGTAAACTACAGCACCACATTGACCTATGGCGGCACTGCCCCGCTCTATCAATGGACGGTAAACGGGCTGGCTATCAGCGGCGCTACCAATGCGACCTATAGTTATACTCCGGCCAATCATGATACGGTAAGATGTGTGCTGACCAGCAATTATGGTTGTGTAAGCACTGCGCAGGTAACCAGCAACAATAAAATCGCTACTGTAAATCCACTTGTAACACCTGCAGCCAGCGTGACTGCTTCGCAGAATAATATTTGTTTTGGCACGCCGGTAACTTATAAAGTAACGCCGACCAACGGCGGTTCTGCTCCGGCCTATCAATGGATGCTCAATGGCATTGCAGTGGCAGGCGCCACTGATACAGCATTCCAGTACACACCGACAAACGGTCTTACCGTGAGCTGTATACTGACCAGCAATGCTGGTTGTCTCAGCAACACCATCGCAAACAGTGATACGATCACTATGGTCGTTAACCCGGTAGTGGTGCCAACGGTGGCAATATCGGCTAATCCCGGAAGCAGCGCCAACAATGGCCAGTCGATTGTATTTACTGCCAATATTACCAACGGCGGCGTTACACCGCAATTCCAATGGCGTAAAAACGGTATCGACATCGCGGGCGCTACACAGGCCAGCTATACAGCCGTTGCAGGAACGGATGTACTGAACAACGACGAGATCAGCGTTTGGTTGAAGAATACGGACCCTTGCGGGGATACGGCTACCAGCAGCACGACAATAGTTACGGTCACAACGGGAATCGATCATATCGGAAACAACCGCTATGCGCTCAGCCTGTATCCGAATCCGAATAATGGTAATTTTACCATAAAAGGTAACCTGGCTAATAAAACGGCGCACAATATCGGTGTAGCGCTCTACAATACGATCGGGCAACTGATCTATAAAGAAACAGTACCTGTTTCCAATGGTGTGCTGAACCAACAGTTCACACTGGGGCAAAGTTTACCTGCGGGCAATTATTTCCTGAAAATAAATGATGACGAAACGGGCATGGTTCGCTTCACGGTTTCCGGTAAATAAACGAAGGTTTGATTTAGAAAATGAAGGGCCGGCCGTTTGGCCGGCCCTTACTGTAACGTTTTACAGAGCTACCGCAGCAACAGACACCGAGCGGAGCCCGTTCCTCCGAATTTAATCCCATTGAAAAACAAACTTCCAGCATACAGCAAAGCGCGCCATTGCTGACGCGCTTGTTTACTGGATTGTTGCTAACATGTATCTTGTCCGTTTTAGAATAACGGTAATTGTTTGTTTTGAATGCGGCGAAACGCAGCAGTGTTTAATTCCTTATCGGTTTGGTTGAGCCCAAACTTGCGACAGTACAAATGGAATTGATCACGGATCAACTCAGCGAATTTGCCATCACCTACCATACGGTTTCCCCAACGGCTGTCGTTCACATGTCCCTCATGGCAGGCAGAAATCAGGTTCCACACTTTCTCTGCACGATCAGGAAAAGCTTTAAACAGCCAATCTTCAAAAATGCCGCCGATAGCGCCGTTCAGTCTTACTACAGTATAACCGGCCCAAAGTGCACCAGCCTCTGATGCGGCTTTCAGTACATCATGCATATGGTTATCGTTGAGCCCCGGCACAATTGGTGCATTCATGATACCGGTGGGGATTCCGTTGATCGCCATTGTCTCAATCACCTTTAGCCGGGAACGATACGATGCGGTACGCGGTTCCATTTTCAAACGCAGATTTTCGTCCAGAGAGGTAACAGAACTATATACGCGAATCAGATTGTGCTTGGCCAGCTCCTGAAAAATATCGATATCACGTAGCATTAGTGCATTTTTGCTCAGCACGCCCACCGGGTTTCTAAACTCCAGGCAAATTTCAAGCAGCTTTCGTGTGATACGCATCTTGCGTTCTATAGGCTGATAGCAATCTGTATTACCGGACAGCGAAATGGTGGCCGGCTTCCAATTCTTATTTTCAAAGAATTTGCGTAGCAATGCGGGCGCATTTTTCTTTACCACAATACGGCTCTCGAAATCAAGGCCGGCACTATAACCCCAGTATTCATGCGAATTGCGGGCGTAACAATAAATACAGCCATGCTCGCAACCCTGGTAAGGATTAGCCGAGTACATCATACCCACGTCCGGGCTTTTCACTTCATTGACCAGGGTCTTGCTATCGTCATAGATGTATTCCGTTTTACGGTCTTCACGTTCCCAATCGTCGATAGCTTCCACATGTTCCTGAACGTATGCACCTTTCAGGAAGCGGTTTTGCGGATTAAACTGCGCACCTCTTCCCTTATCAAAACGGCCGTCTGCTCTCTGACTAATCATAATTTGTCTGTTTGGGTAGTTAAAATGTTTCTGTTTAACCGGTTTGCCGGCATGTTATATGTTTTCATAGTGATAGGACTAGGGGCCTTGGGCTTCTTTCACACGTCATTCTTTAATTCATCTGTCCGTCATTGTTCGTCATCTTCCAATAGATATTTATTAAAATGGTCTCCTTCGTAGAGATCTTTTACCGAACCAAAGCCAATGGCGTCTTTCATCGCATATGGGTTAATTGTTTCGGAAGCCTTGCGCACACTGTTCTTTCCATATTTATCCTTGATACCGTATAGCACCATTCTCAGCTTATCCTGACAGATACGGTTATCGAACAAACTATACTGAATAGCTGTGTCCGTAATAAAATCATATACAGTAACACCAATATTGGCGGTCTGGTTATGCAGTAAGGTAGCCATGCCATGTGCACGCTCATAAGCCTGCATCCGGTCCATGATGTAACGACGCATTTCCATGGCATCCTGAACCGGGTACTGAAACTGTATGCGCGCTTCCCAGGTGGTGAAATCTTTATACCGGAGTTGGAAGCTCAGTCCACGGCAAAAGACTTTTTGTTTTACCAGGCGTTGCTCCAGCCTTGTGCAAAGCGCGATCAACAAAGAATCCAGTCCTTGAACAGTGCTTCGTTGTTCGGGCGAAGTAGTTCGGGTAGCGCTCATAGCCCGGTAGTCGTTCTTATAAAGATCTACTTCCATGAAATTGAGCCGGCAATGCCAATAATACCCCACTATGCCACCAAACGCTTTTCGCAGCAAAGCCTGTGAGCTGTTTTTCATTTCCAGTGGTGTACGGATGCCAATTGTCTGCAGGCGTCGTTCATTAGCATTCGCAATTCCCGGTAGGTCTGTCAGCTTCATGCGAAGAAGATATCCGTCGATATTCTCCGGCGTGATCTCTACCAGTCCGTCCGGCTTTTGTATTTCCGTCCCTAACTTGGCCAGGAACGAATTGGGCGCAATGCCGATGGAACAAGTCACCCATGCGCCGCATACCTGCCGCAGGTCTGCTTTTATCTTCAGCGCTATTTCTTTAAAGTCTTTGTAGACCCATCGATAGCTCGTAAAATTCAGCACTGCTTCATCGATACTTTTCGCGATCACATCATCACAATACCGAAACAACACTTTCATGATCATCAAATGATACTCCCGGTAACGGGCCGGCCGGGTGGTCACCGGGATAATATCCGGACAAAGCATCCGGCAATCCGGCAATCGCATCCCTGTTTTTACGCCCATCCGCTTGGCCTCGATAGAAGCGGCAATCACAGAGGCATTAGGACTATCATAAGTGCAGACGCCGATTGGTTTTCCTCTCAGTTCTTCCCTATCTTGTTGTTCGCAGCTCGCAAAAAAACTGTTCATGTCGACGTACATCACGACGGCATTGGGATTGACCGTTATTTTATTTTGCGAAAAGCGAGTCATGTGCTAACTTTGATACCAATAATATCATTGTTTCGATATCAATAATACCAACCTAAAATGAATACACAAAATTTTTTTTGGGCTTCGAACCTGAAATATCTGCGTAACCGGAAACGGCTGAGCCAGGATGAACTTGCTGAACGATTGAATATCACGCGGGTAAAACTGAATGCACACGAAAATGGCCGCAGTAAAAATCCTCCGGTAGAAGACCTGGTCCGCATCTCTGATTTTTATAAAATCAGTATCGACAACCTGCTGAAAGTTGATCTGAGCAAACTGGGTGAACTAAAATTGCGGGAACTGGAGTCCGGAAATGATGTGTATGCAATGGGTACCAAAATGCGGATTCTGGCTACAACAGTCGATAAAGACAATAATGAAAATGTAGAAATGGTGCCGGTAAAAGCCAAAGCGGGCTATGCTGCAGGCTATGGCGATCCCGACTTTATTGCACAATTGCCGGTTTTTAATCTGCCTTATTTGCCCAAAGACCGCAAGTACCGCATGTTTCCCACTACGGGTGATTCTATGCTGCCCATTCCGGAAGATTCTTTTGTAGTCGGCGAATACCTCGAAGACTGGCATTCGATCAAAGAAGATACACCTTGTATCGTGATCACAAAAAATGACGGTATCGTATTTAAACTGGTGACCAATTTGCCGGAACAAAGGGCGATGCGCCTAAAATCACTCAATACGCAATATGCTCCTTACGAAGTCCACACAGGCGATATCCTGGAGATCTGGCGATTTAAAAATTATATCAGCGATGCTATTCCCGAGGCCGAAACCCCGCTGCAGGAAATAGCAAGAATGATACTGGAGATAAAAGGAGATGTAAAGAAGCTGAGCTCAAAGCCGAAGGCATAAGGCTGAAAGCGACAACGACACCATGCTATCACTGGTCGGACGACTCAAAGTCGTCTGACCAGTGCATCTATTTACCGCGACGATATTCTTTACCGGAGCCGCACCCGCGTCTTCTCATTCCCTTTGGGTTGCGGATACCGAATAGTTCGTCAGCATAATAAACACGCGTACACACAACTCATCATTCACTGCTCACCAAGCTGCTTTCGACTTTCGCAATTGAATTTCGATTGCTCTTAATATCCCCATTTTTAATGATTTCATAGCACAAGCACTTACGCTACTTTAAAGCTTTTACCATTAAAAGCACCACTCCTAGTATGCGTCGCGTTAATTTAAAAAAATGCCTGTATGCCCTACCCTTTTGCCTCGCTTTGAACCAGGTATCTGCTCAGGAACTTCTTAAGAACGGTTCGTTCAACAGCACCACCGCCAACTGGACTACCGCTTGCACCTCCGTAGAAGCACAATATTACGAAACGACCTACGGCGGCACGACCGCAACCAACCATGTGGCCGAAGTCGACGACGAATCCTGCTTTTACCAGACAGTATGCGTATTGCCGGGCATGAGCTACACATTCAACATGAAAGCATCTCGCAGAACGGGCAATGGCACCGGTCCCAACCCCACTACCACACACATAAAAATTGAAGGATTAAATGCTTCTAATACGGTAGTTGGTGCCGCATTGGTCGATATGGATTTTTCCCGGAGCAACACTAGTTTTTCGCTAACACCAGTAACCGGCATCCCGACTTTCAACGTGCCTTTAGGGTCTATTGTAAAACTGAAAATCTCGCTCACTGATAACACATCCGGTTATGCGACACTCGGTATGATCGTCGACGACATCAGCCTCACTTTCGCTGCGCCACCGGCTGTGGCAACAAATGCCGATACCATTTGTCAGAATGTAAACGCAAGTTTTACCGTTGCTAACGTGCCGGCATCCGGTATCGTGTACAATTGGAACTTCGGAACCAACGCCACTCCTGCCACCTCAACCGCTGCCAACCCATCTGTTTCCTGGAGCACGGTGGGCACCCAACAGATAACCTGCATACTCAGCAACGGCAGTTGCGCTGTAGATACCGTTATAAAAAAAGTGTACATCGGCAACAATCCGGTAATGCCAACGGTGGTTTCGCCTATCAAATATTGTGTGGGAGACATAGCAGCTCCGCTCACTGCTACCGGCAACAACCTGCAATGGTACACCAGCGCCAGCGGCGGTACTGCTACCACAACCGCCCTCACGCCCAACACGCTTACAGCCGGCAATACCACTTTTTATGTCAGTCAGAAATCAGGCAACTGCGAAAGTCCGAGGGCGGCTATCACCGTAGAAGTACACAGCAACGCGACGGCTGCTTTTAGTTACGACATACATTACGGCTGTGCCGTAGATTCAGTTGTATTCAACAATCTCTCTACGGGCGGCGGTAATTACGAATGGACATTTGGCGACGGCACTGGCGCTACCCAGCAAAACGTAACTCATCTTTATTTTACGAAAAACGTTTTCAATGTCATGCTGAAAAATAAAGGCGACTATTGTCGCGATTCGGTAGCTCAGAGCCTGGATCTGCAACACCCGTTGAAAGCTGAGTTTACCTTGACTAAAGATACCATCTGTCAAAACCAGACGATCAGTTTCACCAATACATCGTCAGCTACGACTAAAAACAATATAGCACCAAAATACTTCTGGGATTTCGGCGACGGTTATACGGATACGACCCGGAGCCCGGCGCATACATTCTCTCAGGCTGGTGTGTTTACCGTAAAAATGATAGTACAGGATTTCGTGCCTTGCAGCGATACCGCCTATCATATCGTGTATGTAGATACCGTTCCGAACATCAATATGGGCACCGGCAACAATGTAATCTGTCGCGGCGAAGGCGTGGAGCTGTCTGTTGGTTATGAAAGCATCGGCAATACCGGTGTACATTGGGATTTTGGAGATGGCACCAGGATCGCTAATCGCACTTCTGTACAACATGCATACGACAGTGCCGGAATTTATACCGTAACCGTAACGGCTTCTTACCGCATTTGTCCCGACACAACGGCCAGCACACAGGTAACCGTAAAACCGTTTCCGAAAATATACCTGGGTCGCGACACGTCAATGTGCCCAAACGCAGGACCGATCGTGATTGGCGATTTTGCGAATGCAGGTAATCCAAATATAAAATGGAGCTGGAACACCGGCGATTCTACTTACAAAACATTGGCCACGCAACCGGGCTTATATTATGCCACCGCCATGCTTGACGGTTGTGCTGCAAGCGACAGTGTAGACGTGCGTCGCGACTGCTACATCAACATCCCGAATTCCTTTACACCAAATAATGATGGAACGAATGACTATTTCTTCCCGCGTCAGCTATTGTCGCAATCGCTGTCGGCATTCCGGATGCAGATCTTCAACCGCTGGGGACAAAGCATTTTTGAAACCACAAGCGTAAACGGCCGGGGATGGGATGGAAAATTCAATGAAATAGCGCAGCCGCAGGGCGTCTATATTTACGTAATCGATGTTGTGATCGGGAATAATGCACCGGAACATTACCAGGGAAACGTAACATTGCTACGGTAACTAAGACTAAAAATAAAAAAGTCAAAGCCTCAAGGGAATGCTTGGGGCTTTGACTTTTGGACTATCCATTGTTTGTGATCAATGGAAGTCTATTCCTCCCATTTCTTCACGATCGTGGTAGCGATGTGGCCGCCGAAACCGAACGTATTGCTCATTGCATAGCGAACTTTCTTCTGAACCGGCGTATGCAGTGTATAATCAAACTTACCGGCGTATTCCGGCTCTACGGTTTGTGTATTGATCGTTGGCGGAACAATATCTTCCTGCACGGCTTTGATACAAGCAATGGCTTCAATAGCGCCCGCTGCGCCCAGCAAGTGACCTGTGCTCGATTTGGTAGCGCTTACGCTTAATGTTGGCTTTACACCAAAAACGCGTTCCATAGCAATCAGCTCGCTGATATCACCCAATGGTGTAGAAGTGGCGTGCATGTTTACATAATCGATATCGGCAGGTTGCAGGTTGGCATCTTCCAGCGCAGCCAGCATACCAAGATAAGCGCCCTCGCCTTCGGGGTGTGTACCGGTAAGGTGATAGGCATCTGCTGCCATACCACCGCCTACTACTTCGGCCAGGATCGGTGCATTGCGTTTTTTTGCGCTTTCGAGGCTTTCCAGGATCAGCGCACCGGCGCCTTCACCCATTACAAAACCATCGCGTGTTACGTCAAACGGACGGGAGGCTGTTTCCGGATGTTCATTATTGGTAGAAAGTGCTTTTGATGCATTAAAGCCCCCAACGCCGGCCATGCTGATCGGCGCTTCCGAACCACCGGTGATAATCATGTCTGCTTTACCCCAACGGATATAGTTAAAAGCGTCGATTATGGCGGTATTGGAAGTAGCACACGCAGACACGGTCGTAAAATTGATACCGCGCAGTCCATATTTCATAGAAATCACGCCGGAGGCGATATCTACAATCATTTTCGGAATGAAGAACGGATTGAAACGTGGGGTACCATCACCGTTTGCAAACTCCATTACCTGGTCCTGGAAGGTAGTAAGACCACCGTTGCCAGACCCCCAGATAACGCCGATGCGATTGCGGTTCATGCTTTCGAAATCGATCTGTGCATCTTTTACGGCCTGCTCTACTGCAATCACGGCATATTGTGTGTACAGATCATATTTGCGCGCTTCACTTTTTTCTATGTGTTGCAGCGGGTCAAAGTTTTTCAACTCACCGGCAAACTTTGTTTTAAACTTTGAAACGTCAAACCTCGTGATCGGGGCAATGCCGCTTACACCTTTAAGCAGGTTCTGCCAAAAGTCTGGTACATTATTACCAATGGGAGTAAGGGCACCAACGCCTGTAATTACTACTCGTTGCATATCGCTGTATTTAGTAAGAAAAAGTTTTTTGATTACTTTTCGTAGATTTTAATAGGCGCAAAATCATTCATCAAGCCTCTGTGAAGATTTGCTTTAAGTATCCAATGAAGAGCTAATTGGGCTTGCTCTGATAACTGTGAACGGTGTGCCGTCATATAAAAAGCGACGCAAAAATAGGACGAAAACATTTATCTCCAAGTTTTCCGGAAATTTTGCCGTTATCGTCTTATAAAACAAAGGTATATGGCATGTACGCTACCGCTGTCAATACAGTCTGCCGGCAAACGAAGCAAAATCGCCAGGCAACAATGTTGACAGCTTTTTCGTTTTAATTATCTTTATAGGCACTACCTGTGAAATCCAAACATCATTTATAACCGATTCAATCAAAAACACAACACAATGAAAAAATCCCTTTTGGCAATGGCCGTAGTTGCACTGGCCGCAACTTTCTCCTCCTGCAGCAAATCTGACGGTAATGATACGCTACCGACAAATTATAAGATCGACGGTGTGCAGGATGTATCGGTCCAACCGTTGGTAAGTCCGACGGGATATATGCAGCTTACGGTGTCTTATACCGGCACTGTGCAGGAACGTGTAGACCTTTCCGTTGAAGGTACTCCGGCAGGTTGCGGCGCCGATATTTCCGTTGCCGGTGGTTATCCTACATTTTCCTCGACCATTGTATTTTCAGATACGTCTGCCACGCCGGGCACTTATCCGATAAAACTGGTCTGTATCGGTTCTAAAACCGGCAAGAAGTCCTATAATTTTAACCTGGTCGTAAAACCAGAACCGGATTATGGCGCTGCATTACTTGGCACCTACAACAATACGATGAATGGCTGCTCCGGCACCGGCGTCGCGTTCACTGCCACTGTCACCGCCGGCGACAAGACCAATAAAATCATGCTGAACAATATCGACAACCATGGCACATCTATTTACGCGATGGTCTCTAACTTTGGGCAATCGCTGAATGTTCCGGCACAAACGGTCAACGGTATTACCTATTCCGGATACGGCAGTGTATTCAGCGGCCAAGCCAACATTGGCATTAACTACACAATGGTATCACCATCAGGCAGCCAAAGCTGTTCGGTTTATTTTAATAAATAATCGAAAAACCCGCGCAAAGCATTTTAATTGAAAAGCAGCTACGATGGTAGTTGCTTTTTTCTATATTAGCTATTCATCAAATTCAATTCGCTATGGCAATAATGTCTAAACTCGGTGACTATAAAAACACAGGATTACTGTTGCTCCGCATCGGACTGGGCGCAATGATGATTGTTCATGGCTATCCGAAATTACTGGGCGGCCCGGCTATGTGGAAGCAGATTGGCGGATCGATGACCAATATAGGCGTGCATTTTGCACCTACATTCTGGGGTTTTATGGCGGGCGCTGCCGAAGGTATCGGCGGGTTGCTGTTCCTGTTAGGACTTTGGTTTCGTCCCGCATGTTTGTTTTTGCTTTTCACGATGTTTATGGCTGCCATGCATCATTTTAAAGCAGGAGATGGTTTAGGTCAGGCATCACATGCTATAGAACTGGCCTTTGTTTTCCTGGGTATGCTCTTTGTTGGGCCTGGAAAATATTCGATGGATAAGAAATAAGGTAACAGCGTCCTTCGCTGCAGAAATAATAGGACTAAAATGAAGGGATACTAATGTTTAAAAATAAAAGTGGTTGTCTCGTTTTAGGAGACAACCACTTTTAGTATCGACCAAAATTAAAAAATCAGCGATCACTTAATGATCGTCACATTGCTTACAAATTTCTGATCGGCGCATTGCATGATGCAGCAATAAACACCGGAAGGGATATTCGTCAAAGACATAACCGTATGCTGACTGCTGCCATCGGCGGTTGTATAAACCAATCTTTGTCCCATCATATTATAGAGCGCAATCTCAACAGAACCGCTGGTGGCAAAGCCGTGATTCCAGGCAATATTGAGCTGGTCTTTTGCCGGGTTCGGATATACCTGGCAGTTGGCGCTATTGCCATTGTAGCTTACATTATTCACCGACACTACGCCATTTTGTTTGTAGAGGTATAAACCACCCAAAGAGTTCCCTACGATCATTTCGTATTTACCATCGCCATCTATATCACCAATGGCGGGAACGCTATGGTACGGAATATCGATCAAAGAGTACGCAGAATCGAGCCTGGTATAATCGGTGGTCACATTGCCGTTTTGAAAACCGTCGTAACGGTAGATATTGCCGCTGAAGCTGCCCATCACCAGGTATTCTTTGCCGGTATTGTCCATTTTTCCGATATACGGTGTGCTGAAACCGCTGAAAGCTTCAGTGTGCGCATTACCTAGTTTATTGGTAATTTTTTGTAAGCCCAGCGCTGTGCCCGAAGGGCCATTGTTTTGGTAGTAATAAATATAACCGGCCTGGTACCCGATCAATAAATCGGGCTTACCATCTTTGTTAATATCATAGATCAACGGCGCAGCAGAACCACCAACATTAATGGTATTGTAAGCTGCATCTTTTAAAGCATTTTGCGCCAATTGCCAGATCGGTTGATCCGTAGCGGTGGCCGCCATGTTTCTGAAAAAGCTTACCGTGCCGTCTGAATGACCGATGACCATATCATCTTTTCCATCTTCATCCAGGTCGCCAAAAGCGAGTGATGCGCCCTGGTAATTATTTGCCCAGAGGTTCATAAAATCATCGGTAACCAGTGTAAACGACGGATTATTGACCGTGCCTGTGTTTTGATAGTAAGACACTTTGCTGCGTAGTGGCCCGTTGTTGTAATAACCGGCGGAGCCAACAAAAAGATCCAGCTTTCCATCGTGGTCATAGTCGTATAAAACCGGTGTTGCTGCGGACCCGACATCTATGGTTTCTCCGACAATCAGCGTGTCTGTCTGATAGGTATAAACCGGCGCTGCTGCCGTACCTGTGTTTTTATAATAAACTACTACGCGATAATTTTCGGAGCTGCCTTCGGCATGTGGCGAAATCAGGATGTCTTTCAATCCGTCCTGATCATAGTCAATCCAGAAAGCAGATGGCCAGGTCGGCAAATGCAGTCGTACGCCGTTGCTCTGCCATAAAGTATCCTGGCTGACCATAGAATCTCTCGGAACGGTAAATTGATTTTTTCCATTTACCATTAGCTGAATATCGCCAAAAGAAATATTCCCGTCGAGATAATCATAATCATGGTCGCCATCGATATCGATCAGGCAAATTGTATTGCCCTGATGCAAAGTGGTGCGTTTTAAAGAGTCGGTGCCTACCATCCGGCAAGAGCCGGTACCTACCTGACTACAGGAATAAGCGAGATTTTGCTTACGGTCGAAACCCTGGTAAGACTTTCCCCAGCAGGCATCGGCATAGCAGGCTATAATGGAATCGCAAGGCAAATGTTCTTCAATCTGGCAGTTTTTATACAGCGAGATCTGGTTGCCCCACACCGAATAAGACATAAAATCGAGATCGCCGTCGCCGTCTATATCTGCTACGCCAGGAATATCGCTCACCGCCACGTAAGCATTTACGAGGTTGCCAGTCGGGTCTTTATACCAGAGATCCTTATAATAAGTAAACGAAAGCTCATTGCTGCTGTTGTAATATCCCTTATACACACCAAATCCGGCGGTGCTGCCTTGTATCAGGTCTGGTATTTCGTCGCAGTTATAATCTTCGAGTTTCAGGAAGTTCTGTACCACCGGAAAGTTGCCGGCATAATGAGGTGCATATTGGTAATCGGGGCTACCCGGCGTGCCGTGATTGATAAATGTCTTCACCATTCCATTGCTGCGCTCATAGATCACCAGGTCTTTCACACCATCCCGGTTGAGATCGGCTGTTGCAAATTGAGGGTTATTGAGCCCACCAGTCCAGGGATATTTTTTGAGCGTACTCCCGGAGTATACATGAATACTGGTATCGGCCTGGTAGATGCTTCCCTGAAACTGGGCATTACTATACTGACCCAGGATCATTATTTGCGCCACCGCAAGTGTAAAAATTTTTTTCATTTAAGAATCGTTGCTTTTGGGTTTTATGAATCGGGCTCCAGGGCTATTAAAGTTATAACATCCCCACCATTATCGGGTCAAAATGGACATTCCCCTATATAAAACAGCTAAAAAAAGGAAAGCGTTTGCTTTCCTTTCTATTATTTTCAGAAATTAGCTCGTTACGCATTAAAAATATTAACCATTTACGAGTTTACCGATCTTGGCCTGGGCTATCGGGTGGTAATTTTCTTTGTAGCGGGCAAACAATTCTTTCGCCATTTTTTCCTTGCCGGAATGCATCATGGCTCCGTACAGCGGCTCCAGGAATTTCTGACGACCTACTTTACTCAGAAACTGCTCCATTGCCGGGTAAGCCGGTGTATAACCGGAACGTACAGCAGCTACAAACCAGAGATCCGCAATTTCGCTATTGCCCGTCTGGGTAAAATGAAACGCTTTGTCTAAAGCGCTCATTTGCGCTACAGTCAACGTTTCTGGCATTTTACGCAAGAAATGCTGCCATTCATGAGAAGTCCAGTTTTTTGTATTTTCCAGTTTTTCCGGCGCGGTTCCTTTCAGGAATGCGTCGCGGGCAGCATCTACTTTTTTGAAACGTTCCATATCGGCACGCGGCGCATTTGCCGGAATACCCGGACCATACACCCAGGCATCGATATCCAGCTTTTGCTCCAGTGCTGCATCGCCTTTAATCAGGTTTTCACGCAGGTAAGCCAGGAATTGCTCTGTAGTGATAGAATGGAATGCATGCTCGTTGAAATACTTTTTCAGGAAAGCATCAAATTTATCGCGGCCTACCTGTTGCTCGATCAGCTGCAGGAATAGCGAACCTTTTTCATAAGGAATATCGGAAAGTCCATCATCCGGATCACGACCTTTCAGGTCCAGTTTCAACCAGGTGTCACGCGGAGATTTTGCATCGGCTATTTCTTTTTCAAGATCCTGGTAACCGAGTTCCCAAAGCATGTCTACATAAGTTTTGTCGGTCATTGCTTCGGTAATGCGGCGTTCGAAATAAACGGTAAAACCTTCGTTCATCCAGATATCATCCCAGGTTGCATTGGTCACAAGGTTACCGCTCCAATTGTGCGCCAGTTCATGTGCAATCAGGTTTACCAGCGAGCGATCGCCCGCAATGATAGTTGGCGTTGCAAAAGTGAGCTTCGGATTTTCCATACCGCCAATCGGGAAACCCGGAGGGAGTATCAATACATCATAACGTCCCCAACGGTAAGGACCATATAATTTTTCGGCAGTGGTCACCATCTTGCCCATATCAGCCAGCTCCCAGGCTGCCTTGTCAACCATTGTCGGCTCTGCGTAAACGCCCGTGCGGTCGTCAATTTTTTTAAACTGAATATCGCCCACCGCCAGTGCCATCAGGTACGCCGGAACCGGTTTGTCCATCTTAAAATGATACACACCGCTATCGTTAAGTTGCTGCGGATTCTCAGCACTCATCAGCGCCAGCAGTTCTTTAGGAACTGTTACGCGGGCATCGTACGTGAAACGGATACCGGGACCATCGGCACAGGGCACCCAGGTGCGTGCGTGAATCGCTTCGGACTGTGTATAAAGGAACGGATGTTTTTTGCTGTCGGTCTGCTGCGCCTGGAGCCATTGCAATGCATCAGCATTCGCCCCTGTTTTATAATAGATGGTAACGTCTTTCGTGTTTTCCTCGATGGGAATATGCAAAGCGCCGCCCATATAGTCTTTCGTGCTGTCGAGCGTATGATTTACTTTTTTACCATCGGCGAGTACACTGTCGATGCTGAGATCATAAGTATCGAGGCGCAGCTCTTTTTGCTTGTTTTTATTATCGATCTTCCAGTTGGCACTGCCGGCAATCTGCTTTTTGTCGAAATCGACTTTGATATCGAGGTATAAATGTTCCAGCAGTACACTGTCTGCATTTGACCAGCTATGACTGTCCTTTATGACGGCGGTTGTAGTATCGTTATTTTTGTTTTCCTGCACAGGTTTCGGATTGTTGTTGCATGCGGCAAACAATGCTGCCGAAGCTGCCAATACCGCAAAATAATGTTTGTTCATTTTTTTATGATCCAGCTTTTAAAGAGCGTGAATTTAAAGCATTTTAAACGGAAAGTATAAGCCTAAAGCTTTCTCAGCCTTCGTCCTCGTCAGGCTTCGTCCTCCGCACGTTTTACGGCATTCCAGTCGCTTTTGCTGTAGCTATCCCAGACCAACCAGAGCGCAATGCCGGAAAGCACCAGGAATAAGGGTTTGAGCATCCAGAATTTAACAGCCATATAATGTCCGAAACCGAAAAGGCCGATAATAAAAAAGGCCCCGAATACACGCAGCGTTCTGCCAGCGCTGTTACTCAATTGCTCTACCGTAGAAAACGGCAATGTACGCGACCCCATCAACATCAGGATCAGCGAAAATAAAGTCACATTCATCAAGCCCAGCACCAGATCGCTGATGGCTGGCACACCCCAGATTGCTAAGATGAAAACAGAAATAGCAACGAAAAACGGGAGATAAAATTTTAACCAAATCGCTTTGAAAGCACCGCCCATAATCTTTCCGGGTGTCTCAACCGGCAAGGCTCTGTATATCCAGGAGGCTTTGTACTGATCTGAAATGGAAAGGTAATTGAGTGCCTGTATCATGCTAAACGATGACATATAGATCAGGACCAGGTGAAATTTTTTCTGCACCATCATATGCCATACATCACTACCCGATTGATCGCGATTGAAGAGCAAATACGCAAAATAAATAGGCACGTAGGCAAAGGAAGGATACACTTTCATCTTAAAAGAACGGCTGCGCGAGGTTTGCAGCCAGGCCAGCATAAAGCCGGCACGGGCTTCGTCATTTTTGTTGACGAGATAAGCCAGCTTTTTATAGAAACCTTCACGGTTCTGCTTTTTTATTTTGGCCGTATGCAGTTCCACGGCATCCAGTCCGCCGAGGTTACGGGCAAACTGTGGCGCCAGCCATTTCACGGTTGCATAGATACAGCCGAGCGGAAAAACGACTGCCAGAATGCTCAACCAGCCACTACCCGCCATTCCGGTACCGGGAAAAACCCAGGTCCAGCAGGAAGCAAGCCAGTATGAAGGAAAATAACGTATCCAGGGAAATTGTTCCTGTGTCATTCCTGCAACAGCAGCACTATTCATAACGCGTGGCAATAAATAATAACTGGCGAATAGCAGCACGGAAACCGCAATCTGAAAATAATTGATCACCTCTTTGAAACGTTCTGGTTTTGCCAGTTTCAAAAGCAAAAGATAAAAACCGTTCACCGCAAATAAGGCTATAGATACCATCAACAGCAACGGGATCACAAAAAAGAAACCTGCTTTCCAGCCATAAGCCATCGATAAAAACACCCAGCCGGGCAGTGACATAGGCAGCAGCAGGCGAAACAAATAAATAAAAATATGCAGGATGCGCGAAAGGAATAAGGTTTGATCGTTGACAGGCCGGGGCAATAATATCGTTTTATCGCGCGTATCGATCAGCACATTGGAAAAATCGGTGATGAGCAAAAAGCTCAGCATAAAAAGAAATAAGGTGTAAAATGCCCAAAGCGAAAACACCAGGTTTTTCATCGCAATCAATGGCATCAGATACACGACACCAGTCACCAGAGATAAAAATACATTCAGCCAGACGCCGTTTTTCTGATCTTTTTTTTGCTTCCGTGCACGGCCGAAAGTCATGGGCTTACGATCGTCCTGCATAAGTTTTACTTCCAGCAATGCGGTTAGCTGCGGAATATCGGCACCCATGTTTCTATAGACAGCAGCGGGCAGCATGGCCAGTTTCAGCAATAATTTATTCATCGCTTATCCGTTGTCTTTGTTTTGTAAAACAGTGGCAATAGCGTCGGCGCGGTCTTGCAGATCGTCTGTAGCAGTAAGCTTCGCGAAAATCTGTTCCAGCGAATCGTTGGTATCGGCACGCAATGCCGCGATTGTTCCGTTTGCAATAATATTGCCTTTGTCGATAAGCATGATGCGGTCTGAAACCTTTTCTACTACATCCATCATATGGGAACAATAAAAAATCGTTTTCCCTTCCTGCTTCAGTACCTGCAACAATTCTTTGACCATGATTACCGCATTTGCGTCGAGGCCGGAAAGAGGCTCATCCAGAATAACGATGGATGGATTGTGCAACAGCCCGGAAATCAGCAGTACTTTTTGACGCATCCCTTTTGAAAAGCTATCCATACGCTGATCCATATTACTACCAAGACCAAAAGAATCCATCATTTTTTGTGACCGTTCTGCAATCAGCGCTTCTGGTAAATGATAGAGACGGCCTACAAAACTGAGGTATTCGCGTGGGGTCAGCAGATCGTATAATTCCGCCAACTCTGGCACATAGCCGATCATTCGCTTTATCTCCAGCACATGTGCACGCAACTCTTTTCCGGCCACGATCACTTCACCAGCATAATCATCGATGATACCGGTGAGAATTTTTACCGTAGTAGATTTGCCCGCACCATTTGGGCCGATATAACCAATAATCTGCCCGGGAAATAGCTCAAGATTGATATTATTTAATACTGTTTTGTCTCCGTATTTTTTTGAAAGGTTACGGATGGTAATAATTGGCTCCATACTTTAAATGTACAATGGGCAGTTGACAATTAACAGTTATTCGCGGAAGTCAGATCGTTGACATATGTTTTGTTTGCAACAAGCATCGATACTCCGGTAAAGTCGAAAGGTCGCACGTTTCTTCGACGGCGCTGTACTGCCGTATAACACCGCAATGCTCTTAGAATCGGACGATGCAGTACTTAACGACGAATGAAGCATTTCCCGGGTTAATCATTTCCCTACGCTTTAAGTAGTTTAAACGCGTGCGTCCATTGGTTGTGTGTCAATCCCGGAATACACCAGAGCATACAGAGCGGTTCGATAGCCCGTGCAGCCGTAGCACGTCCCATATCGGCGGTTTCCCAGCCGAAAATATCGAGAATGCGTGTTACCTGCTGTTTGGCGGCTTCATTATTGCCACAGATAAACATGGTAGGCTTTCCGTCTTTAAAAGAAGGATTCACCATAAAAGCGTTGCCCACAGAATTGAATGCTTTTACGAAATGAATGGCAGGAAAACGGTTTTGCAGTATTTCCATCAGCGATTCGTCGAGACGGGTAAAGAAGCGTAATACACCGTCTTCGGGTGGCAGATCATCGATCGGATTGGTTGTATCGATCACAATTTTGCCATCAAGATGCTGCGGACCTACCTGCTCAATTACGCCTGTGGCCGAAGCGCCCTGCACGGCCAGCACAACCATATCACCAAACTGAGCCGCTTCTTCAAAACTGCCGACATGTGCCTTCGCCCCGCCGGCCTGCTTCCAGTCGCTGAGTTTGCTAAGATCACGGGAGCTCAACATTACTTCATGTCCATGTTTCAGAAAGCCTCTGCCCAATGCCTGCGCCACAACGCCCGATCCGAGAATGCCTATTTTCCTCATAACAGTAATTTTAATATGAAAATACGGAAAGATGACGGATGTGGAACAAGTGCAAAGTGAAAATCCAAAACCAGGCCCAACCGGAACCGGGTTTCCTATTTTGACCCTTGAATCTTCGTTTTTTGAATTAAAAAGTCACCCTGGACAAGGTGACTTTTACTAAAGCGTTTTTTTGATGGATGGAAACCAATTAATTGTTTGCTCTAAAAACAATAATACCCCAAATCTAATTTTTATCGGGCTACCGTTATATCACCATTTTTTAGGATTTTCGCAAGACATAAAAAAAGCTCCGGAAGAATCCGGAGCTACCACCATAATGAAAACTATTACTGCTTTAGGTATTGCTACCCGTTTCATATTAGTGCTACCCAAACAAAGGTTATAATGAGGTTTTAACTATTCTACTTTCTTTGTCATGCAAACATATTCTATCTGACTTATCTCTAGGCTCACCCTTTTTTATGCATTTTATCCCCAATTTTTGCTATTTCCAGTAGTCAATTGCTGGAATATTTTGTTGCCAAACCACACAATTAATCCCAATGCCCAGTTTTAACGCTCTTGTACTTGACGATCATAAGATGTTTGTAGAAAGTTTTGCCGAACTCTTAAAGAAAGTTGCGTCCTTTACCGCCATCGATCTCTGCTATACGGCTGGTAATGCAAAAGAGCTGCTGCAAAAGAAGCAATATGATTATGTCTTTATGGACCTCATGATACCAGGAGACGACCCTTCACAGTTTATCGCCTATTGCAGAACCCAATTCGCGCAGATCAATATTATCGTTGTCAGTTCCACTTCCGATCCGGTTTTAATTAAAAGATTGCTTGGCCTCGGCATTGATGCGTTTGTATCCAAAACCACCGGAAGCGAAGAATTGAAAATGGCTATAGAACGCACCTGGGCCGGAGAAAAATATATCAGCACCGATATGTCTACCCGCCTGGCGTCGGTTTCATTTATAGAAAGCAAAGTGCACCTTACTAAAAAAGAGCTGGAAGTGATGCGCAATGTGGCACAAGGGTATACGATCGCAGAAATGGCTAAATTGATGCACCTTAGCCCACATACCGTTATTTCGCATCGCCGGGCTATTATGCAGAAACTAGGTCTTCGCTCTGCCACTGAAATAGTTCGTTATGCTTATGAAAATAAGATATGTTGAGCAGAACTATATAGGGGAAATATTCCATAATATATTTGCTACATATTGAAAACCATATTTACTTTTCTACTGTCAATTTTATTCGTTACTGGTGCCTTATCTCAAACCTTATCAGAGAATGGCTTCCGAATGTTATCGCATCAGCGCCAGGACGATACCGCCGGCGCATGTATCCAGTCTTATATCCAAAGCGCTATGCCCAGCGCCGGACAAATACAATCCATAAACATAATAAAAGAGGTCTACCGTGAGCAGGTTTTAAACAATATTGCATTAACGCCCCGCGAGCGGCTGACCAAATACCGCCAGCTTGGTGACATCTATTCGCTCAATGGCTTTATAAATATCGACAGTGGCCTGTATTTCTACGATCGAGCCCTGAAAATTGCGCAGGACAGTAACCGCACCCAGGACATCGTACTGATACAAATATTCCGGTCGAGCCTGCTGAATCAGGATCCCAAAACACTCCCTGAGGCGATGGCGTCGCTGCTTTCTGCCGTGAAAGCGGCCGAGTCGCAAAAAGATGAATATATCCAGGCATTGCTGTACAGCAGTATCGGCTGCCTTATGGGAGATACATACGACACTACTTCCCTCACCGCTTATTATTGCCTCAAAGGAGCCTATCTGTTTTACAAGCTCAAACAGATGAATGAGTTTAACCTTTCGGTGCTGGCGTATATTTCTTCACTCAACAATATCTATTCGCAGTACAATATTCCGGCTGCACTTCGCCGGGCTGATTCCTTATCCACGAAGCTTCGGAATTTCGATGCATCGATTAACCTTCCGCCGGGTGCTGAGTTTTATGTAAACGCGGGTTACCTCGCTTTAAATAAACACGATACTGCTGCATTGATCCGTTATGCCGACAGTGCGGAGACCTCAGCAGCTCAAGGATTACAAATCTTTTCGCTGCACAAACGCGCAGTGCTGATTAAATTATTCTCCCTGCACTACAGTAAAAAATACCCGGATTTCATTGACCTGCTGCGCTCCTCTGCCATTGTACAAGACAGCATGATCAGCGGATCGGACCGGCTAAGCCTTTACGATATAACCGGTAAAACATTTGCCGCATTGGGGCAGTATGATAGTGCCTACCGTTATACGCAACAATACAACGAGCTTAAAGACTCCCTGCAGTTCGATGCTTATAAGGCACGATTATATGTTATTACCAGGCAATACAATCTCAACCAGAAACAGGTAGAAATCGACAAACTGGAGCGCTTTGATAAAGAGCGGACCATTGTGATGCTCATTGTCTCTATGGCGCTGCTGGTGGTAATTCTACTGTCTTTCATCTATATGCGCATCCGATCTGCCAAATTGCAGGAGAAGATCCACGCACTTCATCATTCTACCCGTTGCCAGATCATTGAATTGCAGGAAAAAGCACGTATTGCCAAAGATGAAGAGCGCAAACGATTGGGCTTAGAACTTCACGACGACCTGGCCGCAACACTGGCCGCATTGAAATATAAAACGGAGTTGATGGTGATGAACGCCAACGATCCGGTGCAGAAGAAACAACTGCATGATATAGCCGAACGCCTGAACCGCGCCTACGATATTACCCGGAGTAAATCGCACGAATGGTACAAACCTTCTGCGTTTGATGCCACAGATGCCAGTTTCCCGGCGCGTGTCAACAGTATTTTACAAGAAACACTCCCCCATACCTATCAGACTGAAATCACGATCGACGATTATTCTTTGCAGAACATCCTGCTGCAACATAAAATATATCTGCTGCTCATTATCCAGGAATGCGTCACCAATATCCTAAAACATGCGAAGGCCCACAAAGTGGAGATCTTGCTATATGGAGACAATGAAAACGTTATCCTCTCGATCAATGACGACGGCAAGGGTATGGATACTAAATACCTCAACAAATCCGGTATTGGTCTGAAGTCCATTCAGCAGTTCGTGAAGGAAATGCTCGGCAATTTTACTATTACCAGTGCGCCGGGTGGCGGCACTTCTATCAATATCATTATTCCTTCGGGAGATTCTTTTTTATAAACTTGAATTTCAAAAGTAAAAACTCATCCCTTTCTCTTTTCCGCAATCCTCGATTTTGAATTTTAGACCTTTACTTTCTGAACCTGAAAGATTGCCTCCTCCAGCTGGGCGGATCTCATAGCAAGCAATGCCTCGTTAAATAAAGCGATACCATAATAAAATTGCCCTTCCTGGTTTGTAATATCAAATTGACCGGCTTGTGCCAAACGTCCGATGTCTGCCATTGTAAAAGCTAATGATGCCGGTTGTTGCTCAATAATTTCCTTAATGGAAGCACCCGCCAATTGAAACATCAACATCGCATAAATAATCCGGCAGGTCTGGCGCATTAAAAAAAAGCGCGCGCGGTGATAATCGTTTAAAGCTGGGCCAAAATAGGCTTCCAGTAACGTATTTTCAAGCGCAACACTATTGGCAAATGAAATAGCTGCTATGGCAAGGTCCACATAACGGTCATTGGCAAACGCAGCATCCCAGTCTATTACACGAATCTGTTGCCCATCGTATAAAATATTGTTTGGATTAAGATCGTTATGGCTGGAAACCTTGTCTGCATCATGCCACGGATAGGTATTTCTGATCTTTTCATAATGCTGGAATCCTTCATCGAAAACCACACCCGTCAATACTTGCGATGCCTTAAACTGAGCAATGAAACCATCCACCATAGCGCGCATATCACTTGTTTTTTCAAACAATGGCATACGGTGTATATCACGGATCAGCTTGCCGAGACTTTGCACAAGTGCTGCAGGATCGGCAAAAGAGGTACGGATCGGTTTGGCATCAATAAATGCGGCAATACTGATTCCCTGTTTATGATCGGCATAATAAATCTCAGGCGCTAGTCCTGCGGCGGCAGCCATTTTAGTCGTTGCATAGATATCCTGTTCGTTTGACTTATCCAGTTTCAGCACATAAGGCAAATCTTTCACTATGATTTTATAGACGCCAGCGCCGGAAAGGCCACCTTTCAGCAAGACAATATCCGTAGCCGCCTGCCCGAAAGTCTTTTCGATAACGGCGGCAACATGGGCCATCCTTTCCGCCGGAATTAGTGTATTTGCATTTTTTGTTTCCATATAGCGATTCATTAATCAACCAATCAACAGATCGGTCAACGGTTTCAGTTTTTTTGCATCTTCGTTAGAGATAATATCGCGGGCCGTTGCATTCGCAGTGATCAATGCGTCTTCCAGCAAGGTTTTTCCTGTTTCCGTAAGTACGGCATAACTGACACGTGCATCTCTTTCATTTGATTCACGCGCCACCAATCCGATCTTTTCCAGCGGAGCCAGCATACGGGTCACGGCAGAAGCCGTCAGTCCGGTTTGCGCTGCCAGATCGATCCGGCGCAGTTTTCCCGCAGGAGTTTGATATAAAAGGTATAACAGGGCAAAATCGCTAAAGCCTATGCCGTGTGCATTCAGCCGGTCGAAACGCCTGGAAATGACTACCTGGGCCTTTGCCAGGTTTAGTAATAGTTTTAAAGATCCATTTGCAATAGCAGCCATATACTTGAGTACTCAATGAGTTTGCAAATAAAAGCATTTCTTTTTGAATAGCAATATTAAAAACGAAACTCGTTTTTATCTGCATAAAAAAAGCTCCCGAGAAATCGGGAGCACATGAATCATTCCTATTTTATATCAAACCTAATTTGCCGGAGTACCGCCGCCGGATGATTGCATTTGGCGACGTTCCTTCATTTTATCTTTCATTTGTTCTTTCAGTTCTTCATACTTTTTGTATTGGTCTGCAGTCAGCGTTTGTTTAAAAGACGCATCTTTTGTATCCTGGATGGTTTTCATCTGAGCGCGGTCTCCCGACTGCCTGGCAGCCTGCATATCCTGTGCCGCTTTAAGGCTGGCATCATAGATCATTTTTTGCTGATCCGCGTTGAGGCCCAGTGCCTGTGTCAGTTTCTGCGTTTGCTGTTGCGCTCTTTGCTCTGGTGTTTGATTGCCGCCTTTGCCGCCGTTTTGTGCAAAACTCATTTGTGATAATGTCAGCGCACATAAAATGAGCGCCATAGTCCATAGCTTTTTCATAAAAATGATTTGGTTTAAGACTCCGAAAAAACAGAACGGTTTAATGCGTGCCGGTAAAAAGGCCAAATTGCCAACGCTAACGGCTATTGCATCACGCATCCTAATAAAATCGTGCAGCAGCGCAAATGGTACCGCTCTAGCTTTGCTCGGTTACCGAATGGCGGCATTGCGGGATAATCCCTAGCCCTTTGTCAGAACAAAAATCAGGTTGGAAGTATATTTTGCGAAATCAAGCACCTGTATATCGAGCCCATGTTTTACGGCAAAACCTTGCAGGAATGCCTGACTGATAAAATGCAGCTCATTCTGCGTTTTATTGAATTTAAAAATCCGGGTAGAAAAAACCTCTGTCAGCCTGGTGCGTTTATGCCGGTCCTGCAACTCGGCCACGCCATCCCGAATAATAAGCTTACCGCCGCTATTGATTGCAGCCAGGCAACGTTCCAATAAAGCTTCCTGCTGCCCGGGCAATAAATAATGCAACACATCGCTGATAATAATACCATCGCAAGCTTCCGGTACAAACTGTGTTAAATCAGCCTGTCGGAAATGAATGTGTTCATCAAGTAGAAAATTGTGCTGTGCTGTTTCAATCTTTTCTTCGTCATAGTCGACGCCAATAAATGAACGTGCCGGCGCCGCCCAATGCAACATATAAGTCATGAACCCATAACCGCAGCCGAGGTCGTAAAATTTCCCTTCGCGCGGAATCAAGTCGTGAAACTGTTCGTAATAGCCTTCCAGCTTCACTTTTACGCGACAATACCATTCCAGTACCGGCCCTTTGTACGTATAACTCCTTATCAGTTGCTCACGGAAATAACGCGGCGTTTCCTGTTCGGTTTTTATATCGGCCAGCTGCCGACGCATCCATTTGCCAAACTGTTTAGCACGCTCGCTGTAACCGGTGCCCAAACGGGTATCCTCCGGTGTGATCCGTTCGTTGAAATAAACAGAACAAGTCCCGTCTTTCAGCAGCCAGTCGCCTTTTTGCATCGTATAATGAATACCGTGCAATACCAGCGGTACAATATCCAGCTTCAATTTTTCGGCAATGTAGAATGCCCCTTTATGAAAACGTTTGATCTTATCATCGTAAGAGCGGGTGCCCTCCGGAAATACCAAAACCGAATAACCGCGATCTACCAGGTTTTGCAACTGATCGAGACTATCGTCTACCCCTTCTGCTACCGGGTAATATTCTGCCATGCGCACCACTGCGCCAAACACCGGTGAGCGCCAAACCCATTTGTTCGTGAGCAATACCAGCCTCGGGTGCAGCATCGTGGTGCAGAGAATGTCCAGAAAAGACGCATGATTGGCAATATACACCGCAGGCTTCGAGAAGTCGCCCAACTGGCGATTGATCACACGCTTGCGCACATTGCCCATAATATACATCATACTCCAGGTGTAGCGACTCAGCCATACATGAAAGTAGTACCGGCCGCGCTCTTTGCCGAACGGCCACAGTTTTGTGAAAACCACCCCTAGTATAGTCAGTATAAATGAGCCGGTAAAGAAATACGTGAATGCAAATACCGAGATAAAAAAGCTGCGCAACGTAAACGGCTGAAAGCCTTTGCTTGCACGATTTTGAATAAACCAGTTAAACAGGAACGGTTGCAGTGTCTGCGAAATAAACAGCACGCAGATCATGCCGGTTACAGAAATTACCGCAATAGAACGCAAAGCCGGATGTTTGGCCAGCAACAACACACCAAGCCCAATCAGCACCGTAAGCACAGATAAATACACGGCTGCCCGTACCGATTCCAATTTATGGGTGCCGTGTTTATATCTTTCAATCAGCCCGTCCATAGTAAAGATCGAATAATCGTCGCCAAGGCCGAAGATGAGTGTAGAAATAATAATATTGACGATGTTGAATTTTAAACCGAGCAAAGACATCAGCCCCAGAATCCAGATCCAGGAAATGGCCATCGGCAAAAACGAAATCAATGCTAGTTCAATACGCCCATACCCGATCAGCAGTGCAAAAAATACAATAAAGGTGGAGTAAATGGCAATGTTATTGAAATCATTGTTCAGCACTTTTACCAACTGCACGGCACCTTCCTGTTTGTCCGTCACCTTCACCGCATGCTGGTACGACAAAGCCTGGAAGACCGCTTTGCGATGTTCTGCCGGCACTTTAATAGCAGCAATTGCGTAGTGGTTATTTTTATCAGCCGAAAAACCGCCGGGATAAAAGCTTTTAAGCAAGCTCACCGAGGCCGAATCTAAAGGTTGGATGCTTTGTTTTAATGTTTCACTATAATGATCGAAGGCGCCAGCCGCATAGCCAAATTCTTTTGCCGCACTATTTACCGACTGCTGTACGCTTCGAATACGAGCCTCAGTCCAGAAGTTGTGCCAGCGGGCAATTCTACGTTCCTGTTCCTGCAAAGACGGCAATATCGCCGTTGGGTTATTGGCGCTCCGCACCCAGCCTTTCGCTTTCAGACTATCGAGCGTTGGCGTAAGCGTCTCCAGTTGCTGCAGTGCTTTTTCTTCATTGCTTTCATTAGCCACTAAAAAAACAGAACTCAGGGCGTAGGCATTGGCTTTACTTACTTCATCCTGCGCCTGCTGCATACGGGGCGACAGGTAGTTAAGATGCATCAGATCATTATCGAATTGTACACCAAAACTGAAATATAACATCACGGGTGTAAGCAATACAATAAATAACACCAGCCATTTATTGCGCTCCGGATGCCAGCGTCCCATTTTATCGAAAATCGTAGGCCGGTCGTCATTGTGCTTAATACCCAAAGGGAAATGCGGTAGGAAAACCAAGGTACACAACGCAGCACCGCTAAGGCTTGCCGCGGCAAACAATCCCAGGTCTTTTAAAATAGGAGTAGCCACAAACCGCAGCGAAAGAAACGCCGCGATGGTAGTAAAACTTCCGATGGTAAGCGGAAAAGCGAGTTCATAAATTGTGCTGCGCAAGTCGTCTGCATGTCTTGCGTGCGATAAAAAATGAATAGAATAATCGATCGCAATACCGAGAATAATGGCGCCGGCGCCCAAAGCAATCACCGAAATACTTCCCTGCACCAGGTACACAATACCCAGGCCCATGGCCGCACCGTATACTACTGGTACCAATAATAATAATGGCGTTCGTTTCCTGCGAAAAAAATAATAAGTAAGCGCCAGCAGAAGAACAATCGTCACCGAGAGTGTCACAATGGTATCCGTCCGCATCTGCATCGCATTCCCCGCAGCCACCGCCGGACCTCCAAAATACGTTAGGGAAATACCCGCGTGTTTTGCCTGCCAGCCATCGATCAGCGTATTCAGTTCTGTAAAAAAGACGCTGTTCTTCCCTGTTTCGGCCGCTTTATATCTGGGTTTCAGAAAAAATGTGAGATAGCGTTGATTACCGGAAAACAAGTAACCATCATAGGTTTCATATCCCGGGTCAAATTTGAGTGTAGCCAGTTTTGCCCAAACCAATCGTGATACACCGACAGGGTCTTGCGCTACCATCTGTTTATACACGACGCTTGCCGGCGACAATAAGATTTTTCGGTTGAGCTCCAGCGTGGCACGAATGCGCTCGGGCTGCAACAGTGTATCCAACTGCTGGTAATCCTTTTCCGTAAGAAATAACGGCATGTTGTGCTGAAAAATAGCTACCATCGCTTCTTCGTAGCCGCTGCCCATTTGCAGCGATATGGTATCGATCCAAGGCTTGCATTTTTGTTGCAGCTGCTCCTGAAAATTGGTGGCTGCGCTGATCAGGCTGTCGGGGTTGGTAATGGTACTATCCTTAAACAACACCATAAAAATGAGCTGTTCGCCGGCCTGTGTATGACTGATCACATCATTCATTGCCTTTATGGCTTTACTATCCGGAAGCATACTGGTAATGTCTTCCTGAAATTTGATGCGCGATGTAAGGAATCCCCACAAAGCGAGGCTGCTGAAAAAAAGAATCCAGCACAACGCTTTGTAGCGGCGGAAAAAATCATATACAGATACGAAAAAGGCTTGCATGAATAAGAGTATCGCTGCTTGGCTTGGTAGAATTATTGAAAATCGGGATAGCGTAAATATTTTTTGCGGATTGTTTTAAACGCATTCAGCTCCGGCTGCCAGCTCTTGCGAATTTCCGCTTCTGTTTTGCCGGCTTCTATTTGCTTGCGCAAAACATCGGTTCCCGCCAGTTTCTCAAAAAAACTATTAAAGAATTTTGTTTTGTCGGGCGACCATTGATACGCCTGCAACAGCCATTTCAGAGAAAATTGATTGTTCAGCAGCGCCAATGCCTTTGCTTCATCTCCCGCAACAAATACGCCGTAGCAGGTCTTATTTTCGTACAATGGTTTGCTGGCGCCAGTTTGGCCCTTAGGCGTAAAACTATAATCGGTTTTTCCAATAAAATCAGGGTGACCAAATTGTTGAAAAGGGCTGTCGGTACCTCGGCCTACGCTCACCACCGTTCCTTCAAAAAGACAAAGCGACGGATACAGGTAAACGGCTGTCATATTTTTCAGGTTGGGCGAAGGTGCTACCGGCAATTCATATTTAGTACGATGATCGTAATTACGGCAAGAGACTACTTCTAGTTTCAGTTTTTCGGCATCTTTAAACCAACGCTCGCCTACGAGCATATGCGCATATTCACCCGCAGTCATACCATATATAATAGGTATGGGCTGCATGCCCACAAACGAACGAAACGCTGTATCCAGCACCGGCCCGTCTACATAATGACCATTAGGATTCGGGCGATCCAGTATCATTAGTTGTTTGCCCGCCTCGGCGCAGGCCTCCATCGCGTATTGCAGCGTGGAGATATACGTGTAGAAACGCACACCCACATCCTGCAGATCGTACACAAGAATGTCGATATCGGCCAATTGCTCCGGCTTTGGTTTCTTATTATCTCCATACAGCGATATGATCGGCAACCCAGTGGCGCTATCGCGGTCGTTGCTTACATGAGCGCCCGCATCGGCCTTTCCCCGAAAACCATGTTCCGGCGCAAATATTTTTACCACCTGTATATGCCGGCGCAGCAATGTATCTACCAGTAAGGTCTTCGCTTTGCCTACTACCGAGGTCTGATTGATAATCAGGCCAACTCTTTTGCCTTGTAAACCGGGAATATAAGCACCCATATCCTCTGCTCCGGTAATGACCTTGGCATCCGCGCAAAAACTGCTCATTAGCAGTATGCAAATACAGTATACACTTCTATAAAAAAAGGAAGAAAACTTCATAAGCGGTTTGTCGTCAAAGAAGACGCAAAGTTGCGCCCAATATTTTTTTTCTCCAAGATAATCGCTGTTTCCCATTATATCCTGTATCTTGCGTCATTATAAGTTTTATTAAAAATTTTATCATGCAACAAGTTAAAAAAGGTGACACCGTACGCGTACACTATCACGGAAAACTGAATGACGGTTCTACTTTCGATTCATCTGACGGTCGTGCGCCGCTGGAATTTGTAGTTGGTAACGGTCAGGTAATTAAAGGTTTCGACGACGCGGTTATGAGCATGGCAGTCGGCGAAAAGAAAACGGTGACTATTCCTGTGCATGAGGCTTATGGCGAACGCAGCGACGAAAACATGGTGCGTTATCCTGTCACTGAATTTCCTGCAGACATCAAACCGGAAGTAGGTATGGAATTGCATATGAGCGACGACCAGGGTCATGTATTCCCGGTAATCGTTGCTGAAGTAACTGAAGATTCAGTACTCCTGGATGCAAACCACCCGCTGGCTGGCGAGGCGCTGACTTTCGAAATTGAACTGGTAGAAATCGCTTAATTAAATATTAAGGTTTCATCCGAAATAAAAAAAGTCCTCCCAATCGGGAGGACTTTTTTGTGAAATGGATTTTGCACGGCCTTCATCGGCCAATACGGTAGACGTGCATGGTTGTGGTCAGCGCACGGTTTATGTAGGGGTACAAAGTGGTGTAGGTTTCGGATGTTTCATGGTAAATGAGGCGCATTAGCCTTGGGTCATCCAGGGGCATGGCCATTTTTCGTAAAAGAGGTGACAGGACAAGTAGTGTCGGTGATTGGGAGGGGTACATCGGGCCAACAGGGTTGAAAAAGAGTCTATTGAATCTTGGTGTAATTGGTAATGCGAAGTAACAACTCGCTTTATTCCCAACCAAAATCTACCCGGGGGCATTTTGTGCAAACCGAAGGGGTATTTTACACGTATTATTAAAGATTGTTCAAATATGGAGCGGGGGTATAAATATAAGCATAATATATAATCCAAAAAACATTGAGTAGAAAGGATATTTTATAAGCAAGCACCGCACCCGCGGCATTACGCGGAGGAGGAACGACGAGTAAACGTCACTACGCGGAGGCGGAACGACGTAGTGAACGTCATTGCGCGGAGGAGGAACGACGAGTAAACGTCACTACACGGAGGCGGAACGACGAGTAAACGTCACTACGCGGAGGAGGAACGACGACAAAGCAATCTGCACGCAATGCCTGTGTGTCGCGCAGATCGCTTCTTGCATCGCGATGACGTGGATCACGTCATTGCGCGGAGGAGGAACGACGTAGTGAACGTCATTGCGCGGAGGAGGAACGACGACAAAGCAATCTGCACACAATGCCTGTGTGTCGCGCAGATCGCTTCCTACATCGCGATGACGTGGGGAGCAGCACTCATTACGCGGAGGCGGAACGACGAGTAAACGTCACTACGCGGAGGAGGAACGACGTAGTGAACGTCATTGCGCGGAGGAGGAACGACGACAAAGCAATCTGCACATAACGCCTGTGTGTCGCGCAGATCGCTTCCTGCGTCGCGATGACGTGGGTAGCGGCACTCATTACGCGGAGGAGGAACGACGTAGTGAACGTCATTGCGCGGAGGAGGAACGACGACAAAGCAATCTGCACGCAATGCCTGTGTGTCGTGCGGACCGCTTCTTGGATCGCGATGACGTGGATCACGTCATTGCGCGGAGGAGGAACGACGACAAAGCAATTATCCCTTGATGTATTTAGCCAGCGGCGAGCCTGGTTCTTTTAGGAAGTGATTGTAGACCAGTTTATCTGCCAGTCCGCCAAAAAGTTTATTGATCAGCACCGTCAGTTTACCCTGACCAGTCATAATGATAGAACGTTTACGTGCTTCCATACCATCCAAAATAATACGGGCACATTCTTCGGCACTCATCAACTTACCCTCATCCAGCGGCGTTTCGCCCTGTGCCGAGCCATCGGCACTACGTGCTACATTGCGGATATTGGAAGCGGTAAAGCCCGGCGAAACCCACATTACATGAGCGCCTGTGTGCAGCAATTCGGTACGCAGTGCTTCGAGGAATCCCTGCATAGCAAATTTTGACGCGGAATAGCCAGTACGGCCAGGCAGCCCTCTATAACCAGCAATGGAAGACACTCCTACTATTACGCCTTTATTTTGGCGGATGGATGTTACCGCATATTTAGTACAATAAACGGTGCCCCAGAAATTAATATCCATCAGTTCCCTGATTACGCTTACGTCGGCGTCCTCAAACAGTGCGCGCATGCTGATTCCGGCGTTGTTGACGAGTGCATCTACCTTTCCCCATTTTGCGATCACGGCTTCTATAAAAGCCTTACAATCGGCCTCTTTGCTTACGTCTGCCCCCATGCAAAAAACCTGTTCGGAAGAAAAATTCGTATAAGATTGCCTTAATTTTTCGTCATTTCGAGCACAAACTGCTACTTTTGCGCCACGTTGCAGGGCGTCCAGTGCAAGTGCCATACCAATTCCTGAGGATGCACCTGTAATAACAACAACTTTATTCGTAAAAGAGGACATAGTTTTTATTTCGCGGCTAAAGTTATACTGAACAATTGAAATTTTACATCAATAACATACAATTACATCCTTATGAAAGTAATGATCATTATGGGCTCTCAGAGCGACGAATCAGTAATGAAAGAATGTCAGAACTGGCTGAACTGGTTTGGTATCGAAAACGACATGATTGTAGCATCTGCACACCGCAATCCTGACAAAGTACGTGACCTGATGGTAAATGCACAAGCAAACGGTTATGGCGCAGTAGTAGCAGCAGCTGGTATGGCGGCAGCATTGCCGGGCGTATGTTCTGCTTACACTTCATTGCCTGTACTCGGTGTTCCATTGGATGGCGGCCTTCCGGGCGGCGTTGATGCATTGTACAGCATTGTTCAGATGCCAGCAGGTTTGCCGGTAGGTACCCTGGCAGTAGGTAAAGCGGGCGCACGCAACGCGGCAGTACTTGCAGCGCGCATTTTTGCACTGAGCGACGAAAAAATCGCGGCTAAAGTTGCTGAGTTTAAAGCAAACGAATACCGTATCTAAATTGGTTAGGTTTAACTAAAGGATAATTTGACTTTGGCGGTACTAATTTTGTATATTTAAATTGAACCAAAACTCATAGTACCTTGACAGAAGCAATAATAAACCTGGAAACCGTTAATCCTATTGAGTTTTTCGGGATTAACAACAGCAAATTCGATATTCTGAAACGTAAGTTTCCTTTATTGAAAATCCTGTCTCGCGGTACGCAGATAAAGCTATCGGGGCAGGCGGAAGAAGTAGCAACGGCACAAGGGAAAATAGAACAAGTCATTAAGTATCTGGAACGGAACGGGCATCTGTCGGAAAATTATTTTTCAAAGATTTTGGGAGATGAAGAGGGCGGAGAAGCTACCGTTGATGAACTGAGCAATGACGTACTTGTTTTTGGTCCGAATGGTAAGGTGATCAAAGCGAAAACACAGAACCAGAAACTCATGGCTTCTGTGTCGGAAAAAAATGACATCATTTTTGCAATTGGTCCTGCCGGTACCGGTAAAACGTACACTGCGGTTGCATTGGCCGTACGCGCGTTAAAAAACAAGGCTGTTCGTAAAATTATCCTGACGCGTCCTGCAGTGGAAGCCGGCGAAAGCCTGGGTTTCCTTCCGGGCGATCTGAAAGAAAAAATTGACCCGTACCTGCGACCATTATATGATGCACTGGATGATATGATACCGAGCGATAAACTCAACTATTATATGGCCAACCGTATCATTGAAATTGCGCCACTGGCGTATATGCGCGGTCGTACGCTCGACAATTCTTTCATCATTCTCGATGAAGCACAAAATGCTACGGACCTTCAACTGAAAATGTTCTTAACCCGTATCGGGCCAAATGCGAAAGCCATCATTACTGGTGACCTGACGCAGATTGACCTCCCGAAAAACCAGAAATCGGGGCTGGTAAGGGCTTCGCGCATCCTGAAAAACATTGATGGCATTGCGCATATCCAGCTCGACGAAGCAGACGTAGTGCGTCACCGACTGGTAAAATCGATTATCAGGGCTTATGATAAAGAACAGGAAAGAGAAGAGGAAATAGCAGAAATCAGAAAGAATAGAGAAAAGGAAAAAGAAAATGAAAACGTATAGAGAAAAGGCTGTCGAAAGACGGCCTTTTTTTATGGCGGAGGCGATCCGCACACCCACAGGCATTATGTGCAGATTGCTTTGTCGTCGTTCCTCCTCCGCGCAATGACGTTGACTGCCGTCATCGCGACGCAGAGTGCGATCTCCACAAGGCACAGGCATTACGTGCGGATTGCTTTGTCGTCGTTCCTCCTCCGCGCAATGCCGTTGACTACCGTCATCGAGATGCAGAGTGCGATCTAACTTCGGCGCAATGCCGCTACTAAGGTTACCTGGCACGAAATTTGCCAGGATTTTCTTCAATGAAATTATGCTTTAGTAAAAATCGTTACGTAGCTTTGTGCTACCCAATTCATTATTCGATTCACAACTTTGTTTGCTATGCTGACGTTTAAATTGAAAAAACACCTGCTTGCATTGGGGATTGCGGCATCTGCTATTTTCACAGCATGTTCCTCTTCCCATAAGATGGCAGACAACGGCGCTTCCCGCAAAGGCAAGTCGCCTAAATTTATTGATAACATTACATTATCCGGCAACACGAATAGTGTGGCCATTCGCGCACACGACAAAAAAGATGCCGCTTATGATCCGTCTGTTACCAATACACTACAGGTCAAATATGCCGATCTGATGCAGGTGGTTCCTAACGCGATCACCAATTTCAATCTCTATTCTTTTATCGACGAATGGTATGGTACGCCTTATCATCTTGGTGGTACCGATAAATCAGGTATCGATTGTTCTGCTTTTGTACAACGCCTTTACGAACGGGTTTTTAATGTAAACCTGGTGCGTACTGCATTTGAACAATTCAACAATTGCCGCCTGGTATGGGATGCGGGCCAACTGAAAGAAGGGGACCTTGTATTTTTTAAAATTCACGGTCGCCGTATTTCGCACGTAGGTATTTATCTGCTCAATAATTTCTTCGTTCACGCCTCCGTAAGCCAGGGTGTAATGATCAGCAGTCTGAACGATAAATACTGGCAACGGTATTATGCTGGCGCCGGACAAATTCCACGGTCTTAATTAATTTGACAATTCGCAGATTTGCCAATCTGAAAAATGATGTTAGAAAATAGAAATGCCCGCGAGTTGCGGGCATTTCTATTTATCATATGCTACGTTACCGTTTGGCTAACCATGTTTAGACACGCAGGTTTGACAAGGCACCTTGTGATGAAAGCGGCTGTTGCGAGTAATGACACTACACAAACTATTATCAATCTGCTGTCACAGTCGGCTCACCTTTTCCCTCCGTAAGAAGCTTGCGTAGACTGCCAGAAATATAACCGCTCCAGGCATTAGCACAGGCATCAAAACATTCTACTGCTGGCTTCAGGCCTTCATGCGTAAAACTTAATTCTGTTTTATCGCCGTGCGAAATAATATCGAAATGAATTTTTGTATTGGTCCATTCTTGCTGGTCTTTCACGAAATTGAGTCTGCTGTCTGTAACGAGCCAGACTATCTTCTTACCCGGCTGAACAGCTATTAACTTTTGCCTGGAATAATGCACGTCACCAAAGCGTACTGAAAATTCATCATTAAGTTGTTGCGTATTACCCTCCAGATTTTCCGTCCACCAGGCACGAACATTATTAATGGCTGTAAATACTTCTTCAGGCGATTGGTCAACAAGTAAACTAACGCTGAAATTTTGATTATTGTTCATTGGAAATAGTTTTATCGTGTGTTATCCTGTGTGTACAATTGCAAATTCATTATTCCCTGATTGACGAGTATATCATACCCTACTGGTGACGTTTACTCTTTCGGATTGGGTGCGCCTTTTCCGGTCGTAATCAAATCATACAAGCTGCCGGTAATATAGCCGGTCCAGGCATTGCTGCAAACATCGTAACATTCTTGTCCGGGCACCAGTCCCTGGTGTGTGAGGCGCATCTCTGTCTTACCATCTTTTTCGGAGATATCGAAAATTACATTGGAGTTTACCCACTCCGTCTGGTCTTTTATAAAATTGAAATGATTATCGAGCACATGCCATACCGCTTTTCTGTTGGGAATGAGCTCCGTGATTTTCATTGTAACAGCGTGCACGTCCTTATAATGATATCGCCAGGTATCACCCAGCTTATCGGTATCGCCCTCTATTTCCTGCGACCACCACCCGCGTACATTGTTGACTGCATTAAAAACCTCTTCCGGAGATTGGTCTATCATAATAGCGACTGAAAAATCCTGTGTGTTCATATTGTAATTATTTAAAAATGTTCAGCTACAAAGCTATCGGAACTTTATCTTGTGTACTGGGTGCAAAATGGACTTTCTAACGGGGCGTTCCGGACACATTTTTTATCGAACTTCGTATCAAAGCAGTCTTATGAAGCAGGTAACAATCGTTGTTCCTCAATGTCAGGTAAACCTGAACAGCGTAGGCGGCGCTTATGATATATTAAGGATCGCCAATGATTTCTGGCAAAGACAGGGTAACGAGCCAAAGTTGAATATTGAAATTGCAGCGTTTGCACCAGAGATAAAATCGCACAATGATTACCTGGCCATTCTGCCGAAAGACATACGTGTGATTGATAAAACAGATATCGTATTGATACCTGCCTTGCTGGGCGGATATGAAAATGCTATTCAAAATAACCGCGAACTGATTGAGTGGATTGTTACCCAATATGTGCTGGGTGCCGAAATCGCCAGCATGTGTTCGGGTGCCTTTCTCCTGGCGGCAACCGGACTACTCAATGGGAAAAACTGTTCCATACACTGGAGCAGGGTGAAAGAATTTCAGGAAATGTATCCCGACGTACATATCGCTAAAGACAAGATCATCACGGAAGAAAACGGGATTTATACCAATGGCGGTGCCTATTCGTTTTTGAACCTGATTATCTATCTCGTCGAAAAATTATTCGACCGGAATACTGCCATCTTTTGTTCTAAATTTTTCCAGATCGATATCGATCGCTCCAGCCAGTCGCCATTTGCGGTTTTCCAGATGCAAAAAAATCATGGCGACTCGATTATTGATCAGGCGCAGACTTATATCGAACAGCATATTGACGCTAAGATATCCTTTGAAAAATTGGCTGCGGCGCTCGCCATCAGCAGGCGGAATTTTGACCGGCGATTTATCAAGGCTACCGGAAATACGCCTGTGGAATACCTGCAGCGTGCAAAGATCGAGGCTGCCAAAAAAGAATTGGAAAAAGGCCGCAAATCTGTCTTCGAAGTAATGAACGATGTAGGCTATACTGATGATAAGGCCTTTCGGGAAGTATTTAAAAAAATTACAGGACTCTCACCACTCGACTATCGCAATAAATACAGCGTCAAAACATAACCGGGCAGTGTGTTTCAACAAAAAGAGAAAGCTGGTCGAGGCCAGCTTTCTCTTTATAACACCTGCATTATCGAATCATCGAATGGCTAAATTGCCGAATTAAATCAAGGCGCAATTTCCGTAATCACCTTCCCTACACAACCGCTCGGCATCTGGATATGCAGCAACGCCGCTACTGTTGCCGCTATATCGGTCATGTACACTTCACGTGTAGTATGTCCCGGCTTAATTCCCCAGCCCATCCATACCAGCGGAATGTGTGCGTCATAAGCGTTCCACACACCATGACTCATACCTGTGGGCCCGGAATCCATAATCCCTGTTTTCATAATGATCTGCAGATCGCCGCTATGTGCCGGGTTGTAGCCATTAATGACCATTTCGCGGACTGGCAGCGGAACCGTTGCGGCATTGGCGTTCGCCAGATCTACCACTTGCAGCACTTTATCGTTTTTCAGTAAATAATTGCGGATCGTATTTTTCACCTTATCCATATCGATACGATTGCGCAACAATGATGCACGATTCAAGTAAACGTTGTATTCGCCTACATAATTAATCAGACTGTCTATGCCGAATTCTTTTTGCAACATGGCAGTCAATTCTTTTTTAATCGCATTATCATCCCAACGGCCACCCGGGATGGCGTGTTTGGCCAGAAACTCCGGAACGTGCGCGCCCGCATGGTCTGCCGTGAGAAAGACAGTGTACTGATCTTTACCTAAAGTTTTGTCGAGGAAGGCAAACAAGTTGCCAAGTGTTTCATCCAAACGCACATAAGTATCCATCAGCTCCCAGGAATTTGGTCCGAAAGCATGCCCGACATAATCGGTAGAAGAAAAGCTCACGGTAAGAAAATCCGTCTCCGGTGTTTTACCCATATGTTCGGCAACAATTGCAGATTTTGCCAGCGAAGCCAGCAAGTCATTGGCAAAAGGGGTAACGGTTATCTTGCTGTAATCACTGTTCGCAAATTGATCCAGTTGATATGGCATCGTCAGCGCATTTGCGCCAAACGGTTTTGATTCGTACGGATTCGCATCGTCATCGCAGTACTGTACATATTTATCTTTTGCCAGCGCCAGATTCCAGTTCTGTTTATAAAAGCTATCTACCAGTTTGCGGCCATTAAATTGCTTCATCCAGTCAGGGAGTTCTTGCATATAGTATGTGCTGGTGATAAAATTGCCGGTTTTGCCATCGTACCAGTAAGCGGCATTAGCCGAATGACCTGCCGGAATAATGGCGCCGCGGTCTTTCATCGAGATACCGATTACTTTATTTTTAAAATTGGTAGCCAGCCGCAATTCATCGGTGATGGTGGTAACCTGAACGTTTGCCGGACTCATCTGTCCGGGCTCTATACTGCTGCTGCCTACCGTGGTTACTTTTTTATCTTCGGTGCAATACATCTCCCGGTTGAGATTATTATCCCACCAATTATTGCCCGTAATGCCATGAATGGCGGGAACGCTGCCCGTATATATACAGGTGTGCCCGCAGGCAGTTACCGTAGGCAGGTAAGGCACCATTGTGTTATCGCAGGAAAAACCATCGCCGAGTAACCTTCTAAAGCCACCGTCAGCCTTGTATAAATCATAAAAACGATATAAGTAATCCCAGCGCATCTGGTCTACAACAATACCCACTACAACCTTCGGCCGTATGATTTTGGTCATGTTTTTCTGTGCAAAAGAGCAGAGCGCAAAGAGAAAACAGCTGGCAAACAACAGGAAACGTTTCATTTAAACGAGTTTAGAGCACAAAAATGCAAAGAAGAGGCATTACGATGGGAGTTATTTTTTCTTTAATTTCGCGGATCATTTGTACAGAACAACTTTGTAACTAATCATTTTCGAAAAATAGTATTGACATTTTTGCCAAATTTGAGAAACGCCTCGGTCCTATTGGTGACTACGCAGAAAAAGCTCCGGGATACTTCGCATTCCCTAAACTGGAAGGTGAAATCGGTAACCACATGAAATTTCGTGGTAAAGAATGTATCGTTTGGAGTCTGAACAACTATCTCGGTCTTGCCAACCATCCTGAAGTACGCAAAGCCGATGCTGAAGCGGCTGCAAAATATGGCATGGCTACGCCAATGGGCGCTCGCATGATGAGTGGCAACTCTGACAACCATACAGAACTGGAACGCCAGCTGGCTGAATTTGTAGGCAAAGAAGATGCGATGCTTTTCAATTTCGGTTACCAGGGTATGGTTTCCGCAATCGACAGCTTATGCAGCCGCCACGATGTAGTTGTGTACGACGCAGAATCGCACGCTTGTATCATCGATGGGCTGCGTTTAATTCCAAGCCATCGTTATGTGTACAAACACAACGATGTGGAAGATTGCGAAAAACAACTGCAACGCGCCACTGAAATGGTGAAGAAAACAGGCGGCGGTATTCTCGTGATCACGGAAGGGGTATTTGGCATGAGCGGCAACCAGGGTAAAATTGCTGAAATCGCTGCGCTGAAAAGCAAATACGAATTCCGTCTGTTCGTAGATGATGCACACGGATTCGGCACTATGGGTAAAACCGGCGCCGGTATCGGTGAACACCAAAACTGTATGGGTGAAATCGATGTGTACTTCTCTACTTTCGCTAAATCGATGGCGAGCATCGGTGGCTTCCTCGCGGCCGATAAAAGAGTGCTGACTTATCTCCGTTATAATATGCGTTCACAGGTGTTTGCAAAATCACTGCCAATGCCAATCGTAGTGGGCAACCTGAAACGCCTGGAACTGCTCCGCACCCAACCCGAGCTGAAAGAAAAACTCTGGCATAATGTAAATCGTATCCAAAACGGGCTGCGTGAAAGAGGTTTCAATATCGGCACAACTAATACTCCGGTAACTCCGGTACATATGCACGGCGGCCTGTTTGATGCAACACAGCTGATCCTGGATATGCGTGAAAACTATGGTATCTTCTGCTCCGTAGTAGTTTATCCTGTAGTTCCGAAAGGAACAATCATTCTGCGTATCATTCCTACCGCAGTACATACGGACGAAGACATCGACAAAACACTCGAAGTATTCAGCCTGCTGCGCGACAAACTGGAAAAGAAACTGTATCCGCAGGAAATGCCGCAGATTGCTGCAGAAGCAACTGTCTAATCCTCGTTTTAAACCAAATACGGAAAGCCGTCCTTCGGGATGGCTTTTTTTGTGGCCGTTTTTTTGTTTTTTTGCGGGTGATTGCGCGGTGTTGGGTACTTGCGCAATCAGCACGTTGTATATGGAGTATGCTATGCGAGTGAAAGGGATTCCTGCAAATCGCTTCGTACTCTGTGGTAACGCGCGACAATCTGAAATCATACAAATCATAAATAATGAAAGTATTCATTGCCGGTGCGTCCGGATTATTGGGCAGCAATTGCCTGAAACATTTCAGCGAGCAGGGATGGGACGTGAGGGGTTCTTATTTTTCGTATGCCACCGACAATACTGTTTTCTATAACACGCTACAACCGGAAGATCCGAACAATTTTGACATCGCTGCGTTTGCTCCTGATGTGATTGTGCATTGTGGCGCGCTCACACATGTGGACTATTGTGAGCAGCATCCCGAAGAGAGTTATACCCAAACGGTCACCAGCACTATCAACCTGATTGCCGTTGCCAAAAAATGCCAGGCTAAAATGGTGTACATCTCTACCGATTATGTTTTTGACGGAAAGAATGGTCCGTACACGGAAGATGCGGCGGTAAACCCGATCAGTGTTTATGGCCGCCACAAGCTGGAAGCAGAACAGCTGGTATTGAAGGAAATTCCGGGAGCGCTGGTATTGCGTATCACGAACGTATATGGCGACGAGATGCGCGGCAAGAATTTTATTGCCCGTATCGTACAGCAATGCGAAGAAGGCAAAGAGCTTATATTGAAACTGCCTTACGACCAGTTTGCATCGCCTACGAATGCCTGGGATATTGCCCGTGCCATGTTTGTTTTACTACGCGATGGTAAAAGCGGTATTTACCACACAGGCAGCACAGATTTTATGAATCGCGTAGAATTAGCACTTACAGTACTCAAACATTTTCCTGGAGCGAAATATCAACTCATTCCGCTCGACACGGCGTCTTTACAACAACCTGCAGCGCGCCCACTGATCGGTGGATTTGTCTGCATGAAATTCAGAAAAGAATATCCGGAGTTTTTATTCTCCAATGTCGACGATTACCTGCTTGCACGAAAAAAATAAGGTGCTATTTAACCGGTCTATGGCGAAGCCTGTCTGAATCTATGATAACAGTAGCATTCCGACAGGCTTTTTTATGCGCATAAAAAAACCGTCCTGGTTTCTTGAACCGGGACGGTAGGACTGTACTTACTAACCCATCGTAAGCAGAACAAATATCAGTAAAAGGTTTGGCATTTGAAAATATAATTTTACACATGGTTGTATTACAGCCTTTACTGTAGGTTTTGAACGTGCTACCCTGTCATTTTCATTGACTTTTCTTCAGGACATTTTTAGCTCCCCTGCCAGCTTTAGAAATTAATTTTGCCAACTTGTCACTTTTAAAATATTTTTTCAGACATTTTGTCCCTAAAAATTCACTGGTCTATTGTTTGTTCTACACACCTCGAAGGTTTTTCAAAAAACAATTAAAAGAAGTTTTAAAACACTAAAAAAATAGACTATGTACTACAGAAAAAATTTCCAGCTGACTCCCCGTGGTTTAAACGGTTTTATTGACGATATCTTCCAGAACGGCCTGAAAGCTGTGAGCGAAGAACTAAAGCAAGACGATCGTTTGCTCGGCCATGTCCCTGTAAACATTCATGAAAGCGAAAAGAACTACGAACTACAGGTAGTAGCTCCGGGACTGAAGAAAGAAGAGTTTAAGATCAATGTAGAGAAAAATATACTCACAGTCTCTTACGATCACAAAGAAGAAAGCAACGAACAGGCACCAAAATCACTGCGCACCGAATATCGTCATCGCTCTTTCAAACGCAGCTTTACACTAAATGATAAAGCAGATGCAAGCCTTATTACGGCACAATATACGGATGGTATCCTCACAGTTTCTATCCCTAAAAAAGAAAACCAGGAACAACCGGTACAAACTATTACAGTAGCATAAGGCTTCAAGTAAACAATCAAAATAACAGATGACAAGGCGATGGTTCTCCATCGCCTTTTTATTTTTTGACGACCGACATCAATCTGCCGCCGACCCTGACCTTCCATAGTGTATTGGCCCGCCATTTTACCATTATCCATCACATCGATCAGCGATTTTTAATTATATTAGAAGTATCATCCATTTAAAAACATTCGCATGGACTTCTATCAGCAGGGAAAAAATGCCCGCGGAAAACTGGGACGTAAAGAACATGCAAGCTTTAAGCTCAGCCACAAAAGACCGAGTGTACTGCAAATGATCACTGATTCTAATTACGACCGGTTGCCCAATCTGATACCCATCCGTCACAAAAGAATGAGTGCTTCACCTTTTGCCTTTTACAGAGGTACCGCCAGTATTATGGCTCATGATCTCTACCATTTACCAAACGCCGGCATTAACGTGCAAGCCATCGGCGACTGTCACCTGATGAATTTTGGCGGCTTTGCGACTCCTGAACGTACGATGGTCTTTGATGCTAACGACTTTGACGAAACGCATCCTGCCCCCTGGAGCTGGGATTTGAAACGCCTGGCAACGAGTTTTGTACTGGCTGCACGCAACAATCACATGAGCGAGGATGACGCCCGGCAAATTGCATTTACACTCGCGCAGTCGTACCGGAAATTCATGCATGAGTTCGCAGATGTAAGCCTACTCGACCTGTGGTACATGAAAATAGATGTAGCCGAAGTCAGAAATCAGGCAAAAAATGAGAAAGCAAAAAAACTGATTGACGAAGCATTGGTGCGGTCGCAAAAAGGAACGCATCAAAAAGTATTTTACAAAATCACTCAAAATGTACTGGGCAATTTTGAAATTACCGATCAGCCCCCGCTCATTTACCATCCGGTTGATGTAAAAAAGGAACTTACTGCAGTCAATATGTTTCTGGGCAAATATGCGGCCACGCTGCAAGACGACCGGCGCTGGCTATTTGAACAATACCATGTGATGGACCTGGCGCTAAAAGTAGTAGGTGTGGGCAGTGTAGGCACGCGCTGTTATGTGGTATTACTGATGAATCAACACAACGAACCGCTTTTTCTGCAAATAAAAGAAGCACGCCCAAGCGTGCTGGAACCCTACACGAGCAAAAGTCAGTACGGACACTATGGCCAGCGAGTGGTAGAGGGCCAGCGGCTGGTACAGGCAGCAAGCGATATTTTTCTTGGTTGGAGTACCGGCCCGCAAGGACGTCATTTTTATTTCCGCCAGCTGCGCGACCGTAAGATTGCACCAGAAGTAGACGCTTTCGACCAATCGCTGCTGCATGCTTATGCCCGGCTTTGCGGACGAATGCTGGCGCGCGCACACGCTAAAACCGGTAACGCAAAATTACTTTCGGGTTATATGGGCAAAAGTGAAGTGCTCGACGATGCAATCAGTCATTTCGCAGTTGCGTATGCCGACCAGACAGAACGCGATTATGAATCTTTCATGCGTGCCATCCGCTCGGGGAAACTAAAAGTGGACGATGATCCGGCCGAAAAGTAAACGAACAATTAGCCGCCTGGCGGGTTCTGCACTTCCGTGACAAGCCGGAAATGCTCCATAAAAAAAAGTTCAATCCTTCTTCATTGCCCGGATGAGTTTCCGGGTTCTTCTATTTTCCCGCGATTCCTGCAAAGAAATCACGGCCCAGATAGCCGCAGGAATCCAGCCCAAAATCGTGATCTGAAGCAACAGACAAATAAAGCCGGTTATAATTCTGCCCCTAAGAAAAAAGGACAACCAGGGCACAAGGATGGCAATGAGTGTCATGATCGGTAAAATTCAAAAATCAAAATTAGCGAAAACATAAAGGCGCTGAACAAAACCTTTGCGTCCTTTTGCGTTATAGGAAAAACCAGGTACCAACTCGATCTGGGCCTTTGGCTTTTGATTGAAATAAAAAAGGCTCAGTTGCCTGAACCTTTTCTTCTTACTTGATATAACCTAAAATTTTCAACATACTTTGTGGCGTTTGCTCCTTCGCATAAAGCCAATCCTCCAGCTCACCGTTCTTGTTGTATTCTACCACCACATGCTTCGGTGAAGGAATCATACAGTGTTTGATACCTCCGTACCCAGCCAGTTGATCCTGGTAAGCACCGGTATGGAAGAAGCCGATATAAAGTGGTTCCGGATTTTTCTCCCGGTCTGCTTTCGGCAGGAACACCGCGTTGATATGTTCTTCTGAAGTATAGAAATCATGACTATCGCAGGTAAGCCCACCCAGGTGCACTTCCTGGTATTCTTCATCCCAGCGGTTTACCGGCAGCATCAGGAATTTCTCCCCAATACCCCAGGTGTCCGGCAAAGTGGTGATGAAGGAACTGTCGATCATATACCAGATCTCCCGGTCGTTCTGCATTTTCTCGTCGAGCACACTGTACACTACCGCGCCAGATTCACCTACGGTAAATGAACCGAATTCGGTATAGATATCCGGCATGTCCACCTTATTTTTCTTACACACTTTTTTAATGGTAGAAACAATCTCGTTGGCCATGTATTGATAATCGTATTCAAAACCGAGTGAGTGTTTGATCGGGAAACCACCGCCAATGTTTACACTATCCAGTTCCGGGCAAATCTTCTTTAACTGACAATACAGGTTGATCACCTTGTTCAATTCACTCCAGTAGTACACATCGTCCTTGATGCCTTTATTCATAAAGAAGTGCAGCATTTTGAGCTGAAACTTCTCATTGCCTTTAATTTTGTCTACATAAAATTCCAGTACATCGCGGCTGCGGATACCCAGACGAGAGGTATAGAAATCAAATGTCGGTTCCTCTTCTGCTGCAATGCGGATACCGATTTTCACCGGATCTTTAGCGCGGATCAGTCTTTTGTAATCCTCAAACTCGTTTTTATTATCGAGTACCGGGATAACATTTTTAAAACCATCATTGATCAAGCGGGCAATATTGCGCGTGTAGGTTTTTGTTTTAAAACCGTTGCAGATAATAAAGGTCTCTTTATTGATCTTACGACGCTTGTACAGCTGCTTTACAATTTCGATATCGTAAGCAAAGGATGTTTCCAGATGCACACCGTGCTTCAGGGTTTCTTCTACGATAAACGAAAAATGGGAAGCTTTGGTAACATAACAATAATAGTAGTTACCATCGTACCGATGTTTTTTGATGGCATCGTTAAAGATCTTTTTAGCCTTATTGATCTGCATCCCTATTTTGGGTAAATACGTCAGCTTAAAAGGCGTGCCGTATTTGTCGATCAACTTTTTCATATCCAATCCGTTGAATTGGAGATAATTGTCTTTAACTTCAAAACCTTCCTGAGGGAAGTGGAAGGTCTGATGAACGAGATCAGTGTATGTATTATTCATTTATCCGGCTAGAGCTAAACGGCTAAAAATGTTTTTAGGACACAAAAGTATATTTTTCTAACGGCAATTGGAGATTCTCCTGTTAAAAAGGGCAGAATCGCCAATGTCGGCTTGCCGATGCGTTTGTTTCCCGCTCGCTGACGGTCACAATTATTACTTTTGCCTCCGGAATGAAAAAATCACTGTTACAAATGCACGCTGCCGTACTGCTCTGGGGGTTTACCGGAGTTCTCGGACGGCAGATTACACTCGATGCACCTACATTGGTCTGGTATAGAATGTTGCTCACCGCAGTTTTTATGGCTGTCATTCTATTTTACCGAAAGCAATGGGTAAAGATCTCCTCGCGCGATATGTTGCAATTGGTGATGGTGGGTTGCCTGATCGGTTTGCACTGGGTGGCTTTTTATGCCGCCATTAAGTTCGCCAATGTGTCCATCGCGCTGGTGTGTCTTTCTACTGCGAGTGTTTTCACTTCCCTGCTCGATCCGCTCGTCAATAAAGGGAAATACGATATCAGGGAAATGGCGTTGGGTATGCTTGCGCTGGTTGGCGTTTACCTGATCTACCAGTTCCAGGTATTTTATGCGAAAGGCATCCTGTTGGGTGTTATCGCCGCTATTCTCAGTTCGGTATTTACCGTACTCAATAAAGGCATTGCCAATAAATACCCTGCACGCACCATGGTCTTCTGGGAGATGCTGAGTGGTTGGGGCCTCATTTCCGTTGCGCTGGGCGTGATGCTCGCGATAGGGCTGGAGCGATATCTCGTATCGCCAGACCGGACCAGCGCGGGTTTGCAGTTACTGCCTACCCATGGCGACTGGATCTGGCTGGTACTGCTAAGTCTTTGCTGTACCGTTTGGGCGCAATCACTTGCATTGAGCGCTTTAAAAAAACTGAGCTCTTTTACGGTAACATTGTCTGTAAACCTGGAACCAGTCTACGGAATCATACTTGCTTTTATCTTTTTCCATGAAAATAATCAGCTGCATCCCGGCTTTTTTATTGGCATGGGCTTGATCTGTCTCTCGGTGGTATTGCAAATGTTCCGGCTCATCAAACCATCTCTGTCGCCCGGCTTTGTAAAAGAAAAAGGCGGCCTGGATTAGATTTCCGACACGGATCGCTGCCTGCTGTTTTTTGCTTCCGATTATCGAGGTCTCAGTACTCCGACCGAAAAATGAGGGTTCAGACATCAACGATTTTTATGTAACTTGTAGGTGTCAGCGCTGACTGATTTTTTTAAATTCCTGACCATGAAAAAAATATTCCAGATACCGCTACAACAAGAAGAACGAATTGTAAAAAATGAGCCGGCTACCTTTATCGACGGAAAGGAACAATACTCCGGCAAACTGGTGCTTACCAGCCTGAAACTTCTTTGGGGCAGCGATACAGCCCAGGATCCGGCCATCAATATCGACCTGGATACCATCAATAAAATAGAGCGCAAAACGCAACTGGTCGATAACAGCATACTGTCCATCACGTATCTCCAGTATCAGGAAGTACGTTTTTCCGTACTCGATTATGAAGCCTGGGAAGAAGCTATAGAAGAAACGAGAATGACACCCAACATTTGAGGACTTCGAAAAACAATCCTATTTCGTCGAGATTCTTTTGTCGTTTTACATTTGACGTTTCGTTGGATCTATCGTCCACCGAGTGCTTTATATTCTTCCTTGCTTTGAGCAACGCCCTTCTGCAACCATTCGTTTGTAATCTTTCCGTCCGGCACTCGCACCCATACCAGCGAATCTACTGCATTGTCCGCTTTATCGATCAGGAATAAAGTGTCTTGTCCGATCGTTAATTCAATGCCCGGAGCCAGTTGTTCTCCGTTTGGCGATTCCGACACATAAGCACCATCTATATATTCGTAAATACCTTTCCGGGTAACCGTCCGGGAACCTTTGGGTGTCACTGCCCCGAAATAACGAAAAGAATGTCCGTCAATTTTCTCAATCACGACGGCGCCACGCAAATATTTCCACCCCGAACCATCGTCGAACGTAGTATTGCCTTTTACAAGCCGGTAAACGCCGGAAATATCCGGAGCTTTCTTAGAGAAATGAAACGGAACCAGGAAACAGGTAAGTAACAACGCGCGCAACATGCTGGCAAAACTAAGAATTGCTGAATTGATTTTCAGTTGCAGGTTGTAGTTGCATCCTGATCTTATAATTTATGACACAGGCCTTTATCATTCACTTTATGACCATTTACCGTAATTGATGGCTTTCGACTTTTTGTCGTGGGTGTTATGTCTTGTGCCGCGAAGGCGTTACCTTTGCGTCTAATCGAATACGAGCGAATAAATAATTATGTTGCAGCAAGTATCTACCTCAGACAGAGACCGTTTATCATTCGAAGAATTCCGGAAAGAAGTACTTCATGATTACCATTTAGCGATTGCCAGCCGCGAAGCAAGCCTTATTGGCCGACGCGAGGTGCTGACAGGAAAGGCAAAATTCGGCATTTTCGGCGATGGTAAAGAGTTGGCGCAGATTGCGGCAGCCAAGTGCATGCAGCCCGGTGATATACGCTCTGGCTATTATCGCGATCAAACCCTGATGTTTGCAACAGGCATGAGCGATATCGAAAAATTCTTTTCACAGTTATATGCCAATCCATCGCTTGAAAACGAGCCGTCTACAGCTGGCCGTATGATGAATGGCCACTATGGCACACGCTGGCTCGATGATAATGGCGAGTGGAAAGACCTGATGCAGGCACCACAATCGTCCAGCGACATTTCTCCCACAGCAGCACAAATGCTGCGTGCTTTCGGCTTGGCGCAGGCTTCCAAAAGCTACCGCAATGTAGCGGAGCTGAAAACAGGTTTCGAAAAATTCACCAATAACGGTAACGAAGTTGTTTTTTGTACTATTGGTGACGCTTCTACCTCAGAAGGTCATTTCTGGGAAACCGTGAATGCAGCCGGCGTATCGCAGGTTCCGTTGGCTATTTTCATCTGGGATGACGGTTATGGCATTTCCGTTCCCCGTAAATACCAGACTACTAAAAACTCCATTTCCGAAGCCCTGGCAGGTATGCAGTGGGACGAAAAAAATGGCGGTATCAATATTTACACCGTAAAAGGCTGGGACTATGCCGGAATGGTACAAACCTTCCAGGAAGGAATTGCCCGCACCCGCGAGACACATATTCCTGCAATCTTTCACGTACAGGAAGTAACACAGCCGCAAGGCCACTCCACTTCCGGTTCGCACGAACGTTATAAAGACAAAGACCGCCTGGAATGGGAAAAAGAATTCGACTGTATCAAAAAAATGCGCGAGTTTATCGTTGAAAACGCTATTGCCAACGATGAAGAATTGACCGCACTGGAAGAAACAGCGAAAGAAGAGGCACGCAATGCAAAGCAACGTGCCTGGGATGCTTTTATTGCTCCGATCAAAGAGCAAATCGTCCAGGCTACTACCCTTTGCAACCAGGTTGTTTTCGAAGGCGGCCCGCATGCACAAACCATCGGCGCACTTATTCAGCAACTGAATAATATTAAAGAACCGATCCGTAAAGACGTGATGCAAAGCGTCGGTAAAGTACTGAGCCTTGCCGGAAACAGCAGCAGCGATGCGGTTCGTAACCTCCGCAATTTCTATCAGAACCTTGCAGCCGAGAACTACGACAAGTTTAGCTCGCACCTGCATTCTGAGAGCAAGCAATGCGCTATGAAGATTGCCGAAGTAGCACCGCAGTACGATGCAGAACCACAGATGCTGAACGGTTATGAAATTCTCAACAAATTCTTTGATCATACATTCGCTACCAACCCGGCAGTACTCGCTTTTGGGGAAGACCTCGGCAAGATCGGCGACGTAAACCAGGGCTTTGCCGGCTTGCAGGAAAAATACGGCGAAGCACGCATTTTTGACGTGGGCATCCGCGAAGCAACCATCATCGGTCAGGGACTTGGTATGGCGATGCGCGGCCTCCGTCCGATTACGGAAATTCAGTACCTCGATTACCTGCTTTATGGTCTGCAGCCACTCAGCGATGATGTAGCAACCCTGCAATACCGTACCCGCGGCGGCCAGAAATGTCCGATCATCGTGCGTACCCGTGGCCACCGCCTCGAAGGCATCTGGCACAGCGGCTCTCCGATCGGGATGATCATCAACAGCATTCGTGGTATGTACCTTTGTGTGCCGCGCAATATGACGCAGGCTGCGGGGATGTACAATACCCTGCTCCGCAGCGATGAACCAGGTATCGTTATCGAATGCCTGAACGGTTACCGCCTGAAAGAAAAAGTACCGGCAAACCTGTTCGACTTCAGCGTTCCGTTCGGTGTTCCGGAAATAATTCGCGAAGGCAGCGATATTACCATCGTTTCTTACGGTTCTACCCTGCGTGTCATTGAAGACGCTATCGTGAATTACCTGGAGCCGCAAGGCATCAGTTGTGAAGTGATCGACGTGCGCACCTTGCTGCCATTCGACGTAAATCATATGATCGTAGAAAGCCTGAAAAAAACCAACCGTATCGTGTTCGTAGACGAAGACGTACCAGGTGGCGCAAGCGCTTATATGTTCCAGCAGGTAATGGAAAAACAAGGCGGCTACCGTTGGTTAGACGTGGCGCCACGCACGATTACATCACAGGCACACCGTCCTGCTTATGCCACCGATGGTGATTATTTTTCTAAACCAAATGCGGAAAGCATTGCTGCTGTCATCGAGTCGATGATGCAGGAATAGAGAGGTAAATGTCACAAGAGATTTTAATTGATACAACAGAAGTCCCGCGGTAAATTGCGGGACTTTTTTTCTCACGGCGGTCGCAAAGACACAACGCTGTATTTGGTGACCTTTGTGTCGTAGTGAGCGTTGCGAGGAATTTTCAAATTAACTTGCGGGACTTACGAAACTCCGATGAAATATTTACTGACCATAACATGTGTTTTGCTGTTGCAGCTAGCAACCCATGCGCAGACCATTCCTGCCAACATCACGCTGCACAACGGCGATCTTCTATTTGAAGACCTCGATTGCGGTCCGCTCTGCGACGCCATAGAACAGGTAACACAAAGTTATGGCGGGCATCATTTCTCGCATATCGGCCTGGTATACCGGAAAGGCGATTCGACTTTTATTATCGAGGCCATTGGCAGTGACGTGCACATGACGCCACTGGCGCAATTTACCAGTCGTACCACACATAAAATTTTTGTTGGCAGAATGAAACCGGCTTATCACCATTTGATCGACAGCGCCATCAGTTTTTCACTGCGTTCTATTGGTACGCCCTACGATGATGATTTTTTATATAACAACGGGAAATATTATTGTTCTGAGCTTATCTACGATGCGTTTCAATATGCCAATGGCGGCAAACCGGTTTTTCAATTAGCGCCGATGACATTTAAACCGCTTGGCTCAGCGGATTTCTTTCCTGTTTGGATAGATTATTATAAAAAGCTGGGAACAGCTATTCCCGAAGGAAAACCAGGTATTAATCCAGGGGGTATTTCCAGATCAAAATACATTGAAATACTAAACCCATAACCAGGGCAAGACTTGATAGAAAACAATTTGACAAACAAAAAATCCGGCTAAAAGCCGGATTTTTTTATCATGCATAAGCGTAATCGCTGAGATATTCATAGTAGGAGGTAAGCTTACCGTCTTCGCAGATAGTAGCTCTGCGAATGATATCACTATCGCCGTGGAGCAGTTCGCTCAATACATATTTCTCAAAGTGTACGCCAAAATATTGAGATGCATCACGCGGTAATTCATTCGGCAAGTTATCTACTGCCATTACATCGATTATTTCTTTACCTGGCTGAAACGGTGCTTCCTTTTGCAGTGTCTTGCGATTGATACCGTACACAGGATCTGCGATGGTAGAAGCGCCCACGTTGATCGGGACAGAACCATCTACATCGCAGGTAATATCAGAGATCACACTGATGCGCCAGTCGTTGCGCTGAATATCCTGCTTCTCGAACAGTCGCGCTATTTTTTCATCCCAATAAATACCGTTCATCAAAATATCTGTCTGCGAAACGTACTGCGAGAACAAGCATTTATATGCTTCGGGATTGGCGTGAAAATCGTCGCGATGAAAAAGATCATTGTCCTTTCGCGCATAAAGCGCACTACCCTTCAGGTGTGTGTACACCGGGTAATCGTACTGGTGCGTCAGGAAATCTTCCGGTTCCACAGCTTCCACGTCGAGCTGCGTCATTACATCCAGGATACCAGCGGCCACTTTACCAGAGCCGGTCACCACAATTTTTATATTCGGAAGAATGATTTGCTCATATGCCTTCAGCATTTCCTCATAGCTACCTACTTCGTGGGCGGCCGGCAATTGATAAGTGCCTGTCTTTTTGCCGTAAGTGAGCAAACCGTTGTGTGCGCCAACAATACCGGCGTATAAGCCAAAGCCGAGAATACGTTGCTCATCGGTATGGGTGAGACATTCGTAATCGATCATGCGGATCTTTTTTTCGATCATTGCCTGCATGAGCTTTTGGTTATAAGGTTGTTTCTTTTTGGTGTGCGAGAAGAAGAAATATGTTTTTCCAGGAATCAGATAGTCAACTTTTACCTCTTTGATGCCTAACAATACATCACAATCACTCAGATCTTCCTGAATCGTGATACCCTCTGCCCTGTATTCGTCATCGCTGTAACACCTGTCTGACGAGGGTTCTACAACTATAGATATACCGGGATACTGTTGCAGGAGGTTGGCACATTGTTTGGGAGTTAGCGCTACACGAGTATCTGGTGGTGTTTTTCTTTCGCGGATCAATCCGATACGCATCATGTTGTTATTTTTGCAAACAAATATAACATCTACAATTCAGGATTTGATGATAAACTACTTTGAATTATACGGGCTTATGCCGCAATTCAGACCGGATTCGGCTAAGGTGAAATCTAAATTTTACGAACTGAGCCGCCGCTACCACCCCGACCGCTTTACTTTGGCAGACGAAGCAAAAAAAGCAGAAGCTCTGCGCATGGCCGCTATGAATAATGATGCCTACAAGATATTAAATAGTGCAGATGCAACAATGGCCTATGTGCTTCAACTGAACGGGTTGCTGGAGCAAGAGGAGAAATACAATCTGCCACCGGCTTTCCTGATGGAGATGATGGAACTCAACGAGGCGATCACTGAATATGAAATGGACGAAAAAAACGAATCTGCAAAAAAAAATGCGACCGCTGCGCTGGAAGAACAAATGCAGGCATGGAATGCAGCAGTAGCGCCACTTTTAACGCAGTTTGACAATGGCGAAAATACACAGGAAACGCTGCTTAAAATCAAAGATTTTTACTTCCGGAGAAAATACCTCTTGCGTATTCAACAAAGAGTGTTTACATTTGCTGCCCATTAGCACACGAACGGTTTCATAAAGAGTTAGTTATAACACGAAGGTTACCGAACGGCTAAAGGCCCAGATGGCGGAATTGGTAGACGCGCTAGACTCAAAATCTGGTTATCGCAAGGTAGTGCAGGTTCGATTCCTGTTCTGGGCACACCAATGATCCACAAGGAGTTACACAACCAGTAACTCCTTTTTTATTATTTTCCCAAAACATCACTTTGCACTAGATTTTGCACTAAATGAAAAGGTCAAATAACCCAAAGGTTCGTAACAGACACTTTTCAGTCAGGACAAATAAAAAACATAAACCGCTACCCTACACAACAAACACAATAACATAGTATGAAAAGAATTATTGCACATAGAAAGCTTTTAGGCGTTGATAAAACTGCCGACCTTAAAGAACTGAAATCCGTGTACCGGAACCTGATG
>Ga0265327_10000406_pt1 | contig 79464 bp, 79 predicted proteins | sample 41621metaG_FD_202089 | JGI IMG/M metagenome (GOLD analysis project Ga0265327, IMG submission 202089) | Rhizosphere microbial communities from Carex aquatilis grown in University of Washington, Seatle, WA, United States - 4-16-21 metaG | ecosystem: Host-associated > Plants > Roots > Rhizosphere...
CGAACGCCGTCGCGTGGCGCTGTGCCAGGTGCTGTTGGCACAGCCCGACCTGCTGCTGCTTGACGAGCCGACCAACCATCTGGACACCGACAGCGTGCAGTGGCTCCAAGAGCACGTGAGCGGCTACCGCGGCACCGTCGTGGTCGTGACCCATGACCGATCATTCCTCGACGGTGTCACCGAGACGATCGTCGAGGTCGGCCGCTCGCAGGTGACCAAGTATCGGGGCAACTACACCGGGTATCTGCACAGCAAATGCGCCAGCCTGCAGGTGAACGGTCAGCGTGACGCCGAGGAATTAGCCTGCCTGCGTAGGGAATTGGCGTGGGCGCAGTCCGGTAGCGCGGCCCGACTGCAGTCCAGCCGCCAGCGGTTGGCGCGCTACGTACAGATGGCTGAACGCTCCGAACGTACCGTCAACCGCGAACCCACCCGCATCCACATCCCCGCCGGACCTCGGCTCGGCACCCGAGTCTTCGATGTCGACGGGCTGACCAAGGCGGTCGACGGCCGCCTCCTTTTCGAGGACTTGTCGTTTTCGTTGCCCCGCAACGGGATCGTTGGCGTCGTGGGCCCCAACGGTGCGGGGAAGACCACCCTGTTTCGTATGTTGGTGGGGCAGGTCACGCCCGATGCCGGGCAGATCAGCATTGGCGACACCGTGCGGTGGGCCTACGTCGATCAGGCGCGAGCGGGGGTCGACGATGACCGCACCGTCTGGGATCTGATTTCCGGTGGCCAAGACATCCTCCAGATTGGATCGGTCGCCGTATCTTCGCGTGCCTACACAGCGACCTTCGGTTTCAAAGGTGCCGAGCAGCAGAAGCCGGCACGCATGCTCTCCGGCGGTGAACGCAATCGGCTCAACCTGGCGATGACCCTCAAACAGGGCGGCAATGTGCTGTTGCTGGACGAACCCACCAACGACCTGGACACCGCGGCACTCGCGGCATTGGAGGACGCAGTGGCCGAGTTCGCCGGATGCGCGGTGATCACCGCACACGACCGCTGGTTCCTCGACCGGGTCGCCACCCACCTGCTGGTGCGGGAAGGCGAACCCGCCCAATGGCATTGGTTTGACGGCACCTTCGCCGAATACCAGGCCCGCAAGAACGGCACCGAACTCGTTTCTGCGGTGGACGCACCGCCGAGCCGCGGACAGCACCGCCGACTCGGCGGACGCTGAGCTGAGCCCTGCGTCGCCGTTTAGCCGCAGACGGCACCGACCGCCGCGGACTGCACCAGTTTGATGTACTTGGCCAGCACGCCGGTGTTGTAGGTCGGGGGCAGCGGCTGCCAGCCAGCCTTGCGAGCAGCGAATTCGGCGTCGTCGACCAATACGTCGAGGGTGCCGCCCGCGACGTCGAGCCGGATCCGGTCACCGTCGCGCACGAACGCGATGGGACCGCCGTCGACGGCCTCCGGCGCGATGTGACCGACGCACAGGCCCGTCGTCCCGCCCGAGAAGCGACCGTCGGTCATCAGCAGCACGTCCTTGCCCAGGCCGGCGCCCTTGATGGCGCCGGTGATGGCCAGCATCTCGCGCATACCCGGCCCGCCCTTGGGGCCTTCGTAGCGGATGACGACGACGTCGCCGTGCGTGATGGTGCCGTCCTCCAGCGCATCGAGGGCGGCCCGCTCGCGCTCGAAAACCCGTGCGGTGCCCTCGAACACGTCGGAGTCGAAGCCGGCCGACTTCACAACGGCACCTTCGGGTGCCAGTGAGCCGTGCAGGATGGTGATGCCGCCGGTCGGGTGGATCGGGTTGTTCATCGCCCGCAGCACCTTGCCGTCCGGGTCGGGCGGGGCGATGTGAGCCAGGTTCTCGGCCATGGTCTTGCCGGTGACGGTGAGGCAATCACCGTGCAGCAGGCCGGCATCCAGCAACGCGCGCATCACCACGGGCACGCCGCCGATCTCGTCGACGTCCTTCATCACGTGGCGGCCGAAGGGCTTCACGTCGGCCAGGTGCGGCACCTTGTTGCCGACGCGGGTGAAGTCGGCGAGGGTCAGGTCGACCTCGGCCTCGCGGGCGATGGCCAGCAGGTGCAGCACCGCGTTGGTGGACCCGCCGAACGCCATGACCACGGCGATGGCGTTCTCGAACGCTTCCTTGGTCAGGATGTCGCGCGCGGTGATGCCGCGGCGCAGCATCTCGACGACGGCTTCACCGGACTTGCGGGCGTATTCGTCGCGGCGCTTGTCGATCGCGACGGGAGATGCGCTGCCCGGCAACGACATACCGAGAGCCTCGGCCGCCGACGCCATGGTGTTGGCGGTGTACATACCGCCACAGGCACCCTCGCCCGGACAGATGGCGCGCTCGATGATGTCGACGTCCTCGCGGGACATCAGCCCACGGGCGCACGCACCGACGGCCTCGAAGGCGTCGATGATGGTGACTTCTTTCTCGGTGCCGTCGGTCAGCTTCGCGACGCCCGGCATGATCGAGCCGTTGTAGAAGAAGACGCTGGCCAGGTCCAGTCGGGCGGCGGCCATCAGCATGCCGGGAATGGACTTGTCGCAGCCGGCGAGCAGCACGGAGCCGTCCAGGCGCTCGGCTTGCATCACCGTCTCGACGCTGTCGGCGATGACCTCGCGGGACACCAGCGAGAAGTGCATGCCCTCGTGGCCCATCGAGATGCCGTCGGAGACGGAGATGGTGCCGAACTCCAGCGGGTAACCACCGGCCGCGTGCACGCCGGCTTTGACGTCCTGTGCCAGCCGCTGCAGCGACATGTTGCAGGGGGTGATCTCATTCCACGACGACCCGACGCCGATCTGCGGCTTGACCCAGTCGTCGTCGCCCATACCTACCGCGCGCAGCATCCCGCGCGCCGGCGCCTTCTCCAGACCATCAGTGACCGCTCGGCTGCGAGGCTTCATATCTGCGGTAGACATAGCGTCCTTCCATCACAAGGGATTCGGTCAACACACTCGTACCGGCCGAGCAGTCAGCGCAGCCGACAGCTCGACCCCGAAGAATGGTGGGGCATACGCGGCCGCGCGGAATGTACAGACCTTCTGCAAGGGTGCACAGCGCATACGGATCCTCCTGGTGTCGGAGGAACCATCAGCCAGCGAGGCGGTTCAGACCGAAAAGGTCTCGGCGGGATCCATCGCCTCGCACACCATACGACATTGGTGAGGGCACAAAAGCGGAACAGGGGTTTAGCCCGTGGGGTACGCGGGGCGTGAGGTCACGGCATCACCGGTCTGTTGCGACGGTGGCGAGGAGGACTCGGCCTATTTGTTATGTCGTCTGTGCTTTTGAGCATTCCGGACGTGATGACGGCCGCCACCATCCAGAGCGCGGCATAACTGAACGCGGCGGTGGGAGATACCGTCGTATACAGCACGCCGGCCACCACCGTCGCCACGACATCGCCGCCAGCTTGCACCGCGCCTAGTAGGCCAAAACCACTGCCGCGCAAATGATTTGGAAGTAATTGTGCGACCACCGCCGACTGCGTTGGCTCGGCCAGCCCGATACCCGCCCCCGCCGTGGCGAACCCAGCCACCACGATCCACACACTCGAACCGCCGGTGGCAAAAAGTGCGTAGCCCACCACGTACGCGGCTGCGCCGCAACCGAAGACCACCTGGGCACCGGCCGCGTCAAACCACCGCCCCGCGAGCAGCGACGCCAGCGCGGCGACAACGTTGTGTCCGGCGTAGAGCACGATCGCCCACGACGTCGCCCGGGAAATCGAATGGTCCTGCGCAGACAGGAGCTGCGTGGCGCGCAGAATCAACAACGTTGTCGCGAGATTTCCGCATTCGAACAACGCCACCGGCAGCAAGGCGCGCACCATCCCGGCCTCACCCAGCGCGCGTAACTGCAGTCGCTGCCGGGCCGGTGTGGCGGCCTGCGCCGACCGGTGGCGGCGTGCTTGTCGCGCCGCCACCGTGATCGCGACCGCAGCCAGCACGCCGGGTATGGCCGCCAGATACAACATGGGCCGAACACCGACTGCCGCGATCAGTGCGGCCGCCAGTAGCGGACCAGCTACCGCACCCAGGTTGTCGCCGGCGCGTTCGACGCCGAAGGCTCTGCCGTGTGCGGACGCAGGAGCCAACGACGCCAGCAGCGCATCGCGCGACGGTGAGCGCAGCCCCCGCGATACCCACGCGGCCGCCCTGAGCAGCCCGACCTGCCAGACCGCCACTGCCGCGCCGATCGCACCGGTCGCGATCGCCGTTCCGAGGTAGCCGCCCGAGGCGGTACGCGCGCGCCACTGCGGATCGTTGGCCAGTGGTCCGCCGACGATTTTCATGACTCCGGTCAGCGCATCGCTGAGACCGTCGATGATCCCCAACGCGCTTGCTGACGCGCCGAGGGTCCCCGTCAGGAATGTCGGCAGTATCGACGTCGTGATCTCGTGGCCAGTGTCGGAAAAGAAGCTCGTCGCTCCGACCGCGCCGACACCCGGCGTCAGCCAACCGCGGCCATCTGATTCCTCGGAAACCGCGTGCCCATATTGGTCATCGGTGCTAGCCACGGCGATCCCCTCCCGTGACCGCCTCACCTTTCACGCCGCAACTCATCGCGTTACCCACGAGTCGCGAGTCCACGGCATCCCGCTCGTTCCATCGGCGGACGGTCTGACGGCCAGCACCTGGTGAATGCCCACGCGACCGTGCTCGAACGCCAAAGCACAGGTCGCCAAATACAGCAGCCAGGTACGCGCGCGCTCCAATCCGACCAAGTCCACTGCAGCGGACCAATTTTCGCGCAAGTTCGACACCCAGGAGCGCAGCGTGAGGCCGTAATGCTCGCGCAGCGATTCGGCGTCACGAACATCAGCCCCGGCGCGCTCCATGGCAGCGATGATCGCGCTGAGGGGAAGGATTTCGCCGTCGGGGAAGATGTAGCGTTCGATGAAGCTGGGAGACCAGCGCCGCCGGGCCTGCAACGGGCCCACCGTGGAGATGGCATGGTTCAGAAACCGGCCACCGGGACGCAGCAGATCGATCGCATGCTGCACATATCGTCCCGCTTCCGCCCGGCCGACGTGCTCGCTCATTCCCACCGACGCAATCGCATCGAACGGGCCGTCGGCGACATCACGGTAGTCCTGCAACCGGATGTGGACCTGCGACGCCAGTCCTGCAGCGTGCACCCGCTCGGTCGCCAGGGCGCGCTGCTCAGCGCTGAGCGTCACGCCCACGACGCTCACACCGTATTCGCGCGCAGCGTGGATCGCCAGCGACCCCCAACCACACCCAATGTCGAGCATCCGCATCCCCGGACGCAGCGCGAGTTTGCGGCATATGAGCTCGAGTTTGTGTGCCTGGGCGGAATCGACGTCGCCGGCGCGGCCGTCGCGCCAGTACGCGCACGAATAGACCATCGACGGACCCAGAATCAGACGGTAGAAGTCATTGCTCACGTCATAGTGATGCGACACCGCACGCGCATCTTGCGTACGGCTGTGCTTTCCCATCGAGGGAAAGCGCCGCGCGGGGATTTCGGTGCTCGGCGGTGCCGGCGGCCGGCCGATACCCCCATACATCACCAGTGTGGCCACCGCCCGCAGGATTTGAGCTGGCGAGACCGATTTGAGGCTGTGGTGACCAAATCGGGTGACGATCTCCGGCTGGTCCAAAATGCCGATGATGTCACCCTCGAAGTCGATGTCACCGGCCACGAAGCCACGCACCAAGCCGAGTTCGTTTGGCGCCCAGAGGATTCGACGCAACGCGCGACGGTTCCGGAACACCACCTTTCCCGCGCCGTCTCCGGTACCTGCCTCCGAGCCGTTCCACGCACAAAGGTGTACACCCAGTGGGGCGCCGGCCAGGCCCTCGGCGGCCCCGACCAGCATCGGCGCGGCGGGAAATGGCCGTCTGGCCGTGGATAGAGCGCGCAGCATCAATTGACTCCGATCGAAATGTGCAGTGTGAGTGGGTATTTTGCGTTGCTACCATCCGAAAGCGGACTGAGCCTCATGCGCAGCCCCAAAAGCACGGGACGAAGCTGACGCTGTGGCGTCGCAGACCAGGCGAGCCCGGATTGGGCACAGGGATCGATTCAGCCTGCCTGACGTCGCCGGCCCCGTGGGTTCGCGGTCTGACCAGCGTCGGGGTTGGGGACAACACGTGCTGCACACCGCCTTCCACCACGCGCTAAAACACGGGTAGAAGCCATCAGCCGGGGGCGGCGGTTAAAGGCGAGCTTCATCGCCTGCCCGCAGTGTAGCGCCTCGCAGCTGACTGGCAAATCAGACGCGCGCACTGCTCGACCCTGCTGCCGTCGGCGCACAGACATGCTGCCGGAGAGGCTCGGCAGATCACAACCGCGGCTATCCCGCCAACGGTCCTGCCGATCTACGGGAAGGCAGGACCGTGTCTGAACGACAGGCCAATCAGCCGTCTGTACCCCGCTGCGGCCGTGCCGGCGAGATGAACATCCGGCGCATCCAACTCGATGTCGACAAGGCCATGTCCAGACCGGATCTACTCGAACTTGCCGAAGTCATCAATGGTGTTGACGGCGTCGAGGCCCTCAACGTCACGGTGACCCGAAATCGACATCCAAACCGTCGGAATGGAAGTCACGGTCGAGGGTCAGTACATCAATGCCGACGCACTCACCCGCGCTATCGAGAAAGTCGGTGCCGCCGTTCACAGTATCGACGAGGTCGTCGTGGGCGACCGCATCGTTGGACGAGTCCCCCGCACCCGGTGATGGCGTACCTGCGCACGCTGCGACATCTGAAACACAAATTGATCTTCGCTGCCGTTCTGGGCCTCAGCGACGGGATTCTCAACGCGCTTACACTCGCTTCGAACGCAGTGCTCCACGGACATGGCCTCAGTGCCGGCCTGGGACTCCGCGTTGGGTTGGTGGCCCTTTCATCGGCGTTCTTCACCCTCTTCGTCGCCGAATATGCCCAGTATCGAATGGAATTGAAACACGCGGAGCGTCAGCTGCTGTTCACTGAATCTGGTCGACTCGCAACGACAAGTCTGGGGCGCGCGGTATTAAGAGACGCTTTCGTAGAATCCGCACTCGCCGCGACGGCAAGCTTTGTCGGTGCCGTCACACCGCTCATCGTGGGCGCAGCATTGCCGCAGATGAGCTGGATCAGCTTGGTAGCCTCCGTGGCGGGACTGGGCATGCTCGGTGCCGTCCTAGCTTTCAATGTCGGAGGGCGGCCGCTCCTGTGGACCTTCGGGCTCGTAGTCACCGGTGTAGCAGTCACTTTCATCGGAATCGAAGTCGATCTCATTTAATGGAAGGCGACGCTCAGCTCCGCGGGCTGACCTCGCACAGGTGGGTCTTGAAACAGTTGGCTGTCCGCGTTCGTGTTTGCAGTAGCGGGTCTGCCGCACGACTCCGAGAGCTGACCGTCGACATCTGCGAGTGAGGTGAAGCGTCGGCCCGGCAGAAACGACGTCTCGACATAGCCGTTGGCGCAGTGTCTGCGGGGCTCAGACTTCATTCAAATTCATCAGAAGTACGGCGGAACTGACGTACGCCCACCGCGTCGTACATCCCGATTGTCTCGTGGCGTACCACCAAGTGCGGCCCAGCGGCGCAATCAGCCGAAACGGTCGTGACCGATGCCGACGGGAAATTACTGCGCAGCAACATCACACGTAGCTCCGTCCTCGTATTGATCGAATCAAGCCCGAGCGAGCTGGCGGTGTGCTCTTCCCTCTTGGTGATCAGGGGGCGAACTCACGTAAGCGAAGCTCCCGCGGTGGGACTCCCGACAGCAGGAGTTCAGAGCTGTCGGAGTTCAACACCTGTTTCGCTACGCGGACCAACTCGTCATCACCCAAGTTGGCCAACACGGCCCTAACTCGGTCGGTCTTGGTCGTCGCATCATCGTCGGTCTCGACGATCCCGAGTTTGATGAATCGCCCAGAGATGTCGAGGTGGGTACCGTCGATCAAGGGAGCGAACAGGAGCCCGCGAAGGGTGCCCAGGTCGGTCAGCAGTGCCATAGCAACATCGTGCAGCGTGCGGCTGACAACGGTGACCGTCGCGGCGCGTCGCAGGTCCCGTCAAGACGAAGGCGGACCCGAGGTCGTGCGGCGTCAGGCGATGACCCGCGACGGCGTCCCTGAGCCGTGGCGCCAGTTCACTCGGGGCCATGGCCACAGCGGTGACCGGCGGGTTTCTTCGTCGGCGGCGACTTCGGAAATTGTTCTGGCGTGCCAACACTCGGAAAATGCCCCCGATGATGTCGGCCGTGACGCATACAATGGCGGAGGAATTACAAGGAGGTAAGCGATGGTGGAACTTCGCCAACGCTCGACGGCTCGACAACGTCTATCGATGCAGGTCAGAGACTTGCGGCGCGACGACGTGCCGCAAGTCACCTCGATGCTGTCGGTTCTCCCGACCCTGTACCCAAATGGCGACGCGTGGCTCAGTCGCCGCTTGGCTGATGTGCTAGTCGGCGACGCCCGTTGCACGCTGCTCGATGTTGGCCATCAGCTAGCAGGTGTTGCGATCGAGAGCCCGAAGGCTGCCGGTCGACTCAAATTGAGCACGTTCCTCATCGCCGATGAGTTCCGCAATGCCGGCATGGGCGGTGCGTTCATCCGTCATTTGAAGGATCGGTGGGTCGCAGAGGAGCTCGCCGAGGTGTATGTAACCGTCGCAGACCAGAACCATGACCAGGTCCTTCGAGCATTCAATCCGGTCGGGTTCCTAACGCTAACCTGCGAAAAAGATCGGTACGGCGCGGGACGTCGCGAGTATGTGCTGACCTGCCTGCCGTCGGAGAACGATTGCCGTTGACCGCGGTCGTGATGGCCATCAAGCAGTACCATGCCGCCCGTATCTATAGCGGGGAGAAGCGATTTGAGTTTCGTCGACTACGGCCACGGTTTGATCTGCCAGCCAAGATATACATCTATGAGCCCACTCCGGTTCGCATGGTCTCGGGGTTCTTCTATGCTTCGGCAATGTTTGACGTCGACGGCGACATCGCTACCTACGAATCCGATGTCAGCGAATCCAGCACTGTTGCAGAATATTTGGCCGGCGGTCGTCGACCAACCGCGATACGGGTCGATGATCCGTGCCGACTGAGCAGGCCGGTGCCGCTGGGTAGTTTCGGAGTCACAGCCGCGCCGCAGTCATATGTGTACGTGGATGCGGAGTAACGACTTTGGGATATTTCGCAGTGCTCAGGCCAGACGACGCCGCTGCCGAGCTCGATTTCGAGGTGACCCGGTGCCACATCAATCTTTGGGTGCTTCCATCGTTCATACCCGGCCGCCGACTGATGTACTTCGACCTCGGCATGGAGGTGACTGCAACAGGGGCGGCACCAGTCGACGCGGTCGAGGTGCTACTGCCGTTCACAGTCGAGACTGGTTACCGAATGGATCAGTTTCGGGGCTGCGCCGACTTGTATGACCGGTTGTTTGATGATGAAACAGCCGAGCTGATCTTCGGTGAGCCGGTCAACTTGTCGGGGCCGGCCACCGAACGGACCCTCACAGTCGAAGCTGGGCAATACACCTATCGCCCTCGGCGGATCGACACAGCGAACGTCGAAGCCGCGAACGACCAGCCCCCGCGATCATCGTGTTATCGCGTGCCCCTGCAGAGTTCCGTCGCACCAGGGACTTCGGCATATATCCGTTTGAGGTTCAGGGTGTTCGGCAATCGGCCAGTGCTCTCTGCAAAGAGTCCGTTTGGTGGCGTGATACTCGACTTCCGGATCGCCGATGTCCGGGAGAGCCGCACTCGTAGTCGCGAAGTCGGCATCCGCAAACGCATCGTGCCGATCGCGTCCGTCAACTTCTTTGCGATGCTGCCGTCTCAGTACCAAATGATCACCGCTAGCCCGTACCAGCGCTACATGCGAGTCCTCGAAACGAGGGCGTGGAGCAAATACCTGGGTGGCGTTGCATACCGTCATCCGTCCAACGCCCAACTGGTGTATTACTGGCGCAGCGAAAAACGGGACGACGGCACGTACCTTCCGGTCACCGCCGATAACCCGTTCCGTGTATTCGCGAACTACGACCGGCACTTGAACAAGGCGAAGACGCTCTTCTGGGCACTAATGGCGTTGCTGATCATCATGATGGTCGCTCGGTCCCACTGGATTCCTGCCCTGTCGTGGACCAACGCCAAGTGGGTACTCAGTCACGCTGGTAGCTTCCTGGGGTTGCTGACATTGACCGGGATCATCGCGTTCGGCAAGGGTGCGTACAACTTGGTAATGAACCGTGTTGCAAAACCTCGGCTCTGGTTCAGGTGGATTGAACGCATTCTGCTCGGGCTTCGCGCCGATAACTGAAAGTTTCTGTGCAGTAACTAATTTGAAGAGAAATGTGCCGCCAGCGTTGGACGTACGCAGTGTTGCGGGGCTCTGACGCCGACGGCGCTGATGACGGGTGCCCGCACGTAGGCGCCCTGTAGTTTGCTTCAACCGATCACAACACCGCGCTCGCCGGGGACTGCTGCTGGATCGTCGGCCGTCGCTCAGGCAGCGGCCCCATCGGTCACGCTCACCGAAGCGCAGTCGTGCACGGCGAAGGCCAGTATCGGCTGGGCACAGTGCCAGTGCCAGTGCCAGTTCCGGACCGCCACTCCCATCGTGCGCCCCGGTGCAGCAGCTCACCCTGGCGTGCACACCTCGAAGTCCTTCCGCCTATGCCCTTAAAGAGAGCGTGGTCGCCCGACCGAAGGATGATCAATCCTCCGTCGATAGTATGTAATAAGTGCTATTATGAGGCGAGAAGGTAACGGGTCCCTCGTAGAAATGTATTTATTAGATGCATAGGAGTGTGGCCTTGAGTCGAGGAATCGAACTCAATGCCCCGCAAGCCGGTCGTCCAACAACGACCGTTCCCGCTGCGGCGCATGTGCTCGGGATTGACGTGCGGACCGTACGCGCGAGGATCACGCGGGGCGAACTCGCCGGGGGCGCGGTGGAAGTGCGTCGCCGGCAACGGTGGTTCGTTTACTCCGATGCTCTGATGGGCCAAATGAATGATCATCGGGCCGACGTAGCTGCACGGCACACCGTCAAGAAGGCTGCTTCCCTCCTGCTGCAGGCGTACGCGGAATTGCAGGCAGGTCTGAACCGCGACAGCGACGGCCTCGACTATTTCGGGCGTGCTCGAGCAGAACTGACTGCGCACGAGGAGGCTATGACCAGGTCCTTCCAGCATCTCCAGGCCGCACTGGCGCTCATCGGCGACGAACAATCCGGCGCGATCAGCACCGAGGGCCCTGGATGACCGTCTACGTCGACGACATGCGTAAGCCGGCCACGATCGGACGGCTCGAAGCTCGGTGGTCACATCTGACTGCCGACACCGAAGACGAGCTGCATGCATTCGCCGCCGAGTTGGGTCTGCCGCGCCGGACCGCGCAATTCCCCGGCACATGGAAGTCCCATTACGACGTCACCGATTTCATGCGGGATCGGGCGATCGCTCTCGGTGCGGTTGCCATCGGATATGCGAGTGCCGAGGCGGTGGCATCGTTGCGTCGAAAGCGCAGGTTTCATCCACCGTCAGTGCAGCTCCGGTTGCCGCTGGACTCTTCGTCTCACGATCCCGAGGCGCCGCCAACGACTCCCATACCGCGATGGCCATCACGGTGACGGTGGTGCGACACGCCGAGCGTCGAGCGGCCACGCAGCCTGCTGGCTGCGATAGTGACGACGTGGCAATGGCATTTACCGAGGCGACCATCGACGATCTGCTGCGGGAGGTGTATGTCGCCATCCGCAAAGGGGGCCAACCTGTTTCGTCCACTCGTGAGCCAAGCCACGAATTGATCGGGGTCTCGCTGGAACTGACTGCACCACGGTGCCGGCTGAGCCGGACCGAAACCCGGCGCAGTTCGCGCGCTGGTATCGCCGAGTTGGGTTGGTATCTGAGCGGCACGACCGACCCGGCGATGATTGTGCACTGGGTAGAGCGGTATCAGCGGGAAGTCGAGGAGGACGGAACCATCCACGGCGCCTATGGTCCTCGGATGTTCGGCACCGGCGACAACGCCCAGTTCGACACAGTGTTGCGATTGCTCGCCAATTCAAGCTCATCCCGTCGCGCGGTCATTCAACTCTTCGATGCATCTGACCTGACGGGTCCCGTCCGGTACCAAGATGTGCCGTGCACGAGCACACTGCAGTTTTTCGTACGGGACAGTCGATTACACCTAATCGTCACGATGAGATCCAACGATGCCTTCGTTGGGCTGCCGCTGGATGTTTTCGTCTTCACCATGCTGCAGGAACTGATGGCCGGCGAACTTGGTGTCGACATCGGCCGGTACATACACAACGTCGGCAGCTTGCACATCTACGACTCCGTGGCCAACAAGATCGAAGAGTTCCTCGACGAAGGTTGGCAAAGCACCGACACCCCCATGCCAGCCATGCCGCCGCGCAGCCTCACACGCCACGTCCCGAAATTCCTTGCGGCCGAACAGCAAATCCGAGATGGCGTGCTGTTCGCCGGGGTCAGTCTCCCTTCCGACCCGTACTGGGCCGATCTGGCCCGCATGCTCGCTCTCACCGAAGCACGCAGGCGAGATGAAGTCGACGCCGATGAGGTCGCCGCGATCAAATCGTCAATTGCTGCACCGTTTTTCAGTGAGTTCCTCCGAAGAGATTGAGGTTGTTCCTACGATGTACGCGCCGCTGGTTCGTCTGATCGACCAAGCCACCACACTGGCGCCCTCGGACTGCATACTCGACTGGGCGAGTCCGGTCCCATTCTTTGGTGACATTGACCGAGCCAGGGTTGCCACCGTCGGCATCAATCCGAGCAACCGGGAGTTCGTTGATGCGGACGGCTGCGAACTCCGGGGTACCGGGCGCAGATTGAGCACCCTGGCCTCTCTCGGGCTGAGTCGCTGGTCACAGATCACCGGTCAGCATCTGAGCGAAATTCGCCGCTCCTGCTTGAGATATTTCCAATCCAACCCGTATCGCCGTTGGTTCGATGTACTTGATCGGACGCTACGGGCCGGCGACTTCTCCTACTACGATGGTAGCGCCTGCCATCTGGACTTGGTCGCCCTGGCCACCCGAGATAAGTGGAGCTCCGTTGACCCGCAGACGCGTCAAAAGCTGATATACGACGGCAAATCCGTTCTCGCGCAGATCATTCGCGATAGTTCCTTGACTACGTTGATCCTCAACGGACGTTCCGTGGTATCTGAATTCGAGGCCTTCGCCGACGTCCAGCTGTCAGCCGAGCAAGTCGACAACTGGACCTTGCCGCGAACGAACGGCGGCGTCAACGGCTACGTATTCACCGGGAACATACACGCGCTCGGCGGCATCGATCTGGGGCGGCAGGTCTCCGTCTACGGGTACAACCACAACCTGCAGAGCAGTTTCGGAGTGACCTCTCAGGTGATCGATCGCATCGGAATTCGGTTGGGAGACTTCATTGCCGCGCCCAGCCGTTAGCCCGTCCGGCCAGGCGTTGGCCAAACACCTGAGCGACGTCCTCGACGACTACGCCGCAAACGTGCGCCCTTTGGTGGGTATCGCATCGACCGGAGCCCTAGATACCTTCGTTGCTCAACTTCTCGACAGCGACCGTCGGCGCCGCTACGCCCAGCACGTAGCCTCCCGCGATCCAGACCCCAAGGTTCTCGGGCAACCGTTGTCGGCGTTCGACCCGCTGTTCGCCGCGGTCCGGTGCGCCCGCGACGGCAATTTTGACGAAGCATGCTGGCTGGTTTTTCTGTTGACCCACTTCGGATTTCACCGCCACGGGCGGTGGGCATTGTCAGCCAATTTCTATCGGCGCCTAGGTCCAGGTAGCCCCTGGACATGGGCGACGGTGGCTGCTGATCCTGGTGCCGTACGCGCCTGGCTCGACAACAACCGCGATGCCCTTCGCCAAGCAGGAGGCCCGTTCGGGAATCACCGGAAGTACGAGAGCCTTGCGGGGAACACATCGACGGGCACCGGGGAAGCCATCGAAACATACGTCGAGTGGGTTGGCCCGTCCCATCGCGCCCACTTTGACGGGCTCTGCCTTGATAGATCTTCGCGGGAATCATTTGCGGCCGCGTACATTTCGATGGATGAAGTCGCCAGGTTCGGGCGCACCGCCCGTTTCGACTACCTCACGATGCTGGGAAAACTCGGGATCGTCGACCTGGACCCGGACAAGCTCTATCTGCAGGGCTCCACGGGGCCGCTCGATGCCGCTCGGCTGCTGGTATCGGGTTCGCCAGGGGTCAACACCGCAGCGGCCGAGCTGGAAGGATATCTGCAGGGTCTCGGCGACTCCCTTGGGGTCACCTACGACGTCTTGGAAGACGCGCTCTGCAACTGGCAGAAGAGTCCTCGCCGGTTCATTTCATTCCGAGGTTAGGGCCGTGCCAGGCGTAGTACTGCTTGAGGTCATTGAAGTGGCCGGGTTTGATAATGCCGAGGTGCTGCAGCTGCCCGACCACGACGCCGGTGGAAACACCACTCGCTAGTGCCGTCCGTACGATGGTCCTCGTAGTCGGTTTGCCCTGTGGGCCAACGCCGGCCGGAAGTAACTGCCGTTCGGCGAAGGCGTTGGCCTCGGCTTCGACGTCGTCGGTTGACCCGTTGTCCAAGCTGTCGACATACATTTCATCAAGTGGATGCAAGACGACGTGACCGGCTTCGTGGAAGAAGCTGAACCAGAAGTGATCATCAGTTAGGTGTCGCGCAGACAGTTGGATCAGCGGGCGGCCGTGATGCATGCGTGCCACTCCGCTGACCGGGCACCCCTTCGGCGGCCGGACCACGACAACGACCACGCCGACGTCAGCGCACCGCGCGATGAGCTGGGGAATAGACCGAGCCGGATCCTTGATTCTTGTCAGTCTGACCAGATCGGCAAGCGTGTTGGCGAAGCGGTTCGCATCGAACGATGAAGTCGTGGATTGACGCTCAGCCTGCGCTTCACAGGCTCGGAACCAGGCCGAAGTTGCCGCGGCATCGATGTCGAAGGTCGGCGACCTCCGAAAGTGTGCGGTCTGCAATGCGTGCCCGTAGCGGGCTTCCCAGCCTGCTGGTTCGTCCACCTGGAAGTACTCCAGGCACACGTCAATCTGCTCGTGCCAGTCGGTTGGCTTGGAAATCCACCCGAACTCCACCATCTGTGCGATCGGAAACCGTTGGGCCCATTGATCGGCCTCGACCCGCCGAAGATCATCGTGGTACTGGGCGTCGCGGGTGATCCAAAATTCTCGTGATGCCCCCACTGTCGCGGACAGCGTCTCCGCAAGGCTCAGCGTGATAGGTAGCAAACCCGCGAGCAGTTCCGTTAGCTGAGGCAGAGCCAAGCCGAGCCTGGCCGCGAGTTCATTGTCATCGAGGCCACGGTCAGCGGCGGCCTCCATGATTGTTTCCCCAGGTGGGGACGCCCATCGGGGCGAGAGCCCAGTCGCGTTCATTGGGTACCCCTGTCTATCCCCACGAGCTTGACTCGGTTTACGCTCTCCCAGTCTAGGACGCTCGAATCAGTGGATCTGGCCGACCTGCCGGACGGTACCCAACGCATCGTGGCGGTCCTGCCCAAATCGAGAAGATAGTGCCCGTCCTCGACACGAGGATTACCAGTCGGCAGATCGAAAAGCCCATCGGCAGAACGAAGGTCGGCGAGGCGGGTACGTAACAACCGTGCGACGTCGTCGCCGAGTTCCGCCACCGCAACCTGGGGGTCCTCACACAGGATCCGCAGTTCCTTTGCCGCAAACGACACGATGATCACGACATCACCACGGCGTCTGGGGATGCGCAACTCAGCGGATTCGTCGATGTGTCGCCATCCGAGTCGCGGACAGTGCCCGCGTCCCGTGGCGTCGCAACGTACATTTCCTCTTCCAATTCTCGGATATGCCGCGACCCAGCGGGGATGGTGGCCGCCCGGTGCGCCGAGAATTGTGGACAGTCAGCATTCGGCGGCAGCGGTGCCCTACCAGCCTAATCGGCAAGGCCGTCTCGGCATGGTGGCAAGACCTCGGCGAGTCGCCGTCTCATTGATCCCCCTCCCCGACGCAAAACCCAGCACGGTGAGGTCGAAGTCTGACAGCCAATCCCCACGACGACGGATGACTGCTGGTCGAGCGATTTCGCGAGTTCGTGGCATCGGGCGCGTTCCGAAATCAGCCCTACCGCGTTCCGGAGCCGCAACCAGCACCACAGCTGATCAGCTTCATCGGAATTTCCTACAGGTCCCCGGGGGCGCATAGGGACGACTCATGCTAGTCGGCGAACCGCTGCCGGCGGTATCTGGCTCACCTGACCTGCCGCGCTGTTCATCGCAACCTGTCATGCACTGCCTGCAGTCGACGCAGCTGCTCGGTGAAACCGGCGGGGCCGAGGAGGCCGATCCGGCAGACCAGATGTCGCGCGCCGGCAGCGATGAAGCTCGCCAACTGGGCGGCGACGGCGTCAGGCGTTCCTGTCGCGAAAGCCTGGATCTGCTCGACGACCTCGATACCGAACCCGTACGTCTTGGTGGCGAAATGATCCAGCGCCGCCCGGCCGCCGTCGGCGTGATCGGTGATCAGCACGGTGACGAACAATGCGGGAGTGACGGTCTCGGCGGCGCGGCCGACGCTCTGCGCCGCAGCCCGAACTTCCGCCAGCCCTGACCGATATGCCGGCGGTGTCGGCGGATACGGCAGCCAGCCGTCGTACAGGCGGCCGACGCGAACCCGGGCGCCGCTGGTGTCGGCGGCGAGCCACACCGGTGGGCCGGACTCGCTGAACGGCGTGAGGCCGGCAGGGATGTTGTCGAGGTGCAGCACCGCACCATGAAATGAGCTGGGTTCGTTGGCTTGCCACAGTTGACGCCACAGTGCGACGGTGTCGTCGAGGCGCCCGAATCGCCGCTGCCACGGTACTTCCGATGCGGCGTACTCCACCTCGGACAGGCCAGGAAAGCCTGCGCCCACCGCCACCGTCAGGCGTCCGCCCGACAGCCGGTCGATGGACGCGAGCACCTGCGCCGTCTGTATGGGCCGCCGGAGTACCGGCTGTAAGGCCGCGGTGCCCAGCGTGATCCGGTCGGTGACAGCGGCCGCGGCCGACAGAAACGTCAGCGCCTCGATCCGCGGACGCACCAGCGAATCGTTGGCCCACAACGAATCGAACCCCAATCCTTCGACCGCCCTTGCTATCTCGAGAAGTTCGCGAAGGTCGGTGGCGACCCACGGCTCGGCGGCCAGGGGCGGCATGACGCCAACGCAGATTGACTGATGCATGCCACGAGCGTGGTGTCCGCGCCGCTGCGCAACAATTCCCCGCAGGGAATAGCGGCCAGAGCTGCTGTTGGGTTGACTGGTCGGATGACCGCTTCCGCGCTCGGTGATTTCGGTACGACGCTGCGCCAGTGGCGCAATCTGCGTCGGCTCAGTCAGATCGACCTCGCGATCGATGCCGGCACCACGCAGCGGCACCTGAGTTTCCTTGAGCAGGGGCGATCAGCGCCAGGGCGCGACATCGTCGGCCGTCTGGCCGACTCGCTGAAACTCACGCTGCGGCAGCGCAATGCGCTGCTGTCGGCAGCGGGCTTTGCGCCGTCACATCCGGAGTCGCCGCCCGACGCGCCGTTGCTCGAACCGGTGCGCGAGGCACTTCAGCATGTTCTCGACGGCCACTTGCCGTATCCGGCCCTGGTTATGGACGGCTTCGGCGATTTGGTCGCCAGCAACAGCGCGTTCGGGCTGCTGACCGACGGGGTCGCCGGCTGGTTGCTCGAGCCGCCGGTGAATGTGTTGCGGGTGGCGTTGCATCCCGAGGGCATGGCGCCACGGATCGTGAATCTCGACGATTGGCGGCGCCACGTCCTGCACGCTCTGCGCGAGCGCGGGCCGCAGCCGCGAATCGACGCGCTGATCGAGGAACTGCAAAGCTACGGTGTACCGGCGCCCGGCAGTCAGCCAGTTGAATCGCTTGGCTTCGCGGTGCCACTGCACCTGTCGTCTCCCGACGGCGACGTGCGGCTGATCGCAACGATCGCGACGTTTGTCACCGCGCTCGATGTCACGGTGTCGGAATTGCGCCTGGAAGCATTTCTACCGGCCGACGCGCAGACCGCTGCCATCCTCGTGCGTCGCCAGGCGATCCGAGGTACCGCCGAACACATTGTTGGAGAACATGTTTGACGGCACTTGCGGTGCCATGCCGGTGTCGAGCCGTCTCAGGCCTGTGCTGTCGCCTCGGCGGCCGCCCGGTTGGCAGCCAGTTGCGCCCGGGAGTAGTGGGTGCGCCAGCCGGGCTGTCCGAAGCGCCTCCGTAGCGCGAAGTAGACGGGACCGAACTGTCCTGCGACCGGCATCGGAATGGCGCGCCAGATGGCGGCGTGAATTCGGCGCTCCAGTCGATCGATGGTGGTCGTCCGCAGCCCCAGGCCGGCGTGGAACTTCTCCGGGACGCCGGCGAGTACCCCGACCCGGATGGTGCGCGTCACCGGCAGCGACAGCAGCCGCCACAGCGGCGTCGGGACCAGTCCCCAGCCGCGGGGCTTCGCGAGATTCAGCGCGTGGTCGACGATGAACTGCACCTGCGGATTGACTTCGAGCGTGTCGTCGACGATGGGCTGCCAGTAGTCGCAGAAGGCGGCGTAGGCCTCGGGCAGGCCCCGCACGCCGTACCGAATGCCGATCGCATTGAGGGCGCGGTAAGCCTGCTCACGTTCGTCGTCGTCGGCGAACAAGCCGAACTCGTCGGCAATGTCGAGGCCACCTTTGAGGATGGACCCCCAGGTCCAGTTCCACACGTCCTTGTTCCACGCGTGGTACGAGCTGCCGTCGGGCATCGATCCGGAGATCGGACGGTGCAGTTCGTACAGGCCATGGGCGACGTCGTCGGCTTCCGGTCCGGCGAAGACGATGCCCATCACCATTTCGTAGGTGCTGATCAGGCGGCGGCTGGCGGCCTGCAGGGTTGGGAGGTCCTCGCTGCCGTTGAGGGCGCGATCCTTCTCGCTGAGGACGTGGGCGATCTTCGGGTGCAGGGTGGGCATGATCAGCGCCGGCACGTTGGCGTACAGCAGCACCAGCGGATGGCCGACGACCTGGCGGCCCAGCGATCCGGGCGCCAGCGGATCATCGGCGGTCCCGGCAGCGGCCTGCGGGCGGCGAGCCGTCTCGGTGTCGACTCCGCCCGCGGCCGGCGGGAAGTTGAACTGACTGTTGTGGACAGGGGTTGTTGGCACCACGAACTCCTCATTGCGTGACCGTCGCCGACTAAGAAAACGGTCGTGTTCTCAATTGGGTGGACGCTAGCACGCAAGCTTCGGGGATGCCTAGTTCTGGCGGCGCCGCGGCCCCGTCGTACCTGGTCAGGGTGGTGACGGCGGTGACGGCGGAAAGGAATTACCGCGCGTCGGTCGAGCGTTCGGCGGCCGTCAACACGATGCGTTCGAGCAGGGTCCGTGCCGGCACGACGATGTCGAGCAGCGTCGCGGCCGAGGCCGCTCCGAGGTGTTGCACGACCAGCTCGTTGACGCCGCCGAGGGCGCCGATGAGGAGCGCGTGATCGGTCGGGGTCGGGGCCGGATCGGGGCCTGCCGTACCCCGGACGCGCCGCAGATGTTGCACCATGACCCCGGCGAAATCGGCCAGACCCTGCGACCGGCGGGCGCGAATTCGATCCGTGGAGGCCACCGCCTCGATGACCAGACTCTGGGTGAACGCGGGTTGGGACGCGAGCGTCGCCAAATACGTCCGGGTCCCCGCTTCGATCACCTCAGCCGCTGTGGTGGCACGCGCGGCGGCGGTACGCATCCATTCGACCACCAGGTCCACCGCCGCGTAGGCAGCCAGGAACGCGGCTTCCTTGTCGGGGTACAGCTCGTAGAACGTCTTGGTGGAAATGCCTGCCCGCGAAGCGATTTGGCGGACGCTGGCGCCCGCGTATCCGTTCTCGGCGACCACTTCCACCGTGGCCACTCGCAGCCGGGTCTCTTGTGACCGGCGCACCTCGTCGCGGGTGAGTCCGTGGCGGTGGCGCGGCAGAACGGTGGCTGCATGTCCGGCCTCGTCCAATAACGACACCCCCGGCACGGCGGGGTGTACGGCGGGATCTGCTTCGGTCACTCGCCCGTCCTACGCCACGACAGCTGCGATTGGCAACCGGGCCAGTGAGGTTAGCGAGCGCACATATCAATCTAATTGACATAAATCGCCAAAGTGCAGCACCATGGATTCATGAGCGCTTCTGGGGACGAGACGGATTTCCACAACGACGTGATCAGGCAGATTCGCGAGACGGGGGCGGTCGATGGCTGGTTCGCGCAGTTCGACATGCTGATCCTGCACACCGTCGGCGCCAAGTCCGGCCAGCCACGGCAGAACCCGATGGCCTACCAGAAGTCTGACGGCGACGAGATCTACGTCTTCGCGTCCAACAACGGCAATGACACGAGCTCCGCCTGGTACCACAACGCGGTAGCCCACCCCGAGCGGGTGGCGGTCGAAATCGGGCGCGACAAGTACGCGGTTCGGGTGCGCGAGCTGCACGGCGCTGAACGGGATCGCATTTACGAGACGCAGGCCAAGCGCTTCGAGAACTTCGCGGAGTATGAGCGAAAGACCACCCGCAGAATTCCGGTTCTGGGACTCACTCGGATCGGCGGGTAGGGCGACCCGGACGCGGCACCCTGGATCGGGATCGTCAACTGTCTGCAGAACACCCCTGGCGGCCGCCTCGGCTGGACCGCGCGCGACGAAGCCGCTGCCTGACGTAAAAGGATCGACCCCTCTCTCTTGCGGGCAGGGGCCGACTTCCCGCGTTTGAAGTGCGGAAATTCCACAATATTTACGCCGCTGCAGAATTGTTGTCGAAGCGGTCGAATTGCATGGCCATTTACGGGCAAATGTCAAATCGCAGCAATTGTGGTAATGACGTTCTCTGGTTGTCTACACTTCCGTCCAAATGTGTGAATTTGACATGAACGCGTGCGATCCCGTCGATGTGGCGCATCAGCTGGACGCGACCGGCGTCGCTCGGGTAGCAAACGCCGTGCAATGGGACTGGGTGATTGATTCCCGGGCGGAAATCGACCGCTGGTTGGCGGAGTACGGCGAGAAAGACCATTTCGTCCTGTCACCGCCGGACGGGCACCTGGAATCGATTCACGCATTCATGTCGAGCGATTCGGTTCGCACATTTCTCGACGGTGTCGTGCGCCAGCGGTTCCCGGACCGCGCGCATGAAATGGCCGGCACCGCGGTGCGCATCGTCGCCGGGCCACACGCCGACGGCGATGCCTGGTGGTTCCACTACGACGCCAGCGTTGTCACGATGGTGGTCCCGCTGTTCATTCCCGACGCGGAACCGGGCCGGTCGGGGGAGCTCGTGGGCCACTTCAACAAGCGGCCGTTCCGCCGTTCGGTGCTGGTCAACATCTTCGACAAGATCGTCCACCAGAGCGCCACATTCCGGCAGCGGATCCTGGAGAGCCTCGGCCGCAGTCACGGCCCGACCGTCGTCGACATGAATGTCGGTGACGTGTACCTGTTTTGGGGCTACCGCAGCCTGCACGCCAACATGCCGATCGCCTCGGGTCAGCGGCGCGTCACGCTGCTCATCCATTACGGCCAGCCGCACGCACCCAGCGGTGCGCTGGCCGCGGCCAAACGCCTGCACTGGGCCCTGCGCGGCCGCACCGACGCCGCGGACCAGCCGGCCGCCGCAGGGGCGTACTGACCGGCGTCGTCCGAGGCGGATTCGGGCTCAGCGGCAGGTGTTGGCGCTGACCCAGCGGCCGTTCCAGCCGACGCAGCCCTGGACGGGCGGTGGCGGCGGTGGTGGCGGCATGTCCTCGGGCAGCGGCGCGTAGTAGGCCGGCGGCGGAGCGTACGGTGCCACGGCGCCGAAGTCGGTGCATCCGCTGACCGTGATGCGCCGCCCGGCGCCGAAACAGACATCGGCACTGGCGGTGCCGGCGGGGATGACCGCGATCAATCCAGGTACGGCGGCTGCTGCCAGTGCGGCGGCGACCAGCCGGCGACGGGGGCGCGGCGAGACGGCGGACATCATTCGCCCAGCAGCGGCCGGTCGGGCTGCGCCAGGCCGCAGCGCTCACGGAAATCGGTCATGGGCTGACGGATTGCGCGAAGTTCATTGTGCGCCTGCGGGTTTGCGTCGAAGAAGGTGCGCACATCGTTGGCGACCTCGTCGCGAGGCTTGCCCTGCAGGCTGCCGTAGAAGTCGTTGACGTCCGGATGCGTGAACAGGTACGCGGAGGCGGCGGCGGCGACGCCCGAAGCCACGCCGGCCAGGTCCGCGGGGGTGCAGTTGGGGGCCGTCGGGGCGGCCAGCGCCTGACCCGACATCGGCAGGGCGACGGCCATGACGGCCAGTGCGGCTCCTGCGGCAGCCACGACCGCCCGCTGGGCGACCGATTTGGTGAAGACCATTGCCGTAATCCTTTCCACAGTGCCAGCGCCGGGTCGATTGACCACCGGACACAGCCGGACTGTAGCAGGCAGATTGACCCCGCCGACATTTTCTGCGACAACGCAATTCCGGGCTGGTGGGGTGGTCTTGCCTGTAGGTTGCCGAGGTGCCGGACAACTGTGTCGTGTTGTGCGGTTTCGTGCTTCAGGTAGTTTGCGGAGATTGCTTGGCAACGCCGCTGCGTGGTTGGCATGCTTGGTTCACTATGGGTGATCTCGGAGTGTTCGGCGCGTGGCTGATGCTGGCGATGGTTGTCGGTGGCGCGGTGTGCGTCGCGGTCGGCTGTGTGTTCGTGACGCGACGCATCATCGCCCGCGATGCGCGCCCCGAACAGAACTCTTTCCTGTCGCCGTTTTTGACCGTCGTCGGCCTTGTCTACGGGGCGCTGCTGGGATTCACGGTCGTCGTCGGTTGGCAGCAGTTCCTCAGCGCCGAGACGAACGTCGCCAATGAGGCATCGACGTTGACGACGCTGTACCGCCAAACCGTCGCGATGCCGCAACCCGAGCAGGCGCAGGCGCGTGCCGAGCTGCGCAAGTACGCGGCCGCGGTGCAGGGACCCGCTTGGGGGATGGACGAATTCGCGGATATCAGCAACAACGGCCGCGTTGCGCTCAGCGAGCTCTATCGCATCGTGGGAACACACAGCGCGGGGGCGGCGGCGAGCCCGATCGATTCGCAGTTCCTGAGCGAGCTGACGGTGCTGGCCTCGGATCGCAGCGAGCGCATCCTCAACGCTCGGCAGCGCATTCCGGCTCTGCTGTGGTCTGCCCTGATCTTCGGCGGAACCGTGTTGATCCTGCTGACCTGCTTCATGCGGTTGGAGAACGCCCGCGCTCACGCAGTCCTCGTCGGAGCGGTCGCCGTCCTGTTGTCGCTGCTGCTGTACGTCATCTACACCCTTGATCATCCGTTTGGTCCGATAGGCGTTACCCCGCAGCCGTTTTCGCACGCCGTGAAGGTGTTCGACCTGGTCGACCGCGGCAGCTGATGGCCGCCTCGGGGGACGGCCGGTGATCTGAGGTCTATTATCTGCGTATGAATGCAGATAACCAGGTTCCGGCGCCGCTCGCCGACGATCAGGTGCATCTGGTGGTGGAAGTTTTCCGGATGCTCGCCGACCAGACGCGTGTCCAACTGCTGTGGGCGTTGAGTGCGTGTGAGCTGTCGGTCAATGAACTGGCCGAGCGCGTCGGCAAGCCCGCCCCGTCGGTCTCGCAGCATCTGGCGAAGCTGCGGATGGCGCGGTTGGTTCAGACCCGTCGCGCCGGTACGACGATCTTCTACAGCCTGGAGAACGAGCACGTCCGCCAATTGGTGGTCGACGCCGTGCACAACGCCGAACACGCCGGCCCTGGCGTGCCGGCCCACCATCGCCAAGATCCCGGCGTTCGGAGCCTGGCTGCCGACACCGCCGCGCGCACCGGCGGCCGACGATGAGCGGGCACCGGCATCACGACCATCACGATCATGACCATCCGCACGATCACGGCCACTCCCATGGCATCTGGGGCGCGGTCAGAGGGATTTTCGCGCCCCATTCCCATGACGCGGCGGACAGCCTGGACAGCGCCCTCGAATCGAGTGCGGCCGGCATCCGGGCCGTGAAGATCAGCCTGCTGGTGCTGGGACTCACCACGGTGGTGCAGATCGCGATCGTGGTGGCGTCGGGGTCGGTGGCTCTGGCTGCCGACACGATTCACAACTTCTCCGATGCCCTGACCGCGGTACCGCTGTGGATCGCATTTGCGTTGGGCGCCAAAGCCGCCACCCGCCGCTACACGTATGGGTTCGGCCGGGTGGAGGACCTCGCGGGGTTGTTCGTGGTCGGCATGATCACGCTGTCGGCGATCGTCGCCGGCTATGAGGCGGTGCAGCGGTTGATCCATCCGCAGGCCATCGATCACGTGGGGTGGGTGGCGCTGGCCGGACTGGCCGGATTCATCGGCAACGAAACCGTGGCGGTCTACCGCATCCGGGTAGGGCGTCAGATCGGTTCGGCAGCGTTGGTCGCTGACGGCGTCCATGCGCGCACGGACGGGTTCACGTCACTGGCGGTGCTGCTCGGTGCCGGCGGAGTGGCCCTGGGGTATCCGCTGGCGGACCCGATCGTCGGCTTGATCATCACGGTGGCGATCCTCGCTATGCTGCGTACCGCGGTGCGGGATGTGTTCCGCCGCTTGCTCGATGGCGTCGACCCCGCACTCGTCGAGACGGCCGAGCGGTCTCTCGCGGCCGAGCCGGGGGTGCGGTCGGTGCACAGCGTGCGCATGCGCTGGATGGGTCACCGACTGCATGCCGACGTCGAACTCGACCTTGACCCTGAACTGAGCCTGGCGCGGGCCCACCAGATCGCCCATGACGCCGAGCATCATCTGGTGCACGCCGTACCCAAGCTCACGACGGCGCTGATCCACGCCTATCCCGCGCGCTAGAGTCGGCCGACTGCCCCGAGCTGCTGCAGCTGGGTCAACGTGTCGACCACACCCCAGACCTCGGCGATCAGTCCGTCGGCGAACCGGATGATGAATATCTCTTCGTACACAACGGCTTTCCCGGTCGGCGCCAATCCCCGGTACTCGCCGAGATGGGTCCCGGTCACCGTCTGTCGTGAGGCGATCTTGTCATGGTCGACGACCATGTCGTCGACCATGACGTGAATGTCGGGGAAGGCTCGGAGAAGCAGGGTCCAGATGCGTTTCATGGTGTCCGGCCCGGAACCTGCCGCGAGCGGTGAGTGGACGACGGCGTCGGGGTGGAAGACGTCGTCGATCGTGCTCACGATGTCGTCGATGTCACCGCTGTTGCAACTGCAGTGGAATCGTTCGAAGGTCGCGACGTTGGTGCTCGTGGGTGTCGTGGACACTGCCCCTCCTTGCGATACGGCACTGCGACTCACGAGACCGTCCGGCTTCAGCCGGCGTCGCCCGTACGGTCCGCGAGCCCCAGTCTCAGGTGCTCGCTGTGATAGACGGCTTCGTCGAGCAGTTGCGCGACGTGGTTGTCGTAAAGGCTGTAGACGATGCTGCGGCCGCTCCGCGTCCCGGTCACGAGTCCGAGATTGCGCAGCAGCCGGAGCTGGTGAGAGACGAGGGACTGCTCGAGGCCGATCGAGTCGGCAAGGTCGGTGACGGAACGCGCGCCTTGGCGTAGCTCGGTGAGGATCATCAACCGGCTCGGAGTGGCCAGGGCCTGCAGCGTGGTGGCCACCTGGGCTGCGGCATCGGCGTCTAGTCGGCCGGTCGGGCGGTCACGCCCCTCGACACCATGTCCCATCGTTGTAGTGTACTAAGGCACACACATGAAGACATATTCATTTGTTCTGATAACGTCGGACGCATGTGTTTGCGAGGCGCGTCATGGCGACGATGACTGCGGCCGTTCGGGCGGCAACTGCCGATGCGGCAGTGGGTCGGTTGCGCCGCGGATGGTTCGACCTGCCCGAGATGCGCTGGGCGGCAGTTGCGTTGGTGCTGTTCCTCGCTGGTCTTGCGGCGCAGCTGACCGGTGGGCCGACGTTGGCCTGGTGGGCTGCGTACCTGGGTTGCTACCTCGCCGGAGGCTGGGAACCGGCGCTGGCCGGGTTGCGGGCGCTGCGCGCGAAGACCCTCGACGTGGACCTGCTGATGGTCGTCGCTGCGATCGGTGCGGCGTCGATCGGCCAGGTCACCGACGGTGCCCTGCTGATCGTCATCTTCGCGACCTCCGGCGCGCTGGAGGCGCTGGCCACCGCGCGCACCGAGGACTCTGTGCGCGGTCTACTCGACCTCGCACCCGACACCGCGACCCGGTTGTCCGACGACGGTGAGCGCGTGGTGCCGGCGGCCGCGCTGGAGGTCGGCGACGTGGTGCTCGTTCGGCCGGGGGAGCGCATCTCCGCCGACGCCACGGTGATCGGCGGGGCCAGTGAGGTCGACCAGGCCACCATCACCGGCGAACCGCTGCCGGCCGACAAGCGCGTCGGAGACGAGGTCTTCGCGGGCACGCTGAACGGCACTGGGGCGCTGCGGATCAAGGTGGATCGACGCGCCGAGGACTCCGTGGTGGCGCGCATCGCGGCGCTCGTGGAAGAGGCGGCGCAGACCAAGGCCCGCACGCAGTTGTTCATCGAGAAAATCGAGCAGCGCTACTCGATCGGCATGGTCGTCGTCACGCTCGCCGTATTCGTCGTGCCACTGCTGGCGGGAGACTCTGTGCGGGAGGCCCTGCTTCGGGCCATGACCTTCATGATCGTGGCGTCCCCGTGCGCGGTCGTGCTGGCCACGATGCCGCCGCTGCTGGCGGCGATCGCCAATGCCGGACGTCACGGTGTGCTGGTCAAGTCGGCTGTGGTGATGGAGCAGCTCGGCGCCGCCACGCGCGTGGCTTTCGACAAGACCGGAACGTTGACCCGCGGCACTCCGGAACTTGCCGAAATCAGCTTGCTGACAGGTGATTTCACCGAGGATCAGGTGCTGGCTTTCGCCGCGGCGGCCGAACATTCCAGCGAGCACCCGCTGGGTGCGGCCATCGTTCGCGCGGCGAAGTCGCGCCGTCTGGTCGTGCCGCGCGTGGCCGATTTTGCCGCCGAACCGGGCCGCGGCGTGCGAGCTTCCGTCGATGGCCGCACCGTCACCGTGTCCTCGCCGCCCAGGGAAAGTGCCGATGTTGTGGCTGCGATGGAGCAGCGCGGGTGCACCGCGGTGATCGTCACCGTCGATGGTCTTCTCATCGCGGTCCTCGGTATGACCGACGGACTCCGTCCCGACGCCCCGGGTGCGGTCGCCGCCGTCACCGCGCTGACCGTCCGGGCGCCGGTCCTCCTCACCGGTGACAATGTCGTTGCGGCAACGCAATTGGCTCGTCAGGCCGGTATCGGCGAGGTGCGCGCCGGTCTGCTGCCGCACGACAAGGTCGCCGCTGTGCGGGAACTGCAAGCCGACGGTGATCGGTTGGTCATGGTCGGCGACGGCATCAACGACGCGCCCGCGCTGGCGGCTGCGCACCTGGGCATCGCGATGGGTGGTGCTGGTTCGGACCTGACGTTGCAGACCGCGGACGCCGTCGTCATCGGTGACGACCTGCGCACCATCCCGGCCGTGATCGCGCTGTCGCGACGGGCCCGGCGCGTGGTGATCGCCAACCTGGTCATCGCCGCGACATTCATTGCCGCACTGGTGGTCTGGGACCTCGTCGGCACGCTGCCCCTGCCGTTGGGGGTCGCGGGGCACGAGGGTTCGACGATCATCGTCGGCCTCAACGGTCTGCGGCTGCTACGGCGTAGAGCCTGGGGTCACCCGTGAAATCGTCACGGCTGCTCAGTCTTCGTAGGGGATGAACTCGTCCTTGCTGACGCCACAGACGGGGCATACCCAGTCGTCGGGAATGTCCTCGAACGCGGTGCCGGGGGCGATCCCGCTGTCGGGGTCGCCGTCGGCAGGATCGTAGATCATGCCGCAGCGCACGCAGATCCACAGCTGGGCGATTTGGGTCTCGGTCATGGTGTTTCCGTTCGGAGAAGCGGTGTGGTCAGGGCTCGACGTGCGCCGGGGCGAGGCTGAACCGGTTCGCCCGCCCGAAGGTGCCGAAGTCGTTGAACCGGACACCGTTGTCGCGCAGCACTTTCTGGCAGTCGTGCTTGATCGCCTCGCGGAGGTAGAACGGGTCGCGGACCAGGAAGTGGTGGATGGCATGCGTCTCGCCGAAGTTGAAGCACAGGGCGTGGAAGGGCTTGAGCCACTTGGCCGTCCATACCTGCGTCTGCTGCATGACGTTGTGCTCCTCGACGTCGCCGTAGTAGTGCATGTTGGAGCTGACGAAGTGCAGGCAGAACGTGCGCACCGCGTTCGGTGCCAGCAGCGTGACGGCGGCGAAGTCCAACGCTGTCACCCAGCTGCCGGAAACGCTGGTGCCGGTGACGAGTTCATAGAGGTGAACGCCGATGAACAGGTGCCACAGCGTGTAGTGGATGGTTCCGAGGGGGAAGTACAGAGCTAGCGTCTTGGCGGTGAGCCGGCGCGCTTCTTCGGGGGAGCGGGCCTCGTGCTTGATGTAGGCGGTGACGATGGCGCGCTGTCGGAGCGGCTTGCTGTAGATGCCGAGCATCGAGTCGAGCAGGCTGAGCAGCCGGTGGCTGCCCCAGCCTTCGCCGTTGGTGATGCCCCGCTCCTCGAGGTCTGAATCGGTGCCCGAGACCTCGTGGTGGTGCAGGTGCAGCGTTCGTCGGATCCAGGGGTTGATGGTGCTCGGCCGGAAGAACCAGACTCCGAACATCATCGCGTTGTGCACCATGCGGTTCTGCCGGAAGTACATCGAGTGGATGAGATCGTGCTCCAGTTCGTGCAGCAATGACAGCCAGAACGCGGTGATCAGGATCGTCGCGTACCAGGGCAGGACGCCGGCCGCGTAGAGCGCGGCGTCGACGACCACGCCGGCGATCGACGTCAGGAAGATCGCCATCCCGACACCGTTCTGGTGGGCGGCGAGAAACGGATGGCGCTCGCGCCAGTCGTTGCCTATGCGGATGAGCTGGCCCCGGATTTCGGCGATCCGGTCGCGGTCTTCCGTCGCCAGGTTGCGCTCGCCGGGTAGGCGGGTCGCGATGCGTGCCATGATCTGTCCCTTCAAGTTAGAGAACGAATGTTCCGTAAGATATGGTTCTCAATATGCCGAGGTCAATAGCTATAGTTGGATTCGTGACCGGTGACACAGAGAACAGACGCTCTCTATCTGTCGAGACGGAGTCCGGAAGGGGACGGGATCGGCACGGACGCCGGACGCAGCAGGAGCGCCGCGAGCACACCCGCCGTGCGCTGATGACGGCAGCGTTGGATCTGACCGGTGGCGGATCCAGCTTCGACGCGCTGAGCCTGCGGCAGCTCGCCAGCAAGGCGGGTGTCGCGCCGTCGGCTTTCTACCGCTACTTCCAGTCGCTCGATGATCTCGGTCTCGCGGTGATTCACGAGACGTTCCGCACGTTGCGCGAGATCATGGGCGAGATGGCCAATCTCGACATCGAGTCCTCCGGCGGCGCCATTCACGTCGGTGTGCAGGCACTTCGCGGTGTGGTCCCGCGGGACCATGCCCACCTCGCGTTCCTGGCTCGCCAACGCGCGGCCGGTCATTCGGTGCTTCGGCGCGAGATCCGGTCGGAAATCCGCTTGTACGCCAGTCAATTGGCCACCTACATGGCCCGGTTCGAACCCATTCGGTCGTGGAGCGTCGGTGACGTGGAGATGCTGTCGAGCATGTTGATGGCCACCATCCTCGCTGGTATCGACTCGATGCTCGAGGTCATCGCGCGCGGACTCGACGACGAGACCACGGCGCGCGATCTGGACGCGGCTGCCACGATGCTCGAGCGCCAGATTCGGTATCTGTACGTCGGTGCTACCGCCTGGCGGAGCTCTTGATCGCTCGCGGAACTGAAACCCTCTGACTACCAACAGGAGTGCCATGACATTCTCACTACAGCTCAGCGATGACGTCATCGAGGTGCGCGACTGGGTGCACCAGTTCGCCGCCGAGGTGGTACGCCCTGCCGCCGCGGAATGGGACGAACGGGAGCAGACTCCGTGGCCGATCATCCAGGAGGCGGCGAAGATCGGGCTGTACTCGCCTGAGCTGTTCGGCACCCAGGCCGCCGAGCCGAGCGGGCTCGGCATGCTGACCGTTTTCGAGGAATTGTTCTGGGGTGACGCCGGAATCGCGCTGTCCATCATGGGGACCGGCCTGGCCGCGGCGGCCTTGGCGGGTAACGGAACTCCTGAACAGATAGGTCGATGGCTGCCCGAAATGTTCGGCTCGGCCGCGGATCCGAAGGTCGCGGCTTTCTGTTCGTCTGAACCCGACGCCGGCTCCGACGTCGGGTCCATCCGGTGCCGGGCCCGTTACGACGAGGCCACCCGTGAATGGGTGCTCAATGGCACCAAGACCTGGGCAACCAACGGTGGCATCGCCAACGTGCACATCGTGGTCGCGTCGGTGTACCCGGAACTCGGGTCGCGCGGCCAGGCCAGCTTCGTCATCGGACCGGACACCAAGGGGCTATCCCAGGGGCAGAAATTCAAGAAGCACGGCATCCGGGCGTCACACACCGCGGAGGTCGTGCTCGACAACGTGCGGCTGCCGGACGACGCGATCCTCGGTGGCCGCGAGAAGTTCGAGGCCCGGGTGGCTCGGGTGAAGTCGGGTGCATCCGCGGGCGGCCAGGCCGCGATGAAGACGTTCGAGCGGACACGCCCGACAGTCGGCGCGATGGCGGTCGGGGTGGCGCGGGCCGCCTACGAGTATGCCCTCGAATATGCCTGCCAGCGTGAGCAATTCGGCAAGAAGATCGGCGAATTCCAAGCCATTGCTTTCAAGCTGGCGGACATGAAGGCGCGCATCGACGCCGCCCGGCTGCTGGTGTGGCGGGCCGGGTGGATGGCACGCAACAATGTGCCGTTCGAAAACGCCGAGGGCTCGATGGCGAAGCTGGTGGCCAGCGAGACCGCCGTGTACGTGACCGACGAGGCGATCCAGATTCTCGGCGGCAACGGGTACACCCGTGACTACCCCGTCGAGCGGATGCACCGAGATGCCAAGATTTTCACCATCTTCGAGGGCACCAGCGAGATTCAGCGGTTGGTCATCTCGCGGGCGGTGACGGGTCTCGCGATCCGCTGAATCACGACTCGTCGAGGCGGTGCTGATACGCGGCCCGCGCAGAGGGGTCGAAGTCGAGGAACGTGCGGTACGCGCCCAGTCGCTGATTGACGAGGTCACGCAAGCGGCGCCCGATCAAGGGTTGCGTGTTGAGGATCGGCCCGATGACCTTGGGAACGAACACGTCCGCAATGGGCCGCAGAATTGCCGCCACGATCGCCTCAGCGACGTCGTCGGGCTGAGCTGTCGGGATGAACTTCAGTCCGGCGGTCCCGGCGATGAGTTCGGTATTGGTGAATGACGGCATCACGCACGTGAATTCGATTCCGGTGTCGGCATATTCGACTCGCGCGGTCTCGGTGAGCGCGATGACGGCGGCTTTGGTGCCGCAGTAGGTCAGGCCGCCGGGCACCGGCGTCTTCCCGGCGGACGAGGCGATGTTGATGATCTGGCCGGTTCCGCGCCCGATCATGGCGGGCAAGGCCAGGTGCATGCCGTTGATGCAGCCCATGACGTTGATCTCGACAGCGCGCCGGTGCCGGTCCGCCGGCTGCTCGAGGAAACGGCCGATGGGCATGATCCCCGCGTTGTTGATCAGGACGTCGAGGGGCGCTTGGGTCGTCGCCTCTTTGTGGAACGTGGCGAAGGACTCGTAATCGGAGACGTCGACCGGGTAGGCCTCGGTGCCCGGGCCGACGATGCCCGCGGCCGCGACCGCCGACTCGTTGTCCAGGTCACCGATCACGATGGTGGCGCCACGCCGGTACAGCGCCTTCGCGGTGGCTAGACCGATGCCGCGGCCGGCGCCGGTGATCGCGATGCGGCGTCCGCGTAGGGAAGTGACGCTCATGGCTGACTCCTCGAGTTCGTCGTGCTGAGTCGAATGTAAATCAACATATATTTCATCCGCAAGAGGTCTTGACGCTCGAATGTAACCTAAGTTATGTTTCAATCACCACGTCGAGCGTGGTCACAGGGGTAAACCGCTCGCGTGCGCAGTCTCAATGACCTGTCGGCACACGAAAAATGGTGAAGCGGATGATTGGTTCAACAGAACAGGAAGCGCCTGTGGTCACCGGGCTGCGCGCGGTGTTCGCCACCGGTCGCACCCGTGACATCGGGTGGCGGATCGAGCAGTTGCGCGGCATCGAGCGCATGTGCGACGAATGTGAGTCGGAGATCGTCGGGGCTCTCGCCGCAGACTTGGGGCGCCCCGCCTTCGACGCGTGGCTGGCCGATATCGCGTCCACCAAGGCCGAGGCGGTGTATGCGCGTAAGCATCTCAAGAAATGGCTGCGCCGCCGTCCCGTCAGTCTGCCCCTGAGCCAACTGCCGGGTAAGGCGTGGGTGCAGTACGACCCACTCGGCGTGGTGTTGGTCATCGGACCGTGGAACTACCCGTTCTACCTCAGTGTGGGGCCCCTGGTGGCGGCTGTCGCCGCCGGCAACTGCGCCGTGGTCAAGCCGTCTGAGCTCGCCCCGGCGACATCCGCCGTGCTCGCGCGTCTGCTGCCGAAATACCTTGACCCCGAGGCTATCCAGGTCGTCGAAGGTGACGGTGCGACGACCCAGACACTGCTGGCGCAAGGCTTTGATCACGCCCTCTTCACCGGCGGCACGGAGGTGGGGCGGAAGATCATGGCCGGCGCGGCCCCGACGCTGACTCCGGTCACGCTGGAGCTCGGCGGCAAGAGCCCGGTCATCGTGACCGTGGACGCCGACATCGACGTCGCGGCACGGCGCATCGCCTGGGTGAAACTCCTCAACTCCGGGCAGACCTGTATCGCGCCCGACTATGTCCTGGCGGAACGGCCGATCGCCGACGAACTCGTAGCCAAGATCGCCGAGAACATCGAGCGATTCCGGTCGGCGGAGTCGACGAAGTCGCAGCGCATCGTCAACGAGCGTCAGTTCGACCGGGTCGCCGGATTGATCGCCTCGACCACCGGCACTGTCGTGACCGGTGGTGCGGCAGACCGATCGACGCTTCGGGTGGAACCGACCGTCATCCTCGACCCCGCGGCGGATGACCCCGTCATGACCGAGGAGATCTTCGGTCCCGTCCTGCCGGTGGTCCGGGTCGGCTCCGTCGACGCGGCCATCCGCTACGTCAACGCCAAACCGAAACCATTGGCGCTGTACGTGTTCACCGAGTCGACGGCGCAGGCGCGGCGCGTCATCGACGCCGTCCCATCCGGTGGCGCGGTCGTCAACCACATCGCGATGCACGTGATGGTGCCGCAATTGCCGTTCGGCGGTGTCGGACCGAGCGGGATGGGTGCCTACCACGGCCGCTGGGGGTTCGAAGCGATGAGCCACCGGCGGGCCGTGCTCGCCAAGCGCAGCACCCCGGACCCCAAGCTGTTCTACCCACCCTACGGCCGCATCGCCATGAAACTGATGCGAAAGGTGTTCTGATGCGCCGCCTTTCGAGCCTGGACTCCCAGTTCCTGGCAGCAGAGACCAGCACTTTCGGATCGCATTACAGCGGGCTGGCCATTTTCGAAACCGAGGACGGCACGCGCATCACCGCCGCAACCATGCGGAGCCGGGTGGCAGCCTGTGTCGACCGACTTCCGCCGCTGCACTGGAAGGTCGTGGGGGTTCCGCTCGGACTCGATCACCCGGTTTTCGTCGAAACCGAAGTCAACCTGGACGAGCACATCTTCGAGTCGACACTGCCGGCCCCGGCGGACGACGAGATGCTGGGCCGGGCGGTGGCCGACATCTTGTCGACGCGGCTGGACCGGGACAAGCCGTTGTGGCGCTTGGACGTCATCCACGGGTTGCCGGGACGCACGGCCCTGGTCATCACGTTGCACCACGCGGCTGCCGACGGCATCGCGGCCAGTGAAGTTCTGGCGGCGATCTTGGACGACGTCGCCGCGCCCCTGCCGGCCGGACGCCGCCGCTGCGATAGCGAGCCGAACCCGTTGGGGCTGGCTGCTCGCGGACTCGCCGCGCTCCCGGTTCGCGGAATTCGGGCACTGCTCGCCGCCCCCCAGACGTTGGCTCACCTCGATCAGGTCCCGGCGATCCGTGCGTTGCCGGGAGTGCACACGCTGGCACAGGTGGTGCGTCGCGATGGTGATGCGAAGCCGCTGCACGCCCCGCGGACCCGGTTCAACGTGAAACTTTCCGGGACCCGCACCGTGGCATTCGGCACCCTTCCGTTCGGTGAGATCAAGACGCTGAAAACGCACTTCGGTATCACCGTCAACGACGTGGTGGTCGCCCTGTGCGCGGGTGCGCTGCGACGCCGACTCGCCGAGACCGGAGACCTCCCGGCCGAACCGCTCGTCGCCTACATTCCGGTGTCGAAGCGCTCGCCCGACGCGGGGGACCGGTTCGGGAACGCGATCAGCTCCATCATCGCGCCCGTCCCGGTTCACCTTTCCCAAGCCGGAGAACGGCTTTCGTACACGCACGAAACCATGACGCGGGCGAAGCATCGCACCCGTGAGGCCCCGGACACCCTGCTGAGCGATGTCAACGACCCGATTCCGGTGCCGCTGTTCGGCTTCGCGGCGCGCGCCCTGATGGACCTGGTCTCGTCGCGATTCTCGCGCCCGCCGATCAACTTGGTCATCTCCAATGTGCCGGGGTCGCCGACCCCGATGACATGTTCCGGCGCTCCGCTGTTGGCCACCTACCCCGGCAGTGTCGTGTTCGACGGCTTCGCGCTCAACATCACGGTCGTCAGCTACCAGGACGGCCTCGACATCGGAATCGTCGGTGACGCACAGGCTTTGCCTGATGCCTGGGAATTGCTGGCGGACTTCCGCCGGGAACTTGACGACCTGTCCGCGCTGGTGACAGCAGAAAGGATTTCGGAGTGATGACTGCGACTGTCGACGAATTCGCCGCCGAGCTGGTGGTGCGGCGACGGATGACCGCGGCCGACGGGGTGGTGACGTTGGAGCTCGTCGACCCGGAGGGCCACGAGCTGCCCCCGTGGGAGCCCGGTGCCCATATCGATCTGCTGCTCGACGAGGGCCTGGTGCGCCAGTACTCGCTCTGCGGTGACCCGCGCGAGGCCGGCACCTGGCGGGTCGGCGTGCTGCTCGATCCGAACAGCCGGGGTGGCTCCCAACATGTGCACGAACGTCTGCGGGAAGGCTCTGCTATCCGGGTTCGCGGTCCCCGCAACAACTTCCCGCTCGTCGACTCCCCGAAGTACCTGTTCATCGCAGGCGGCATCGGCATCACACCGATGAAGGCCATGGCGGAAAGCGCGGAGCGCGCGGGTCTCGATTGGACGATGTTGTACCTCGGGCGCACGCGGTCCGCGATGGCGTTCCAGCAAGAGTTGCGGGACACCTTCGGCGACCGCGTCACCATCTGGGCCGACGACGAGCGCGGCGGTTTCTTCGACCTGGCAGCAGTGCTGGCCGAGCCGGCGGATGACATGGTGATCTACAGCTGCGGCCCGGAGCCGCTGCTCGCCGCGGTCGAAAAGCATTGTGCCCACTGGCCGGAAGGCAGCCTGCATGTCGAGCGGTTTGCCGCGAAGACACCGTCCGCCGAGAAGCCGGCCGACGCGCTGGACAGCTACCAGGTGGTGTGCCGGCAGTCGGGCGTCACCGTCGAGGTGTCCGACGGCGTGCCGATGCTGGAGGTGTTGGAGGACGCGGGCGTTCCCATCATGTCGTCCTGCGGTGAAGGCGTCTGCGGCACCTGCCGGACCGCTGTCCTGGAAGGCATCCCAGACCACCGCGACTCACTTCTGACCGACGCCGAACGAGCCGCGGCCAACGTCATCCTGCCCTGCGTCTCGCATTCCCGATCCGAGAAATTGATCCTCGACATCTGACATCGACATCCGCTCAACAACCAAGGGAGTCCATCATGACCACTGAGACCTTCGCCGACATCGACCTCGCCACAGTCGATCTCACCGACCTGGCGTACTTCCAAGACGGGCCGCCTCACGAGTTGTTCGCCCGCATGCGCCAACAACCCGGGCCGCACTGGAACGCGCTGACCGACGCCGACGAGCCCGGCTTCTGGTCGTTCACCAAATACGAAGACATCCAGGCGATCAGCAGCAATTCACAGCTGTTCTCCTCGGCGCGGGGCGGAGTCTTCTTCACCGCCTCCATGGGCGCCGCGCCGATCGAGGCACTGCGCGAAGTCATCCTCGGGATGGACCCGCCGCGGCATACCCAGCAGCGCATGGTGGTGCAGGCGGTGTTCACACCCCGCATGATCCGTCAGATGGAGGCCGAGGTCCGCACCACCGTAGCCCGGCTGATCGACGACGTAATCGAAAGGGGTACCTGTGATTTCGTCGAGGAGATCGCCGTCGAGCTGCCCTTGATCGTGATCGCCGACATGCTCGGTGTCGTACAGGACGACCGCAGGCAGCTGTTCGAGTGGACCAACATGCTGTCCCGAGCGGCGGCGACCGGTGATTCCCAGATGGGCATGGGCGCCCTGATCCAGATCGGCGGCTACCTGACTGCGCTGACCGCGGCGCGCAAGGAGAACCCCGGCGACGACCTGCTGTCGCGGATGCTCGCGGCCGAGGTGGACGGCGAGCGGCTGTCCGAAGCCGAGATCACGTTCTTCTTCGCGATCTTGATGTTCGCGGGCAACGACACCACTCGGAACACCGCCTCGGGCGGCTTGCGGGCGCTGATCGAGAATCCAGCCGAGCGGCAGAAGCTGCTGGACGACCCCGAGATGATCCCCGGTGCCGTCGAGGAGATGCTGCGCTGGGTGTCTCCGGTCGTCTACTTCACCCGCACCGTCACCGCGGACACCGTCGTCGGCGGGCACCCGCTGAAAGAGGGGGAGCGCGTGTGCCTGTGGTACCCGGCCGGCTCGCGTGACCCGGAGAAGAACGAGGACCCCGAGACGTTCAACGTGTCGCGCGGGAAGATGCCGCACATGGCGTTCGGCGGCGGTGGCGCACACTTCTGCCTCGGTAATCAGTTGGCACGGCTGGAATTACGGGTGTTGTTCGAAGAACTCCTCCGCCGCATCCCGGACATGGAGATCACCGGGCCGGTGGACCGACTGGTCTCGACATTCTCCAACGAATTGACCTCGATGCCGGTCACGTTCACGCCGGGCACCCGGGAAGGCTGACCATGTTCCCGGGAACTCACGCGCTGACGACGCCGGACAAGGCGGCCGTCATCATGGCCGAATCAGGTCGCAGCGTCAGCTATCGCGAACTCGACGACAGCTCACGGCAGCTCGCTGTCGCGCTGGCCGATCTCGGCCTCGTGAAGGGCGACGTCATCGCGATGCTGAGCGACAACGCTGCCGAGTGCTTCACCATCTACTGGGCGGCGCTGCGGTCAGGGTTGTACCTGACCGCGGTCAACTTCCACCTCACCGCTGACGAGGCCGCCTACATCGTCGACGACTGCGACGCCAAGGTGCTGTTCGTTTCCGGCCGCCTGGGGGAGTTGGCCGAGCAGGTGCGAGCCCTGGTCCCCGGCGTCGAGCATGCCTACAGTTTCGGCGCGGAGCTGGCCGGATTCGATTCGTATGCAGACCTTTTGGCGTCTGTGGGCGACCAGAAGCTCGCCGAGCAACCGCGCGGTAGCGACATGCTGTACTCGTCGGGCACCACGGGCCGCCCGAAAGGGATCAAACCGCCACTGCTACCGATCCGGGTCGACGAGCCGGGAGACCCCATCACCGGGTTGCTCGGCACGGCGTTCGGCGTCACCGCCGACGACGTCTATCTGTCTCCGGCGCCGATCTATCACGCGGCGCCGCTGCGCTGGTGTGGAGCGATCCAGGCGCACGGCGGCACCGTCGTGGTGCTGGAGAGATTCAAGGCCGAGACCATGCTGGACGCGATCCAGCAGTACCGCGCCACGGTCATCCAGGTGGTGCCGACGATGTTCGTGCGGATGCTGCAGCTGTCCGGAGAGGCTCGCGCGTCGTACGACGTGTCGAGTCTTCGGCTGGCAGTCCATGCCGCCGCGCCATGCCCGCCTGATGTGAAGCAGGCGATGATCGATTGGTGGGGGCCGATTCTCGTCGAGTACTACTCGTCGACCGAGGCCTGCGGTTTCACCGTCATCAACTCGAAGGAGTGGCTGTCCAAGCGCGGATCGGTCGGCCGGAGCATGCTGGGGCCGGTGCACATCTGCGGTGACGACGGGAACGAATTACCCTCCGGTGAGCCAGGGTTGGTGTATTTCGAACGGGATACCCGGCCATTCGAGTACCACAACGACCCGGCCAAGACGAAGGAAGCCGAACACCCGGCGCACGACAATTGGACGACGGTGGGTGATATCGGCTACGTCGACGCGGACGGTTATCTCTTTCTGACAGAACGGAAGTCGTTCATGATCATCTCGGGTGGGGTGAACATCTATCCGCAAGAAGTCGAGGATGCCCTCGCGCTGCACCCCGCGGTGTTCGACGTCGCCGTCATCGGGGTGCCGGACCCGGCCATGGGCCAGCAGGTCAAAGCGGTCGTCCAATTGCGTGACGGTGTGGAGCCCAGTGATGAGCTGGCCGCGCAACTGATCGAGCATTCCCGGGCGAAGGTGGCGGCGTTCAAGACCCCCAAGACCGTCGACTTCGTCGAGAGTCTGCCGCGTACCCCGACGGGAAAACTGGTCAAGCGCACGCTGGTGCAACAGTACGCGGCCGTGCCGGCCGGCTGACACGATGAGACGAATCGTGAGCGTCGAGGACTACTTCGACGCGGCGATGGAACTCCTTGTCACAGAGGGGCCGGGCAGCATCAAGGTTGGCTCCCTGTGCTCGATGCTGGGCGTGACGACCGGGTCGTTCTACGGGTACTTCCGCGGACTCGAGGATTTCGTCGAAGCGCTGCTTGCCGCCCGCCTCTCGGCGCCGAACCGTCGCCTGGCCGAACTGGCCGCCAGTCGTGCGTTGCCCGAAATGCGAATGGCGCAGCTGCGAGAAGTCGCGCGGGATGTGCCGCACCATGCCGAGGCCGCGTTGCGGACGTGGGCAGCAGGCAACCGCGCGGTGGCACGGTTGCAGCAGCGCCTCGACCTGGAACGGGTTGCCACTCTGGTCGAATTCCTTCGCCCCATCGTCGTCACCCCCGAGGCGGCGGTGCGGCTCGGTGATTTCGGGATGGTCTTTCTGATCGGGTGGCAGCACCGGTACGCCGGCGCCTGTGGCCCGGAGTTCGACGTCATGTTCGACCACTTCGAAGCCGTCATCCGGCAATGCGCATGGGCTGGGTAGCCGTACGTCGACGGCAAATGTAAGGATCATTACATCGGGCCGGCGCAGAGTCGGTGGGCTGGTTGAACCCGCGGGAGGAGTTGCCGTGCGCCTCTTGGTCACGCGTGAGCAGTATTTCGACGCCGCCATGACGTTGTTGGCGACCGACGGCGTCGGAAAGCTCAAGATCGCCACGCTGTGTAAGGCCCTCAACGTCACGACCGGATCGTTCTACGGATACTTCGGCAGTTTCGACGGATTTGTCGCCCAGTTCCTCGCCTATTGGGAAGAAACGCAGACCGAGCGGTTGGGGCAGTTGGCGGGCGTCCCAGGCGATCTCGCCGCGCGAGTGCATCTGCTCAAGCGCCTGACCGCGGGGCTTCCCCATTCCGCCGAAGCCGCGATCCGTGGTTGGGCCCATTCGGATGCTCAGGTCGCGGCGGCGCAGAAGCGGGTGGATGACCGCCGCATCGACATCGTGACCAATCTCCTGGCGCCCGCTGTCGGGTCGCGCCGCGAGGCCGCCACCTTGGCCATCATGGGCGTGACGCTGCTGATCGGCATCCAGCAATGGCGTTCGCCGGTGACCACCAGGGATTTCAACCGCATCTTCAATGAGTACGAGAAGGTGCTGTTCGCCAGGATGAGCAGCGACGAGGATATCGCGTAACCGTCACTGCGGCACGTCGTCATACGAGCACGTACATGGTGGACAGCACTCCCAACATGACCAAGCAGAAGAGCTCGAAGATGCCGCGCAATGCCCACGGTGCGGTGCGCAGCTCCATGAAGTAGAGCCCGACCAGGCGTGCCTTGAAGGTCGCCACCACGAAGATGACCACGCCGGCCGCCGTGTGCGGGCCACTGCTCGTGATCTGGCTTCCGATCATCCACTGGGCCAGCGTCAGCACGACGAGAACCGCCCAGGCCAGCGAGACCTTGTTCAGCAGCAGGTTCGTCATGATCAGTGCACCAGGAAAACGAGCGGAAAGATGATGAGCCACAACAGATCCACCATGTGCCAGAAACACGCACCGCCTTCGAACACAGCGAGCCGAGTCCGAGTCGTCTCCGGTTTGCGCGCGAGCCGCCACAGCACCGTCAGCACGACGAGGCCGGCCACCACGTGCACGAGATGTAGCCCGGTCAGCGCGAAGTAGTACAGGAAGAACTCGTTGGTGTTGGGGGTGATGCCCGCGGTGACTTTTGCGTGGTACTCAAAGGCTTTTGCCACCACGAAGCAGGATCCCACCATTGCACCCGCCAGCGTGAGGCGAGCGGCCAGGTGCCGGAACTGATCGCTGCGCAATGCCATGACCGCCAGTGCGATCAACATGGAGCTGCAGAGCAGCAGCAGTGTGTTGACCACTCCCAGGGTCGGGTTCAGGGCCACCTGCGACTGTGCGAACAGCGCGCGATTGTGACTGCGGCTGTTGAGATACGCCCCGAACAACATCGTGAACAGCAACATGTCGCCGAAGATGAGAACCCAGACGCCCTGTTCCCCAGGTATGTGTCGGATCGGCGGAGCGGGTGGGCCGCTTGGTTCGACAGGGCAGGGCCTGGTCGAGACCCCACGGTATCCGTCAGACAACTGCCGCCTCCGCTTCGAAGGCTCTGTCCTCGGCCTCCAGTCGCCGCAATGCCGTGCGGGTCAACGGCACCATGGCGAAGAGATACACGAAGAACATGACGAATACGAGCCAGAAAGTGATCAGCCCCTGCCATGCGAAGGGCCCACGGGTCATGAACGAGATCATCGTGGTCGAGATGAACGTCGCACACGTGAAGAAGCCCACCCAGGCGATCCACGACGGGAACAGCGGCTTGTCCCGCTTGTCGGTCAACATGGCGAAACCGATTGCGCCCCACTGGATGGTGAAGATCATGAAAGGCGGGTCGAAGATGAACCAGCCGAGGTCATACAGCATCTGAATGTTCTCGTTGGAGCGGACGCCGGGGCGAAAAGCCGCGGTCATCCAACAGATCGCCGGTCCGAGCAAGGTGACCATGGCGACCGCGCCGCTGATCGCCTGTAGCTGCGGCAGGACGTTCATGGAGTCCTTCTGCATGCGCTCCATGAGCTTGGACATGGCGATGGTCCACGTGAGATAGAAGGGAATCGACAAGAACATCAACACCATTCCGATGCGGATGTCGACGCTGTGGTCGCGGAAGTAGGCGCCGATCTGGTCAGCGGAGAGGTAGGCCTCCGGCGGCGGGAAGAACCCGCCGAACACCGCGAAGCCGAGCAGGCTGACGACGCAGAGGACGATGATCGAGTAATTGCACAGGTGCAGAACGTGATAACTGGTACGACGGGCCGGGTTCATGAGGCTCCTTGTCGGGATTGCAGTGCTCAGGGCATGGTGTAGCCGCCGCTGACGGAGATCAGCTGCCCGGTCACCTGGCGTGCGGCGAACGGCGACGAGAACCACGCCACGGCGCGGCCGACGTCCTCGGCGGTGGTCAAGCGGCGCATCGGGGTGTCCTTCAGCATGAACTCGATCTGCTTGGGGTTGAAGACGTCGTCCTGGCCGACCGACCACAGACTCGACGCGCCGATTGCTTCGGGTCCGTCGGGCATCACGAGGCCGGGGCATACGACATTCGACCGGATCCCGTGCCGTCCGTGTTCCCGTGCGGTGGTGCGGGCCAACGCCACCATCGCCGCCTTCGAGGCGCCGTAAACCCCTTGCCGGATCTGCCCGAAAGCCGCGTCACTGGCGATGAAGACGATCGCCCCGGAGCCGGCGTCGCGCATCGGACCGATCGCTGCCTGGGTCGCGGACAGCGCGCTGAAGAAGTTGATCTCCATGGTGCGTTGCCATTTCACGCGGTCGGTGTCGGTGGCCACGAATCCCGGTACGCTCCAACCCGCGTTGTTGACCAGGACGTCGACGCCACTCCAGGACTCGACGGCGCGGCCGACGGCCGCCTCGGCGCTGCCGGGCACCGTGAGGTCGGCGATGACGACCTCGACCTCTGCGGCGCCGCGGGCGAGCGCCTCGGCACGAACTTTCTCGGCCTGCGTCGCGTCGATGTCATTGAGGACAATTCGCGCGCCCTCGGCTGCGAAGACGTGCACGATGCCCCGGCCGATGTTGGAGGCCCCGCCGGTGATCACGACGCGGGCGTCCGTCAGTCCCAAGTCCACGAGGATCCCTTTCCGGCCGGGGCATTGACACCACGGATTTAATTGAGAATAGAAATACTGGCGAGATTTGTCTATAGGCGATGACGCCAGATCGGCCGTGCGGTAGCGGAGCGCCTCAGTCTTGACGGCTCGCCAATTTCAAATCTAGATTCAATATTGAAGTCATTGGATCAGAGGGAGTGAGTCGTGGCCGGAGTGCAGGACAGGGTCATCATCGTGACGGGCGCGGGAGGTGGGCTGGGACGTTCGTATGCCCGATTCCTTGCCGCGCACGGCGCGCTGGTCGTCGTCAACGACCTCGGGGGCGCCCGCGACGGCTCGGGTGCCGGTACCTCGATGGCCGACACGGTGGTCGACGAGATTCGCAATGCCGGTGGGCGGGCAGTCGCGAACTACGCGTCGGTTGCCGATCCCGATGGCGCCGCCGACATCATCGACACGGCGCTGTCGGAATTCGGTGCCGTGCACGGCGTCATCAGTAACGCGGGCATTCTGCGTGACGGGGCGTTCCACAAGATGACGCAGGAAAACTGGGACGCCGTCATGCAGGTCCATCTCTATGGCGGCTACCACGTCATCCGGGCGGCCTGGCCACACCTGCGGGAACAGAACTACGGACGCATCGTGGTGGCGACCTCGACCAGTGGTCTGTACGGCAACTTCGGTCAGGCGAACTACGGGGCGGCCAAAGCCGGCCTGGTCGGCCTGATCAACACTCTCGCGATCGAGGGCCGGAAGTACGGCATCACCGCGAACGCCGTCGCGCCGTTGGCGGCAACCCGGATGACCGCCGACATTGCGTCCGCGGAGCTTCTGGACAAGCTCGACCCGGAGCTTGTGGCCCCGGCCGTCGGGTACCTGACGTCGGAGGAAAACAGCGACACGGGTTCGGTTTTCGTCGTCGGCGGCGGTCTTGTGCAGCGCGTGGCGCAGTTCCAGAATGCCGGGGTCAGCTTCTCCTCGGCACCGGACCTCGCCACCATCACCGATCGTTGGGACGAGATCAGCGACATGACCGGGGCGACGCTCGGCAGCAACCCGGTGTGAGCGGCGGCCAAGTGGAAGACGTGACGCTGACGGAGTCCTACTGGCCGGCCGACCGCAGCGTGCCATTGGTGGATTTCACCGTCGGCGCACTACTGGCCGAGCGGGCTGCGCAGTATCCGGACCGCGAAGCGGTCGTCGCGGTACGGCACGGCACTGAATCCGTGGCCCGCTTGACCTATCGCGAATTGTTCGATGAGGCGTGCCGCGTGGCCACCGGTCTACGACGTGTGGCGCAGCCCGGCGACTGCGTGGCACTGTGGGCACCCAACGTCCTGGAATGGACGACCATCCAGTACGGCGCCGCGTTGGCCGGCGTGGTGCTCGTTGCGCTCAATCCGGTTCTACCGGCCGCCGACCTCGAGTATTCGTTACGCCATTGCGGCGCCGTCGTCTTGCTGCACGCCGACGTCAGCCGCGACTACGTCATGGCGGACGTTGCCGAGGAGGTCTGTGCCGGGCTCCCTGGTGTTCGCCGAATATCGCTGTCGGACAGTGGTGTTTGGCGATCCGACGACATCGACCATGATGTCGTCTCACGCGCCCCGGCTGATCCGGACCGCCCCGTCATGCTGCAGTACACCTCGGGCACCACGGGGCGCCCGAAGGGTGTCTTGCTGACCCACCGCGCACTGGTGAATGTCGCGAAGTTGACCATGGAGGCTGCCGAAATCGACGCGGCGGCGGTATGCGTGAACCCGCTGCCGTTGTTTCACACCGCCGGATGTGTGGTCGCGACGCTGGGGCCGCTGTGGGTGGGCGGCACCGCGGTCGTCTGCGAACGCTTCGTCGCACATGTGGTGCTTGACGTCATGCGCGTAGAGGAAGCCTCGGTGCTGTTCTACGTACCGACCGTACTCAGCGCGCTGCTCGCGGCGCAGCAGGTCAGCAGGCAACGGCCGCCGCCCTTACGCGTCATCATGGGCGGCGCCGCCGCGGTCTCCCCAGACTTGATCGACAGCGCCGCAGCAGTTTTCGGCGCCGGGGTGTTCAACCTCTACGGCCAGACCGAGCTGGCGCCGGTGCTGACGCTGACCCGGCCGACCGACACCCGCGGCGAGCGGCTGTCCACCGTCGGCCGGCCACTGCCCCAGGTCGATTGCAAGGTCATCGTTCCGGCGACCGGACGCATCGCACCCATCGGCCAGGTCGGGGAGATCTGCGCGCGGGGCTATCAGCAGTTCGTCGAGTACCTGCACGACCCGGATGCCACCGCGCGCGCACTCGATCCGGACTACTTCGTCCGAACCGGCGACCTCGGGACCATGAACTCCCGCGGATTCTTGTCCGTCACAGGTCGTTTGAAGGAACTGATCATCCGCGGCGGTGAGAACATCGCTCCCGCGGAGGTCGAACATGCGGTCGCCACCCACGACATGGTCAGTGACGTGGTGGCGGTCGGCATGCCGGACGAGCGCCTCGGCGAGATCGTCGCCGTGGTGTGTCGACTGGCCGATCGCAGTGTGCGCCGGACCGATCTGATCGATCACGCACGCCGCCACCTGCCCGCGTACAAGGTCCCGGCCCGGTGGTTCGTGATCGACGCCTACCCGACCACGCCGACCGGCAAGGTGCAACGCCATGCGCTCACGGTTGCCATCACGCGTGGCGAGCTCCACGAATTATGAGCGGCACTGCGGCGATAGCGGAGCGGCGCCGCCACCTACGGGCGCGCGTTCCGGTGTGGCATGCGCGCACGCTGGACGCCTGGCTCGATGAGTGCGCTGACCGCTACGCGTCGCGCCCATTCGTGCTCACCAATGACGTCTGCCTGACCTATCAGCAGGTCGCCGCCGAATCGCGGCGGCTGGCGGCCGGTTTGGTGGCGCTGGGGGTGCGGCACGGCGACCGGGTGGGTCTGGTGCTGGCGAACTACCCGGAATTCGTGACGATGAAGTTCGCGATCGCCCGGGTGGGAGCGATCGCGGTGCCGTTCAACTACCTGTACCGCGGCGACGAATTGGCTTTCGTGCTGCAGGATTCCGGATGCCGGGTGCTGGTCACCATGACCGGGTTCGGTGAGCTGGACTACCAGGCGATGCTCGACGGTATCGTTCCCGGTTGGGATCACGACGATTTCGCCATCCGGCCCGATACGTCCGACGCACTCACCACGCTCCGCCATATCGTGGTCCTCGAAACCGACCGTCCACGCCGAGCCGGCGCGCGGTCGGTGAGTGACCTCGCCGCCCTCGCTGTCCCAGAGACTGCCGATCATGCTGCCTTTCAGGGCGATCCGTGCGCGCCGGGGGACATTCTCTACACCTCCGGGACGACGGGATCGCCCAAAGGCGTGGTGACATCACACGACGGAGTCCTGCGCACCGCTTATGCCTCTGCGCTGACGCGCGCTTACGAGGACGGCCGGCGGGTCCTGTTCTCGTTGCCGTGCTATCACATGTTCGGTTACGTCGAGGGCCTGCTTTCGGTGATGTACGTGGGCGGGGCCGTGGTCTTGCAGCCGAAATTCACTGCCGAAGGCTATTTCCGTGGCATTCAACAGCATCGTGCCACCGACATCCTCTGCGTGCCCACCATGGCAGTGGCCATGGTGGAGAGTCCCGTTCGGCAGAATTTCGATCTCGCGTCCCTGTCGGCGATCTTGTGCGGCTCGGCACCGGCGCCGATCTGGTTGTGGCGACAGATCGAACGCGACTTCGGGGTGAGCGAGATCGTCACCGGCTATGGCATGACCGAATGTGGTGGCGCCATGACCCTGACATTGCCCGAGGACGATCTGTCGTTGACCTCGGAGACGGTCGGTCGCCCGAAACTGGCCGGCGTCGGCGGAGTCGCGGACACCGACGCGCTCGTCACCTACCGGGTGGTGGACCCGGCCACCGGTGCGGACGTCGAACCCGGTGCCGAAGGGGAGCTGATCTCCAGTGGACCCGCCATGATGCTCGGCTACTGGAACCGCGCTGCCGAGACGTCGGCGGCCCTGCGTTCCGGCTGGCTGTGGTCCGGTGACCTGGGACGCCGGCGTGCCGATGGCTATCTCCAGGTCACCGGCCGCACCAAAGAGATGTACAAGAGCGGCGGAGAGTTGGTGATGCCCAAGGAGATCGAGGACCTCCTCGCCGTGCACCCCGACATCAGCCAGGTCTTCGCCGTCGGATTGACCGACGATCGCTGGGGTGAAATCGGTTGTGTCGTCGTGGTTCCGGCTCCGGGAGCTGCGATCACCGAACAGGACGTCCTGGCAATCTGTCGAGCTCGCCTGGCCCGCTTCAAGGTACCGAAACGTGTGGTGTTCTACCGCGCTCACGAGCTACCGACGACCCCGACCGGCAAGGTGCAGAAGTTCCGTCTTGTGCGGCAATTGAGCTCCGGCGGTGTCGCGCCGCCGACTATGCCACGCTGAACACCCGGCCGTCGGATTCGTCCCGCCGGGTCAGCAACTGTTGTGTGACAAGCAGATCCAGATGCGCGGCGACCTCGAGCACCGCCGTCATCTGGTGTACGACATCGAGCTCGTCGAGTCGGCGTTCGTGCCGGGTCCAGCGCATCTGTGCCGCAACGCCGAACGCGGTCGTCGGACCGGCCGCGACGAATTCGGCGACCCGCGCCAGCCGCTCCCGGTGATGGTCGAGCAATTCCTGGGCACGGTCACCGGTACGCCGGTCCGCGCAGCCGTGCGCCGGCAGCATCCGGGCCTGCGGCAGGTCGAGAAACAACTTCAGCGAAGACAGGTACGACCGCAGCGGCAGTGCCTCGGGCGCTCTTTCGAACGCAATGGACGGGGTGATCCGCGGGAGCAGGTGATCGCCGGTGAACACCATGCCATGGGCGACATCATCGAAGACCATGTGTCCGCGGGTGTGGCCCGGGGTGAATCTTGCGACGACAGACGAACCGCCACAGTCGATCACGTCACCGTCGGTCAGCCAGCGGTCCGGTGCGGTGAACGCGATGCCGAGCTCGTGCGGTTCCCATTGCAGACCCGCCACCGCGCGGGCGAGCAGTGGTGCACCCGCGACGGTGAGCATTCCCACCTGCGTCGGATGGACTCCGGTCATGGCGGAGAAGGCCTCGATGCTGTGCCGTTCCTCGTGCCCCAGCATCAGTTCCGCGCCGTAGGTGGTGCTCCACCGCTGGGCGAGTGAGTAGTGATCCCAATGTTGGTGGGTTACCAGGATTTGTCTGACATCGGAGGGTCCGGTGCCGAACCCGTGCAGCGCGTCGCACAGCACTGTTTCGGCGGGTGCCCAATCCCAACCGGGGTCGATGAGGGTGACGCCGTCGGCGCCGAGAATGACGTAGGCATTGACCGACGTGAGGTCGGGGAGCGGCAACGGCAGCGGCACCCGCACCACATGATCGGTGATCAGTTCATACCCGGGGTCGACACCGGAGGTACTCAGCGCAGGCATCTCGGTGTCCTCCAAGGGCTTCTCGTGCAACAAATTTAATTTAACACAGAATTGAAAATGGTGTTACGCTCCGCGTCACGATGAACTCCGGCATTGAGAATCTCGGCAGCGCCCGCAGTGTGTTGTTCGTGCCCGGCGATCGTCCAGACCGATTCGCCAAGGCCGCCGCCAGCGGCGCCGATCTCATCGTGCTCGACCTCGAGGACTCGGTGGCACCGGAGGGCAAACGTGCCGCTCGTGGGGCAATCGATGGCTGGCTCAGCACCGGCCGGCAGGCCGTCGTCCGGATCAACGGGACCGACACCCCGTGGTTCACCGAGGACGTCGCCATGACGGCGGCGCACCGGTGCGCGGTCATGTTGCCGAAAGTGTGCGGCGCGGACCACGTCGCGGCGGTCGCACGCAGACTACCCAGCCGAATACCGTTGATAGCGCTCATCGAAACGGCGCCGGGCATTCAGGCGGCCGGGGAGATCTGCGCGGCCGACCGGATCGCCGCCGTGGCCTTCGGCAGTATCGATCTCGGTACGGAACTCGGCATTCGGCCCGACGATCGACAGGCGCTGCTGCACGCCCGCAGCGCGGTCGTGCTGGCCGCCGCCGCGGCCGGCCGGCCCGCGCCATGGGACGGGGTGACCACCGCCGTACACGACGACGAGGCCGTGCGGGCAGACGCAGCCCACGCCGCGCAACTGGGATTCGGGGGCAAGCTCTGCATCCACCCCCGTCAGGTGGCGATCGTCAACGCCGAGTTCGAGCCCTCGCCGGCGGAACAGGCTTGGGCGCAACGCGTTCTGGACGCGGCGGCGGACGGCTCCGGCGCGGCGCGTGTTGTCGACGGATGCATGGTCGACAAGCCCGTGATCGACAGGGCTGTCCGGCTTTTGGCAAGAGCCCGTAACCGCGAACTTCGTGCGGCGTGCGGGCAACTGGAAGGAGAACTGCATTGACCGGGACCGACACCACTCTGGCCGCCAATGCCGATGCCGCACAACGGTTGTACGACGCGTTGCGCGGCGGTGACCGAAAGGCGTTGGCGGTTCTGCTGCATCCGGAGTTCATCGGCCATACGACGGCCGGTCTGCCACTGGATCTCGGCGGTGAACACTCGGGGCCTGACGAGATGCAGCGCGATTTCTGGTGGCGGATCGGGCGCCAGTACGTGGCAGAGGCGCGCCCCGATGAGATGCGCCGCCTGGACGACGGACGACTGTTCGTGCGGGGCCGGTACCGCGGCCACGGACGCGAGTCGGGTAACCCGCTGGACGCCGAGTTCGTCCACGTCCTGACTTTCGCCGCCGACGGCACGATCGTGCGACTCGACCAGCTCACCGACAGCGCGTCCTGGGTTGCCGCGTTGGGGGAGGCGACCGAGCCGCCCGTGATCGACTACTCCGTGACCGACGGTGTCGCGACGATCTGCTTGAACCGGCCCGAGGCGCGCAACGCCATCGACATGCGGATGGGCGAGGAAACCCTTCGGGTGGCCCAGCAGATAGCCGAAGACGTCGCCGTGCGGGCCGTGCTGATCTGCGGCAACGGTCCCGCGCTGACCGTCGGTGGCGACATCGACTACTTCCTGACCACACCGCCCGAGCGATTCGGCTCGCTGTTCGCTCGCATGACCAGCCCGTTCCATGAGGCGTTCCGGATACTGAGCCGGATCGACGCGCCCATCGTGACCGCCGCGCATGGCGCCGTCGCGGGCGGCGGCCTCGGTTATGTGTATGCCGCCGACCTCGTCGTCGCTGCGGAAGGGACGAAATTCGTGACGGGGTTCGCCGCTCTCGGGCTGTCGGGTGACGGCGGTGGCACGTGGCATCTGCCGCGCCTGATCGGGGCGCGTCGAGCCGCCGAGGTCTACTTGCGCAATACCCCGATCAGCGCGGATGATGCGTTGCGCTGGGGAATGGTCAATGCGGTGGTTCCGGCCGACGAACTACGTTCGCAGGCAAGGCAACTCGCTGCCGAGCTGGCTGCCGGACCCACGCGCGCGTTCGGCCGGATGCGGGCGCTGCTGCGCGAGACGTGGACGCGGGACCTGTCGGAACAACTACTGGCGGAGACCGAATCGATGCGCGTGTTGGGTGGCAATGCCGATGCTGCCGATGCGATCACCGCGTTCGTCGCGAAGCGAAAGCCGCACTTCACCGGCAGGTGAGCTACCGGGCGCGTTTGTGGCGTGGCGCCGCGTCCCCGTCGGCGCCGGGTGCGGCGATCGCGTTGCGGACGAATGTCGTCGCGTTGCGGACCACCGAGTCCACGGACCCGCGGCGCGGTGTCCACCATTCGGCCGCCCAGTTGAGCGATCCGATGATCAGGAGCTGTGCGACCGTCAGATCGAGGTCATCGCGAAGCTGGCCCTCGGCATGGGCTGCCCTGAGGAGCTTGCGCCAGATCGCGGAGTAGGTGGCTTCCTCCGCCAGCTGTCGGGCGCGCAGGTGCTCGGGGATCTGGCCGCTGTTGCGGATGGACGCCGTGGCGTAGTCGGACAGCTCGAGTTCGTGGCGCAGATGCGTCTCGACCGCGATGAGAACCCGGTCCAGCGGCGAAATGTCCGAGGGCAGCTCATCGAGCACTGCCTGCAGGTGACGGGCCATGTCGGCGATGCCGCTCCACATCACCTCCTCGATCAGGTCTTCGCGTGAGGGGAAGTAGTAGTAGATCGCCGGCGCCTGCAGTTCGGCGTGCTCAGCAACGTCGGTCAAACGGGTTCCCGCATAACCCTTCGTGCTCAGTACATGAGCTGCGGCATCGAGGATGCGCCGACGGGTGCGTGCCGACTTGGAGTCCGCGTCGCCACCGTCCTCTGACGCCGGCGCCGGGGCTGATTTTCTAGCCATCGTTCAACTATATGGGGAACGGCGGGCGAACGTTCTCCAGGGCGCGCGGACGGGCACCCCGGCTGTCCGCAGTGGTGGTTCGGGCTGTCCGCGCGCGATTGACCAACGGCAAAGTTTTAATCTATATTCAAAAGTGTGAAAGGCGCGGAGGTGAAGTGCGTGAAGGTTTTCGGGAGCATCGATGAGTTCGCGGCAGCCGAGGGGACGACGTTGGGCCCCACCGACTGGCTGACGATCGACCAGGAGCGGGTGAACAAGTTCGCCGATGCCTCTGGTGACCATCAATGGATTCACGTCGACCCGGAGCGGGCCGCGCAGGGGCCCTTCGGAACCGCGATCGCCCATGGCCTGCTGACGCTGTCGCTGACACCGGTGCTGGTCCACGATCTCTACACCGTTGAGGGTGTGCAGATGGCGGTGAACTACGGCTACAACAAGGTGCGCTTCGTGTCGCCGGTACCGGTCGGTTCGAAGATCCGGGCGTCCGCTGTGGTCGGTCCGGTCACCGTCGTGCCCGGCGGAGTTCAGGGGCAGCTGACGACGACCATCGAGATCGACGGCTCGGACAAGCCGGCGTGTGTCGTCGAATCCATTGCGCGGTACTACTCGTGACGGAACCGGTCCTGCTCGACGTTGCCGGCAGGGTGGCCACGGTCACCCTGAACCGGCCGGAGCAGCGCAATGCCATCACCGTCGCCCTCGGGGCGGCTCTGGAACGCGCGCTGCACGACGCCGCCGGCGCCGCCCACGTCATCGTGATCCGGGGCGCGGGCGGAAACTTCTGCGCAGGAGGGGATTTCCACGAACTGGGACGCCTGCGTGAACTCGGCCGCGATGCGATGGCCGAGCTCTTCGACAATTTTCGCCGTGCGTGCGCGATGATCGAGACACTGCCCGTACCCGTGATCTGCGGGGTGGAGGGCTACGCGACCGCCGGCGGCTTCGAGCTTGTCCAGGCGGCCGATATCGTCCTACTGCACGAGAATGCGGTGCTTGCCGACATCCACGCGAAGTTCGGCCAGATCCCGGGTGGCGGCAGCACGCAACGATTGCCACGGCTCGTCGGGCGCCAACGCGCACTCGCACACATTCTCACCGCGGACCGGCTGACCGCCCGCGAAGCTCTTGACTGGGGACTGGCCTATCGGGTGTTCGGCGCGGACGAATTCGATTCGGGCATCAGGGTAGTTGCAGACACCTTGGCGACGCGGGACAGTACGGCGCTCGCGCGGAGCAAGGCCCTGATCTACCAGGGGCTGCGGCTGCCCCTCGATGACGGCCTGGCCTTGGAGCATGAGGCCGTGCTCGACCACGTCGCGCTGACCGGAACAGGAGCCGGTCGTGGCTGATCAACAGGTGCTTCTCGACATCGGCGATAACGGTGTGGCGCGGCTGCGCCTCAACCGGCCCGAGGCTGCCAACGGCATGAATGTGCCGTTCCTGCAGGCCCTGCACGCCGCAATCATGCAATGCCATGGCGAACCATCCGTGCGAGTTGTCGTCATCACCGGCGAGGGCAAGAACTTCTGTGCCGGCGGCGACGTGCGCACCTTCGCATCCAAAGGCGAGGCGCTGCCCGACTACTTGCGCGAGGCGACCGCCTGGCTGCAGCTGGCGGTCGACGCACTGCTCCAATTGCAGGTGCCAGTGCTTGCCGGAGTGCACGGATTCGCCGCGGGCGGAGGCGGTTTCGGGCTCGTGTGCGCGGCCGATTTCGTCATCGCCACCGAGTCCGCGAAATTCATGTCGGGGGCTGTCCGGGTCGGCATGGCACCCGACGCCGGTGTGTCGGTGACACTCACCCAGCTGGTCGGGTTCCGCAAGGCGATGGAGATCGTGCTCACCAATCCGATCCTGTCCGCGCAGGAGGCCCTCGACCTCGGCTTGCTCACCAAGGTCGTTCCCGACGACCACCTCGATGGTGAATTGACGGCATTTGCCGAACAATTCACCGAGATGGCCCCCAAGGCCGTGGGTGCGGCCAAGCGCCTGATGTGGGGCGGCCTGGGCGCCGGCGTGGTGCAGCGCCTCGGCGAGGAGGCGCGCACCGTGGCCGAACTGTCGGGCACCGCGGACTCACGCGAAGGACTTGCCGCCGTCATTGAGCGGCGACCGCCACGGTTCACCGGGAAATGACATGGACGACGTCGTATTGGCTGCCGATCGCGGGCACATCCGCGTCATCACGCTGAACCGGCCCGACCGGCGGAACGCGATCGACATCCCGCTGCGGGTGGCGCTGGCCGAGCGTCTCGAAGATGCCGTGGCCGACAACAACATCCGGGTTGTCGTACTGACTGGTGCGGGCGTGAGCTTCTGCGCGGGCGGCGACATTTCAACCATGCGGCGGATGGCCGAGACCGAGAGCCGACCACGCGCCGAAGCTGCCGCTCGGGTGGTTCGGGCCATCTGGTCTGGCGGAACGCCGGTCATCGCCGCCGTGGAAGGTGCCGCGTTCGGTGCCGGCGTCTCGCTCGCGCTGGCCTGCGACCGGGTGGTCGCAGCCGAGGACGCGGTGTTCTCCACGGCGTTCACGGGCGTCGGCCTGGCCGGCGACATGGGTATCTTCGCATCCCTGCCCGCACGGGTCGGTCCGGCCAAAGCGCGGCAGCTGATGTTGTTGCCGCAGAAGCTGTCCGGCGCGGAAGCACGTGCCCTCGGCCTCGTCGACGCGGTCGTTCCGGCGGGATCGACGCTGACGGCGGCACTCGCCGACGCCGAGCGGATATCGGCGCTCGCGCCGCTGGCTGTCAGGGAGATCAAAGGGGCACTGGCCCGCTGGCCGAGTCCGCCGACGGCGATGCTCGATCACGAGGTCGACGTGGCCGTCCGCCTGTTCGACACCGCGGACTTCGACGAGGGCGTCGCTGCCTTCCAGGACCGTCGTCCGCCCCGATTCCGGGGCTGCTGAGGAGAATTCATGACCACCGCTGTTGACTACTCACGGCTGATCGAGCCGACCCGAGTCCACGGTTCGCTGTACACCGACCCCGCCATCTTCGCCGAAGAACTCGAGCGCATCTGGTACGGCGGCTGGGTGTTCGTCGGCCACGAGAGCGAGATCGCGCAGCCGAATGACTACGTGCGCAAGCAGATCGGCCCGCAGGACATCGTCATGACCCGCAGCCGCGAAGGCGACGTCCACCTGCTGGTCAACCGCTGTGCCCACCGCGGCAACCTGGTGTGCGACGACGCGAGCGGAAACTCCGGATCGTTCCGTTGCCCGTACCACGGCTGGACGTACCGCAACGACGGCGAGCTGGTCGGCTACCCGTTCAAGAAGGGGTACGGCGACGGCAAGCTGGACCTCAATCTCGGTCGCCTGCCGAAAGTCGACAGCTACCACGGTTTCGTATTCGGCAGTTTCAACCCTGACGTGCCGCCGCTGCTCGAACACCTCGGCGCCGCGGCAGGTGAGATGGACCGGCTGGCACGCCTGTCACCGGAAGGCAAGGTGCGTCTCGATGCCGGCTGGCTCAAGCACAAGACGCGTGCGAACTGGAAGCTGCTGGCGGAGAACGAGACCGACGGTTACCACCCGCAGTTCGTGCACGGCTCGATCTTCTCGGTGACCGGTAGCACCATCGGCCCGCTCTACAGCGACAAGTCCACCGCCGTCACCCGGGCGCTCGGAAACGGGCACAGCGAGAACGACCTGCGGCCGGAATTCCGCAAGTTCGCCGAACCGATGCGGTGGTTCGGCACAACGGCCGAACGGGTGCCCGACTACGTCTCCAGGATGCGCGCGGTGCACGGCGCCGCGGCCGAACAGATCCTCATCGAGGGCGGTCCGCACGTGATGGTGTTCCCGAACCTCTTCATCGCCGAGATTCAGGTGTTCAACATCCAGCCGCTGTCCGCCGGTGAGTGCATCCAGTACTCGACCGCCGTGCAGTTGGAAGGGGCGCCGGAACTCAACAAACGCATGCTGTCGCAGTCCATCGGATCGGTCGGGCCGGCAGGCATGCTGCTCGCCGACGACACCGAGATGTACGAGCGCAACCAGGCAGGCGTCGCGCAACTCCTGCCCGAATGGCTCGACATCCGGCGCGGCACCGGCCGAGAGTGCAAGGACGAGAGGGGTTTTCGGATCGGCGGCGCGACGGACGAGACGGCCATGCGCGCCTTCTGGGCGCACTACAAGACGCTGATGGAGCCATGATGACCACATCGACCGGAGCGGACCTGCGCGAGCTCGAACAGTTCATCTACCGTGAGGCGCGCCTGGCCGACGAGCACGAGTACGACTCGTGGGAGGCGCTGTGGACCGACGACGCGCTGTACTGGGTGCCGGCGGCCGGATCACTGGCCGACCCGGAACACCACGTCTCGGTGATCTACGACAACCGCCGCCGCATCTCGACGCGGTTGCAGCAGCTGCGCACCGGTAAGCGCTACGCGCAAGCACCGGCCTCGAACCTGCGCCGCATCATCTCGAACGTCGAAATCCTGTCGGCCGCGGACGACGAGTCCACTGTGGGCGCGAACTTCGTGCTCTACGAATCGAAGTCACGCGGTATCGAGACCTGGGCCGGCCGGGTCACGTACGTGCTGCGCCGCATCGACGACGAGTTGAAGCTGGTGCGCAAGACGGTGGTGCTGGTGAACTGCGCCGAGGCGCTACCGACTCTGGGATTCCTCATCTGATGGAGGCCGGTGACGTCGTCCACAACGAGTTCGCTCAGGTATCGGTGCGCGTCGACCGCGCTGGGCACAGCCCTCGGTTGGTGCTGACCGATCTGAAGACGGGGCGCGAGAGGTTCCTCGACGCGCTCGAACTCGAGACCATCGTGTGGCTGCCGGACGGGCACATGCAGAAGTTGCTCGACCCGTCTGCCGACCGGTGGAAAGACGGATGATCGACCTCGGCGCACACATCCGCCCGGGCGACACCGTCGTCTGGGGGCAGGCTTGTGCGGAGCCGTTGACGCTCACCGAAGCACTGACCGCGCAGCGTGCGGCCCTCGGTGGCATAACGGCTTTCATCGGCATCCAGTTCGCCGGCACGGCGAAGCCCGTCCACGCCGATCACATCCGATTCGTCAGCTATTGCGGTACCGGAGCCAACCGGGCACTGGGGCAGGCGGGCGTCCTCGACATCTACCCGGGTCATTACTCGACGCTGCCCTGGCTGGTGTCACGCGGACCGCTGCGCGCGGATGTGGTGCTCGTGCAGGTGTCGCCGCCGGACGTGGACGGCAACTACAGCCTGGGTCTGGCAGATGACTACCTCACTGCCGCAATCGATGTCGCGCGGGTCGTGATCGCCGAGGTGAACGCCCAGGTCCCGTTTGTCGCAGGCTCCCGCTACCTGACGGCCGATGACGTCGACGTGGTGATCGAGAGCTCGCGGCCGCCGGCCGAGTCGCCGGCGGGTCGTATCGACGCGACGACGACACGGATCGCCGAGCTGGCGGCCGGCCTGGTCGAGGACGGCGCGACGCTGCAGCTGGGCATCGGAGCGGTGCCCGAATTGCTGCTGGGCGAGCTGAAAGACCGGAGCGACCTCAAGTTTCATTCCGGGCAGCTCAGCGATGGCGCCGCCGAACTCATCGAGGTCGGGGCGGCGCGCGGCGGGGTCGCGGCATTTCTCATCGGCACGCGCCGCCTGTTCGACTTCGCGCATTGCAATCCGGCGATCGCGCTACGACCCGCGTCGTACACACACGCCGCGGATGTGCTTGCGACACAGCAGAAATTCGTGGCCGTCAACTCTGCCGTGGAGGTCGACGTGACCGGACAGGTCAACGCCGAGGTCGCGGCCGGCTCGTACGTCGGCGCCGTCGGGGGCGCCGCGGACTTCCTTCGTGCTGCGGCTCGCTCACCGGGTGGGCTACCGATCGTGGCGTTACCCGCGACTCGAATCGTCGCCGCATTGTCCGGGCCGGTATCGACGGCGCGGTCCGACGCCGGAATCTTCGTCACCGAGTACGGCATCGCGGATCTACGCGGGCAGTCGTTGGCGGAACGGCGCCGCCGCCTGGTCGAGATCGCCCATCCCGACCGCCGAGAAGCCCTGTCGGAAGGAACATCATGAGACGCGCGGCAATCGTGAACCCACTGCGTACCCCGGTCGGCACGTTCGGGGGAGCGCTTCGGTCGGTGCCTGCCGAAAGGCTGGCATCCACGATCCTCAAGGCCGTCGTCGACGCGTCGGGTATCGATCCGGCACGGATCGACGACGTGGCGATGGCGCAGTCGTACGCCAATTCTGAAGCACCGTGCATCGGGCGGTGGGCGGCACTGGATGCCGGCCTGCCGGTGGAACTGCCCGGATTTCAGACCGACCGTCGCTGCGGCGGCGGATTGCAGGCGGTGGTGACCGCCGCGATGATGGTCCAAACCGGAGCCGCCGACGTCGTCCTCGCCGGTGGCGTCGAGAGCATGAGCAACATCGAGTACTACACCCAGTCGACACGGTGGGGGTCCCGGGCGGGCAACGCCACCCTCTACGACCGCTTGGATCGGGGACGCGAACGGTCGCAGCCGGAATGGCGGTTCGGGGCGATCAGCGGAATGATCGAAACCGCCGAGAACCTGGCAACCGAATACGGCATCAGCCGGACCGCTGCCGACGAGTTCGCCGCGCGTAGCCATCAACGTGCCGCGGCCGCATGGGATTCCGCGCGGTTCGCCGACGAGGTCGTGCCGGTAGCGGTGCCGCAGCGCAAGGGTGATCCGGTGGTCTTCGCGAAAGACGAGGGCATCCGGCCTGAGTCAACTGTCGACTCCTTGGCGAACCTGCGCGCGATCATGCCCGCCGGCACCGTGACCGCCGGGAACTCCAGCCAGCAGAACGACGCTGCCGCTGCGTGCCTCGTGGTGGCCGAGGAACGGCTCGACGCGTTGGGTCTCGAGCCGATCGGCTTTCTGCGTGGCTGGGCGGCGGCGGGCTGCGAACCACGGGTGATGGGTATCGGGCCGGTGCCGGCGGTGGCGAAACTCTTCGCCCGCACCGGGTTGTCGTTCGGCGACATGGATCTGGTCGAGCTGAACGAGGCGTTCGCGGTCCAGGTACTGGCGGTGCTGAAAGGCTGGGAATTCGACGACCTCGACCGGCTCAACGTCAACGGCTCCGGCATCTCACTCGGGCACCCGATCGGCGCGACCGGCGTCCGGATTCTCACGACCATGGCGCACGAGTTACGCCGCCGCGGCGGCAGATACGCGTTGGAGGCGATGTGCATCGGCGGCGGCCAGGGCATGGCGGCGATCATCGAGGCACCATGACCGGAATCGTCTCGTACGCCACGTACCTGCCGTCGCACCGATTGCGGGGCAGTCGGGTCGTCGCATCGTTCGATGAGGACAGCACGACACTGGGTGTCGCCGCCGCGCAGGCTGCCCTCGGTGACCGGTCGGCCGACGCCCTGTACTTCGCGTCCACCGCGCCGGCCTACCTGGACAAGACGAATGCCACCGCCATCCATGCCGCGCTCGGCCTGCCGCCGGGTACGTTCGCGGCTGACGTGGCGGGATCGGCGCGCAGCGCCGTCGCGGCGTTCCGGTCGGCATCGGCGACCGACGGGATGGCGGTGCTGTCCGACGTCCGCGTCGGGCGTGCCGGGTCCTCCGACGAGAAGGACGGTGCCGACGCCGCGGCGGCCTTCCTGTTCGGTTCCGGCGACACGATCGCCGACATCGTCGGATACGCCTGCGCCACCGCAGAATTCCTCGATCGCTGGCGAGTTCCCGGCGGGGTGGGTGCGCAATGGGAGGAGCGCTTCGGATTCGAGGAATATCGGCCGCTGATCGAATCAGTGCGCGGCCAGGTCGGTATCGGCAACCCGGATCACGTGGTCGTGGTGTCACCGAACACCGCGGTGCGCAAGTGGGCTGCTCGCACGTACACGACATCGCCGATCGGCCACGCGGGCGCCGCTGATCTGGGTATCGCGCTGGCGCATGTGCTGGATACCGCTCAGCCCGGCGAGACGATTCTGCTGATCTCGGCGGCGGATGGCGTTGATGTCTTTGCCCTGCGGGTGACCGCGCGAGTTCGGCGCCAGCGGATTTCGGTGCTGCAGCAGCTCGCGGCCGGTGCCGAGGTCGACCACCTGACCTACCTCACGTGGCGCGGGCTGATCGAGCAGGATCCGCCGCGCCGGCCGGAGCCCGACCGCGTCGCGGCACCACCCGCGGCGCGCGACCGGGACTGGAAGTTCGGCTTCACCGCAAGCTGTTGCGCTGCTTGTTCGTTCGTCCACCTGCCGCCGGTGCGTGCCTGTAAGAACTGTGGCGCCGTCGACCAGATGACGGCGCAACCGCGGCGTGGCGCGGCGGGGTCGGTAGCGACCTTCACCGTGGACCGGCTCGCGTACTCGCCGGCCCCGCCCGTGGTCGGCGCGGTCGTCGACTTCGACGGCGGTGGCCGCTACACCCTCGAGCTCGCTGACGGCGGCGCTGACCGCATCGCCGTCGGTTCACGCGTCGGGCTGACGTTCCGCCGGCTGCACAGCGCAGGCGGTGTCCACAACTACTTCTGGAAGGCGAAACTCCTGTGAGTCGCAGCGGCATCCGGGACAAGGTCGCCGTGGTGGGCATGGGGTGCACCCGCTTCGGTGAACGGTTCGGCGCCTCGGCCGAAGACCTGATCATCGAAGCGGTCGATGAATGCTTCACGGCCAATCCCAGGCTGGACCGGGCCGGGGTCGGCGCGTACTGGCTGGGCACGCTCGCCACCGGTCAGAGCGGCCTGACCCTCAGCAAGGCGCTCGCCCTCGACTACGCACCGGTGACGCGGGTCGAGAACTATTGCGCCAGTGGATCCGAATCGTTTCGCAACGCCTGCTTCGCGGTCGCGTCCGGTGCTTACGACATGGCCGTCGCCGTAGGGGTCGAGAAGCTGAAAGACTCGGGGTACTCGGGACTGCTGCGCGGTGATCCGCCGAGTGACGGCACCGCTTCGGAGCTTTCGTTCACCGCCCCGGCGGCTTTCTCGCTACTCGACCCGGCGTACTGCGCGCGCTACGGCGTCGACCCCGCCGCGATGCGCGATGCGATGACGCACGTGGCCTGGAAGAACCACCGCAACGGTGCGCGAAATCCCAAGGCGCAGTTTCGTTCAGAGGTCTCCAAGGAGAAGATCGCCCACGCGCCCATCGTCGCGGGCCGGCTCGGTGTTTTCGACTGCTCGGGGGTGTCGGACGGCGCGGCGTGCGCGGTCATCGTCCCCGCCGAGCGCGCGGCCGACTACACCGACCGGCCGATGTACGTGAAGGGTGTTGCGCTGGCCGCGGGGTCGGGCAGGGGAGCCGCGGACCCCGCGTACGATTTCACCACTTTCCCCGAAGTCGTTCGCTCCGCGCGCGACGCGTATGCGCAGGCGGGGATCGAGAACCCGCGCGCGGACATCTCCTTCGCCGAGGTGCACGACTGCTTCACGCCCACGGAATTGGTGCTCATGGAGGATCTGGGGTTCGCCGACCGGGGCGCGGCGTGGCGGGACGGCCTCGCCGGTGAGTTCGATGCGGATGGCCGGTTGCCGGTGAATGTCGACGGCGGCCTCAAGTCGTTCGGTCATCCGGTCGGGGCCAGCGGGCTCCGCATGCTCTACGAATGCTGGCTGCAGTTGCGCGGACAGGCGGGTGACAGGCAACTCGCGGAGCCTCGAATGGCGTTGACCCACAACCTCGGTGGGCGTCCCGGTGCCTGTGTCTCGCTGGTCACGGTAGTGGGCAACGAACTCGGCTGACGCCGCTGCACGGCGTCGCCGTTGACCCCCATGTCCCATTATTTTATTATAGATTCAAAATTGCTACAGGGTAGCCCGACGAAATGCGGATCAAATGACACTCACCAGCCTGGTTGCCGATACTGCCGACCATGCGATGCTGCGCGACACCGTCGCCAAGATCGCCGATAAATACGGCGCGGAGTACTTCCTGGAACGGTCGCGGGCCGGTGCGAAGGTCGACGAGCTCTGGGCCGAACTCGGCGCCGCCGGGCTGCTGGGCGTGCACCTGCCCGAAGAATACGGTGGTGGCGGTGCCGGTATGTCCGAACTCGCCATCGTCATCGAAGAGCTTGCTGCCCATGGGATTCCGCTGCTCCTGACGGTGATCTCGCCGGCCATCTGCGGGTCGATCCTGAATGCCCACGGCTCGCCCGAGATGAAGCGGCGCTGGCTGCCCGGTATCGCCGACGGCTCGTTGAAGATGGCATTTGCGCTGACCGAACCGGATTCCGGATCCAACAGCCACCAGGTCAAGACCGCCGCGCGCCAGGACGGCGACGGATGGGTGGTGTCCGGCGGCAAGTACTTCATCTCCGCTGCCGATGAGGCGCAGGCACTGCTCGTGGTCGCGCGGGCCGGCACCGCAACGGACAACGAGCGGAACCCCCTGTCGCTCTTCGTGATCCCCACCGAGGCGCCGGGCGTCACCCGCCAATTGCTGGAGACGACCGTGACGTCGCCCGATCACCAGTTCACCGTCTTCTTCGATGACGTGCGGGTGGGGCCGGAAGCCCTGATCGGAACCGCGGGCAACGGCCTCAGACAGGTGTTCGCCGGACTCAATCCGGAGCGGATCCTGGCCTCTGCGCTCAGCGGCGGCATCGGCCGTTATGCGGTCGACAAGGCGGTCGCCTACGCGAAAGACCGCGCGGTGTGGTCGGTGCCGATCGGTGCGCACCAGGGTATTTCGCACCCCATCGCCGATTGCCACATCCAGGTCGAGCTGGCGCGGCTGGCCACCCAACGCGCCGCGCAGATCTTCGACGACGGCGGGAACGCCGCTGCCGCGGCGAACGTCGCCAAATATGCCGCGGCCGAAGCCTCGCTGAAGGCGCTCGACCAGGCCATCCAAACCCACGGCGGCAACGGACTTTCCAAGGAGTACGGACTGGCCGAGCTGTGGTTCGTGGCACGTCTCATGCGCACCGCACCGGTGAGCCGCGAGATGGTGCTGAACTTCGTCGCCCAAACCATGCTCGAACTGCCGGCTTCGTACTAGGAGAAACCATGAAAGCCATGACGGACAACACATTTGACGCAATCGTCGTCGGCGCCGGCGCCGGCGGTCTCTTCACAGCAGCGCGGTTGTCGCACCTCGGCTACCGAACGCTGGTCGTCGAGCGCCTGGAGGTCGTCGGCGGGCGGGCATCGACGCGCGAGATCGACGGGTTCAAAGTCAACAACGGCGCCATCGTCATCGAAACCGGCGGCCTCACCGAGGAGACGTTCCACGAGGTCGGGGCGAAGTTCGACGTCCGCGCCGCCGAACCACCGATCCTGTACCGCATCGGTGACAAGGACGTCGACGTCACCGGCGGCGGCTGGGGGTTTCTGCTGTCGAAGCTGACGCGGCAGGGGGCAAAGCTGGTGTCGGGAATCGGTGCGGCGCGCAACGATTCCGGGCTGCCGGAAGACGAGCTGTCGACGGCGGACTGGGTGGCGAAGTACACCAAGAACGAGTCGGTGCACGGCATCTTCCGCAACATGTGTGGCTCGGTCTTCGCGGTGGGTTCCGAGGAACTGCCCGCGCGGGTGTTCCTCACATACTTCACCCGCAAGAGCGCATTCAAGAAATTCGGCTTCTGTCCCGAGGGCACCATCGGCATCTGGCAGGCGCTCGCCGAGGTGGTGGAGAAGAACGGGGGAGCGGTCTGGCTCTCGGCCGAGGTCCAGGAGCTGCACATCGCCGACGGGCGGATCACGGGAGCCACCGTTGCTCGTGGCGGTGAAACAATCGAGGTCTCTTGTCGTTTCGCGGTGAGCGACATCGGGCCGTCCGCGACGGTCGAGCTGGTCGGCAGCCAGAACCTGCCCGCCGACTATGTCGCGAAGGTCGACGAGGCGAACCGGCCGTGCTCGATGATCACCGTCAACTTCGCCAGCCGGCGAAAGCTGTTGAAGGCCCCCGGAATGCTGAGCTTCGCGAAGACCAGGCGACTGTGTTACGTCGCGAACTTCACCGAAACCTGCCCCGAGATGGCGCCCGAGGGCTGGCACCTGTACGCGGGCACGGCGGTGCCGAAACCTGCGGTCGGTCACTTCGACGAGAACGCGGAAACCGAACTGCTGCTTGCAGATCTGCGCGCGGAGATCGACGGCTTCAGCGATGCCCGCATCCTGTCTATCGCGGTCACCAGGGACGGCTGGCCGCCGCAGCGCGCCGTCGCCGGATTCGATCTACCGCACGACACCCCGATCGCCAACCTGTGGAATGTCGGCGATGCGGTGAAGGAATACGCCAACGGCGGGACGACGGCGTGCGCCGAGACCGCCAAGATCGTCGTCGACAAGATTCGGGAGGCGCAGCCGCGCTCGTAGTCTGGCCCCCCAGCAGCAGTGGCAGAAGCCCCGACGATCAGGATCGTCGGGGCTTCAGCCACTTACGAGCACGAAGACCGCCCACCGGCAGGACCCGTGGTCAGGTCGCGTCTGTCAGGCCGTGAGCCCGCCGCGGGCGACGAGCTGCGAAGCGATCACGTTGCGCTGGATCTCGTTCGTGCCCTCGCCGACGATCATCAGGGGCGCGTCACGGAAGTAGCGCTCGACGTCGTATTCCGTTGAGTAGCCATAGCCTCCGTGGATGCGCACGGCATTGAGCGCCACTTCCATGGCGACCTCGGATGCGTAGTACTTGGCCATGCCGGCTTCCATGTCGCATCGTTCACCGTTGTCGAACCGCCGCGCGGCGTGCAGCACCAACTGGCGGGCGGCCGTCAGCTTGGTGGCCATGTCGGCCAGATAGCCGCCGACAGCCTGGTGCTTCCAGATCGGGACGCCGAAGCTCTCGCGCTGCTGCGCGTACGCCAATGCGTCGTCGAAGGCGGCCTGACCGACACCGAGGGCGCGGGATGCGACCTGGATCCGGCCTGTCTCGAGGCCTTTCATCATTTGGCTGAAGCCGTGACCTTCCACCCCGCCGAGGACGGCGTCCAGTGGCGCGCGGTAATTGTCGAAGGCCAGCTCGCAGCTCTCCACCCCCTTGTACCCGAGCTTGGGCAGATCACGCGACACGATGAGGCCCGGACCGTGTTCGACCAACAGGATGCTGATGCCGCGGTGCCGCGGCGTGGCCGCCGGGTCGGTCTTGCACAACAGCGCGATGAGCTGGGACCGGCGCGCATTGCTGATCCAGGTCTTGGCGCCGTTCACGGCATAGCCGTGCTCGTCACGACGGGCGATGGTGGTCATCGCCTGCAGGTCAGAGCCGCCGCCGGGCTCGGTGAGCGCCATGGTCGCCCGGATCTCGCCGGTGGCCATCCGCGGCAGGTAGCGGTTTTTCTGCTCATCCGTGCCGAACGCCAGGATCAACTTGGAGACAACGGTATGGCCACCCATGGCGCCTGCCAGACTCATCCAGCCACGGGCCAGTTCTTCGGTCACGCCGACGTAGCACTGCGTGGATACGGGCGCCTCGCCGTAGGGCTCGGGTATCGCCAGACCGAAGATCCCCATCTGCTTCATCTGGTCGATGAGTTTTTCCGGGTACTCGTTGGCATGTTCGAGATCGCGGGCGACGGGCTTGACCTCACGGTCGACCCAGTCCCGCACTGTCGCGACGACCTGTCGTTCTTCGGCGGACAACTCCATCGGATGGACTCCTGTCTGGGAATCAGCAGGCCGCGATGTCGCGGCCGATGATCTCCTTCATGATCTCGGTCGTTCCGCCGTAGATCGTTTGGATTCGGGTGTCGAGATAGGCTCGGGCCACGGGATATTCGGTCATATAGCCGTATCCGCCGTGCAGTTGCAGGCAGCGGTCGATCACGCGCTTCTGTAGCTCGCTGACGTACCACTTGCTCTTGGCCGCATCGATCGCGCTGAGGGTTCCGGCGTTGTATGCCAGCACCGAACGGTCGACGTAGGACTCGGCGATGTCGATCTCCGTGGACATCTCGGCGAGCTCGAACCTGATGTGCTGCTTGTCGGTCAGCGGTTTCCCGAAGGCCTGGCGCTGCCGGCAGTAGTCGACGGTGCTGTCGAAGATGGCACGGGTCGTGGCGATCGCCTTGGCGCTCACCCCGAGGCGCTCCCGCGGGAGATGACTCATCAAGTACGGCAAGCCCTTTCCGGTTTCACCGAGCAGATTGGTGGCCGGCACCTCGGCGTCCCGGAAGTACAGCTCGGCGGTGTCCTGAGCGGGTAGCCCGATCTTGTCGAGCTTTCGTCCCCGTTCGAACCCTGGGGTATCGCGCTCGACGACGAACAGACTGAACCCGCGCGAGCCCGCGTCCGGGTCGGTGCGGGCAGCCACGACCACCAGGTCGGACATGATGCCGCTGGAGATGAATGTCTTCTGCCCGTTGAGGATCCAGGTGTCGCCTTCGCGCCGCGCCGTGGTGCGCATGCCCCGCAGATCGCTGCCGGCGCCGGGCTCGGTCATGGCGAGCGCGCCGATGGTCTCGCCGGCGGCGAATCCCGGTAGCCAGCGCTTTCGCTGTTGATCGTCGGTCAGGTCGAGCAGATAGTGCAGGACCAGGTCGTCTTGCAAGCTGATCGTCAAGCCGAACGACAGGGCGTTGATCCGGGCAACCTCTTCGCACACCACCATCCGGTAGCGGTAGTCGGATTCGCCCGCGCCGCCGTACTCCTCACCAACCTGCAGGGCGTAGACCCCTGCCTTGGCGGCACGAGCGAACACCGTGCGATCGATCCAGCGCTCCTGATCCCAATCATTTTGGTGGGGAACGACTTCACGCGCGAGAAACTCCCGCACCGTCGCGCGATAGGCGGCGTGGTCTGCGGTGTAGAGCGTGCGCTCCATGGCCTACAGCCGCTCGATGATGGTGACGTTGGCCTGCCCGCCGCCTTCGCACATGGTCTGCAGTCCGTACCGGCCGCCGGTGCGTTCGAGCTCGTGGAGCATCGAGGTCATCAGGCGGGCGCCCGTGCACCCGATCGGATGACCCAAGGCGATGGCACCGCCGTTGGGATTGACCTTGGCGGGGTCGGCATTCAGTTCGGCGAGCCACGCGAGAACGACGGGGGCGAACGCTTCGTTGATCTCGACGACGTCGATGTCATCCATGGACATTCCCGCGCGCTTCAGAGCGTGCTGGGTTGCCGGGATCGGCGCGGTCAGCATCATCACCGGGTCGGCACCGCGCACCGACATGTGGTGGATGCGGGCCCGCGGGGTGAGCCCGAATCGGTCGACCGCGCCCTGCGAGGCGATCAGCAGGGCGGCGGCCCCGTCGGAGATCTGGCTGGCCGCAGCGGCGGTGACCACGCCGTCCGCCACCAGTGGCGGTAGCCCGGCCATCTTCTCCAGGGACGTGTCGGCACGGGGTCCTTCGTCGGTGCTGATTCCGGCGAGTTCGGTGATTTCCCGGGCGAAGCGTCCCTGCGCGATGGCGGCGAGGGCGCGCTGGTGGCTGGTCAGGGCGAACCGCTCGTTGTCTTCGCGGGTCAGTTTCCATTGGGCGGCAATCAATTCAGCGCCACGGAACTGAGAAATCTCCTGATCTCCGTAGCGTGCGCGCCAGCCTTCGCAGCCGGTCCATGGGTCGGTGGCGCCGTACGGTTCGCCGGCGCCGAACGCGCTCAAGATGGGGTATTGGCTCATCTTCTGTACGCCGCCGGCCACGATGAGGTCGCTGGTGCCGCTCATGACAGCCTGCGCGGCAAAGTGAACCGCCTGCTGCGCCGAGCCGCATTGGCGGTCGATGGTCACGCCGGGTACGGATTCGGGCAGGCCGGCCGCCAGCGCTGCCGTGCGCGCGATGTCGCCGGCCTGCGAGCCGATGTTGTCCAGACATCCGAAGATGACGTCGTCGATCGCTTCCGGATCGATGTCCTGGCCGTTCACGACGCCCTTGATCACGTGTGCCGCGAGGTCTGCCGGGTGTACGCCCGAAAACCCGCCGCCGCGCTTGCCGACGGCGGTACGGGTGGCGTCGACGATGTATGCCTCAGTCATGAAATTGAATTTAACATAGATTCGAAAACGTGATCAATCGATGGCACCACGGTCCGGCGAGGCGTGATCGGTGGTGCGGTGAGTCTGTCGTTCCGAGCGCGGCAAGCGCCGGTCCGCCGTCAGACGAGTTCCGGCACCCGCAGATGAGCGATGGCCAGTTCGAACTCGCAGATGTCGACCAGGCTGCCGCCCAACTGGGAGAGTTTCTCGGTGCGAAGCGCGCTGGCCTGTTCGCGGTTGTGGTCCAGCGCCGCGGCGTTGTCGAACGTCACCGATGACACGGCGCGCCCGGATGGTTTGTCGAGCAGGAGGCTGGCACTGCAGAACCCCTCGAGCTTCTCCACGGCCGGCAGCACCAGCGTCCGGTAGAAGTCCGTGAGGAGGTCGGCCTGATGGGGTTCGACCGAGAACCAGGCGACCCGCAGGCAGGCGCCCTCCGGCGAGCGGTGGTCGCGGTGCAGCGCCGCGACCTCCCACTCGTTGATCTCTTTCCGGGTGCCGTTCAGCAGCTGTGCGGCACGTTCCCCGAGGGGACGGGCTGCGTGCGCCGTCAAGTGCATCACCGCCTCGGACTCCCAGGCGCTGGTGGCGATGCAGCGCCCCAGGCGCCGGTCCACCATCAGCGACATTCCCGCCGCCCCCAGTTCCTCCAGGGCGGGGAGCACGGTGTCGCGCATGTACGCAACGCCTGCATCGATCGACGCAGGCTCGGCCTGAAACGTGGTTGAGCGTGCGTACACCAGGCGCTCCTCGGTTGCGGCAGCGCCCGGTGGCGCTACTGGTTCTCCCCACAGCGTCCCTTGTCGACCGCGATGGTGTACGGACTTTGCCGGAATCCACAGGTTGCGTTAAGGAGCGAGAACCGCGGTACCGAACCAATAGCAAAGCAGCAGTGCGACTTCCACGTCGATGCGGTCTTCTTCGATCGGCCGGCCGCGACGCTCGACGGCGCGCTGTACGCGGTACTTCACCGAGTTGACGTGCAGGTGCAGCTCGTCGGCGGTGGATTTGAAGCTGGAGTTGTTGCGCAAGAACCCGCGGAGGGTCTCCCGCAGCCGTTCATCGCCGTCGGTGTCCGCGGCGAGCGGGCCGAGGACGTGGCCGACCCAGGCGCGGGCGTGATCCAGGTCGGAGCAGAACTGTGCTGCGACGACGAGTCCCGGTTCATCCGCGGCGGTGACGGGCCGCGGCGGCGCGCCCGGTGCCATCGCGACCGTCCGGGCGGCGACGGCCTTGCGGTGCGACTGGCGGAATCCGGCGAGCCCATCCAGCGGGGTGCCCGTCGTCAGCCATGGCGCGTCCGGGCGCGACCGGACGAACTCGCGGATCCGGCCCACCGGATCCGCGGCGTCGGCAGGAAGCGGAATCCAGGCCCACCCGGTGGTCCGATCCGATGCGACGAACAGGGGGCGCTCGCGAGCACCCAGAGCAGCTGCCAGATCGGCGATGAACCGCTCCATGGCGGCCAATTCGTCGCCGTCGGCCAGCTCGGCGCACCAGGCAATGAGTGCGAGATGCACGCGGTGCAGCGGGTAGCGGATGAGGTCGGTGGTCTCGTCGATGTCGAGGTCACCCCCATCGAGTACCTCGCGTACCCGCAGTGCGCGCATCTGGTTCCGATTGGCCAGCCAGCGGTCGCGTTCGGCTTGATAGGCATTGACGACCTGGTGCGACACCTGATCGATGTAGGTGAATGAGCTGGCGGCGATCTCTTCGAAGACCTGCAACCCCAGGTCGGTGTCGAGCTGCGCTGCCCGGACTTCGTCGAGGATCACCTTGAGGACGCCGTGGTGGCCGAGCCGGTATGCCCGAACCAGCTCGCCGACATCGGTGCCGCGCTGCGCCAGCCGGCGCGCGTGCTCGAGTGCCGCGGTGGGTGGCTCGATGCGATCGATGGGAATCCCATGGCGGATCGCGGGAAAGAATGCTTCGAGATTGCCTTGCACCGCGTCGTACAGCAGTGCCGTCAGTTCGCCGTCTCCGGCCATCTCCGCGCGCTCCTGGACCAGCATCTCCTGAATGGAGCGGGTCATCGCGGGCAGCTTGTTACTCAACCGATCCACGATCATGGCGGCGGTCTCGGCGGAGAGCACCCCGGTGTCGTGACTGCGAGCCATTGCCCGACTCTAGGGCCTCGTGGACGTGCCTATCCCCGAATGCGCGCGGGACCCGCGGCAGGCCGGGACGTCAATTTGTCACTGGCCGGCGGCGTAGGCCAGGGTGCGCGCGCGGGCCGGCGCTGCGACGTGTGGCAACGCGACCGACTGGACGGCGGCAGCGGCGGCGCTGCGCCGGGCGGTGAACCAGCGGACGCCGGCGGCGGCGGCGACCAGCAGCAGCGGCCACAAGCCGATCGCGAAAATGATGAAGCCGTCGACGATGAAGTTCATTTCGAACATGGGGGTACTCCTGGTGATTGGTGAAATGTGTTTGTTCCGTTGATATTTGGCGAGTACTCAACGGGAAGCTGATACAACAAAGGTACGGCGGACGCGGTTCGCGACCCAGGTACCGCCGAGACAATCTTTTGGCGATCTGGGCGAAATCGTTGTCCGTAAGGAACAAAGGCCCAGCAATTTCCCCGGGTCGCCCCCATTAGGGCACGCCGAGCCGACAATTGATGGTGACGACAGCAACCGACCCGAAGGCCTCCGACGTGTCCGAACCCGACGAAACGCAACGCGGCGTCGCGACCGGCATCGTCGCGGAGCTCGAAGCCGAGGGCTTCTATGGCGCCGAGCCCGTCGGGCGCGGTGGGTTCGGCGTCGTCTACCGCTGCCGCCAGCCGTCGCTGGACCGGCTCGTCGCCATCAAGGTCCTCAACGCCGACTCCGACGACGTCGACCTCGAGAACTTCGAGCGGGAGCAGCGGGCGATGGGCCGGGTGTCAGGTCATCCGAACATCGTTCCGGTGCTGCACAGTGGATTGACGTTCACCGGGCGGCCGTTCATCGTCATGCCGTACCTCCGGCGGAACACGCTGTCGGCGTGGATCCGCCGGCACGGACCGCTGGCGGCCGGGGAGGCCCTGACGGTCGGCGTGCGACTGGCCGGGGCGCTGGAAACCGCGCATCGGGCGGGCGTGTTGCACCGAGATGTCAAGCCGCCCAACGTACTTCTCTCCGCATACGGAGAGCCGCAGTTGTGCGACTTCGGCATCGCCCGGATTGCGGGCGGCCGGGAAGCCACGATGAATGTCTTCGTCGGATCGCCGTCGTACACCGCGCCGGAGTTGTTCGAAGGTTCGGCGCCGACCGCGGCCGTCGACATCTACGCGCTCGCCGCCACCGTCTTCACCTTGATCAAGGGCGAGCCGCCATTCCAGTTCCAGAAGAGTGAGAACCCCATCGCGTTTGCCCGGCGCGTGCTCGCCGGACCGGTGCCCGACCTGCGTGCGAACGGGGTCGCCGACCCGGTCTGCGTGGCACTCGAGCAGGCACTCGACGTCGATCCGGCACAGCGCCCTGGAACGGCCGCGGAATTCGGCGAGCTGCTGCGGGCCGCCGGCACACGCATCGGGCTGAACATCGCGGACGTGCCGCTGGAACTCCCGGAGGGGGAGTACGACGGGGTGGAGTCGGCGCCGGACACCGGTGGGCGATCTTCGGGCGGGATCGGACTACGGACCGACGGTTCGGGACGGTCAACCTATCCACCCAGTTCGCCGGCCAGGTTTCGGCCGCCGACGTTCAGCCGCCCGCCGGTGCCCCGGCGGCGCATCCTGGACCGCCTCGGTGCCGGACGTCGGCCGAAGCTGGTGCTCATCCACGGGCCGGCCGGGTACGGCAAGACCATGCTGGCGACCCAGTGGGGCGAGGCGCTGGTTCGCGAAGGGCTCCCGGCGGCCTGGCTGACAGTCGATGCCGACGACAACAACGCGCTGTGGTTCGTGGCGCATCTGATCGAGGCGGTGCGCGTCGCGCTGCCGGAACTCGCCGACGTGCTGCAGCAGGAATTCGACGAACGGCCGGACTCCGCGCTCCGGCAGGTGCCCAGCCTGTTGATCGACTGGCTGCACTCGCACAAGCAGACAATGGCGCTGTTGATCGACGAGTGGCACCGCATCACCGCAGCCGAGAGCCTGGACACCCTGGCCTATCTGCTGGAGAAGGGCTGCCATCACCTGCACCTGATCGTGGCCGGCCGGTCCGGCACGGGATTGCCGCTGGGCACGCTGGGCGTGCAGGGTGAACTGGTCGAGATCGACGCTTCGCTGCTCCGGTTCGATGTCGGCGAAGCCCGGACCCTCCTGGTCGATCGGTGCGGACTCGATCTGTCCGGGGCCGTCGTGGCCGACCTCGAAGAGTCGACCGACGGCTGGCCGGCCGCCCTGCAGTTGGCCTCGCTGAGCCTCCGGGACGGCGGCGACGCCGCCGCGCTCGTCGGCCGGCTCTCCGGATCGGACAAGGTCATCGGCGACTATCTGACGTCCAACGTGCTGGACAGCCTGGAGCCCGAGTTCGTCGAGTTCCTGTCGGCGACGTGTGTCACCAAACAGATCTGCGGCGGCTTGGCGGCCGCGCTCACCGGCAACCCGCGCAGCCGGGACATGCTCGAGCACATCGAGCGGCGCGACCTGTTCCTGCGGCGGACGGACCCGGACGGGACGTGGTTCCGCTACTCCAATCTGTTCGCGGACTATCTTCGGCACCGGTTGAGGCGCGACGACGAAGACCGCGTCACGGAGCTGAATCGCACGGCCGCACAGTGGTTCATGAAACACCGGATGTACAACGAGGCCGTCGATCACTGGACGTATGCGGGTGACGACGAACAAGCGGTCGACGCCGTCGAACAGGTGTCCTCGGATCTGCTCGAGCAGTGCGAGCTCATGACGCTGACGGGTCTGGCCGGCAAGCTCCTGCCGCATCTGGCCGAAGAGCGACCGCGCCTGCAGACCAACCTGGCATGGGCCAACGTCATCCTTCGTCGTCCGGTCGGCGTGGCCGACGCGCTGCAAGTGGCGGAAGACAACATCGACCTCCTGAGTGACGACGAAATCGATGACGTCCGTAGCGAATTGGACTTGCTGCGCGTCGTGATGGCCGGGCACGCCGACCACATCGATGCGTTCACCGAAACAGCGGCGCGGGCATGTGTGGCCCGGACCGACACCTTGGCGCCGTTCGTACTGTGCCGTGCCGCGTACACCCTCTCGTACGTTGCGCTGCGTAAGTTCGACTTCGACGGGGCGTTGCGCTGGCATCGGTGGGCGCACAAGTATCGGCGGTCCATCGCAGGGCCGATGACTGTCGGCTACGGGTATCTCATCGCCGCGCTCGCCGCGAACGAACAACTCGATGTCGCCGGCGCCGAGGCGCACCTGCGGCACGCGATCAGGATCGCCCTGCTGCCGTCCGGGAGCCCGACCTACATCGCCAAGCTCGCCGGGGCACTACTGGGTGAATTGCTTTACGAGCGTGGCCAACTCGACGAAGCGGAGGTTCTCCTCGACGAGGCGTACGAACTCGGCAACGAGGGCGGCATCGTCGACGTGATGCTCGCGACCCAGCGCGCGGGGGCCTACGTGAAGAACGCCCGCGGCGACACAGCCCTCGCCGAACACCGACTGTCGGAAGGCATCCGGCGTGCCCGGGCATTGGGGCTGCCGCGGCTGGAGGCGGGACTGAAACTCACCCAGATTCGCGTCTCGGCATTGTCCGGCAACGAGATCGACCCGGCGCTGGCACGGCGCGTCATGGCGCACGGCGTGCAGGACCTCGATGAAAGCGGCGATCTGACAGCGGAATTCCGGGAGGATGCGCAAATCAGGCTGCTACTGCGCGACGGTCGGCCCGAGTCGCCGGCTTCCGCGTGCGAGCGGGCCCGCGTCCGGCTCGAACACATCGACAAGCTGCAGCGGCCACGTGCGCACCTGCAGGCCAGGATTCAATACGCGCAGTGCCTCGCCATGGCCGGCGACGATGAGAAGGCCCGCTGGGTGCTGGCTCCCGCGCTGAAAACCTGTGCTGCGCTTGGTCTGAGCCGGCTGCTGATCGATGAGGGACCGGCGATGCTGCGCGTCGCACATGACGTCGCAGTCGGCTGGGAGACCGTCGACCCCGCGACCGCAGCGGATATCGCCGAGTTCGTCCACCAACTCGAGGCAATGTCGTTGCATCGCACGGGCTGATCGCCCGGGCCCCCGACTCGGCGGACGGCACCAGCTCACTGCGGCCGGGCCATCTCCGAGAGGCCCCGGGTGGCGGGCCCTTCCAGGAGCCGGCCGTCGGCGGCGAACCGTGAACCGTGCAGCGGGCACTCCCAGGCCCGGTCGGCGTCGTTCCACCGCACCACACCGCCCAGGTGTGGGCAGATCGCCGACACCGTGCGGTGTTCACCGTCGACCAAACTGTCGGCCCGTAGCTGCCACGGCAATCCGCTGACGACACCCGCGCCTTCGGAGAGCCCGTCCGGCGACGCGGTAACCGGCGCTACCCAACCTTTGACGAGATTGAGCCCGACCTCGAGATTCGCGCGCAGCGCAGCGGTCACCGCACGTAGTTCGTGTGGATTCCAGCTGGCGAATGCACGCGCCCATTCGATGTGGCCACCGAGCACCTGGGCGGACAGGATCAGGGCAGCCGCCACCCCATTGGTCAGGCCCCACTTGTCGAAACCCGTTGCCACCCGGATTCTTTCGTAACCCGGGAGTAATGTGCCGACATACGGCAGCTCGTCGATCGGCGAGTAGTCCTGCGCCGACCAGAAGTGCGTCGGAGTCGCGCCGGGATAGTGCAGTTCCGCCCACTCGGCAAGCTCGGCGACGCCACCGGCGGGTGCTTCGCCGCGGCCCACCGGATGGCCGGCGCCACCGACGATGAGCTTCTCACCGCCCGCGGATGGCGCGTAGCGCACCGACCGGGTGGGTGAATCGACCGAGATGAACATGCCACCCGTTGCCTCGTGGGGAGAATCGAATGCCATGCAGTAGGAGCGTTTCGCCGTCAACCGGGCGAAGAATCCGCCGCGGTCCAGGATCGGCGTTCCGGTTGCCAATATGCAGCGGTGGCCGGTGACCGACATGTGGGAGCCCGCGGCATCGACCGTGGGATGCGTTGCTCGCAGCGTGACGCGCAACAGCCCGTCATCGGCCACCGACACCGCGCGGACCCCTTGCAACAATGTGCCGCCGTGACTTTCGAGTTCGAGTGCCAGGCTGTTCAGCAGCGGCACCGGATCGAGCTGTGCCTGATCGGGCAATCGCACGCCGCCGTGGAACGGAAACGGAACATCGGCGGACTCGATCCACTCGGCTTCCGTCAAGCCCGCCTCTTGACAGGCGCTGAACGTATCGCGCGCGATCGCGAGGCCGGAGGACGTCTGGGCGTAGGCGTGGTCCGCTTCGGACTGCCACGGGATCCCATGGTTCTCGCAATGCCGGACCAGCCAGTCTCGCCCCTCGGCGTTACCACGGACGTAGTCCCGCAACACATCCGCGCTGTGCCGGGCGGCGATGCGCGCCAGCTTGCTGCCCTGCAAGACGCTCAATTTGCCGGTGGTGTTGCCGGTCGCGCCGGCGCCCACATGCCGTGCCTCGACAACCGTGACGTTCTTACCCGCCCGGGCAAGCAACACGGCGGTGGTCAGGCCGGTGATGCCGGCGCCGATCACAACCACGTCAGCAGGCGAGGCCAGGTCGGTCGACTCCGGTGACGGCGGCGAGGACGGCGACATCTCGCGGTCGGCCAACCATAAAGAGGCCAGGCGGCAGGCGTCCGGAGGTCCGGTCATCGCCATATTCAGCCGGCCATGAATTCGGCATAGGCAGTGGCCATTTCGGGCGACAGTACCGTCACGTTGCACCGCTGCTGAGTGTCACCGATCGGCGCCAGAATTCCGCGCAGGTCCTGATACTGCTGGGGGTGGGCCGTGAAGTATGCCCGGAGATTGGCCGACGCCACCGGCCGCGGCTGCGAGTATGCGGCCACCACAACCTGATTGGCATCGGGATGCGCTGTGAGATAGTTGCTGGCCGCGCCGGTGGCTGAACTGACGGTGTTCGCAACGGCATCCGGGCTGCAGTCAGCTTCTGCGGCGGCCGTCGTCGGCGTGAGCAGGCCGAGGCACATCGGAACGGCGGCCAGCATCGGGATCAGGCCCGTGACTCGAGTTGAGCGCTTCATGTCATATCCTCCTGTGTTTCGCTGCCGGTGGGTGCGGGCCGCCCATGGTGGCAAGGCCGCGTACTCCGGCGCCGGTCGTCATATACCCACCCCTCCTGACTCTGAATCCACCGGCTTTGCTGTCTTTCCGTCACGCCGCGTGTTTGAAAGCGCCGGAGCGGGTTATTCAGCCACCGTCAGTTGAATCCGTGCTCGACGTCCGCTGGAGTGGCTCCGACATCGCCGTCGCATCTCTCCGGCTGCACAGATCCGGGCGCCCGGGTCGGCTTCCTACTGGCACCGCCGGGACGGTCCAGCCGCAAACCAGGACCGTCCCGGCCACCATGTCAGCCGCGCGGGAGCGTGGCGTGCGGGCGGAACGGTCGAGTCGGTTGCTCCTCCGGGCTCGCCGCGCGCATCCGGGTGGTGGGCTGCTCGGCGACAAAGCGCTGTGGCGGACCGAGTTTCGGCGGTCGAGTCCCACTCCGGGCCGTCTCCCGTTCGATCAGTACACCGCGGGCGATGCGGTCGAGTGCGCTCTGGACGTGAATCCGCTCCGGCACGCCCTGGAATTCGCCTGACTGCGTGAGGGTTTCGGTGATCCAGCTCGAGATCACATTGCGCGCCGAACCCACCTCGGCAGCGCCGGCCGGCGTCAGCGAGTACTCGGTTCCGGAGCGCGACGCGAATCCCGTGGCGACCAGGCGATCGAAGGTCGGTTCGAGGACCTGACGTGGCACCCGTCGGTCGTCCGCGATGTCGAGCAGATCAGCGGCCCCGGTCGCCGCCGCGTACCGGTAGATCAGCATCAGTGCCCACAACTGCGCTGTGCCCAGGCGGCTGTTCGAGGTGCGTGCCACCGCTTCGAGATCAATGCCATTGCTGTGTTGCAACAACCGGCCGACGGCGACTTCGATCAGTTTCTCCGGCGACTCGGTGGTCGGCATGCCGAAACCCTCACCCATGTCGGTGCTACCGCTGGCCGCCGCGTCACGCAGCGGCACCTGCTTGAGGAACAGGGCGAGGACGAAGCCGACGGCCGCGACGGGTGCCGCCAAGAGAAATACCTGGCTGAGGGAGTCGGCGTAGGCGCCGATGATCGGGGCGGCGGTGTCGTGCGGAAGGCTGTGCAACACCTTCGGAGAGGTCGCCGCATCAGGTGGTGCGCCACTGGCCCGCATGGCCGACGGGATGTGGTCGCCCAGGAAGTTCGCGAACATCGAGCCGAAAATCGCGGCACCGAACGAACTTCCGATGGTGCGGAAGAACGTCACGCCGGACGTGGCGACACCGAGATCGGAGAAGTCGACGGTGTTCTGCACCACCAGAATCAGCACCTGCATGCTCAGCCCGATCCCGGTGCCGAGGATCAACAGGAACAGTGATTGGGTCAGCGTCGAGGTGTCGGCGTCCATTCGCGACAACAGCACGAAGCCCAGCGCCATGATGGCCGTGCCGGCGATCGGGAAGATTCGGTACTGCCCGGTGCGGCCCACGATCGCGCCGCTGCCCAGAGAGGTGACGAGCAGGCCCGCCACCATCGGTAAGGTGCGCAGTCCTGACGCGGTCGCCGAGACGCCGTCGACGAACTGCATGTAGGTCGGCAGGAACGTCAGCGCACCCAGCATCGCGAACCCGACGACGAACGACAGCACGCAGCAGACTGTGAAGACCGGGTTGGCGAACAAGCGGATCGGCAGAATCGGTTCGGGCGCACGACGTTCCACCATGACGAAGCCGACGAGTGCCAGGACGGAGGCGACGAACAACCCGATGATCGTGGCCGAACCCCACGCGTAGGTGGTGCCGCCCCAGCTCGTTGCCAATGTCAGACCCGCGGCGCCGAGCCCGACCAGCGCGATGCCCGCGTAGTCGAGGGCGGGCCGGCCGGCTCGGGCCAGTTCGGGAATGGCCGCCGCCGCGATCGCGATGACCGCCACCGCCACCGGCACGTTGATCCAGAACGCCCACCGCCAGCCCAGATGGTCGGTGAACAGGCCGCCGAGCAACGGGCCGACGACAGTCGTGACACCGAACACCGCGCCCAAAGCGCCTTGGTACTTGCCTCTTTCGCGCAGCGGGATGACCTCGCCGATCACCGCGACGGCGGTCACGGTGATCGCGCCACCACCCAGGCCCTGCAGCGCCCGAGATGCGACCAGCATCCCCATCGATGCCGAGAGTCCGCACAGCACCGAGCCGGCCAGGAACAGCAGGATCGCGACCTGGAAGACCTTCTTGCGACCGAAGATGTCGCCGAGCTTGCCGACCACCGCGGTCACGATCGTCGAGGCGAGCAGGTAGCTCGTGACGACCCACGACTGGTGCCCGGCGCCGCCCAGATCCGCGACGACGGTCGGCAGGGCAGTCGCCACGATGGTCTGGTCGAGCGCGGCCAGGAGCATGCCGAGGACGACGGCCAGGAAGACGAAGTTGCGCTGCCGGATACCGGGCGCGGCTTCCGGCGCGTCAGCAGGACTACGCGTGGTCATAGCTGTCACAGCCCAGCCGATCTCAGGTCTGGGCCGGGCTGCTCGCCAACGCCTCGGTGATGGCCTCGCAGAACGCCGGTAGATCGGCGGGCGAACGGCTGGTGATGAGATTGCCGTCGATACACACTGCTTGATCGACCACAGTGGCGCCGGCGTTACGCAGGTCGGTGCGAACGCTCGCATAACTGGTCACTTTGCGGCCACGGACGACGTCGGCCTCGACGAGAGTCCACGGGCCGTGACAGATGGCCGCGACAGGCTTGCCGGAGCGGACGAAGTCGCCGACGAACGCCACCGCGGTCTCGTCGAGCCGCAGCTTGTCGGGGTTGACCGTGCCGCCGGGCAGAATCAGCGCGTCGAAAGCGTCGACCCGCACCTCGGCGACGGGGCGGTCCACCGCGATGGTGCCGGCTGGCTCCAGATCGTGGTTGCGGGCCTGGATTTCGCCGGCCTCGAGCGACAGCACCTCGACGGAGCCACCGGCCTCCTCGACAGCGGCGCGCGGTTGGTCGAGTTCGACCCTTTCGACCCCGTCGGCGGCGAGGATGGCGATCCGTCGGCCTTGAAGTTCCTTGAGCACGGGGGTTGGCTACCCGAGTCCGCTACTCCGGAAACACGCGCGTCGCCGGTGGGGGTTTTTCGACGATGGCCGGCAACACGAAGGTCTCGAGGTAGCTCCGCGCGACCGTCGGATCGCTGCTGCCGGGCACCACGTCCAGCAGGAGGCTCAGTGCTGTCGAGATGATGAACTGTGCCAGGTCGTGGGGGTGCAGGCCGGCGCGGAATTGGCCCGGCACGCTCTCCGCGAGCATGCCCTCGACCATGGACTGGACCATCCGGGTCAGCGATCCGTCGTTGGCGATGAGGGTGGCGACGGTGCCGTCGGGCGTCTGGGCGGCGACGGTCTTCAGCAGCGGGTCGTGCACCAGCTGCGACGCGACGATGACCAGGCTGTCCAGCAGCAGATCGATAGGCGTCGCGTCCGCGGTTACCTGCTGGAGCATCGCCAGCATGTGCCGCTGTGTGGTGCGTTGCACCAGCGCTGCGATGAGCTCTTGCCTGTTGGTGAACTGCCGGTAGATGGCACTGCGGGAGTAGCCCGCTTCGGCGGCGATGGCCTCCATGGTGAATGCCGCGCCGCCGCCTTCGACGAAGTATTGCTCCGCGGCGTCGAGCAATACCTGCCGGGCCTGCTCGGTGGTGTTGCCGCCACCGACCGGACGCCCTCGGGGCCTGCGCTGCGGTGCTGACACTCCGATGTCCTGCCGGGGGATTGGGGGTGATGGGGTCCCCAGTATGCCGTAGGGATGAGCCGGCGCTCCGAGCATTAATGAAACAGGACAACCAATTTGTTCATTTTCCTCCCGTGTGCCGAGCTGCGGGCTAGCGTGCCGTTGATGACGCGGTGGTCCAGATCGGTATGGGTAATGCTGGCTTCGGGGTGTCTGGCGCTCTGGTTGCCGATCGCACCGGCGTGGGCCGACGACGCCGCCGGCACTGACCACAGCGCGGCCGAGGCATCAGCACAGACCGGGGTGTCTCAATCCGGGGTGACGAAGCCCGCGACCGACGGGCACGGGCGTGAGCTCGCCGAACACGTCCCCCGCAATAAGAAGTCCAAGGACTCCGCCAAACCTGGCAAGAGCAAGTCGGAGAAGCGAGCGACGGCCGAACCCGCGAGCCCGGAGAAAGTGGTGCGCGGGCCAGCGGTTCGGCCCAAGCCGACGGCTCCGCCGGTGAAGCTTCCGAATGCCTTGCCGGCCAAGTCGCCAACTGTGGTGGCCGCCGCGCAGCCGGCCTCAGCGACGACGTCGCAGCCGAGTGTCGTGGCCAAGACGGCGGCCGTCGCGGCGACCGGCACGACTACCGCCGCCGCGACGCCCATCGCGACCACCGTCGCGAAATCTGCGCGGCCCACCCTGCTCAACATCATCGGATCGTTCGTGTTCAACGTCATCGGCGGCGCCATGCTCGCGTTCGCCGGCCCGCCGGTACTGCCGCGGGGCAGCACGGTCACGGTCAAGGTGTCCAGCCTGACCATGCCCGACACCGGGCAGAAGGTCCAGGCGAACTGGTATTTCCCGCAGAACGCGGATTCGGCGACCCGGATGGTCTACTTCCAGCACGGATTCATGGCTGTCGCCCCGATGTACAGCTACACGCTGGCCGCACTGGCGCAGAGCACCAACAGCATCGTGGTGGCTCCGACGTTGTCCTCCAATGCGTTTGACTCCAAGGCCCGGTGGATCGGCGGCTCGGCAGACCAGCAGGCGGTGGCCGACCTGTTCGCCGGCGACCGCTCGGCACTGACCGAAAGCGCCAGTGCCGCAGCGGGACACGAGGTAGCGCTGCCCACCAATTTCGTCCTGGTCGGG
>Ga0265327_10000407_pt1 | contig 79425 bp, 82 predicted proteins | sample 41621metaG_FD_202089 | JGI IMG/M metagenome (GOLD analysis project Ga0265327, IMG submission 202089) | Rhizosphere microbial communities from Carex aquatilis grown in University of Washington, Seatle, WA, United States - 4-16-21 metaG | ecosystem: Host-associated > Plants > Roots > Rhizosphere...
TGGGCAGGTCTGCAATTGGGACGCTGGTGGAGCGATCAAGTCGCTTCACCATGCTCGTGCACCTGCCGCGCGAGGAGGGCTATGGACTGACTCCCCGGGTGAAGAACGGTCCTGCGCTGGCGGGTTAGCGCCAACAGCCTTATACGGATACAACGCCTAACGGATGGATGGATGACACTATGGCGGTCTGTCGGGCGCACCGAAGGAAGGCAACTCTCGTGCTCAATCGACCATATTTCGAGGACACCCAATATTGCCTTCGTCTAGTGAAAGGGGAGGTTTCCGATGGCCACAAAATCGGGCTTAATCGGATGAATAGTGATCCAATTTCAAGCTTTCGCATACAAGGTGAATTGGTTGCCGCCGTAACACTAAATCCGTCGTCGCCTTACAGGGAGCCAGATTCGTCAGAAATTATTCCATTCGAAGAGCTTTTAGTGCAAATCGTTAGTTTAACTAAAATGGAAATGGCTAGCAAACTTGTCAAGAACGGGTGGGTTTTAAATGCCTCCACCGGAGGCGTCGATTTCAGAATTAGCGGATTACGCAAGTCGCTTACTAAATAGCTTTTAGAGCGGCGGCGAGGAAACAATCAGTCTTCCAAACGCAAACGAGCAAATTCTGCTTTTCAGCAGTTGCAAACCTTGGCCGCCGCCATGTCCGCTACTTCCGTTCCCAGCCTTAAGCAGGCGCCGCAGGTGGTCAGCCCGAGCCAGCGGGGCTGTGCTGCTCTGTTCAGAGTCGACCGGCACAGCCGACCAACGTGACCGGAATTCGCACAATTTTGGAAAGTTCCAGTCTCTTCGCTAAAAAATCTTTCTGCATCAATCACTTATTGACCTCCGCAAATGCGGCAATGCAATTCCAGACTTTGAGAAGCGCGGCAACCTGATGCCAGAATGATGAGGGTCCGCAATGCTAGAAATCGCCGGAACGCGGCAACCGAATGCCAGAAAAGCCGGCAAGTCGTTTTTGGAATCCACATGCGGGTGGCTTTTGTTTTTCCATCAGGCCAGAAGCGAGCCAGCGCGCGAACTCCGTCAGGGCAGGAGTGATCACGGCCCAGCCGCAGGCCAGCACGCCCATCGCCAGCGTGAAATCCGGGAAGCGGCCCGCGCCGAGCCGGATCGCCGCCCAGTAGGACATCGCCCCGCTGACGCCACCCAACAGCGCGGCCAGCCACCAGCGGCCCTGCAGCCAGCGCAGCGGTTCACGCAGGGTCGTCGCAAACAGCGCCCACAAGGCCAGGATCCACGCGGGCGCCCATCCGTCGAACGGGCCCGGAGACGCGTATTCGACGACGCCTGTGCGCAGCATGACCGTGTCCCAGCCGAGGCCGATGGCGATGGCCAGCACCGTCAACGCAGCATCCTGCATGCGCGCATCGCTCACGAGGAATTGCAGGCCGACGGCCACGGCGACGGCCGCCAGTCCCAGCATCGGCATGCTCCGCGCAGCGCCGAGAATGCACGCGAACCAGGCCGCCTGGAAAGCCAGCAGATTGAGGGCAAGCAGCCATGCGCGCTGGCGGGGTGTTTTCATCGTCGATGAGCGGAATCGGTGATCCGGGCCCATTGTGGCTTGCGTACATGTGACATTCAGGACGCAATGACAAACCGGCAAGCATCCATGCATCGACTCTTTCCCATTCACCTGGCCTGGCGTACTCGGCGGCTCATGCTCTCGTTGGGGCTGGTGCTGGCCGCGTCTGCCGTACACGCAAGCGATGGCCCGCCACTGCAGACCGTCGAATCGGTGGATCTCGCTCGCTATGCGGGCACCTGGTACGAGATCGCGCTCTTGCCCAATCGCTTCGAGCGGCAATGCGTTTCGGACACGCAGGCCCAGTACAGCGCCGAGAACGGCGGCATCCGCGTGGTCAACCGTTGCAGGACGGCTGATGGGCGCATCGACACGGCCAACGGGCACGCCAAGATCGTGAAGGGCAGCGGCAACGCCAAGCTGCGCGTGAGCTTCTTCTGGCCTTTCTACGGCGACTACTGGATCCTCGCGCTCGACCCGGACTACAGCGAAGTCCTGGTGGGTGCGCCGGATCGGCGCTATGCCTGGATCCTGGCGCGCCGGCCGGATCTGCCCGAGGACCGCGTGCAGGCCCTGCTCGAACGCGCCAAGGCGCTCGGTTTTGACGCGGCGGCGTTTCGACGGACGCTGCAGTTGCATGCTGCCGTCACCGAGAAGGCACCGGCTTCCCCTTGATTTCCTCCGTGTCGAACCGCCGCAGCCTCGTCTGGTTCCGCCGCGATCTTCGCGTCGATGACCATGCCGCCCTCCATTGGGCGCTCACACGCTCCGAGCGGGCGTGGTGCGGTTTCGTCTTCGATACCGACATCCTCGCGCCGCTGCCGCGTGCGGACCGTCGTGTCGCGTTCATCCATGGCGCGGTTGTCGAGCTCGACGCCGCGCTGCGCGGATTGCCGGCCGGCGCCGGCCTGATCGTGCGCCATGGCCGGGGCGCGGACGAGATCGTGCGGCTAGCCCTTGAACTGGGCGTGGACCTCGTCGTCGCCAGCCATGACGACGAGCCGGCCGCGCTGGCGCGCGACGCGGACGTGCGCGAGCGCCTTGCCGCGCGGGGCATCGCCTTCCACACGGTCAAGGACCACGTGATCTTCGAGCGCAGCGAAATCCTGACGGCCGCGGGCACGCCCTTCAGCGTGTACACGCCCTACAAGAACGCGTGGCTGCGCAAGCTCGAACCCTTCTTCGTGAATGCCTATCCCGTGCTGCGCCACGCGGGCAGGCTGGCGCCGCTGCCGCGCGAAATGCACGAAATGGCCGCGCCGGGCGCCCTGCCCAGTCTGGCCGCACTCGGCTTCGAACCGACAAACCTGCACACGCTGCGCCTGCCGCTAGGCACGCTGGGGGCTGAGCAACTGCTCGAAGACTTCCTCACACGCATCGACGACTACGGCAGCGCGCGCGACTTCCCCGCCGTGCGCGGGCCGAGTTATCTCTCGGTGCACCTGCGCTTCGGCACGATCTCGATCCGCCGGCTCGCGGCGCTGGCGTGGGAGCGCATGTGCGCCGGCTCGCCGGGCGCGGCCGTGTGGCTCTCGGAGCTGATCTGGCGCGACTTCTACCATCAGATCCTGCACCACCACCCGCATGTCGTGCAGCGCAGCTTCAAGCCCGCCTACGACGCCATCGAGTGGGAGCAGGGGCCCGAGGCCGACGCGGCCTTCGAGGCCTGGTGCCAGGGGCGCACGGGCTACCCGCTGGTGGACGCCGCCATGCTGCAGATCCGCCAGAGCGGCTACATGCACAACCGGTTGCGCATGGTCGTGGCGAGCTTCCTCGTCAAGGATTTGGGGCTGGACTGGCGGCGCGGCGAGGCTTTCTTCGCCACCCATCTGAACGACTTCGACCTGGCCGCCAACAACGGCGGCTGGCAGTGGGCCGCTTCCACGGGCTGCGACGCGCAGCCCTACTTCCGCATCTTCAACCCTGTCTCGCAGAGCCAGAAGTTCGACCCTCAGGGGCAGTTCATCCGCCGCTATCTGCCGCAACTGGCCGCGCTGCCCGATGCGCTGATCCACGCGCCCTGGCAGGCGCGCCCGGTGGACCTGGACGCTGCCGGCATCGTGCTCGGCCGCGACTACCCGCAGCCCATCGTCAGGCACGAGATCGCGCGCATGCAGACGATGGAGCGCTACAGCGTCGTCAAGGGTCTTCCCGCCAGCTGATCCAAGCGCGGTGCTGTTGCGTAAGAGCAGGCACACACCGATGACGCGAGAGGCGGCTCCCCATGCGCAGATCCGACAACACGGCCCGGGCCATCCACTGGGTCGAGCAGGGCCTGGTGCCCGATGGCGCCGTGCGCCTGGGCATCCGCCGCCTGCTCGCCCAGCGTTTGACGGAGCAGCAGAGCGGCGATGCCGAGGCCGGTGCGCGTCGCTTCGAGACCTTCTTCGACGCATTGCGCGAGGCGCCGCTGGCGCCGCTGCCCGAAAAGGCCAACGAACAGCATTACGAACTGCCCGCGGCCTTCTTCGGCGCAGTGCTCGGCCCGCATCGCAAGTACAGCGCCTGCTGGTGGCCGCAGGGCGTGGAGACCCTGGAACAGGCTGAGGCCGCGGCCCTGGCCGAGACTTGCGAGCGCGCCGGATTGGCGGACGGCCAGCGCGTGCTGGAACTCGGCTGCGGCTGGGGCTCGCTGAGCCTCTGGATGGCCGAGCGCTATCCAGGCGCTCGCATCACGGCGCTGTCCAACTCGCATTCGCAGCGGCTGCACATCGAGTCCGAAGCGGCAGCGCGCGGCCTGCGCAACCTCGAGGTGCTGACGCGCGACTTCAACGACTTCGATACCGCCGAGCGCTTCGATCGCGTGGTCTCGGTGGAAATGTTCGAGCACCTGCGCAACTGGCCGCGCGCCTTTGCCCACGTCGCCCGCTGGCTGAAGCCGCAGGGGCGCTTCTTCATGCATGTGTTCGTCCACCGCGAGGCGCCCTATGCCTTCGAGCCGCACGACGCCAGCGACTGGATGAGCCGCCACTTCTTCTCCGGCGGCATGATGCCCAGCGACGATCTCCCGCTGCGCTGCCAGGACGATCTGCGCCTGCTGCAGCGCTGGCGCTGGGAGGGGCGCCACTACGCGCGCACCGCCGCCGCCTGGCTCACGCGCATGGACGCCAGCCGCGAGGCGCTGATGCCCCTGTTCGCCTCGGTCTACGGCGCGCAGGACGCGTCGCGCTGGTGGATGCGCTGGCGGCTCTTCTTCCTCTCGGTGGAAGAGCTGTTTGCGCATGCCGATGGCGGCCAATGGTGGGTCAGCCACTACCTGTTCGAGAAGCGCTGATGCTCTCTCTCGCAGCCCTCGGATTGCTGACCTCGCTGGCACTGGCCCTGCCCGCCTGGGCCGTGAGCCTGCCGCTACGCGATGCCAGCTTGGCCGATCGCGTCTGGTCGCTGCTGATCGCAGCACCCGCCCTGACCTACGCCTTCATGCGAACACCCGACGCACGCGGCCTGCTGATGCTGGCCCTGCTGCTGGCCTGGGCGCTGCGGCTGGCCGTCTACATCAGCCTGCGCAACCGCGGCCATGGCGAAGACCGCCGCTACCGCGCCATGCGCGCGCGGCACGGCGCCGGCTTCGGTTTCAAGAGCCTGTACCTGGTGTTCGGCCTGCAGGCCGTGCTCGCTTGGATCGTCGGCTGGCCGCTGCTGGCTGCGCTGGCGCATCCGACTCCGCTGACGGCGCTCGATCTGGCTGGTGCCATGCTGGCCGCCGCGGGAATGGTGATCGAGGCTTTGGCGGACGCGCAGCTGGCTCGGTTCCTCAAGGGCCCGCGTCGCGAAGGCGCCGTGATGGACCGCGGCCTGTGGGCCTGGTCTCGCCACCCGAACTACTTCGGCGAAGCCTGCGTGTGGTGGGGCCTGGGCCTGATGGCATTGGCCGCCGGCGGGTGGAGCGCGAGCTGGAGTCTTCTGTCTCCTTTGATGATGACGGTGCTGCTGTTGAAGGTCTCAGGCGTGGCGCTGCTGGAGCAGGACATTGGCGAGCGCCGGCCCGCCTACCGTGACTATGCAGCGCGCACCAGTGCCTTTATTCCCTGGCCGCCGCGGCGTGAGGTTGGCTCCTCGTGAAGCGCCGCAGCGTCATGGCCTTGCTCGCGCTGCTTGGACTGCATGCGCACGCGCAGGAGACCGGCAGCTGGGATTTCGCCGCCACGCTGGACGGCAAGCCGATCGGCACGCACCGCTTTGCCGTCACCGTGGCCGATGCACAGCGCAGCGTCGACAGCCGTGCACAGTTCGTCGTACGCGTGCTGGGAATTCCCGTCTACCGCTACCGACACGAGGCTCAGGAACGCTGGCAGGGCGACTGCCTGCGCGAGCTGCATGCCGATACCGACGACGACGGCAAGCGTCAGCAGGTGGCACAGCGCTTCGACGCCGAATGCCTGATGGGCTTCGCTTACTGGAACCCGCGCCTGGTGCAGCAGCACCAGCTCGTCGACCCGCAGACCGGCCGCATCGAGCCGGTGCGATTCGAGCCCGTGCCCGACGCTTCCATCGACATGCGCGGCAGTGCGACGGCAGCCCACGGCTGGCGCCTCATCGCCGACCATCAGCGGATCGTGGTCTGGTATGCCGCCGACACGGGCCGCTGGATCGCACTCGATGCCGAAGCCAAGGGCGGGCGCCGGCTCAGCTATCGGCTCACAACTGACAAGGCCTCGCCATGAAGCCCACCGCTCGCCAACTGCTCCTGGCCTATCTGGCCGCGCTCAGCTGCTTCCTGCTGCTCGATGCCTGTTGGCTCACGCTGATGGGGCCGCGCCTGTACCGGCCCGCGCTCGGCACGCTGATGGCGGCCGAGGTGGACTGGCTGGCGGCGGGCCTGTTCTACCCGGTCTATCTGCTGGGCCTGCTGGCGTTCGCCGTCATGCCCGCGCTGGAGCGCAGTGAACCGCGCGTGGCGCTGCGACGCGGCGCGCTGCTGGGCTTTGTGGCCTACGCCACCTACGATCTGACCAACCAGGCCACGCTGCTGGGCTGGCCCTGGTCCATCACGCTGGCCGACCTGGCCTGGGGCACGGCGGCCAGCGGCAGCGCGGCATGGGCCGGCACGCGCCTCACATGCCGACCAGCGAGCCGAACAGACGCGCGATAGGACTCTCGAACAGCAGGCGGCCGTCCAGCGAGGCCAGGCAGATGCACTCGCTGCCCTCCTGAACCACCGGCTGGTGATGGATCTCGGCGTCCGCGGCATCGAAGTCGCCGGGGCCGAACAGCGCGCGTCCATCGTGGAAACGGCCGTGGAGGACCTGCGTCAGCTCCAGCCCGCGATGCGTGTGCTGCGGCAGGTACTTGCCGGCCGCGATGCGCAGCAGGAACACATTGGCCTCGGGCGCCTCGGGCACGCTCACACGGCTCCAGCGCATGCCGGGTCCGATCCACCGCCAGGGTGTGGCCTTGCAATGGGCCAGGGCGCGCGGCCAGCGAGCGCCTTCGGGCAGCGGTGGCGGCGCAGTGACCTTGACGGGCCGCGCAGGCGCGGCGTCCAGCGCATCGATCCGCGCGAAGGCGCGGGCCAGCGCATCGTCGGCCAGCGGCGCCGGTTCCATGTCGGCCAGCAGCGCGCCTCCGAGGGCATCAAGTGCGCGCAGGCGTTCGCGGCAATGCGCGCACAGCTCCAGATGGCTGGACAGCACGAGCCGCGTGCCGGTCTCCAGCCGGCCGGCGGACAGCGCCAGCAGCAGGTCGTCTTCGGGGTGGTGTTGGATGCCCATCGTCTTCATCGTTCCAGCAGGCGGCGCAGCTGGGCCACTGCCAATCGCATGCGCGACTTGACCGTGCCGAGCGGGATGCCCAGCTCGGTGGCAATGCGGGCGTGCGGTTCTTCATCGAAATAGGACAGGCGCAGCACCTGCTGCTGCTCGGGCGGCAGCTGGGCCAGGGCGCCGCGCAGGCGCTCGTTGAGCCGGGACGCATGCAGCTGCTCCTCGGCCGAGGGCTGATCGGCGGTGAGCGCGTCGAAGTCGAAAGCCTCGTCCTGAGACTCGACCCCCTGGCGGCGGCGCAGCAGGTCCACGCGCAGATTGCGGGCGATCGTGAAGACCCAGGTCGAGACCGCGGCCTGCGCGGGGTCGAACAGCGCCGCCTTGCGCCAGACGGTGACCAGCGTCTCCTGCGCCAGTTCATCGGCCTGCACCTCGGGGCTGCCGCCCTGCATCAGATGGCGCTTGATGCGCGGCGCGAAGTGGGCGAACAGCCGCGCAAAAGCCTCGCGGTCCTGGCGTTCGGCCACCTCGCACAGCAGCGCCGCCCAGTCGTCGTCGGGGCGAGAGCAGCGCTCGGGATCGATGGGCACGACGGTCAAGGCAGGCGCTCGGCGGCCGCGGTGGGCGGCGCCGGAGTGTTGGGGTTGATGCACAGGAGCGGCCATGAATGGATTCCAGCGTCTTCTACGCAGGCCGGGCTCATTCGGATCATCGCAGGTCGGCGTATGGATCCAAACCGGCCTGTTTTGCGTAGGAAGCAGCAGTCCCCAGGAGAATGTGATGCCGCCCCATGCCGACCAGGCCCACTCGACCCCACCGCTGCCGCTGCGCAAGGAACGCCAACGCATCGCCGTGGTCGGCACCGGCATCGCCGGCCTGTCCTGCGCTTGGCTGCTGGCCGAGCGGCACGAGCTCACCGTCTTCGAGAGCGAGGCGCGCCTGGGCGGGCACAGCAACACCGTGGACGTCCCCAGGGACGGCGGCGCCGTACCGGTGGACACCGGCTTCATCGTCTACAACGAGCCGGCCTACCCGAACCTCAGTGCCCTGTTTCACCACCTCGACGTGCCGACCACGGCCACTGACATGTCCTTCGCCGTGAGCCTGGATGGTGGCGCGCTGGAGTACGCCGGCACCGACCTGCGCGGCCTGTTCGCGCAGAAGCGCAACCTGCTAAGGCCACGCTTCTGGCACATGCTGCGCGAGCTGCTGCGCTTCTACCGCGAGGCGCCGCGGGACGCCCACGCCGCCGGCGACCAGGCTCTGGACGACTACCTCGACGCGCACGGCTACGGCCGCGCCTTCCGCGACGACCATCTCTACCCGATGGCCGCGGCGATCTGGTCCACGCCAGCCGCTCAGGCAGGGCGTTATCCGGTGGCCGCCTTCGTGCGCTTCTGCGAGAACCACGGGCTGCTGCAAATCAGCGACCGGCCCGTCTGGCGCACTGTGAACGGCGGCAGCCGCGAGTACGTCAAGCGCCTGAGCCGGCGCTTCGCCGATCGGCTGCAGCTGGATCAGGCCGTCCTCGAGGTGCGCCGCGAGGCGGATGGCGTGCGGCTGCGCACCCACGAGGGCTGGTGGCCGCAGCGCTTCGACCAGGTCGTGCTGGCCACCCACGCCGATGCCTCGCTGGCCCTGCTCGCAGATCCGACACCCGATGAGAAGGGCCTGCTCGGCAGCTTTGCCTACAGCCGCAATCTGGCCGTGCTGCACCGTGATACGGCCCTGATGCCGGCTCGGCGCGCCGTCTGGTCGAGCTGGAACTACCTGGCCGAACGCGGCAGCGGCGCGCCACCGACGGTCAGCTACTGGATGAACCGGTTGCAGCCTCATCTGCCGCAAGGGCGCGGCGCCGAGCTGTTCCTGACACTGAACCCGCCGCAGGCGCCGCGGCCCGAACACCTGATCCGCACCGAGGTCTACACGCACCCGCTCTTCGACGCTGCCGCCATGGCCGCGCAAAGGCGGCTCTGGCGCCTGCAGGGCCGGCAGCGCACCTGGTTCTGCGGCGCCTACTTCGGCGCTGGCTTCCACGAGGACGGCTTGCAGGCCGGCCTGGCCGTGGCCGAGGCCCTCGGCGGCGTGCGCCGGCCCTGGCGCGTGCCGCAGGAGTCCGGCCGCATCCACATCCGCGAGGCCCTGACCGGATGAGCGCCGAAACGGTCTCGGCGCTCTACGTCGGCCGCGTGATGCACCAGCGGCTGCGGCCGCGGCGGCATCGGCTCGGCTATCGGGTCTACGAGCTGCTGCTCGACCTCGACGAGCTGCCGGCGCTGGACGCGCGGCTGCGCTGCCTCTCGGTCGGCCGCTTCAATCTCTTCAGCTTTCATGCACGCGACTACGGCGACGGCACCGACACGGACCTGCGCAGCCAGATCGAGGGGCGGCTGCTTGAAGCCGGTTTGCCGAGCGGCGGCGCCATCCGCTTGCTGACCATGCCGCGCTTGCTGGGCCATGGCTTCAATCCGATCAGCGTCTGGTTCTGCCACGTGCCGGGCAGCACCGCGCTGCAGGCCTTGATCTACGAGGTCAACAACACTTTCGGCCAGCGGCACAGCTACCTGATCCCGGTGGACGACGGCGACGCACAGGTGCTCGAACAGCGCTGCGATAAGCAGCTCTATGTCTCGCCCTTCAACGGCATGACACAGGGCTATCGGTTTCGCGTCGAGCCGCCGGGCGAGACCGTGTCCGTCGTCGTCAACGTCCACGGCCTGGAAGGCCTCGTGCTCAAGGCCCGGCTCGACGGCCGCCGTCGCCCGCTGACCGACGCGGCGCTGCTGCGCATTTTCCTCAGCCATCCGCTGCTGACCTTGAAGGTCGTGGCTTCCATCCACTGGGAGGCGCTGCGGCTGTTGATCAAGCGCGTGCCGCTGCATCCGCGGCCCGAGGCCCCCGCGCGCGACTTCACCATCGTTCCCACCGGCAAAAGAGATTCATGAGCCTGAGCACCTCCACCGTCCGCGTCCACGACGACGTCCCCCGCTTTGCGCCGCTGCGAAAGCTGCTGGCACGCACGCGCCGTGGCCACCTCACGCTGACGCTGCCGAACGGCCGGCGTGTCGAGGCCGCCGGCCGCGAGCCTGGCCCGCATGCGACGGTGCAGCTGCATGGCTGGCAAGCACTGCTGCGCCTGGTGCTGCAGGGCGATCTCGGCCTTGCCCTGTCCTACCGCAACGGCGACTGGAGCAGCCCCGACCTGCTCGCGCTGCTCGAGTTCGGCCTGGCCAACGAGGAGGCTTGGGGCTCCCTGCTCGACGGTCGCGGCCCGACGCGCTGGCTCGCACGCCTGGCCCATCTTGCGCGCGCCAACACGCGCCGCGGCAGCCGCCACAACATCGCCTTCCACTACGACCTCGGCAATGCCTTCTACCGGCAGTGGCTCGATGACAGCATGCTCTATTCGAGCGCGCTGTACGAGAACGACGCGGACACGCTCGAAGCGGCGCAGGCGCGCCGGCTGGCGCGCATCGTCGAGATGCTAGACGTGCCGCCAGATGCCGAGGTGCTGGAGATCGGCAGCGGCTGGGGCACGCTGGCCGCCACCCTGGCCCGCGACCACGGCGCACGCGTGACCGGCCTCACGCTTTCCACAGAGCAACTCGCCTTCGCGCGCGAACGCGCCGCCGAATGGGGCGTGGGCGAGCGCACGGACCTGCGGCTGCAGGACTACCGCGACGTGCAGGGTCGCTTCGACCGCATCGTCTCCATCGAGATGATCGAGGCCGTGGGTGAGGCCTACTGGCCGAGTTACTTTGCCACACTGCGCGAGCGGCTCAAGCCCGACGGCGTGGTCCTACTGCAGGCCATCACGATTGCCGACGATTGTTTCGAGTCCTATCGGCAGAACGCTGACTTCATCCAGCGCTGCATTTTCCCCGGCGGCATGCTGCCGTCCCCGCGCGTGCTGCGCGAGCAGGCCGAGCGCGCGGGCTTTGTGATCGAGGAAGTGCAATGCTTCGGCTCCAGCTACGCACGCACGCTGGCGGAATGGCGCAGCCGCTTTCTCGCCAACTGGCCCGCCATCGAGAAGCTGGGCTTCGACGATGCGTTCAAGCGTCTCTGGACCTACTACCTCTGCTACTGCGAAGCGGGGTTTCGGGCGCAGAAGATCGACGTTGGCCTTTATCGCCTCACGCAGCGGCCGGCAGCGTTGCCGTCTCTCGGCCCGCTTGGGTAGATCGGGCCTGGTGCCTCCAGCGCGGCCCATGCGGCCCATGCGGCCCAGGGGGCAAGGTATATTTCAGCCTGTCGCGCCAACGCTGTAACTGGCCAAACTTTGGCTCACACCCTGGGCCAGGCTTTGGCCAAAGTCACGCGGGCGCCTTTGTTTTTTCGGGCGTTCCAATGAGCCTCTCCACCTGGCTGAGTTTCTTCGCCGCCTCCTGGGCCATCAGCCTTTCGCCCGGCGCGGGCGCCATTGCGGCGATGAGCGCGGGGCAGGCACATGGCTTTGCGCGCGGCTACTTCATGACGCTGGGCCTGATCCTGGGCGTCCTGACCCAGTTGGTGCTGGTGGGTGCAGGCCTGGGCGCGCTGATCGCGGCGTCGAGCCTGGCCTTCACCACCGTCAAGTGGCTGGGCGTGGCCTATCTCGTGTACCTGGGCGTGCAGCAATGGCGCGCACCGGCGAAGCCCCTGGTGGCCCCCGCGGAAGGCGCTCGGCAGGTCAGCCGGCGCGAGCTGCTGCTGCGTGGCTGGGCCATCAACGCCACCAATCCCAAGGCCACCCTGTTCCTGCTGGCCGTGGCGCCGCAGTTCCTCACGCTGACGGAGCCGCTGCTGCCGCAGTACGCCACCATCGGCGCCACGCTGTGCTTCACTGACGCCGTGGTGATGGCGGGCTACACGCTCCTGGCCGCACGGGTGCTGGCGGCGCTGCGTTCGCCGCGCCAGATCAAGCTCATGAACCGTACCTTCGGCACGCTCTTCATCGCGGCCGGCACCCTGCTGGCGCTGTTCAAGCGCGCATGACGGCAACGAGGAGTCGAGCCAGCCCCTGGCTGTTCTGGGGCCCGACGCTGATCTGGGCCAGTACCTGGCATGTGATCCTGTTCCAGCTGGACTCGGGCGTGCCCGTGCTCAACTCCGTGGCCTGGCGCTTCGGCCTGGCGGCGCTGATGCTGGCCGGCCTCGCGCGTTCACGCGGCGAAAGCCTGATCCTGCCGCTGCCCGCGCACGGCCTGATGCTGGCCACGGGCATCGTGCAGTACAGCGGCAACTACTGGTCGGTCTACGAGGCCGAGAAACACATCCCCAGCGGACTGGTGGCGGTGCTGTTCAGTCTGATGGTGTTCGGCAATGCGCTGTCGGGCCGGGTCTTCTTCGGCCAGAAAGTGGGTCGGCGCTTTCTGCTCGCGGCCTGCGGCGGCGTGGCCGGCGTGGTGATGATCTTCTGGCCCGAGATTGCCTCGACCGGCGCACGGCCCACGGCCGGCTATGGCTTGCTGATCGGCCTGGGCGCGGTGCTGGCGGCTTGCGTCGGCAATGTGCTTACGCTCACGCTGACGCGCTCTGGCCGGGCCCTTGTGCCGGTGCTGGCCTGGAGCATGGGCTACGGCGCCGTCTTTCTTGCGCTCACTTCAATCGTCAGCGGTGCGGGGCTGCACTTTGCCTGGACGCCGGCCTATGTGCTGAGCCTGCTCTACCTGGCCGTCTTCGGCTCGGTCGTGGCCTTCGTGCTGTATTTCAAGCTGGCGCAGGCGCGCGGTACGGCCGGCGCAGCGCTGACCAGCGTCATCATCCCGGTGATCGCCCTGGGCATCTCGGCGCTGCTTGAGGGCTGGCGGCCGACGGCACTCTCAGTCGCCGGCATGGCGTTGTGCCTGGGCAGCCTCTGGATGGCTACGCGCCGATGAGCTGACTCAGGGCTTCAGCGCAGCACTATGGCCGTCAGCAAAGGCGAGGCCGATGCGTCCATCCGGCAGCCGCAGCAGACGCTCAGCACCATCCGGACGCTTGAACTTGACAAGCGTCTTGTCCAGCAAGCCGTCTTCACCGACGTGCGCGATGCTGTACACATCAATCTCATCGCCAACCATGGCAGCCAGTTGCACACCCTCAGCGGCGATGCTGCCGGGCTGCGAGAACTGAAAGCCCTCGCATTTGTCGGCGTCCGCGAATTCCTCGCGGTCCGAGACGTCGACGAAGCCGGGCACATCGTCCGGAAGATCCATATGCACAAAGTGTTTATACAGCACCATATGAGCCTTGGCCGCACCGCTCCTTGCCAGGACAGGCAAACGGTCTTCGCCTTTGGGACCCTTGGCTGCGCCCATGTCAACACCCAGCCCTAAGGTGTGGGCATCCAGGCGTTGGTCGTCGCGAGCAATCAGCGGCCCCGGCGCCAATGCCTCGTTGATCCGCTGAATTTCTCCGTTAGCACGGATTCTGTAGATCTGGATCGGCGCCGTCTGGTGGTAGTGCGGGTTTATCAAGAGAAACGCAAGGCGGCTGCCATCGCTCGCTGCGTCACCCAGGGCAAATCCCGTCACCCGCACGCGGTAGTGCACACCCTTGTACGACTCTGGATAGTTCTCCTTCTTGAGCAGGTGGCCAAGCACCTGATTCAGCTCAGGCGGCAGGTCCTGGGCCTGAGCCAACGCATGCGTGCCGCATGCGGTCAGGAGCACAAGAAGGCACGCGAGATTCTTGAAGGTCGGCATGGCCGTCGGACTCAGCATTGGGGCGCCATTCTAGCCCAGGCGGGAAACTGAGCCAGTCTCAATCGTCGCTTCGCGGTCTGCCCCGTCCCGCTTTAACGCCGCTGCGCACGGCCTTGCCCTGCAGCCTGCGCTGCTGCGAACCGTAGGTCGGCTTGGTCGGCCGGCGCTTCTTGGGCGTGTGGGCCACGCCTTGCACCAGTTCGACGAGCCGGCGGATCGCGTCGGCGCGGTTCATCTCCTGGCTGCGGTGTTCCTGCGCCTTGATGACCACCACGCCTTCCAGTGTGATGCGCTGATCGCTCAGGGCCAGCAGCCTTTCCTTGATCAGCTCCGGCAGCGAGCTGGCGCGAATGTCAAAGCGCAAATGTGCGGCGCTGGAGACCTTGTTGACGTTCTGCCCGCCGGCGCCCTGCGAGCGGACGAAAGTGAACTCCAGCTCCGACTCCTGCGGCGTCCAGTCAAATGGCATGTTCCACCGTGAAGGGCACGCGCCGCGCGAGCGCGCACATTAGCTCGTAGCCGATGGTGCCGGCCGCATGGGCCACTTCGTCAATGGGCAGCACGCTGCCCTGCGGGCCGCGGCCCCAGAGCGTGACTTCGCTGCCGATCTGCGCCTGCGGCATGCCGCTCAGGTCCACGGCCATCATGTCCATGGAGACGCGGCCGACGGTACGGCTGCGCTGGCCGTCCACCAGCACGGGCGTGCCGGTGCCGGCGTGGCGCGGGTAGCCGTCGGCATAGCCGCAGGCGACGATGCCGATGCGCATGGGGGCTTCCGCGACGAAGGCGCTGCCATAGCCGACGCTTTCGCCCGCCTGCAGCTCCTGGGTGGCGATAAGTCGCGAGCGCAGCGTCATGCCGGGTTGCAATCCCCAGTGGGCCGCATCGTGCTCGGGGTAATCGGGCACGCCGCCATAGCTCATGACGCCGGAGCGCACCCAGTCGCCGCCGCCGCGTTCAGCGTGGCGCAGGATGCCGGCGCTGTTGCAGACCGAGCGCTCGCCGGGCAGATCGCGGCAGGCGGCCTCGAAGGCAGAGAGCTGGTGCTGGATGCCGTCCTGGCCGAAGCGCAGCGCGTCGGCGTCGGAGAAATGCGTCATCAGCGAGATCTCGTCCACCTGCGGCAGCGCGTTCAGCCGCGTCCAGGCGGCGCGGAAGGCCGCCGGCTTGAAGCCCAGCCGGTTCATGCCGCTGTTGAGCTTGAGGAAGACGCGGTGCGGCTCGTGCGTCTTGTGCATGGCCAGCCAGTCGATCTGCTGCTCGCAGTGCACGGCGTGCCAGAGCTTGAGGCGCGAGCACAGCTCCAGGTCGCGCGCCTCGAAGCAGCCTTCCAGCAGCAGGATGGGTCCGCGCCAGCCCAACTCGCGCAGGCGCGCCGCCTCGTAGAAGTCCAGCAGCGCGAAGCCATCGGCGGCGCGCAGGCCTTCATAGGCATATTCGATGCGGTGGCCGTAGGCATTGGCCTTGACGACGGCCCAGACCCGGGCGTCCGGCGCAGCGGCGCGGGCGCGGGCCAGGTTGTGGGCCAGGGCGGAGACATGGATGATGGCTTCGATGGGGCGTGGCATGGCGCCATTGTCACGCTGACGGCCGGCTTTCCAGGCCTACGATGCCCACATGCTATAAACCGCGGCGGCTTCCGCAGTTTCCATGCGTTACATGATCAAGACTTTTGCGTGCACCTTGTGCGCGCCTGACACTCCGCGGACCCGGTCCGCGATGCGGCACGCCTACGGATGAACGCCCCCACGCTCTCTTCGTTCGCTGCCCCCCGAGGGGGCGCACCAGCGCTTACGGGCGGCCGGGCGGCGCTGGTATGAAACGCGGCTTCTTCACCATCATGTCGGCGCAGTTCTTCAGCTCGCTGGCAGACCAAGCCTTGCTGGTGGGCGCGATCGAGCTGCTCAAGACCACCCATCAGCCCGCCTGGCAGATCCCCGCACTGGGGCCGATGTTCGCGCTCTTCTACGTGGTGCTCGCGCCCTTCGTGGGCGCTTTTGCCGACGCCGTGCCCAAGGGCAAGGTGATGTTCTATTCCAACCTCATCAAGATCTTCGGCTGCCTGATGATGCTGGCGGGCGCGCATCCGCTGGTCTCGTATGCCGTGGTGGGCCTGGGCGCGGCGGCCTACTCGCCAGCCAAGTACGGCATCCTGACCGAGCTGCTGCCGCCCTCGCAGCTGGTCAAGGCCAATGGCTGGATCGAGGGGCTGACGATTCTCTCGATCATCATGGGCATCGTGCTCGGCGGGCAGCTGGTCGGCCCGCATCTGGCGCCACACCTGCTGGCCATCGACCTGCCCTATATCGACACCGGCATCGACACCCCGCCGCAGGCCGCCATCGCCGCGCTGGTCAGCCTGTATGTCGTGGCCGCCGGCTTCAACCTCTTCATCCCGCGCACCGACACGCCGCTGCAGCCGCTGGAGCACGGCGTGGCCGCGATGGTGCGCGACTTTGCGGCCTGCAACTCCAAGCTCTGGAGCGACAAGCTGGGCCAGATCTCGCTGGCCACGACCACGCTGTTCTGGGGCGCCTCGGGCAATCTGCGCATCATCCTGTTCCCCTGGGCCGCCGTGGCGCTGGCCTACAGCACCACGCAGGCGTCCAACCTGGGCGGTGTGGTGGCCCTGGGCACGGCCACGGGCGCAGTGGCGGCTTCGGTCTACATGCGGCTGGACCGCGCCACGCGGGTGATCCCGCTGGGCATCGTGATGGGTGCGATGCTGATCGGCCTGGTGCTCGTGCACAGCATCTGGGCAGCCATCCCCTTCCTGATCGTGCTGGGCCTGGTGGGCGGCTACCTGGTCGTGCCGATGAACGCGCTGCTGCAGCATCGCGGCGCCAGCCTGATGGGCTCGGGCCGTTCCATCGCCGTGCAGAACTTCAACGAGCAGGCCTGCATCCTGGGCCTGGGCGCGCTCTACACGGGCATGACCAAGCTCGGACTGTCCACGTACACCGCCATCACCCTGTTCGGCCTGATGATCGCGCTGACGATGTGGATGGTGCGGCGCTGGCACCAGCGCAATTGCGCGCAATATCCCGAGGAAATCGCACGCCTGATGGCCTACGCCCGCGACGACTGCAGCGGGCATTGAGGCCGCCCCTCGGCCAACGGGTACGTGGGCCGGTCACGACATCGGATCAAGTCGCCCTTGGGAGCGTCCCGGCGAGCGACTTGAGACAAATCCCTACCGATGCCGCCCCGACGAGACCGGCGGCGGCGCCAGCACATTCTTGATGTGCTCCGACCAGGCCCGCGCGATCTTGAAGCTACCGCTGTGGTTGAGGTGGATCTCGTTGTGCCAGTCGCCGCTGGAGCCGCTGGAGCCAGGCGCCGCCAGGGCCAGGGGCACGGCGGTGGAATCGAAGACAAAGAGGCCGGGGAAATCGGTCTTGTCGGCCGCCATGCTCTTGAGCAGCTGGGCCAGGCGGAACACCATCAGCCGGCTGATCGCCGCCCAGTCGGCACCCGGCAGCGCATAGGCCTTCATGGCCGGATACAGCCACGGCCCGCCCAGTTCGGCCGCGCCGTCTCCTTCGGCCCCGGCCGGTCGCGGCATGGGCACCGCGTAGCAATGCATGAAAACCGGCTTGCCCCGCGACGGCCCCTGGTCGCGCAGGCTCAGCAGGTGGCGCACATTGGTGCGCAGGTAATCGGCATAGGTGGCCCAGCCGGGCTCGGAGAAGTAGCGCGCCACGCCGGCCGAGGGCGGGCCCCATTCGGTCTGGCGGCGCAGCAAGCGCAGGTGCAGGGGCACCTCGCTGCCGTCGGCATCGTGAGCAGGGGTGCGGGCCGCTGCGATCAGGTCATTGCCGCCGCAGGAGAGCAGCACGCCGTCCCAGACCGGCGCATCGGCCCGGCTCAGCAGGCTGACGAAATCGGGCGAGGACTCCAGATCGACCATATGCCGCAGCGCATCGCCGCCCGAGGAGCAGTTGATGGCGCAGACCGGCTGGTCGAACACCAGCTCGCTGAGCAGATTGCCATGGGCGCCCGGCTTGGACCGGTCCACGGAGAACCAGGAATCCCCCTGGGCCAGCAGGCGCCAGCGAAAGCTGTCGGGGGCCGGCACGCGGCCGGACCTGAGATCCGCGGGGGTGAAAGTGGCCAAGTGCTCCAAAGACTGCTCTCCCTGGTGATGCCGGTTTGGTGGCGGAGCGTATCTCAATTTCGGACTCTGTAAACCCTGAGTCACCAGGGCTTACACCGCGCCGTATCATGGCCCGCCCCATCCACAAGACAGAGGATTGCCATGAGCGACGTACCCAGCATTTACGACTTCAAGGCCCTCTCCATCACCGGCGAGACGGCCGAACTGGCCAGCCAGCGCGGCAAGGTCTTGCTGATCGTCAACACCGCCAGCGCCTGCGGCTTCACGCCCCAGTTCGCCGGGCTGGAGAAGCTGTGGGAGGACTATTCGGCCCGCGGCCTGGTGGTGATTGGCTTCCCGAGCAACGAGTTCGGCGGCCAGGACCCGGGCTCGAACGAGGAGATCGCTTCCTTCTGTCAGCTGAACTACGGTGTCAGCTTCCCGATGATGGAGAAGGTCAAGGTCAACGGCCCTGAAGCGCATCCGCTGTGGAAATGGCTCAAGGGCGAGAAGCCGGGCATCCTCGGCACCGAGGGCATCAAATGGAACTTCACCAAGTTCCTGATCGGCCGCGATGGCCAGGTGATCAAGCGCTACGCCTCGATCGATGCGCCGGAGAAGCTGCGGGCCGATATCGAGGCGGCTCTTGGAAGTTGAAACCCTCGGCAGCTGAAATAATGGCGGCTCCCAACGGAGTACCGGCCCATGTTCCAGCACGTCGAAGCCTACGCAGGCGATCCCATCCTGAGCCTCAACGAGGCTTTCCAGAAAGACCCGCGCGCGGACAAGATCAATCTGTCCATCGGCATCTATTTCGATGACGAGGGCCGCATTCCGATGCTCGACTCGGTGCGCCAGGCCGAGATGGCCGTCGTGCACGCCGCCGGCGCGCGGCCCTATCTGCCGATGGAGGGCGCGGTCAACTTCCGCAGCGCAGTCCAGGCCCTGCTGTTTGGAGAAGGACACGCCGCGGGCGACCGCACGGTGACGATCCAGGCCGTGGGCTCTAGCGGCGGGCTCAAGGTGGGCGGTGACTTCATCAAGCGCTATTTCCCCGATGCCACGGTCTACGTCTCCGACCCGACCTGGGACAACCACCGCGCCGTGTTCGAGGGCTGCGGCCTGGCGGTCAAGACCTATCCGTACTACGACCCGGCCACCGGTGGCCTGCGCTTTGCCGAGATGCTCGAAGCGCTGGACAAGCTGCCGGCCCGGAGCGTGGTGCTGCTGCACGCCTGCTGCCACAACCCGACCGGCGTGGACCTCACCCCGGCGCAGTGGGACGCGCTGATCCCGGTGCTGAAGGCCCGCGAGCTGCTGCCCTTCCTCGACATGGCCTACCAAGGCTATGGCGATTCGCTCGAAGAAGACGCCTACGCCGTGCGCGCCTTCGCCGCTGCAGGCCTCTCCTTCTTCGTGGCCAACAGCTTCTCCAAGAACATGAGCCTGTATGGCGAGCGCTGCGGCGGGCTGTCGGTGGTCTGCCCCGATGCCGCGCAGGCCGCCAACGTGCTCGGCCAGATGAAGGCGACCATCCGCCGCAACTACTCCAACCCGCCCTTCCACGGCGGCCAGCTGGTGGCCAGGGTGCTGAGCGACCCCGAGCTGCGCGCGAAATGGGAGGGTGAAGTGACGGCCATGCGCCATCGCATCCAGGCCATGCGCAAGAGCCTGCATGAGGTGCTCTCGGCCAAGCTGCCGGGCCGCGATCTCGATTACTTCCTCACGCAACGCGGCATGTTCAGCTACACCGGCATGAGCGCCGAGCAAGCCGAACGGCTCAAGAGCGAGTTCGGCGTCTACATCCTGCGCTCGGGCCGCATGTGCGTGGCCGGGCTCAACACCCGCAATGTGGAGGCCACCGCCAAGGCCTTTGCCGCCGTGTTGGCCTGAAGCAGAACGCCCCCGGGAAAGCCCGCCCTCGCGCGGGCTTATTTACATCCGTCATGCGTGCAAGTTATACAGACCGCCGTCGCTTTCATTGGCACCTCGGGAGCCTTGTCCTTACTCTGTGAAAACAAGTAGAGCCCTAGAAGCGTCTGGATGAAACATATCGTGGTGATAGGCGGCGGCATCGTCGGCCTGACGACCGCTTGGTCCCTTTTGGAGCGGGGGCACAGCGTTTCGGTGGTGGAACGCGAAGCCGAGGTGGCGCAAGGCGCCAGTCACGCCAATGGCGGCCAGCTGAGCTACCGCTATGTGTCGCCGCTGGCCGACGAAGGCGTGCCGCTCAAGGCCTTGCGCTGGCTGATGGACCCCGACGGCCCGCTGCGCTTCAAGCCCGAGCTGAGCTGGCAGCAATGGTCGTGGATGTTCGCTTTCCTGCGCGCCTGCCGCGCGCCGGTCAACCGCCGCACGACCTCGCGCCTGCTGGCCCTGGGCGCCTTCAGCCAGCGCGCGTTTGCGCGGCTGCATGAACATGCCCAGCTCGACGACATCGCGCTGCGCGCGCCAGGCAAGCTGGTGGTCTACCGCAAGCCGGCCGAGTTCGAGCGCGTGGCCGCGCGGCTCAAGAATTCGATCGGCCCCGAGCGGGCGCTCTCGCATGACGAATGCGTGGACCTGGAACCCTCGCTGCAGGACAACGACGTGCGCTTTGCCGGCGGCATCTTCACCGAAGGTGAGGCCGTGGCCGATTGCCGCGCCGTATGCCTGCGCCTGGCCGAGCGGCTGCGCGCGCATCCGCAGTTCAAGGGCTTTGTGCGCGCCGAAGGCCAGGGCTGGCGCGTGCGCGGCGGCAAGGTCTGGGCGCTCAACACCGCGCAGGGCGAGATCCATGGCGACGAGTTCGTGCTCGCTGCCGGCCTGCAGAGCCGCGCGCTCGTGCGGGAGCTCGACATCCAGCTGCCGCTGTACCCGCTCAAGGGCTACAGCCTGACCGCGCCGATCCGCGCCGAGCACCGCCCGCCCGTGGTCAGCGTGACCGACTTCGAACGCAAGATCCTCTATGCGCGCATCGGCGATGCCCTGCGCGTGGCGGCGATGGTGGACATGGTGGGCGAAGACCTGAGCCTGGACCCGCACCGCGTGGGCTCCCTGCAACGCGCCGTGCGCGACACCTTTCCGCAAGCTGCCGATTACGACCAGGCCAGCACCTGGGCCGGCCTGCGCCCGGCCACGCCCACGGGTGCGCCCATCCTCGGCGCCACGCCGCTGCGCGGGCTCTGGCTCAATGTGGGCCATGGTGCGCTGGGCTTCACTTTCTCCTTCGGCGCAGCCGAAATTCTTGCGGACTTGATCACAGGGCGAGATTCGCCCCTGCCTTTGGACGGGCTACAGTTCGGCGCATGAAAAATGAGCGGCTTGCGCAGGCGCTGCTCGAAGCGGTGCGCGCGCAACGCTTCGAAGACACGCCCGATGCGCTGCAAGACAAGCGACCCGTCGGCGTCCACCCCAGCATCGATCTCGCCGTGGCGGCCTTCCCGCCCGGCGGCGAACCCGTCTTTGCCAATGTGCTGTTCTCGCGCGAGCATCCCGAGGGGCTGATCGCCGACATCGACCTCATCGACGGCCCCGTGCGAAATATCCGTTATGTGGCCGACATGCAGGACCAGCTCGGCGTCTCCATCGCCTGGCAACCGGGCAGCGACTGGCGGCGCTTGCGCTTTCGGCCACTGATGGGCCAGGGGCCTTACCGCTTTGTTGCGCCCTACCCGGCCTCGCTCTTCAAGCTGATGGTGCTCGTCGGCGCGGGCCATCTGGTGGACGTGGGCCGCAGCCATTGGGAGGCGCGCCTGTCGTCGCCCGGCGGCACGCGCAGCATGGCCGAGTGGGCCTACGACATGACGGTGGACAGCAGCAACGACGCCACTACCGTGCTGGTCGCCCATCTGCACAACTGCGGCCTGCTCAACCAGGAGGAGCGCGGCCCGCACGCGCTGCACCGCCTGTTCTCCTCGCAAGGCCTGTGCGGCCTGCGCGTGGCCAGCACGCGTTCGGACGGCGGCTGGACCAATGCCGACGGCGCTGGCGTCGGGCATCTGCAGATGACGGCCTGGGACACCCTGCGCCTGCTCTGGCTGCTCGATCCCGATGCACCGCCCGCACCCTGGCTGCCCGAGGGCGCTGCGCCGATCCTGGGCGCCAGCCGCGAGACCGTGCTCAAGTGCCTGCGCGAGCAGCGCCTGCACGACATCCTCTCCAGCGGCTGTCTGCACGGAATACCCGGTTACGTGACCGGCATCCCAGCCCGCCTGCCCGGCGCCGAGCCCAGCAGCTGCGGCGATGGCGAACTGCTGTTCGCGCACAAGACGGGCAACACGCAGAACTACAGCGCCGATGCCGGCATCGTGCGCACCCTGGCTCCCAGCGGGCGCCACTACCTGATCGCGCTGACCAGCAATCTGGGCAGCCGCTACGCGCCCGACCTGCGCTGCTCCACCACCTGGAAGCTGCCCGCGCTGGGTGCGTCCATCGACGCGTTGATGCGCGGGATTTGCGAGAAATGAGCGTCCTGATTCCCTCCCTGCCCATCGGTGCCACGCTCGGCCTGATCGCCCCCGCGGGGCCGCCGAGCGCGGGCAGCATCGAGCAGGTACCGGCCTTGCTGGAGCGGCACGGCTATCGCGCCAAGATCTTCCCGGGCTGCGCGGGCCCGACGCACCTGGGCTTTCTGGCCGCCGGCGACGAGCAGCGCCTGGCCGACCTGCATGCGGCCTTTGCCGACCCCGGGGTCGATGCGGTGATGTGCTTGCGCGGCGGCTGGGGCTGTGCGCGGCTGCAGGACCGCATCGACGTGAAGCTGCTCAAGCGCCACCGCAAACCACTGATCGGCTACAGCGACATCACGACCCTGCATGGCCTGCGCGACCGGCTCGGCCAAGCCGGTTGGCATGCGCCGATGCCGGCTTCGGACCTGCTGAAATCGCAGGCCGACGCGCAAACCCTGTTCGCGCAGCTGCGCCACGGTGCGCAAACGGGCGACGTGCTCGCGCCCGAGATGAGCGAGCATGCGCTCAACCGGGGCGTTAGCGCCCGCGGCCGGCTGGTTGGCGGCAACCTGTCCGTCTATGCCGCGCTGCTCGGCACGGCCTGGCAGCCGAAGGTGAAAGGCGCGATCCTCTTTCTCGAAGACGTGGCAGAAGCGCCCTACCGCGTGGACCGCATGCTCACGCAACTGCGCCTGGCCGGCCTGCTCGATGCCGCAGCCGGCTTCCTGATCGGCAGCTTCAGCGACGCCGACTCGCCCGACGAGGTGCTGGCCGATCATCTGCGGCCTCTGGCCAAACCCATCCTGGCCGGCTGGCCGAGCGGGCATTGCAGCCCGAATGCGGCCTTGCCGCTGGGCGTGGACGTGACGCTCGATGTGGCGCAGCGTCGCTTGATCCTCGGCTGAGCCTCCTCGACAAGCCAAAAGGAAGAAGCCCCGCCAGGCAAACCCGGCGGGGCTTCTTGTTGTCGAGCGCGCCGAGCACAACGCCCGGGCGCTTCAGCTCGATCAGAAGAACGTGTACTTGGCGGTCAGCTGCAGCGTGCGGCCGCGCGGGTCGGCCACGCGCGGGTCGTAGCCAGCGCCGATCACGTAGTCGGGGTCATGCCAGGTGAAGGGCGGCTCGCGGTCGAAGAAATTGACCACGCCACCCGTCAGGCTCAGATTCTTGACGCCCGTGTAGGTCACGAAGAAGTTGAAGTTCGTGTAGCTCGCAATCATGCGCCTGACCGGCAGGCCAGCCGGATTGGTGCCGACGTAGGGTGTGCGGTCTTCGTCCTGGTAACCCGAGGAGTAGTTCATCGACAGCGTCGATGCCCAGTCGCCTCTGGAGAAGGTCGAGGAGATGGTGGTCTTCCACTTCTGGAAGATCGTGCCAGTGCTCCATTGGCCCACATACTGGACCATGGGCTGTCCGGCCAACAGCGCTTCCCTGTCACTGAGGTTGAGAGTGGCGGTGGCGATGGTGTTTAGCTTGCCGTCAAACATCGCCGCGTTGTGGTTCACGCTGAAGTCGATGCCCTTGGTCATCGACGCGCCCGCGTTGATCCAACCGGCCTGGATGGACAGCAGATTGCCATCAGCGTCACGATTGAAATTGTTCGCGAACAGGCTGTAGTTCTGTACTTCCTGCAGATAAGTCAGGTTGTGGATGCGGTCCTTCAGCTTGATCTGCCAGTAGTCCGCAGACATCTGCAGCGAATCGATCGGCGAGAACACGACGCCAAGCGAGGCCTGGCGCGATTTCTCCGGCTTCAGGTTGGGGTTGCCGCCCGACAGCACCACCACGTTGGTGAGCTGGCAGGACGGATCGTTGTTGCCCGTGGGATTCGGGCACTTCAACGGGTCAGCAAATGAGCTGGTGTTCGAAGAGGCCAGCTGCACCGAGCCCAGGTTCAACTGCTGCGCCGTCGGAGCGCGGAAGCCCGTGCTGGCCGAGCCGCGGAACAGCAGGTCCTTGATCGGCGTGAACTTGAAGGCGATCTTGGGATTGGTCGTGCCACCGATCTGCTGGTAGCGGTCGTGGCGAACGGCCAGCTGCAGTTCAAGCTGCTTGAACACTGGCACATAGAGCTCGCCGTACACGGCGCCGACCTTGCGCGAGGAGTCGGGAGCAGCGCTGTTGCCCGAGCAGCCCATCACCGGGTTGGTCAGCGCCAGGCTGGCCGCGGTGAAGCTGCTGATGCAGTTGACGCCCTGCGTGCCTGAGAAGCCGTAGGCCTCGCGGCGTGCGTCCAGGCCGACGGCGAAGTCCATCTCCCCGGCCGGCAGCTGCATCAGCTTGCCGGACACCGAAGCCAGGGCCTCGTCGACCTTGGTCGAGCCGCCCTGGATGCTGCCGTAGACCTTGGTGGCCTGCACGGCCTGCATGGCCGCAGCGCTCTGGCTCTGGCCGGGCGCCAGGAAGGGGTTGTAGATGCCGCTGGCCAGCAAGGCCACAAGCTTGTTGGCGTCCGCAAAGCCGTCGACCATCTCGGTGTGGCCGTCGGCCCAGCCGTGGGTGAGCGAGGCCTTGTAGTCGTAGTCACCCCAGGCGCCGCTCACGCCCAGCGTGATGCGCTGGTTCGTCGAGATATTGTTGACGACGCGATAGCCCCAGTCGTTCATGCGCAGGCGGTAGGCGATCGGCTTGGTCGGGTCGAACTGGGCAGCGCCGTACTGAGCCTGCAGGTTCTGGTAGTAAGGGCCACCGACCGGGTAGTTGGCCAGGGCCGTGCCGTTGGTGTAGGTGGGCGACAGGCCCAACGCCGACAGGTCGGCCTGCAGCAGCGCGTTGCCGGCCGCCGAGGTGGGCGCGCTGGTGGTCGAGAACTGGTAGGGCGTGTACTCACCGCGCGCTTCGACGCGCGAGCCGATGTATTCGGCAAAACCGGTGGCGTCAGCCCCGAGCGCCACGGTCCCGCGCAGCACGCCGCTGACATCCTTCTGCGGCGTCTGCAGCATGTATTGGCGGGCGTAGTCGGTGCCGCAGCGGTAGGTGCTGTTGGCCGTCGTGTAGCCCAGGCCGGGGATGATGCTGATGTTGGGCACCTGGCCGACACCGAAGGGCACCGAGCTGCAGCCTGCGCTACTCAGAGCCATGCCGTTGAGCACCGTGTACTTGGTTGCGCCGCCGCCGTTGACGGTCGTGCCCGTCGTCGGCAGCGCGGTATTTGCGGCACCGATGATGTTGGCGTAACCCGGAGAGCTGGTGGTGTCGGGCACGGCGAACATGCCGGGGTTGTAGCCGGTGGCCCAGGGACGGTCGATGCCGCGCAGCACGGCGTTATCGTCACCGCTGATGCTGCCCATGACGTTGAAGCCCTCCTTCTCCAGGCTGCCGTAGCCACCGGCAACGCTCAGCTTTCTGCGCTGGCCACCACCGTCCACTGGAGCGCTGAGGGTCGTAGAGACGGACAGGCCGGTGTAGTCCTTCTTCAGGATGAAGTTGATCACGCCGCCGATGGCGTCCGTGCCGTAGATGGCCGAGGCGCCGTCCTTGAGAATTTCAACCCGCTGGATCATCTCCAGAGGAATGGCGTTCAAGTCCACCGATCCGCCCGACAGACCCTGGTTGGACAAGCGGCGTCCGTCCAGCAGCACCAGCGTGCCGGTGGGGCCGAGGCCGCGCAGGTTGGCGTAGTTGCCGCCACCACCCAGACGGTCGCCTTCCGTGCTGAACACAGTATTGCTGGACACCGCCGTGCTGGCCGTGGCGGCGTTGGCGCCGAGCTGGCGCAGCAGATCGTCCGTGGAGGTGATGCCCATGTTGCGGATCTGCTGCGAGGTGATCACCTCCAGCGGCAGTGCGCCTTCGTCCTTGACACGCTTGATGCTCGAACCCGTCACTTCCACACGTTCAAGCTTGTCGGAATCGGGCTTCGCGTCCGGTGCTGTGCCCTGCGCCATCGCCGACACCATCGCGGTGCCCATGCCCAGCAGCACAAGACTGCGTGCCAATTTGTTCAGCTTCATGAAAATCTCCTAGGGTGAGTCCGGGGCCGGCGTGACGCCGTGTGAAGCGTCTGTGCCAGGGTGTGACGCTTTGTTGTCAACCATCATCAATCAGTCGCCGAAAGCGGCACAGAGGGCTGGGCCGTATCTGTTGCCAAAGACGCAATGAATGCTTGTCGGCCTTGCATAACCTACCGGAATGTCTCGACTGACAGGTATTCCACGAGGGCCAAGAAGTTATGCCCGGCGAGGGGCTGCAATGGCTAGAGTTGGCGGCTTCACCGCAGCGATTTCCACGTCCTCATGCAGCTCATCACCGAAGCCCAGGTCAGCGCCATGCTGACGCCCGCCGCCGCCGCCAGATGCCTTCGCGAAGCCTTCACTCAGCTGGGCCAGGGCCGGGCCAGCGTGCTGGCGCGCGGACGTGCCGCGGCTGAAGTTGACGGCACGCCGCTGGCCCTCAGCGCCATGGGCGCCGTGCTGCCGGCGGCCGGCGTGCTTGGCACCAAGGTCTACTCCACGCGCAAGGGCCAGTTCCAGTTCGTCATCACGCTGTTCTCGGCCGAGACCGGCCTGCCGCTGGCCACGCTGGAGGCCAATGAGCTGACGCGGCTGCGCACCGCGGCGGCCACGGCCGTAGCGGTGGATGCGCTGGCCGCCAAGGACGCCAAGGTGCTGGCCGTCTTTGGCGCGGGCACGCAGGCTTATGCCCATGCCGAGGCGATCCGCCCGCTGCGCGGCTTCGAGCGCGTGTTGGTCTGCGCGCGATCCGGCGCCGAGGAATTTGCCGCGCGCATCAGCGCCGAGGCCGTGGACGCCGATACGGCGGCACGCGAAGCCGACGTGATCATCACCGCCACGCGCGCCTCGGAGCCGCTATTTGACGGCGCCCTCGTCAAGCCCGGCACCTTCGTCGGCGCCGTCGGTTCGAGCAAGCCCGCAGCACGCGAACTCGACGACGCACTGCTGGCCCGCGCCGCGCTGATCGCCGTGGAATGGAGGACCGCGGCGCAAGCCGAGGCCGGCGAGTTCTGCCGTGCCGCACCCGGTGTGATCAGGCCCGAGCGCGTGGCCGAGCTGGGCGAGCTGCTGGCCGCGCCGCGGCCGCGCAAGCCCGAGGACATCGTGGTCTACAAGAGCGTGGGCATCGGCCTGGAGGACGTGGCCATCGCGAACTGGATCTACCAGCAACTGCAGAAGAAGGCTTGAGATGCGCATCGCCGCCAGTCTTCTGCTCGCCGCCATCCTCACGGGCTGCGCCACCGCCCGACCGGGCCTGCCCTTCGAGGTCAACAAGGCGCTTGAGAAAGCCCAGCTGACGCCGGCGAACCTCGGCGTCATGGCCTTCCCGCTCGACCAGCCGCAAAGCGGCCTGCGCCTGAACGCCGACATCGCCATGCAGCCGGGCTCGGCTATGAAGCTGGTGACGGCGGCCGTGGCGCTGGACCGGCTCGGCCCCAACGGCCGCGGCAGCACCGAGATGCTGGGCGACGGGCCGATCGAGAACGGCGTGCTAATGAGCCCGCTCTACCTGCGCGGCGGCACTGACTCCGATCTCGACTGGGGCTCGCTCAACGCCCTGCTGCGCCTGTTGCGCGACCAGGGCGTGCGCGAGATCCGCGGCGGCATCGTGGTGGACCGCAGCCTGTTCACGCCGGCCCGGCTCGACGCAGGCCAGCCGCCTTTCGACGAGCAGCCCGAGTTCCCTTACAACGTCATCCCCGATGCGTTGATGCTCAACGGCAACCTGCTCGACTTTTTCCTGAGCAGCGATGACAAGAGCTTGAGCGTCCACCCCGCGCCGGCCTGGCCCGGCATACGCATCGACACGCAGGACATCGCCCTGGTGGATCGCGCCTGCAAGGACTGGGAAGACATCTGGAAGATCCCCACCGTCGAAAGTGATGGCGGCGATGCGGGCCCGCTGATCCGCTTGCATGGCGAATTCCCGCGCAACTGCAAGGTCGAGCAGGAGTTCAACCTGATCGACCGCCAATGGCTGGCGACCCACGCCGTACGCGCCATGTGGCGCGAGCTGGGCGGCAGCATCGCTGAAGGCGGTGATCGCGAAGGCGTGACACCGGCCACCGCCAAGGTACTGGCCACCCATCGCGCACGCCCGCTGGCCGAAGTCTTGCGCGGCGTGATGAAGCACTCCGACAACGCCCTGGCTCGGCTGACCTATCTGCGCATCGGCGTCGAGACCGGTAATGCCGACGAGCCCACGCTGGAAGCCAGCGCGCGCGCGGTCAGGCAATGGTTTGCCGGCGCCGGCATCGACACCACCGGCATGGTGCTGGACAACGGCTCAGGCCTCTCGCGCAGCGAGCGCATCACGCCCGCCCAGCTGGCCGGCCTGCTGGTGGCTTCGAACAAGGGCCGCCACGGCCCCGAATTGCTTGCCACCCTGCCCGTGGCGGGTGTGGACGGCACGCTGTCGCGCCGCTTCAAGGGCACGGATGCGCAAGGCATGGCGCGGATGAAGACGGGCACGCTCAACAACGCCGTCGCGTTGGCGGGTTATGTGCCGGATGCCGGCGGCCGCACCTGGGTGGTGGTGGGCATCGTCAATGCGCCCGAAGCGGGGCGTGGGAGAGCGGCGCTGGATGAGCTGGTGCTGTGGGTCACACAGCAACGTTGATCAGGCAACGACAGCCTTGAGCACCTGCACCGTCCCCGCATCCGCATCCATCTCCACCTCTGCCCCCACAGGCAGGGTGAACTTGCGCTTGATGTGGCCGATCATGGCGCCGCGGTAGACGGGCACGTTCAGCGGCAGGAAGTAGTCGGCGAGGATTTCTTCGAGCGTGAGCATGCCGTAGCCGTCGCCCGGCCCGCAGTTGGTGAACTGGCCCACGACCACGCCGGCCAATTTGTCGAAGGCGCCGGCCAGCCGCAAGGTGGAAAGCGTGCGCTCGACGCGGTAGAGCTCCTCGTTGGTTTCCTCGATGAAGAGAATGGCGCCGCGGCAATCGGGAAAGTAATGGCTGCCTGCCAGCGAGGCCAGCACGCAGAGGTTACCCCCCACCAGCACGCCGCGCACCTTGCCGCCGCGCACGGTGGTGATGCGATCGGTCTTGGCGACGAGGTTGTCGCCGCGCGCGTCGCTCGGGTTGCTCAGCAGCGTTGCCTCGCCGCGCATCACCAGGGCCTTGAAGATGTCCACCGAGAAACCGTTCCACTCGCTCTCGGCCACCGGCGCGTGGAAGGTCACGAGGCCGGTCTGGCGGGTGATGCCGTTGAGCAGGGAGGTGATGTCGGAGAAGCCACCAAAGTATTTCGGGTTGCGGCGGATCAGCGCGTAGTCGAGCTTGTCGACGATGCGGTTGCAGCCCGAGCCGCCGGTCATGGCGAAGATGCCCGCCACCTCCTTGTCGGCAAACATCGCGTTGATGTCGCCGGCGCGCTCGGCGTCGGTGCCGCCATACTTGCCCCAGCGCGAGCGCAGATGCACGCCTTCCTTGACCTTGAAGCCCAGAGCCTGCAGCGTTTCGATCGCGTAGCGGAAACCGTCGCTCTCGAAGGTGGCGCTGGCGGGGCTGACGAGGCCGACGGTGTCGCCGGGCTGCAGGCGGCGCGGCAGCAGGGCCGGCATGCGTGCAGTTTGTGCGTTAGCGGCAGTCGCCGCAGCGAGCCCGCCTACGGCCAGCGAGCCGGCGATCGATTGGGCAAAAAAACGGCGCGTTGTCGTGCTCATGCTCACAGGACTCTCGGAAGGTCACGGCGCACCGCCACGCGGTCGCCAAAATCGAAATGCCACCACTCGGTGCTGATGCCGTGGAAGCCCGCGTGCCGCATGGCCGCGCGCAGCCAGCCGCGCTCGGCCAGGTGCTGGGCGTTCAGCTGGCCTTGGGCCATCAGCTCGACCTCGTACTCGGGGTGCGAGGGCAGCGTCATCTCGTCGAAGCCCGTGCCCATGTCCACTTCGTGGCCGGCGGGATCGATGATCGTCACGTCCACCGCCATGCCGAAACTGTGGATGGAACCGCGCTCGGGGTTGGCCAGGTACATCGTCAGCGGCGTGCCGGCCAGCTCGTTCCAGAGCAGCTCCTGCACGCGTTGAGGGCGCAGGGCGTCGAGCACGGCCAGCGTGTAGCCAGGCCGGTGCATGCCGAGCCAGGTGGCAGCCTTCTCCAGCGCATCGGCCGCCTCGCGGCGCAGCCAGGCGCAGTCGAGGCCGCCGTAGACCGGGCGGTTGACGAAGTTGTCGGGCGTGGCGTAGCGCAGGTCCACGCTCACGTTCGGGATGCTGAAGAGCGAACGGAAGTCCGGGTGCCCCGGCACGTCCTCACAAGCAATCATCGGAGTCATTCGATATTAAGGCTGGCCAACTGGTCGCTTGCGGCTTCGCCGATGTACTTCACCAGCTTGCGCGCCGTCTGCGCCAACGGTGCGCTGGAGGCTGTCAGCAGAAAGACCTGCACCGTCAGCGCGGGCACGAGCGGGCGCAGGCGCACGCTCTTGCGGTCCGCGCTGGCCGCGGTGAAGGGATCGACCACGGTCATGCCCACGCCGGCCTCAACCAGCGCGCGGGCGAGCTGGTAGGTCTGCACGGTGAGCCGGCAGCGCAGCGTCGTGCCCTGCGCCTCGCTGGCGTTGTGCAGCACATTGGCCAGCGGGTCGTCGCCGGCCAGGCCGATGACTTCGCTTTCGATCTCGGCAATCGTCAGCGGCCCGGTGCCGCGACCCTCGGGGCTGTCGATGGGACAGACTGCCGTCATCGCGCCGCTGGCCAGCACCTCGGCCTTGATGCCGGGGTGGCGCGGGTCCTGCAGCGAGAGCGCCATGTCGGCCTCACCGAGCAGCAGTGAGGAGACGATTTCCCGAGTGTGGTTGGTGGCCAGCGAGCACTGCGAGTTGGGATAGGCGCGGCACCACTTCGTCATGGCCGGCGGCACCAGCGTGGCGGCCAGCGTGGGCGTGGCGACCAGGCGAACCTGCTCGGACTCGCCGCCGCGCAGGTTCGCGGCCAGGCGGCGGATGGAGACGAGGTCGCGGTTGAGCTTGTCGATCTCCACGTAGAGCCGCTCGGCCTCAGGCGTCGGATAGAGCTTGCCGCGCACGCGGTCAAACAGGGCCATGCCCAGCTGCAGCTCGCAATGCTGCAAGACCTTGGTCACGGCCGGTTGCGAGATGTGCAGCAGCTGCGCCGCACCTGAGATGGTTCCCGCCTGCATGATGGCGTGGAAGACTTCGATGTGGCGCAATCTCATTGGCGGTAAACCCCTTCGAAGTTGATGGAGCCATTGGGGTTCATCACAAAGCCCTTCACGTCCTTGCTCATGGCGATGTAGACGGTGGAATGGGCCATGGTGATCCAGGGGCGTTCGCGCTTGAAGATCTGCTGCGCCTGGACGTAGAGCGCCTTGCGCTTCTCGGAATCGGCACTGGCGCGGGCCTCGTTGATCAGGCGGTCGAATTCCTTGTTGCAGAACTTCACGCCGCTCTTGTTGGCGGCGCACGAGAGGTTGGGCGAGAGGAAGTCGTCGGCATCGCCGGTCTCGCCGGACCAGCCGCTCATGTAGACGTTGTGCTCACCGCGATTGGCGCGCTTGAGGTACTCGCCCCACTCGTAGGTCTTGATGTGGGCGGTGACGCCGATCTTGGCCCAGTCCTGCTGGATCAGCTGCGCCATCAGCTGGCCATTGGGGTTGGTGGGACGCGCCACGGGCAGGGCCCAGAGGTCGATGTCGAAGCCCTTGCCGTAGCCCGCATCGAACAAGAGCTGGCGCGCCTTGGCCGGGTCGTACTCGTTCTTGAGCGTCTTGTCATAGCCGGGAATGGCCGGCGGAAAGGCACTGACCGCCTGCATGGCATCGCCACGCGGGAACAGAGCCTTGAAGATGGCGTTGCGGTCGATGGCGATGTCCAGCGCGATGCGCACCAGCCGGTTGTCGGTCGGCGGCTTGCTCATGTTGAAGGACAGGTAGGAAATGTTGAGCGCCTGGATCTGCTCGATCTGGATGTCGCGGCGCTTGGCCACCGTGCCCACGTCCACGTCGCGCAGCGCAGCCGAGATCTGGCACTCGCCGGCCAGCAGCTTCTGCACCCGCACATTGGGCTCGCGGCTGAAGCTGAAGATCAGCCGATCGGCCTGGCGCTGGCGCCAGTAGTTGGGGTTGGGATCCAGGCGCAGCACATCGTCCTTGGCGTAGGAGCGGAACACGTAGGGGCCCGTGCCGACCGGATAGTTGTTGATGTCGTTGGCATGGCCTTCTCTCAGCAGCTGGGCTGCGTACTCGGCCGACTGGATGCTGGTCCAGGCCATGGCGAAGTTGGCCACGAAGGCGACGTTGGGCTCCTTGAGCCGGAAGCGCACAGTGTGCTGGTCGAGCTTGTCGATGCCATCGAGCAACTTGGCCAGGCCGAGATTGTTCGGGTAGACGAAGTTGGCTGGAAACGCTCGATTGAACGGTGCATTCGGATCGATGAAGCGGGTGAAGGTGAACAGCACGTCATCGGCGTTGAAGTCCCGCGTGGGCCTGAAGCGCGGCGTGGTCTGGAACTTCACGCCTTCTCGCAGATGGAAGGTCAGGGATTTCGCATCGGGCGCGATCTCCCAGCTGCTGGCCAGCGAAGGCTCCAGCTCGGTGCCGCCGCGCTTGAACGTCAGCAAGCCCTGGAAGATCTGCTTGGAAACAGTGTTGGTCCCCTGGCTGTCCCACATGCCCGGGTCGAAGCCCTCGGGGCTGGCCTCGGCGCAATAGACCAGTGGCCGTGCGCCGGCGGCAAGCGAGAGCGCGAACAGGAAGGCCGCTACAAGGCCGAGGCGCGTTGCTCGCAACATGCGGGACGCAGGACTCAGGGACGTGAAGGACGAAGGCATCATTGCTTGCCCCATTGTTGGAAGCCCACCCGGCCGCAACAAGTGAGAAGGTCGGCCAAGCCCATAACCTTGAATTATGGAGTCAGGTCCGCGACCGGGCGAAAAGTCACTGCGCCCGGCGCAGGATTCAAGGCCTGCTAAGCCGTCCCAATCGCAGGCCCAGCAGGGCCAGCGCCTGCTCGAAAGCCTCGCCGCTGAGCACCGCATATTCGCGCTGGCGCGCGGCGGCGATCGGGTCGCCCGCTGCGACCTCCAGGCCCGGGTGGCACATCAGCAGGCCGCCTTTGCCCTGGGCCGCCAAGGCGGCTAGCCAGTCGAGCAGGCGATGGAAATAGTCGGCCTCGTCGCCGTCAAAGTCATAGACGCCGGCAAAGCCGCGGTTCTGCACAAAGCCGCGCCGAGCGGCCTGGCGGTGCAGCGCCCGGGCGCCCAGGCCGGCGATCAGTCGGGGCTTGAAGCCAACGGCGCGCAAGTCCCGCGCCGGCGTGGTGTCGCGCAGCCAGGGCAGGCGGCCGGCATAACGCCGCGCCAGCTCTGACAACAGCACGCGGCGCACGGTGGGCAATTGGTGCACATGCTGGTGGCCATCAACGAAATCGGGGGCGCGGCCCAGGGCGGACTCGAAGGCGTCGAGCTGCAAGGCGATGCGGATGCGCAACTCGGCGCTGGAGAGTCGTGCGGTGTAGGCGCGCAGGATCAGGCTGCGCAGTGGAAGCACCGGCGGCTCGGCCTCGAAGCTCTCACTGAGGTTGAGGTGCAGGCCCAGGTCGGCACGGCCCTCGGCCTGTTCGCGCAGGGCCGGCGCATCGGCACGCCAGCGCGGGCCCGAGCTCATGCAGGACACGGCGGAAAGCCGCCCAAGCGACAGCAGCGACAGCACGGCACGGTCAACACCGCTGCTGTAGCCGAAGTCATCGGCACAGACAGCGATCACGGATTCACTCATTCACGCATTCATTCGTCAGGTCTGGCGCTCAAGCCTCGTGGCCGGCTCGTAGGACTGGATCAGGAACAGCGGCCGCCGCTTGCTCTCCAGGCTGAGGCGGCCAATGTATTCGCCCAGCACGCCGATGGCCAGCAGTTGCAGGCCGCCCAGCATCAGCACCACCACGATCAGCGTGGGGAAGCCCGGCACCGGATCGCCGTAGATCAGCGTGCGGCCGAAGAAATACAGGCCGCAGACGAAGGACAGTAGGGCGCTGGCCAGGCCCAGCTTGGTGGCCACCTTGAGCGGCGCGATCGAGAACGCGGTGATGCCCTCGACGGCAAAGTTCCAGAGCTGGCGCAAGCGCCATTTGGTCTCGCCCGCGGCGCGAACGCCAACGTCGTAGTCGATCAGCACCTGCTCGAAGCCGATCCAGGCGAACAGGCCCTTCATGAAGCGGTTGCGCTCAGGGAGCTGGTTGATGGCATCAACCGCGCGGCGGCTCAGCAGGCGGAAATCGCCCACGCCGTCGGGGATCGGGATGTCGCTGAGCCGGTTGATGAAGCGGTAGAAGGCGCCCGCGGCCTGGCGCTTGAGCCAGGACTCGTCCTCGCGGCTGCGCCGGCGCATGCTCACCACGTCGGCGCCGGCGCGCCAGGCCGCCACCATCTCGGGAATGCATTCGGGCGGGTGCTGAAGATCGGCATCCATCACGATCACGGCCTCGCCGCGCGCAGATTGCAGGCCCGCCGTTATGGCCTGCTCCTTGCCGAAATTGCGCGAGAAGCGCACCACGCTGACCATCGGGTGGCTGGCGTGCAGCTGGCTCAGCAGCGCCGCCGATCCGTCCCGGCTGCCGTCGTCTACGTAAACGATCTCGACGATTTCGTTGAGGCTGGCAATGGCCAGCAAGAGGCGGCGGTGCAGCAGCGGCAGTGACTCGACCTCGTTGAACACGGGTACGACGATGCTGAGCGCGCAGCGCTGGACTTCCAGCATGTGAAGCTCAGGCAACTTCATGAAAAACTCCATCGCTGGTTGAGCTTGAAGCCCCCCAAGAAGGCCAGGCCGCTTGCGATGACCTGCGCGACCAGGTAGTGCAGGCCCAGCACGGTGCTGCCCAGCCACACCACGCCGCCATGGCCCACGGCCATGAAGGCCGCCACGAGCATGAAGCGGCCGAAGGCCCGGCTGTGTGCGCTGCGACGTTCGCCGAAGGTGTAGCGGTGGTTGCCGGCGTACGCCAGCACCGCGCCGGCCAGCGCGCCCAGGCCCGCGCCGAGCGCCGGGCTGCCATGAGCGCCTTCCACCACGCCCACGAGGACGGCGTAGTGCAGAGCGGTGGCAAACACGCCCACCAGCAGGTATTTCATCATCATCACGGTCAACGCCAAGCCTTCAGCGCAAGCAGGGCGCTCAAGATAGCCAGCAGGCCGTTAAGACCGTGTGAAATCAGCAGGAAGCCGGGAATTCCACTCGGAATAGGCTACCGCCCTCGGGCCGGGGCGCGTAGCTGACGTGCCAGCCCAGGTGCTCGCAGATGCGCTTGGCCAGCGCCAGGCCCAGGCCCGCCCCGCCGCCCTGCACGGCAGCCTGTGGCAGGCGCTCGAACAAGTGAGCCTGCACGTCGGCCGGCAGGCCCGGCCCGCTGTCGGCGATCTCCAGTGCATTTGCGCTCAAGTCAACCGTTATGTCTCCTGCGGCCGTGTACTGGCAGGCATTGCGCATCAGGTTTCCGATGGCCATCTCGGCCAGTTCGGGCTGGGCGAAGACATGGGCCTCGGCCTTGATGCGGCATTCGAGGCGGACCGGCTTGCCTTCCAGCAGCAGCCGGCAGCGCTCGGCCTCACGCTGCAAGAGCGCCGCCAGGGCCAGCTGCGGCGTGGCCAGCCGCTCGGGCGCACGCGACAGCAGCAGCAAGGCGTTGACCCGCGCCGAAGTCTCCTGCGCGGTGCGGCGGATGCGCTCCACCGCGGCCAGCTGGCGCGAGCCCGGTTCCAGCTGCATCGCCAGCACCTCGGCCGCGCCGAACATGACGGTCAGCGGCGTGCGCAGCTCGTGGCTCACGTCGCCGGTGAAGAGCTGCTCGCGCCGGAGCACCTGCTGCAAGGCCTCGGTGCGCTCGGCAAAGGCGCGCGCCAGCAGGCCGATCTCGTCGCGCCGGGCCAGCAGGGCCGAGTCCTTGCTGAGGCCGTCGTCGCGCACGGCCTCGGTCAGCGCGGTCAGCGGCGCCAGCACGCGCCCCGTCGTCATGCGCGCGAGCAGCAGGGCCAGCGTGGTGGCGGCCACCACGCCCAGGGCCAGGCCCAGCAGCACGCGCTCCTCGATGCGCTCGAAATCGCTGACCAGGTCGACCGCCGCGTAGACCTCACCGCTGGGCAGCCGGCCAACCACGGCCTCGAGCCGGCGAGCGCCGTCCTGCACCTCATGAAAGCCGTTGGACTGGGCACGCAGCACCGCCGGCACGGCCGCACCGCGGTAGAAGGCGATCTCGGGCGTCAGCGTGGAAGGATCGGGCAGCGAGCCGGCCAGGCGCCAGCGCGCCACCAGTTCAAGCCGTCGCGTCACGATGTATTCGTCGATCTGGTGGCGGGCGTACTCCACCACGACCGCGAACAGAGCGCACAGCGCCAAGCTCAGCACCACATAGGCTGCGGTGATGCGATGGCGCAGGCTCCTCGTGTTGCTCTTCATGGCGTGTCGCCTTCCTCAGGTGCCTGCAGGCAATAGCCCTGGCCGGGCAGGGTGCGCAGCAGCGCTGCAGCGAAAGGTTTGTCGATGGCCTGGCGCAAGGCGTGGATATGGGTGCGCAGGGCGTCGGAGTCGGGCGGGCTGTCGCCCCAGAGCACAAACTCCAGCGTCTCGCGCTTGACCAGGCGCGGCGCCTGCGTCATCAGGCATTGCAGGAGCTTGTAGCCGCTGGGTGTCAGCTCCAGGCGCCGACCGGCGCGGCGGGCTTCGAACTGCGCCGGATCGAACACCAGGTCGCCGACCTGCAGCGGCGCCGGCACATGGGCCTCGCTGGCACGGCGGTGCAGGGCCTTGAGCCGCACATCGAGCTCGGCCATCGAGAAGGGCTTGACGAGATAGTCATCCGCACCGGCCTCGAAGCCCTGCACCTTGTCGGGCACGGTGTCGCGCGCCGTCAGCATCAGCACCGGCACGGGCAGGCGCAGCTCGCGGCGCAGGCGCCGGCACAGGGTCAAACCGTCCAGGCCGCCCGGCAGCATCAGGTCGAGCACGATGGCGTCATGCACCTGGCGCGCCGCACTGGCCAGGCCCGCCTCGCCGTGGCGCTCCCAATCGATCACATAACCGAGAGGTTCCAGGTAAGCGTGAAGATTGGCGGCAATGTCCGCGTTGTCCTCGACAATCAGGATTCGCATATCGAGGATGTTAGCCATGAAGACTGTTCTCCCGTTTTTCCTGACTCTGGCCCTGGTCACTGCCGCCCACGCCGAAAGCTCGACTTCGTCCGCGGTATCGGACAGCGCCTCCAGCGCCACCAGCAGCGCGTCGGACTCCATCGGCAATTCGAGCAAGAGCTCGTCCGGCGACAAGAAGGTCGCGGCCGGCGAGTACCGCGTGGTCCAGCTGGCCGCGCTGCCCGAGCGGCCCGGCATGCTGCGCGCGCAGCTACGTAGCGAGGCCGGTGAATTTGCCCTGACCCTGCCCGCGGCGGCAGCCGAGCGTGGCGGGCTGGCCGAAGGCGGCGCCGTCAACGTGATGGCGCGGCCCTACGGCTATGCCTTTGCCAAGGCCGGCACGGAAGAAGCGTTCTTCCTCGTGCTCGACGACGACTGGCATCGCGAGCTGCGCAGCCATCCCGTCGTTCTTTGAGCCGCTTCTTCTCCCTGACCCTGCTGCTGACGCTGGTTTTCAGCGTTAGCATCGCGCATGCCGGCTCGCTGAGCTTCTGCGATGGCGAGCGCGAGCCCACGGCCGCCGAGCAGGACGTGGTGCTGCGCTTCACGGCGCTGATCAAGCAGGAGCTGGAAGCTTCGGGCGCACGGGCCGCCCTGGTTTCACGCTCCGGCCTCGATCTCGCGCTGCTGCACCAGCGCTATTCGCACGCGGGATTGGCGCTGAGGGATAGCGCGAATGCAGGTTTGGGACCCTGGTCGGTGCGCCAGTTGTACTACGCCTGCGATGAAGGCATACCGCGCATCTTCGACCAAGGCCTGGCCGGCTTCGTGCTGGGCCTGCACGACACCCGAGAAGGCTATGTCTCGCTGGTCCTGCTGCCGGACTCGACGCTTGCGCAAGCCGCACGCGACGACCACCTGGCCCTGAGCCTGCTGGGCGCTCAGTACAGCGCCAACGCCTATGCCTTCGGCCTCAGCTACCAGAACTGCAACCAGTGGCTGGCCGAGCTGATGGCTGCGGCCTGGGGGCAGGCAGATACGCGCGCCGCGGCCCAGGCCTGGCTGCAGGAGGCGGGCTACGCGCCGACCGAGATTTCACTGTGGCGGCCGATCACCTGGCTGGCCGCCTTCAGCCCCTATCTGCACAACGACGACCGCACGGCCGATGACGCTGAACATGGCCGATACCGGGTCAGCCTGCCGGCCTCGCTGGAAGCGTTCGTGCGTGCGCAAGCGCCGCAGGCGCAGCGGATAGAGCTGTGCCACCGCGGCCGCGAGGTGGTGATCCATCGCGGCTGGGCGCCGCTGCTTGAGGGCTGTGTGGCCGGGCCGAGCGACGAGTCACTGGTGCTGTAGCAGCAGGCCGTCGGCGAGCCAGGTGCGCAAGGCCTGGACCAGGGCCTGCGGTGCCGCCGCGGGGCTTACCTCGGCGGCGGCGATCTCGCCCAGCGCTGCAAAGTCGGCGCCTTCGCCCACGCCTTGCAGCAGCGCGGCCTCCAGAGCTTCGAGCGAGCGCCAGCGCACCTCAAGGCCTTGTCGCCAGGCCAGCAGCAGATGGTCCTGCGGCTCGGGCTCTGGCAGATCAGCGTCCTCCTCGCTTTCCTCCGTGATCGCCTGGCGCAGCGCACGCCAGACAGCCTCGATGGACCATTGCAGCGGCACCAGGCGCACGCTCGGGTGCAGGACGAAACGGGTCGCCGCTGTCAGCTCAATCAAATCGTTAGCGGCTTCGGCATCCGCCGCGTCGAAGGCATCGCGCAAGGCCCAGTCCATGCGGGCGAAATCGGCCAGGGCCGGGTGCGGCAGTTCCTCGTCGCCGTCCATGAAGGCGGCCAGATGCTGGCCAAACCAGCGGATCGACGGCATGACCGACGGATGCGCGGCCAGGTAGCGCAGGCCCAGGGCGCCGAAGGATTCGTCGCCCATGGCGCGGTGCAAGACCGCGTAGTTGTCGCGCAGGGCAGCGAGCAGGCGCGCGGTATAGGCGTTTCGATAGACATCCAGGCCCAGCAGCGGCGCCACGCCGCCGTCTCCCGCTTGCTCGCAGATGGACGCTTGAAGCGCTTGCTGCTGCTCGCGCAGCGCGTTGTTCGTCATGCCAGTGCCAGCGCCATCTGCCGCGCGCGGTCCAGCTCGACCAGCAGCTCGTGCAGGGGCGGGATGTGATCGTCTCGTTCGATCATGGTGGGCTTGGCGCCGACGCGGTCGAGTGTGTAGCCATACAAATCCCAGACCGCCTCGCAGACCGGATGGTCGTGCGTGTCGATCACCACATCACCACGGTCCTCGTGGCCGGCGAGATGGATCTGCATGACCTGATCGGCAGGCATCAGGTCGATGTACGAGCGTGCATCAAAGCCGTGGTTCCGGCTGGAGACATAGGCGTTGTTCACATCGAGCAGCAGGCCGCAGCCTGTGCGTCGCAGCAGCTCGGCCACGAACTCCGCCTCGCTCATCTCGTCCCGCGCAAAGCGCACATAGCTGGAGACGTTCTCCAGCACGAGCGGGCGCTGCAGCACATCCTGCACCTGCGCCACGCGCTCGGCCACGTGGCGCAGCGCGGCCTCGGTCATGGGCAGGGGCAGCAGGTCGTGCAGATTGCGGTGGTCCACGCCGGTCCAGCACAGGTGGTCGGACACCCAGGCCGGCTGCACGCGGTCAGCCAGCGTCTTGAGCTCGCGCAGGTAACCGAGGTTCAACGCATCGGTGCTGCCGATGGACATCGAAACGCCATGCATCACCAGCGGGTAGTCACGCCGGAAACGCTCCAGCTGCGCCAGCGGCCGGCCGCCGGGCACCATGAAGTTCTCGCTGATGATCTCCAGCCAGTCCGGCTTGAGATCGGAAGGAATCGGCTCGGCGAAGTCTGCGTAATGCTCGGTTCGCAGGCCCAGGCCGAAGCCGGTGACTGTTGAAGTCATGAGGAAGAAGAAAGTGCCTGGGGCCTCGCGGCCCCTCAGGTTCTTACTTGGCTACAGAGCCACCAGCCTTGGTGCACTCGGCTTCGCTCTTCTTGCTGACCCAGCCCTGGCCCTTGCAGCTGTTGTGGCCCTTGCAGTCGTTCTTGGCGGTCTTGCATTCGGAGGTGCCCTTGCAGCTGTTGACGCCCGTGCACTTGACCATGCCTTCATCGGCTGCGGATGCAGTCATCAGCGGGGCGGTGGTGGCGAACAGGGCGGCGGCGGCGGCGGCAATGCCCAGGCCGGTCTTGAGGGATTGGTTCATGTCTGAAGTCTCCGGAAGTTGGGGGAGGTGAAACAAGCCTGCTTTGTTTGCAGCGCTTGCCGGCCTGTGTCGCTGCGGAGCGCGCAGTCCTTACACTCCGGCTCGCAGATTCTGATCACCGCCGGTTATGGTGGCAATGGCCTTGTTCATTGGCGGGGTCATCCGCCGCACTCTAGAGTGCGGCGAAGAGGATCAGGGCCTGTTAACGCTACGGGAGTCGGATGCGTTGCCATTCAAAAGCCCACGAGCACGGCGCGAAGTCGAATCTGGGGTCGTCCCCAGCGAGGCTTCACAACGCCGTGCGCGGGCTTTTGAATGACAACCCTTCGGGAGGGTGACTGCGCGGGCGCAGGGCGTTGTTGCGCACCTTGCCCGGACATAGTAGGTCCGGGCGGCCGCACGCGCCTAGCCCTGCGCCCGCGCAGTCACCCTCGCACCGATTCCCGTAGCGTTAACAGGCCCTGGCCCATGCTCAAGACAGAAACGCCCAGCTCCGCCCACACCGATCTTGATCTTTACGCGCCGCGCGATCTGCTCGCCGCTTTTGTGGACGACCAGACCAACGCCGTGGAGGCCGTGCGCGGCGCGCTGCCCAAGCTTGAGGAAGCGCTGGTCGCCGCCTTGCCGCGCATCCAGGCCGGCGGCCGCCTGCTTTACGCCGGCGCCGGCACCTCGGGCCGCCTGGGTGTGCTCGACAGCGTGGAGCTGCGCCCCACCTTCGGCTGGCCGCGCGAGCGCGCCGTGGCCGTGCTGGCCGGTGGCGAAGGCGCGATGTTCGTGGCCGTGGAAGGCGCCGAGGACGACCGCGCCCTGGGCGCGAGCGACATCGCCGCCCTCAAGCCCACGCCGAACGATGTGCTGCTGGCGCTGGCCGCCTCAGGCGGTACGCCCTATGTGCTAGGCGCCATCGAGGCCGCGCGCGCGGGCGGCGCCTTGACGGTCGGCTTTGCCAACAACCCGGGCGCGCCGGTGGCGGAAAGCGCCCACATCGGCGTGATCCTCGACACCGGCTCCGAGGTCATCTCGGGGTCCACGCGACTGAAGGCCGGCAGCGCGCAGAAGATGGCGCTGAACACGTTCTCGTCGAGCCTGATGGTCCAGCTCCACAAGGTCTACGGCAACCTGATGGTCGATGTGCAGGCCACCAATGCCAAGCTGGTGCGCCGCACCGTGATGCTGACCATGCGTGCCACCGGCTGCGACGAAGCCACGGCGCGTGAGGCGCTGGCGAAGTGCGAGCAGAGCGTGAAGTGGGCCATCGTCGTCATCAAGCTCGGCGTGACGCCGGACGTGGCGCGCGCCAGGCTGGATGCGGCGCAGGGCAGCGTGCGTGCAGCACTCGGGGCATGACTGCTAACGCCGCAGTCAAACGCAATCCCTGGGTCTGGATCCCCAGCCTCTACTTCGCCCAAGGCATCCCCTATGCCGTCGTGATGGCCCTCGCGGTCGTCATGTACAAGAACCTCGGCATCTCCAACGCCGAGATCGCCTTCTACACGAGCTGGCTCTATCTGCCCTGGGTCGTCAAGCCGCTGTGGTCGCCACTGGCCGAGCTGATCGGCACCAAGCGGGGCTGGATCTGGGTGCTGCAGTTCTGCTTGGGAATAGCGTTAGCCCTGGTGGCGCTGACGCTGCCCGGCTCGGAGTTCTTCCGCCTGAGCCTGGCCGTGCTGTGGCTGATGGCGTTCGCTTCGGCCTCGCACGACATCGCCGCCGATGGCTTTTACTTGCTGGCGCAGGACACGGGCAGCCAGGCCGCTTTCATCGGCGTGCGCTCCACCTGCTACCGCCTGGCCAACATCGCCGTGCAGGGCGGCCTGGTGGCCTTTGCCGGCCATCTGCAGAAGACACTCGGCAACACGGCCCTGGCCTGGTCCTTCGTCTTCTGGTTGCTGGCCGCGGGCTTCGTGCTGCTGGCGATCTGGCACTGGCGAGCGCTGCCGCGGCCGGCGGAGGACGACCAGGCAAAACCTGGCGGTGAATTCTGGGCCGATTTCGGCCGCGTCTTCCTTGCCTACTTCGAGAAGCCCGGCATCCTGATCACGCTGGGATTTCTGCTGCTCTACCGCTTCCCCGAGGCACAGTTGCTCAAGCTGGCCGTGCCCTTCCTGCTCGACAAGCCCGCGGCCGGCGGCCTGGGGCTGCCGACGGAGAGCGTGGGCCTGGCCTACGGCACGGTCGGCGTCCTGGCGCTCACTTGCGGTGGTCTGCTCGGCGGCTGGATCGTCAGCCGCTTCGGCTTGAAGCGCGTGCTCTGGCCGCTGGTGCTGGTCATGCATGTGCCGAACGTGGTGTTCGTGCTGCTGGCCCAATCGCAGACGGCGAGCCTGCCGCTGATCTGCACGGCACTTGCCGTCGAACAGTTCGGTTATGGCCTGGGCTTCACGGCCTACATGATGTACATGGTGCTGGTGGCCAACGGCGCACACAAAACCGCACATTACGCGATCTGCACGGGCTTCATGGCCCTGGGCATGATGCTGCCGGGCATGTGGAGCGGCTGGCTGCAGCAGCAGCTCGGCTACTTCCATTTCTTCGGCTGGGTGCTGCTGTGTACCGTGCCTTCGCTGGTGATGGCCGCGTTGATCAAGATCCCAGACAACTTCGGAAAGAAGGCATGAAACAAAGACTGCTTTCGCTCGACGCGCTGCGCGGCTTCACCGTCGCGGCCATGCTGCTGGTCAACGACCCCGGCGACTGGGGACACATCTATGGCCCGCTCGAACACGCCGAGTGGAACGGCTGGACTTTCACGGACGCGGTCTTCCCCTTCTTCCTCTTCATGAGCGGCATGGCCATGACGATGAGCCTGGCCCGCCGTGCGATGGACGGCGCTGACAAGACCAAGCTGCTGCTGACGACCTGGCGCCGCGGCCTGACCATCATCGCCATCGGCTTGGCGTTGAACGCCATTGGCCACAGCAGCTGGGACACCATCCGTATCCCGGGCGTGCTGCAGCGTATCGGCTTGAGCACAATGCTGGCCTCGCCGCTGGCGATCTGGCTGAACTGGCGCCAGCAGCTCGTCGCTTTCATCGCGCTGTTGGCGGCCTACAGCGTGATCCAGCTCGGTGTGCCGGTGCCTGACGCGCAAGGCGTGATGCACCTCGGTTCGCTGAAGGCCGGTGAGGATGTGGGCGCGTGGCTGGACCGCGCCGTGCTCGGCAGCCACATGTGGGTGCAAAGCAAGACCTGGGACCCGGAAGGGCTGCTCTCCACCTTGCCCGCCGTGGGCACGCTGATCTCTGGCGTGCTGGCCGGGCACTGGCTGGCCGCCAGGCGCGAGCCCGGCGAGAAGGCGATGTGGTTCATGGTCGCGAGCCTGCCGCTGCTGTGGCTGGCGACGATCGGCGATGCCTGGCTCATGCCCATCAACAAGAGCCTTTGGACACCGAGTTATGTGCTGCTGATGGCCGGCTGGGCGAGCTTCATGTTCGGCGTCTTCTATTGGCTGCTCGATGCCATGCCGCTGCCGCTTTGGCGCGCGCGCTGGGCCAGGATCGCGCATCCCTTCAACGTCTTCGGCATGAACGCGCTCTTCATGTTCGCGCTGTCGGGCCTGGTGGGCCGTCTGCTGGTGCTAGTGAAGAACGACGCGGGGCAAAGCCTCAAGGCGCAGATCTATGCGCCGATCAAGGCCCTCAACATCGAGCCGATAAACGCCTCGCTGCTTTACGCTGTGGGCTTCGTCGCGGTGATGTACTTGGCCGCCTGGGGCATGTTCAAGAAAAAGTGGTTCTTCAAGGTATGAAACGTCGCACGCTGCTCGCATCGTCGCTGGCACTCGGCGCTTGCGCTGATCTGTCCTTGAACGGCCCGCGGCTCACACCCGCACCGGACCTTGCCGACAAGGCACCCGCCTCGCTGCGCGAGTTCCGCGGCGCCTGGGTGGCGACAGTGGCCAACATCGACTGGCCCAGCAAGCGTGGCCTGTCTACCGCCGAGCAACAGGCCGAGGCCCGCGCCATGCTCGATGTCGCCGCCGCGCTCAAACTCAACGCGCTAATCTTCCAGGTCCGCACCGGCGCCGATGCGCTGTACGACTCCAAGCTCGAACCCTGGAGCGAATACCTCACCGGCACGCAAGGCCAGGCGCCCGAACCTTTCTACGACCCGCTGGCCTTCTGGGTGGCTGAGGCCCATGCGCGCGGCATCGAGCTGCATGCCTGGCTCAATCCTTTCCGCGCACGGCAGAGCGCGGCCAAGAGCGCCGAGGCGCCGACGCATGTCAGCAAGACCCATCCCGAATGGGTCAAGGCCTACGGCGACCAGCTCTGGATCGACCCTGGTGAACCTGCGGCGGCCGACCACACCCTGGCCGTCGTGCGCGACCTCATTGCCCGCTACGACCTCGATGCGATCCACATCGACGACTACTTTTACCCCTACCCGGTGACGGACCCCGCCACCAAGCAGGAGATCGACTTCCCCGACGAGCCGAGCTGGCAGCGCTATCTGCAATCGGGCGGCACGCTGCTCCGCGCCGACTGGCGCCGCAGCAATGTGGACCAGCTGATCGCGCGCATGTACGAGGCCTCGCGCGAGCTCAAGCCCTGGCTGCGATTTGGCATCAGCCCCTTCGGCCTGCCCAAGCCTGCGCTGCGGCCCGAAGGCATCTCCGGCTTCAGCCAATACGACAAGCTCTATGCCGACGTGGAGCACTGGATGGCGCAAGGCTGGCTCGACTACCTCGTGCCCCAGCTCTACTGGAAGCGTGAGCAGAAGGCCCAGGCCTTCGGCCCGCTTCTGCAGACCTGGGGCCAGCACAACCCGCGTGCGCGCCACATTTTTGCCGGCATGTTCACGAGCAAGGTGACGACCCAGGGCGACAGCTGGCCCGCCGAAGAAATCCTCGGCCAGATCGAACTGCAACGCGAACTCGCGCCCGCCAACAGCGGCCACGTCCACTTCAGCATGATCGCCCTGCAGCAGAACCGCCGCGGCCTGGCCGATGCGCTGAAGGCCGGGCCTTACGCACAAGCTGCGCTGGTGCCGGCCACGCCGTGGCGCGGTGAAGCGCCCATGGATGCGCCGAAGTTGAGCGTTAGCAAACTGGGTGCCACCCGGCTGCGCCTGAGCTTCGACGGCGACTGCGCGGTCTGGCTGCAGCGCGGCGAGGCCTGGGAGTTGCGGCACGGCGCGGTGATCGAAGCCGAGGCGGCTGGCCTCACCGCGGTTGCGGCCGCACGCCTGAGCCGCTCCGGCCTCGAAGGCCCACGCGCGGCCTGGCGCCTGGGCTGAGCAGGCCGTGCAGAAACTCTCCTCGTTCATCGCGGGCGTTGAATCGCCCTACGGCTACTTCACGGCCTATGCGCGCCGCACCACGACTGGCGGCACGGAGCGCCTGGTGACGACCGCGCCGCAAGGCAAGGCCACGATCATCGAAGCCCTGCTGTCCCAGCTCGAAGCGCCGTTTTTCCTGCTCTACCTCCTGCACACGCCGCGCGGCGGAGAAGCAGAGGCCGGCCGCTACACGAGCCCTGAACTCTCGCGCAAGGAGGTGGAGGAATTTCTCCATCGCTTCGCCACCTTCTTCCAAGCCGATGCGCGCTTCGACTTGTGGTTCCATTCGCCGCAAAGCCAGGCGACCCTGGTCTGGGATCGGCACAACCAGATCTACGCCTACGGGCCGCTGGGCGCCTTTGAAGCCGCGCTCACCGCGCTCGGCTTCACCGAGGGCGAGCCCGAGTTGCGCGTGCCGCATGTCCATCACTACCGCGCGGAATGCGATGCGGACGCCAAGGCAGTCATCGATGCATTCACCTGGCGGCATGCGCCGTTGCGGCCGGAGGATGAGCAGTGAAGCGCCATGTCGAGCGCCTGTTGCTTGCTCTGACGCTGGCCACGCTTTGTGCAGCGACGCATGCAGCCGACAGCCAATGCTTCGGCACGGTCAACCGCGGCCATATCGAACGCAGTGTCGCCTTGCCGACAAGCGGCCCCAACTTCAACGCGTACAGCAACCTGGGTGTGAGCGCTGGGCGCACGCATGTCCACACCAAGGTCTCCGAGATCATCGTCGCGGCGTATGCAGCCCTGGCCGCGGAAACGCCAGACGTCACCTATGTCTATGGCGAAACCGGCTGGCCATCGGGTGGCCGCATCCGTCCGCACCGCTCGCATCAGAACGGGCTGTCCGTGGACTTCTTTGTCCCGGTGAGAAACAACGCTTCGGGGAAATCCGTTCCTCTGCCCACCAACGCCGGCAACAAGTTCGGCTACGACATCGAGTTTGATGCCAACGCGAGGTACGGCGATTTCCGCATCGACTTCTCGGCCATGGCCGAGCACTTGTACCAACTCGATCGGGCGGCCAAGACACGCGGCGTGGGCATCTCGCTGGTCATCTTCGACACGAGCTATCTGCCCAAGTTGTTCGCCACGAAACGCGGCCCCTATCTCCAGCGCGAGCTGAGTTTCATGAAGGCCAAGCCCTGGGTGCGCCATGACGAGCACTACCACGTGGATTTCGCCATACCCTGCAAGCCGGAACGCAAGGCAGGCTGAGCCAAGCCCGTAACCCTTGCCTCATGGCAGACTGGCCAGATGCCCGCACCTTCCGCCTTGCGCCGCTACCTGCTTGATCTGTCCCCCGGCAAGCTCGTGCTCTGGTGCTACCTGCTCTGGTACCTGATCGTCGCCTGCCGCTACTTCGACCCGGCACCTGCAATCTGGCTCAATTCCGGCGGGCTGAGCGCAGTGATTGGTTTTGCCCTGCTGCTCAGCGTAGGCCGGCCCGGCGCGGGCGGAGGCGACCGCTGGCGGACCTTCCGCCTCTTCCTGATGCCCTTCTGCGTCTCCAGTTTTTCCTCGCTGATCAAGGGCCGCGGCTTCGTGCTGATCTTTCCGCCCCGCGCGGGCGAGCTGGCCCTGCTGATCGGCAGCTGTGCGGTCTTCGTGTTCTTGGTGCTTGCGGTCAAACGCTTCGACCGGGAAGATCGGGCCCTGCCATGAATGCGACCTTTCAGGATCTGCTGTACGCCTTCGAGACCCACGTCGTCGATGACATCCGCGCCATCCTCGACGCGGGCTTCGACGTGAATGCGCCCGTTGATGGCCTGGCGCCGGTCAACGCGCTGATCGAGATGTACCTGCGCTCCGACCGCTTCCCTGCCTGCTTGCAGCTGCTGCTGGAGCGTGGCGCGAAGCTGGATGATCCGAAGCTTGCGCCCGTGCTGCTGAACGACCCCATCGCGCTGGAGGCTGCGGTGCGCAGCGACCCGGGCTTGCTCGCGCACCGCAGCACCCTGCGCTGCACGTTCACCCCCCTGGTCGGCGCCACGCTGCTGCATGTGGCGGCGGAATACGGCCATCTCGCAGTGGCGAAGAAGCTGCTCGAACTGGGCGCAGAGGTCGATGCCCGCGCGGGCGTCGACGAGCACGGCATGAACGGCCATACGCCGCTGTTCCATACCGTCAACTCGAACAAGAACCGCTCGGCGCCGCTGATGCAACTGCTGCTCGACGCTGGCGCGCGCACCGATGTGCGCCTGGCCGGCATCACTTGGGGCCTGGGCTTCGAGTGGGAAACGAGCTGCTTTGACGTCACGCCGATTTCCTATGCACAGCTGGGCCTGCTGCCGCAGATGCATCGAAGCGAAGAGGCCATCTACAGCAATGTGCGGGCGCTGCTGCAGGCGGCAGGGCGTAACGTGCCACCGCTGGAGAATGTGCCCAATCGATATCTCCGGGAATCCTGACCGATGGCCAGCAAGTTCGTCGTCCTCCTCCGCGGTGTCAACGTCGGCAAGGCCAAGCGCGTGCCGATGGCTGATTTCCGCGCCCTGCTCGAAGGCCTGGGCTACACCGACGTGAGCACCCTGCTCAACAGCGGCAATGCGGTGTTCAGCGCCGCCAAGGGCACGCCGTCCAAGCATGCGGCGAGTATTCGTGCGGCGCTGCTGGAGCAGCTGCAGGTGGACGTGCCGGTGATCGTCAAGTCGGCCAAGGAGATGGCGGCGGCCGTGGCTGAGAACGCCATCGAAGTGGATGCCGATCTGCACTCGCGCTTTCTCGTCGCGTTCACGCAGGACAGCGCTGATCTCGCCAAGCTGGCGGCGGTCGAGCCGCTCCTGCATCCCGACGAGCGCTTTGCCATCGGCAGCCACGCAGCCTATCTGTTCTGCGCCATGGGCATCCTGGAAAGCAAGGCCGGCGAAGCGATGCTCGGCAAGATCGGCCGCGGCGCCACCACGCGCAACTGGGCGACGACGCTGAAGCTCTTGGCGCTGCTGGAGCCCAAGCGGGCCTGAGCATGGCCACGTTCGACCTCGCGCGGAAATCCCGCCCCGTCGTGATCACGGAATACCAGGCCCGTTGGCCGGGCGAGTTCGAAATGATGGCGCAGCGCATCCGGTCTCTCGTGGGCACTGCCGCCGCGCTGCGCATCGACCACATCGGATCGACGGCCGTGCCGGGCCTTGCGGCCAAGGATGTGATCGATGTGCAAGTGACGGTCCCGAATCTGAACGACACGGGCGCTCTCACGCAGCCGCTCTGGGCCGCCGGTTTTCGACAGGGCGCCGAGTTCCAGCGCGACGAATTCCGCGGCAAGGCTGCTGACGATCCGGAACTGCGCAAGCTGTATCTGCGCGAACCCGAGGGCGAGCGGCGCGTCCACATCCATGTGCGCGAGCAGGGCCGCTTCAACCAGCGCTACGCGCTGCTGTTCCGCGACTACCTGCGCGCTGCGCCGCCCGTGCGACGCGAATACGAGCTGCTCAAGCGCCGCGCGGCCCAGGTGTTCCCCGACAGCATCGACGGCTACCTGTTCCTCAAGGACCCGGTCTTCCACCTCATCTACGAGGGCGCGGAGCTGTGGGCGCAAGCCGTGGGCTGGGCGCCGGACGATCAGGGGCTTTGATGGTGAAGATGCTGTTGCTGCTGAAGCAGCAAGCGCGCGGCCAGTGCGGCGATGCCCATCTCCGACAAATCATCGGCCGCGAGCGGCAGCCGAGCCTTCCATTGCCGCAAATGCTTCTCCTGCGACTTCGCGTAATGCGGGTCGTAGTGCCGCGCTAGCAGTTCCTCGGTCAGCAGCGCATGTTGGCCTGACGCGGCCAGTGCCTGCCAGCGTTCGATCACCGCCGCGCCGTGCAGCTCGCGCAAGTCCGCCAGGCGTGACGCCAGCTCCTGCGCATCGGCTGCCAGCTCGGCATAGTCGCGCTGCAAAAAGCTGACCCGCTGTTCAAGCGGAGCCTGCAGCTCGATGCAGGGCGCATCGCGCAGGCGCTCCAGCAAGGGCCGCGGCACCGAGAGGCGGCCGATGCGCGAGCTTTCGGCTTCCACATAAACAGGCATTGAAACATCCAGCGCCGCGATGGCTGCGCCGATGCGGGTTTCAAAAGCCTTTTGCGAAGGCTGGGGCTGGCCGACCATGCCGCCGAGCAGCGAGCCTTTGTGGCAGGCCCAGGCTTCGAGGTCGAGCACCTGCGCGCCTTGCGCTGCGAGCGCCTGCAGCACCCGCGTCTTGGCGCTGCCGGTCGCGCCGCAGAGCACGCGCAGCTCGAGCGTCGGGCTCACCTGTTCGAGCATCTTCACCACGTGGCTGCGATAGGCCTTGTAGCCGCCGGCCAGCTGCTGCGCATCCCAGCCGATCTGGCGCATCACGGTGACCATGGCGCCGCTGCGCATGCCGCCGCGCCAGCAGTAGACGAGCGGCGACCAGCGTTCGGGCTTGTCCGCAAAAAGGGTCTGGATGTTGCGCGCGATATTGGCCGCCACCAGCGGGCCGCCGATGCGCCGCGCCTCGAAGGCGCTCTGCTGGACGTAGATCGTGCCGACGCGGGCTCGCTCCTCGTCGTTAAGCACGGGCGCGTTCGAGGCGCCGGGAATGTGGTCATGCGCGTACTCGGCCGGCGAGCGCACGTCGATCAGCGCATCGAAGCCGGCCATGGCATCAGGGCGGACGGGGGTTCTGTGGCTCATCGAGTGCTATGGTGACGCTGATTCACGGAGATTTCTTATGGAGAACATTGCCCTGACGCGCTTTTCACACGGCGGCGGCTGCGGCTGCAAGATTGCGCCGGGCGTGCTCAGCGAGATCCTTTCGCGCGCGCCGGCCGGCATCATCCCGCCACAGCTGCTGGTGGGCATCGAGACCAGCGATGACGCAGCCGTCTACCAGCTCAACGACGAGCAGGCGCTGATCGCCACCACCGATTTCTTCACGCCCATTGTCGATGACCCGTTCGACTTCGGCCGCATCGCTGCCACCAATGCGCTGTCCGACGTATACGCCATGGGCGGGACACCCATCATGGCCCTGGCCATCGTCGGCATGCCGCTGGACAAGCTGCCGCTGGAGGTGATCGGCCGCGTGCTCGAAGGCGGCGCGAGCGTCTGCCGCGAGGCCGGCATCCCGATCGCGGGTGGCCACAGCATCGACGTGCTGGAGCCGATCTACGGCCTCGTGGCGCTGGGCCTCGTGCACCCCAAGCGCGTGCGCCGCAACGCCGACGCGCGCGCGGGCGATGTGCTGATCCTGGGCAAACCGCTGGGCGTGGGCCTGCTGTCGGCCGCGCTCAAGAAGGGCTTGCTCGACGCGGCCGGCTACGCCGAGATGGTCCGTTATACGACCCAGCTCAACCGCGTGGGTGCCGAGCTTTCGGCCATCGACGCGGTGCACGCCATCACCGACGTGACCGGCTTCGGCCTGGCCGGCCATTTGCTGGAGATCTGCCGCGGCTCGAAGCTCAGCGCAACGGTCAAGCTGGCTGACCTGCCCTGGATCGACGCGGCACGAGCGATTGCGGAGCAAGGCATCGCCACCGGCGCGTCGGGCCGCAACTGGGCCGGCTACGGCCACGAGATCGCCTGGCCCGAAAGCGGCAGCGCGGCCGAGAAGGCGCTGATCACCGACCCGCAGACCAGCGGCGGCCTGCTGGTGAGCTGCAGTGCCGATGCGGCCGATCAGGTGCTGGCCACCTTCCGCGCCGCGGGCTTTGGGCAGGCGGCGGTGATTGGTCAGATGCGCTCGGCCAGCTCAGGGCAATGGCTGGCCTTCGAGGCCTGAGCGTAAAGAACCGTCAATGCGCTGAATCCTCAGGTTATGGCCTGCCGCTGCAAAGCCATTGGCCCGCCCGCGGCGGCAGTCGTACAACAGCGCCCATGATGACGAAACGCCTGCTCCCTCTCGCTGCCACTCTGCTGCTCTCGGCATGCGCCATCCCGCCCATGGGCATGGAAGGCGCCAACCGCGAGTACGTGTCCGCCAACCAGGACAGCCGCGTGCTCTACCTGGTGCTGCATTACACCGAGGAGAGCTGGGAGGACTCGCGGCACATCCTCACCCAGGGCGCCAACTCGGGTGGCCAGGTCAGCGCGCATTACCTGGTTCGCGACGACAAGCAGGCGACGGTCTACCAGCTGGTGGATGAGAACCGCCGCGCCTGGCAGGCCGGCCGCAGCTACTGGCAGGGCACGCAGAACCTGAACTCGGCCTCCATCGGCATCGAGATCGTCAACCCGGGCGACAAGGACCTCAAGACCGGCGAACGCAACGGGCAGTACGCGCCCTACTCGCCGGCGCAGATCGACGCGGTGGTGGCGCTGGTGAAGGACATCGCCGCTCGCCACCAGATCAAGCCGGACCGCGTGGTGGGCCACCTGGACATCGCGCCCGACCGCCGCCGCGATCCGGGGCCGATGTTCCCGTGGCATCGCCTGTATGAAGCCGGTGTGATCGGCTGGCCGGAGGCCACGCAAGTGGCCGCCAAGACGGCCGACTACACGGCCGTCCTGCCCACCATCGCCTGGGCGCAGACGCAGCTCGGCAAATACGGCTACCTGGTGCCGGTCACCGGCCAGCTGGACGAGCACACGCGCAACGTGATCTCGGCTTTCCAGATGAAGTACCGGCCCGCCAAGTACGACGGTGAGCTCGATGCTGAAACCGCCGCCTTGATCGACGTGGCGTCGAGCAAGGGCGGCCTCGTCATGGCGCCGGCTGCGAAGCCGTAGCCGCCGGAGCCGGGGACGCAGTCAGGATGGGCAGCGCACCCGACTCGCCCATCTGCTGGCGCCAGCGCATGGCCTGGTAGATGCGGTGGTAGGCGCTCGGGTGGTCGAAGAAAATGACCTCCTCCAGCGGACCCGGCGCGGCCTTGCGGTACTCGACCAGCTTGAGCATGGCCTCGGACATGCCCAGCGGTTCGCGCGAGGTGTTGACGCCGAAATAGTCGGCCTCAATCTCCTGCGTGCGCACCATGGTGTTGAGCACCGGCGTGGCGGCGAAGCTGAAGACGCTGAACACCGCCATGAGGAGCGGCAGCGAGGCCACGTCGCCAACGCCACCATTCGGGCCGCCAAGACGCCAGCGCGCGCCATAGCGGGCCAGCAAACCACGCATGGCCCAGGCCGCAAGGGCGAAGGCCAGCGTCACCAGCACGCACAGCTCCCACAGCATCTTGGCCATGTGGTTGAGCGTGTAGTGGCCGATCTCGTGGCCCATCACGGCGCGGATCTCGGGCACGCTGGCGCGGCGCAGGAGGTTGTCGTTGAGCCGCACCGCGGCCGTGCCGAGGAAGCCGCTGACGTTGGCGCTGACGCGCGTGGTCTGGCGCGAGGCGTCGAACTCGTAGACGTTGTCGGCCGGCACGCCATCGGCCCGCGCCATCGCCAGCACCTGGCTCTTGATGGCGCCGTTCTCCACCGGCTTGTAGGTGTTGAACAGCGGGTCGATGTAGACCGGCGAGACCACGAAGAGCAGCACCAGCAGGCCCATCGTGACCACCGAGCCCCACCACCACCAGCGCGCGCCGGTGCGGCGCAGCACGGCATAGAGCACGGCGACGGCGATGGCTGTGATGATCATGTCCACGGCCAAGCTGATGAGCTGCTCGCCGAACCAGGCGCCGAAATTCTGCGTCGCCATGTTGTAGGCGTGCTCGCGCACAAAGCCCTGGTAGATCGTCAGCGGCAGGCTCAAGAGCCAGCCGGCCGCGGCGTAAGCGGCGCCGTAGGCCGCGTCGGTCACGAAGCGCCAGCGCAGGCGCTTCTCAAGCCCGTCACGCAATGCCACGGAGGGCTTGCTGGCCAGCAGCACCCAGGCGATGACGAGGCCGAGCAAGAAGTTCCACAGCTGCAGCCAGTAGTTGCCTTCGAAATAGGCGTCGGACTGCGCGCGCGAATCGGCCGGAATGCGGGCCAGCCAGGCCTGCGTGGCGGCCTCCGGGTCCATCGGCAGGGCCTTGTACCAGGCGGCATCGACGGGCTTGATCTGGAAGGTCGGCGAGGCGGCCGGTGCGGAAGCCGGTGCGGCAGGCTGGCTCCAGGCCAGGCCAGGGCCGAAACTCAGTAAAGCGGCAAGCGCCCACAGGCGCAGGCGGGTGAGGAAGGTGGGCATGAAATGGGTCTCCGATCAGAGAAGGCCCGGATGTTGTCAGAGCGTCGCGCCCTCATCCATCGGTCATACCTAGTGATAACCCGGCATTCTCAAAAGTTATGCTGCGCGGCCTCAAAGCGATTTGCCGGGCGTAGCGCCTCACCTATAACCTCAAGTACCCATGAAGAACACCCTGCTCCGCTGCGCTGCCCTGGGCTGCGCCATGCTCCTGTCTGCATGCGCCACGGGCCCCTTGGGCATGCAGGGCGCGAGCCACGAGTTCACGTCCGAGAACCAGGACAGCCGTGCGCAGTTCCTGGTCATCCATTACACGGTCCTCGACTGGCCCGGCTCGGTGCGCGCGCTGACGCAGGCCGGCCGCGGCGTGAGCGCCCATTACCTGGTGCGCGACGAGCCCGCCAGCATCTACCAGCTGGTGGACGAGAACCACCGCGCCTGGCATGCCGGCGCCAGCTACTGGGCCGGCAACCAGAACCTGAACTCGGCCTCCATCGGCATCGAGATCGTCAACCTCGGCTTCACCGACACGCCGCAGGGCCGCGTCTACGCACCCTTCCCGCAGGCGCAGATCGACGAGGTGGTGCGCCTGGCCAAGGACATCCAGGCCCGCCACCACATCAAGCCCGAGAACGTGCTCGGCCACTCCGACATCGCACCCGGCCGCAAGCAGGACCCGGGCCCGATGTTCCCGTGGAAGCAGCTCTTCGATGCGGGCATCATTGCCTGGCCCGATGCCGTGCAGGTCGCGGCCAGGCAGGCGGACTTTGAAAAGAACGGCCTGCCCGACGTGGTGTGGGTGCAGGACAAGCTCGGCCGCTTTGGTTATGACGTGCCGCACAGCGGCGTGCCCGACGCCAAGACGCGCGACGTGGTGCAAACGTTCCAGATGAAGTACCGGCCCGGCAACATCAGCGGCGACCTGGATGCCGAGACGGCCGCGCTGATCGACGTGGCCACCACCAAGGGTGGCATGGTGATGGCAGTGCCTCCCGCCACGCCCAAGCCCTGAGGCAGCAGCCTTGCTCGGCTTTGTCCTCAGGAAACTTGCCACGCTGATCCCGACCCTGATCGGCATCACGCTGGTGGCCTTCGGCCTGATCCGGCTTGTGCCCGGCGACCCCATCGACGTGATGATGGGCGAGCGCGGCATGGACCCGGTGCTGCATGCCGAGATGGCGCACCGCCTGGGCCTGGATCAGCCGCTGCCCAAGCAGTACCTCGACTATGTGGTCAAGCTCGCGCAGGGCGACCTGGGCCAATCTCTGGTGAGCCGCCTGCCAGTGGCCGAGGACTTCAAGGCGCTGTTTCCGGCCACCGTCGAGCTGGCGCTCTTCGCGCTGCTGCTGGCCACGCTGCTGGGCCTCACGCTGGGCATGACGGCAGCACTCAAGCGCGGCTCGCTGTTCGACCAGGGCGTGATGGGCGTGGCCACGGTCGGCTACTCGATGCCGGTGTTCTGGTGGGGCCTGATCCTCATCATGTTCTTCTCCGTGCAGCTCGGCTGGACGCCGATCTCTGGCCGCATCAGCGTGGAGTACGACGTGGCGCGGGTCACCGGCTTCATGCTGATCGACAGCCTCATCTCGGCCGAGCCGGGCGCCTTTCGCTCGGCCGTGGGCCACATCCTCCTGCCCGCGCTCGTGCTGGGCACCAGCACCACCGCGGTGATCGCGCGCATGACGCGTTCGAGCATGTTGGAAGTGCTGCGCGAGGACTACATCCGCACCGCACGCGCCAAGGGCTTGAACCCGCGCCGCATCCTCGTCGTGCACGCGCTGCGCAATGCGCTGATCCCCGTGCTGACCGTGCTGGGCATGCAGACCGGCAGCCTGCTGGCCGGCGCCGTGCTGACCGAAACCATCTTCTCCTGGCCCGGCATCGGCAAGTGGCTGATCGACTCGATCGCCCGGCGTGACTATCCCGTGGTGCAGGCCGGCATCCTGATCTCGGCGCTGACCTTCATCGGCGTGAACCTGATCGTGGATCTGCTCTACGGCGTGGTGAATCCGCGCATCAGATCGCAGCACTGATGGAAGCTGTCCTGCTTTCTTCGCCACCTTCGCCATTGCGTGAGTTCTGGCAAGGTTTCAGCGCCAACCGAGGCGCGCTGGCGGCGCTGATCGTGTTCGTGCTGATCGCGCTGGCCTCGCTGCTCTCGCCCTGGGTCGCGCCCCACAGCCCGACCGAGCAGTTCCGCGAGCACATGCTGCAGCCGCCGGTGTGGACGGAGGGCGGCACGCGACAGTTCCTGTTCGGCACCGACGAGCTGGGCCGCGACATCCTCTCGCGCCTGCTCTGGGGCGGGCGCATCTCGCTGGGCATTGGCCTGGCCTCGGTCCTGATGTCGCTGATCCCTGGCGTGCTGCTGGGCCTGCTGGCGGCGTTTTATGAGCACCGGCTGGCGCCCGTCATCATGCGGGTGATGGACATCATGCTGGCCCTGCCGGGTCTCTTGTTGGCCATCTGCGTGATCACGATTCTTGGCCCCGGCCTGATCAACACGGTGATCGCCATCGCCATCGGCGCGCTGCCGGGCTACACGCGGCTCACCCGCGCCGCCGCCATGGCCGAGATCGGCCGCGACTACGTGACCGCCAGCCGCGTGGCCGGTGCGGGCACGGCGCGGCTGATGTTCTCCTGCGTGCTGCCCAACTGCATGGCGCCGCTGATCATCAATGCGACGCTGAGCTTTTCGTCGGCGATTCTGGAGACGGCTGGCCTGGGCTTTTTGGGCCTGGGCGTGCAGGCGCCGACGCCCGAGTGGGGCACGATGCTTTCCGCTGCGCGCGACTACATGGAGCGTGCGGGCTGGGTCATCACGCTGCCGGGGCTAACGCTCTTGATCAGCGTACTGGCCGTCAACCTGATGGGCGATGGCCTGCGCGACGCGCTCGATCCGAAGTTGAAGAAGGTGTCTTGATGAGCCTTCTCCTGAAGATCCGCAATCTGCGCGTGCGCTTCGGCAACTTCCCCGCCGTCGATGGCGTGGATCTGGACCTTGAAGCCGGCGAGCTGCTCGGCATCGTCGGCGAATCGGGCTCGGGCAAGTCGGTCACCATGCTCGCGCTGATGGGCCTGATCGACGCACCCGGCGTGGTCACCGCCGACGTGCTGGAGTTCCTCGGCGAGGACCTGCTCAAGGTGCCCGCCTGGCGCCGCCGCGAGCTGATCGGCCGCGAGATGGCCATGGTGTTCCAGGACGCGCTCACGAGCCTCAACCCCAGCTACACCGTCGGCGCGCAGATCGCCGAGGTGCTGCGCGTGCATCTGGGCCTGCGTGGCGACGCCCTCAAGAAGCGTGTGATCGAACTGCTGGAACTCGTCGAGATCCCCGACCCCGCGAGCCGCGCCACGGCTTATCCGCACCAGCTCTCGGGCGGTATGAACCAGCGCGTGATGATCGCCATGGCGATCGCCTGCGAGCCCAAGCTCTTGGTTGCCGACGAGCCGACAACGGCGCTGGACGTGACCATCCAGGCGCAGATCATGGAGTTGTTACTCAAGCTGCAACGCGAGCGCGGCATGGGGCTGGTGATGATCACGCACGACCTCGCAGTCGTCGCCGAGATGGCGCAGCGCGTGGCGGTGATGTATGCCGGCCAGGTGGTGGAGAGCGCGGCTGTGCCGGCGATCTTCGAGAACCCGCGCCATCCGTATACCCAAGCGCTGCTGGCCGCGATCCCCGAGCACAACAAGGGTGCGCGCAGGCTCTCCGCTTTGCCCGGCATCGTGCCCGGCGCCTATGACCGGCCACTCGGCTGTCTGCTGGCGCCGCGCTGCCCGCATGTGCAGGAACGCTGCGTGAGCGAGCGTCCGCAGATGGAACGCGGCGTGCGCTGCTTCTTTCCGCGAGGTGCCGCTTGAATATGCCGTTACTTGAGGCGCGCGACCTGACGCGCCACTACAGCGTCAGCCAAGGATTTTTGAAGCCCAAGGCCACGGTCAAGGCGCTCGATGGCGTGAGCTTCTCCGTGCAGCCGCGCCGCACACTCGCCGTAGTCGGCGAATCGGGCTGTGGCAAGTCCACGCTGGCGCGCCAGCTGACGCTGATCGAGCCGCCCAGTTCCGGCAGCTTGCTGATCAACGGCCAGGACGTGGCTGGCGCCGATGCGGCACGCATCAGCGAGCTACGCCGCCAGGTGCAGATGGTGTTCCAGAACCCCTTTGCCTCGCTGAACCCGCGCAAGAGCATTGCCGCCACGCTCGATGAACCGCTGGCCATCAATACGAGCCTGAGCAAGGCCGAGCGCCGCGAGAAGATTGAGCAGCTCGCTGCCAAGGTCGGCCTGCGGACCGAGCACCTGCGCCGCTACCCGCATATGTTCAGCGGCGGCCAGCGCCAGCGTATCGCCATCGCGCGAGCCATGATCCTGAAGCCCGGCGTGGTGGTGGCGGACGAGCCCACCTCGGCGCTCGACGTCTCCATCCAGGCCCAAATCCTCAACCTCTTCATGGACCTGCAGGAGGAGCTGGGCACGGCGTATGTGTTCATCTCGCACAACCTCAGCGTGGTGGAGCATGTGGCCGACGAGCTGATGGTGATGTACCTCGGCCATGCGGTGGAGAGCGGCGAGAAGAAGCGCATCTTCAGCGCGCCGCTGCATCCCTACACGCAGGCCCTGATGAGCGCGACGCCTGCATTGCGACCCGCTGATCGCCGCGAGCGCATCAAGATCGTGGGCGAGTTGCCCAGCCCGCTGAATCCGCCGAGCGGCTGCGCGTTTCACAAGCGCTGCCCGCTGGCGGTGGCGCGCTGCTCGGTGGAGACGCCGCTGCTGCGTGAAGTGGACGGCCGGCAGGTGGCCTGCCACGAAGTCTGAGGCGTCCGCCCATCTGCGCCAGCAGGCGCTTAAGCGGACGCGTGTAGAGATCGGTCAGCAGGTCATAACCCCAGGCCGTAGCGAGCAGGTGATGCGGATCAGCCATGAGCAGCTCCCTTCCTCGCAGCCGCCTTGACCGGCCGCGCTTGCGTGCCTTTGTCTTCTTTTGTCGGCGTCTGTGCCGCACAAGCCTGGACCGATTCGACCTGGGTCCCTTTTCCTGCCAACGCGAGTTCGCGCATCTCGGCATTGCTGTCGCTCAAGGCATAGGCCGAGCTCGCCAGCATCAGCAACAACATCAGCGCCCACAACATCACCAGCGCGGCGTGGAGAACGGTCTGTGCCCGCGATTCACGCCGGGCCATCTGCAGGAAGCTGGGGCAGCAGTTCGTCATGAGAAAGATCCGGGCGAGTTGCGATGTTGGTCATGCTAAATTTCCAACGAACGGCAGACAAACGCTTTATCCTGGTCACGTTGGTTAGAAAAACTTACCAATAAATGTCGCGACTCCCACGCCTCCCTCTGCAATACCTGGCCGCCTTCCGCGCCGCCGCCCAATTGCAGAATCTGCGCGCCGCTGCAGAGCAGCTGAACCTCACGCACAGCGCGGTCAGCCAGCAGATCCGCGCGCTGGAAATGCAGCTCGGCTTCGAGCTCTTCCAGCGCCAGGGCCGGCGCGTGAACCTCAATGCGGCGGGCCTCGCGCTGCTACGCGGTGTGGAGCGCGCCTATGCCGAACTGGACCAGGCGCTGCAGGCCGCATCGGCGCAGCACGGCAATGCCGCGAGCCGCCTGCGCGTCACCACCCTGCCCTCATTGGCGCAGCGCTGGCTGATGCCGCGCATCGGCCGTTGGCACGCGCTGCATCCCGAGATTGCGCTGGAACTGGACGTGACACAGGATGTGGTCGACCTGGAGCGCGACGGCTATCACCTGGCCTTGCGCCAGGGCCGCGGGCCCTGGACCGGGCTGGCCAGCGAGCCCTTGTTCGAGTCGGCGATCATCCCGCTGGCTTCCCCTGCGCTGGCCCACCGGCTGATCGACCGGCCGCTGGCAACGCTGGCGCGTGAATCGCTGCTGGGCGATGCCGATCAATGGGCAGCATGGTTCGAGGCCGCCGGCCTGCGCCAACGCGTGGTGCCGATGGCCACCTTCAATGACGCCGGCATGCTGCTGCAGGCGACCGAGCAAGGCATGGGCGTGGGCCTGACGCGCGAGCTGCTGGCCGCGGATGCTTTGCTCGAAGGCCGCCTGGTGCGCGTTGCGCCCCGGCACGCCCTGCAAAGCGAGCGGCACCGCTATCACATCGTCTACCCGCCGGCGCTGCGTGACGAACCCGCGCTGCGCGCCTTCTGCGACTGGCTGCACGCGGAGATTGCGCGCTCACGCGCGGCGCTCGCCGGGCTGGAATGATGAAGACTGAAGCTCAGCGCTGCTCGGCACCGCGGCGTCGGGCCACGAAGCCCACGGCACCGAGGCCGGCCAGCAGCATCGCGTAGGTCTCAGGCTCAGGCACGGCGGTGACGACCAGCGAGACGTTGTCCAGCACCGGACCCTGGTTGGAGTGGCCACCGGCGAAGCTGACGGTCTGCAAGCCGCTGGTGAGCGCCGTCACGGTCAGGCTGGCCGTGGTCACGCTGGCGGGCGGCGTGTACACATAGTTCTGGCCGCCGAAGCTCACGGTCAGGTCGGTGCCGCCATCGTTCCTGAAATAGTCCCAGCTCAGGGTGTAGCTCTGGCCCGCCTGGGCCATGAAGCTCTGCGACAGGCTGCCCGCGTCCGCGCCGGAAAGGTCGACGCTGACGTCGGCGATCGAACCGTAGGCGTTGCGGATCAGGTCCACGGAGTCACCGCCCACGGTCCAGGCCCCCAGCGTGCCCGGTGCATGGATGGTCGTATAGCCGCCACTGGCGACCTGGCCGGTGAAGGCTTCGAAATCGCCGTCCGACAAGAGGTTGGTCTGTGCGTGTGCACCGACCGCGCCAGATGCGACGCTCAGCGCCAGAAGGGTGTTGCGGGTAAAGCGGCTCATGTCGTACTCCTGATGACAGTGAAGCAATCGGCGAATACTAAGCGGCACGCTCCATTCTCATACCCCCTCAGCCTGGGGGCCTCCGCCGTCCGATGCGCAACATTCACGCTATGCAGCCCGGGTTGCGCAACAGTGCGCCAATTGTCCCCTAGATGAACGACTCGCTCAGCCTTGGATCCAATGGCCGGAGACGCACCTCAGCCGTCCAGCCGGTTCTGAAACACCAGGCCCGCGTGCTCCCGCAGCGCGTGGAACTTGATCTTCGGCCAGTTGGCCTCGATGGCGCGCAGCTCGGGCGCGTACTCCACCAGCACCGTCGGCGCGTCCACCGCGTCGTAGGCCATGCGATGGTCGTTGGCGTCGATGAAACGCTTGAGTTCCTTCTCGTCCTCGCACGTCACCCAGCGCGCCACCTGGAAGCGGCTCGGCATGATGCGCGCCTTGACGCCGTACTCGTGCTCCAGCCGATGCGCGACCACTTCAAACTGCAGCTGGCCCACGGCGCCGAGCAGCAGCACGGTGCCGGCAATCGGGCGAAAGACCTGGATCGCACCTTCTTCGCCGAGCTGGGTGAGGCCGGCCTTGAGCTGCTTGGTCTTCAACGGATCGGCCACTTCAACGCTGCGGAACATTTCCGGCGCGAAGAAGGGCAGGCCGGTGTACTGCAGGGCCTCGCCTTCGGTGATGGTGTCGCCCAGCTGCAGCACGCCATGGTTGGGGATGCCGATGATGTCACCGGCAAAGGCCTCGTCGAGCAGCTCGCGGCGCTGGCTCAAAAAGCTCACCACGGTGTTGGGGCGCAACTCCTTGCCTGAGCGCACAACCTTCAAGCGCATGCCGCGCTCGAAGTGGCCCGAGGCCACGCGCAGGAAGGCGATGCGGTCGCGGTGCGAGGGGTCCATGTTCGCCTGGATCTTGAAGACCACGCCGGTGAACTTGGGCTCGTCGGGCTTGACCGTGCGCTGCATGGCCACGCGCTCGGCCGGGGCCGGGGCCAGCTCCACCAGCGCGTCGAGAATTTCCTGCACGCCGAAGTTGTTGACGGCCGAGCCGAAGAACATCGGCGTCTGCTTGCCGGTCAGGAACTCGTCGAGATTGAACTCGGGCGCAGCCTCGCGCACCAGCTCGATCTCGCCTTCAGCCTGCTCGTACTGCATGCCGAAGCGTTCGGCATAGGCCGGGTTGTCCAGGCCCTGAAGCACTTCCTCTTCGCCGGCCGCGCGGTCCTCGCCGGGCGAGAACACGCGCATGCGCTGCTGGCGCAGGTCCATCACACCGTGGAATTGCTTGCCCATGCCCACGGGCCAGGTGAAGGGCACGACCGTCATGCCCAGCTCGCGCTCGATCTCGTCCATCAGCGCCAGCGGGTCCTGCACCTCGCGGTCCATCTTGTTGACGAAGGTGAGGATGGGCGTGTTGCGCGCGCGGCAGACCTGCAAGAGGCGCCTCGTCTGCGGCTCCACGCCGTTGGCCGCGTCGATCACCATCAGCGCCGCGTCCACGGCGGTCAGCACACGGTAGGTGTCTTCCGAGAAGTCCTGGTGGCCCGGCGTGTCGAGCAGGTTGATCACGCAGTCGCGGTATTCCATCTGCATGACCGACGAGGCCACCGAGATGCCGCGCTGCTTTTCGATCTCCATCCAGTCGGAGGTCGCGTGGCGCGAGGCCTTGCGCGCCTTCACCGAACCGGCGATCTGGATCGCGCCGGAGAACAGCAGCAGTTTCTCGGTCAGCGTGGTCTTGCCCGCGTCCGGGTGGCTGATGATGGCGAAGGTGCGGCGGCGGCGCACCTCGCTTTGGATGCGGGTGGCAACGGGAGACAAGAGGTCGGCGGACATGGTTTCAATCGCGTAAAGCAGCTCGCGATTATCCCCGCTCATGCCTTGAAGCCCGGGGGAACCCGGGGCCGACGGTCGTGTCGCGAGGTCTACAGTGCGCGGCATCTCTTTTCCATGGCCGCAAGATGTCTGTACAAGCCCTTCCCGACACCCGCCGCTGGCCCTGGCTCCCACCCGTTGGCGGCTGGGGCTACTACGCCCTGCTCGCCGCCATCGGCATGCTGGTGCTGGGCCCGCTGGGCGGCATCACGGCCGCCTTCATGAACTTCTCGATCGGCTTCTTCGTCGGTGGACAAGTCTTGGCGGGCATCCTCGGCTCCGTCGTGACTTACGGTTATGGCGCCGAGGGCAAGCATGGCGCCAACTACATCCAGACCACGGCTGCCTCGGTGGCCGGGATGATGGCGATGAGCGCGCTGATCCAGGCCATGGTCTGGATGGGCATGCCCGAGAAGCCGGCCTGGCAGCTGATCACCTACATGCTGTGCATTGCCATGATGGCCGCAGGCGTGGGCATGCTCTACACGCCGATCCTGGTGGAGCGCATGCAGCTGGTCTTCCCCTCGGGCCTGGCGGTGGCCAACATCCTGCGCGCGCTGACCGATCCGGTGCTGCTGCGCCGCTCGGTGGGGCGGCTCTTCGGCGGCATGGCAGTGGGCATGGGCGGCGGATTTGCTGCAGCCAAGATCGCGGTGATCGCCGCCACGGAGTTCTCCTGCTCAACCTTCGGCGCCGGCCTGATCGTGGGCGCGCGCGTGGGCCTGCCGGCCATCGTCGGCGGCTTGAGCTTCTGGGCGCTGACGCCGGTCTTCATTTCGATCGGCTGGCTGAAGGAGCACGAGCCCTTCCGCAAGATCGCCTTCCTGATCGCACTGGGCATGGTGCTGGGCGCAGCGGCCATCGACATGAGCCTGATCCTCTGGCGCGCGGTGCGGCGTCTGGCCTCGCCGCCTGAAGCGGGCGCGACGGCCGTGCCCGAAGAGCAGCGCACCGGCCCGCGCGCCAGCGTGCCGCGCCTGCTGGCCTGGGTGGGCATCTGGAGCGTGGCCACGGTGGTGGCGGGCATGCAGTTCTTCGGCGAGTCGCTGGGCATCATGGTGCTGGCCCTGGTGCTGGTGGCTATCTTTGCCCTGGTCAACGGCATCTCGCAGGGCCTGACCGACTGGAACCCGATCTCCTCGGCCTTTGTGGTGACGGTGCTGATCCTGGCCTCGCTGGGCCTGAACGACCCGGGCCTGAGCCTGATGGCGGCCACGGTGGTCTTCGTCTCCTGCAGCGTGGCCGGAGACATGCAGCAGGACCGCTCGACCGGCTGGCGCCTGGGTTCCAACCGCGCGCTGCAATTCCGCTTCCAGGCCATCGGCCTGGTGCTGGGCGCGGTGCTGGCGGTGGCCGTGGCGCATCTGTTCATGGCCGCCTACCCGGTGCTCAAGCTGGACCAGACGGTGATGAGCGCCGACCAGGCGCCGGCGCAATGGACCTCGGCCATGACCTACAAATTCGTCGGCGCGCTGCGCAGCCTGAACGACCCCAAGCCCTACCAGATCACGGCGATATGGATCGGCGTCGGCCTGGGCCTGGCCACCGAGCTCCTGCGCAAGCTGATCCTGCGCAACGCGGCCTGGCGCGCCTGGGCGGCATCGAGCCGTGCCGGCTTCGCCACCGATTTCGTCGTCGATGCCGTGCTGCTGCCCAGCCCCTATGCCTCGTCCTTCGGCGGCTTCGTCAACCTGCCGACCTCGCTGTGGTTTGGCGCGGGCGGCGTGATCTCCAGCCTGATCGCCACCTTTGCGCCCAAGGCCAAACCGGGTGAGGAGAGCGATCTGCCGTCCGATATGAGCCCGACCTCGCTGTTCGGTGGCGGCTTGATCGCGGGTGACGCGCTCGCCGCGCTGACGCTGGGCGTGATCGGGCTGCTGTCGCTCGTTTAGTCTTCCAAGAGACTGCGCAACATCCACGCCGTCTGCTCGTGGACGGCCAGCCGCTGCGTCAGCAGATCGGCAGTCGGCTCGTCGTTGGCCTTGTCCACCAGCGCGAACAGGCCGCGCGCGGTGCGGGCCACGCCTTCGTGGCCTTCCTTGAGAATGCGGACCATGTCCAGCGCCTTGGGCGGCGCGGCCGGCGCATCGGGCAGGCTGGAGAGCTTGCCGAATTGCGCATACGAGCCGGGCGCCGGGTAGCCCAGCGCCCGGATGCGCTCGGCGATCGGGTCAACGGCATTCCACAGCTCGGTGTACTGGCCCATGAACATCACGTGCAGGGTGTTGAACATCGGCCCGGTCACGTTCCAGTGGAAATTGTGGGTCGTCAGGTACAGCGTGTAGGTGTCGGCCAGCAGGGCGGACAGTCCGCCTGCGATGGCGGCGCGGTCCTTGTCGCTGATGCCGATGCTGATGCCGACCGCTGCCGGCGCCTTCTTCTTCACTTGCTTGTTGGCCATGCGTCCTCCTGTAGGGAAGAGCCAAGCATAGCCAAGCCTGGATGACCGTGCAGAGTCAGGAGGTGCTCGTCAGCCACTCCACGCCCTCGAGCCGGCAGTCGTAGATCACATTGCGCAGCGCGGCGATGGCCTCGAAGCGCGGGAAGGTGCGGCGCCAGGCCAGCACGATGCGGCGCTTGGGCACGGGATCGCTGAAGGGCACGTAGCGCAGTTGCGGCGAGGGGTGCGCAGCCAGCACGGGCACCACCGTCACGCCGATGCCCGAGGCCACCATGTACTTGATGGTCTCCAGCGAGGAGCCCTCGAAGCTCTTGCGGATGCCTTCGGAATCGGGCGAGAAGCGCGCGTGCTCGGGGCAGACCTCCAGCACATGGTCGCGGAAGCAATGGCCGGCGCCGAGCAGCAGCAGGGTCTCGCGCTTGAGCGCCTCGGGGCTGACGCTCTCGAGCTTGGCCAGCGGGTGGTCCAGCGGCGTGGCCACGACAAAGGGCTCGTCGTACAGCGGCGCCAGGGCCAGGCCGCTGTCGGGAAAGGGCTCGGCGAGGATGGCACAGTCGATCTCACCCAGGCGCAGCTGGTCGAGCAGGCGGTTGGTGAAGTTCTCCTGCAGGATCAGCGGCATCTGCGGCAGCTTCTCGATGGACAGCTTGACCATCTCGGGCAGCAGGTAGGGCGCAATCGTGTAGATAACGCCCAACCTCAGCGGACCCGCCAAAGGATCCTTGCCGCGCTGGGCGATCTGCTTGATGGCGCCCGCCTGCTCGATCACCAATTGGGCCTGCTGCACCACCTCCTCGCCCAGCGGCGTGACGGTCACCTCATTGCCGCCGCGCTCGAAGATCTTGAGCTCCAGCTCTTCTTCGAGCTTCTTGATGGCAACCGACAGCGTGGGCTGGGAGACGAAGCAGGCTTCGGCCGCGCGGCCGAAATGCCGCTCTCGGGCCACAGCGACGATATAGCGCAGTTCAGTGAGGGTCATGACCCCGACTCTACGATGCCCGGCCCGCACAGCTACACTGCCCGCGCATTTCCGGAGTTACCCCATGAACGAACGCAAGCCCCTGAACCTTCAGCGCCTGCTCGACATGCATGCCAGCGGCGAGAAGATTGCCATGTTGACCTGCTATGACGCGAGCTTTGCGCATCTCCAGGACGAGGCCGGCGTGGACGTGATGCTGGTGGGCGACTCGCTGGGCAATGTGCTGCACGGCGCGCCCTCGACCGTCAGCGTGTCGATGGACTCGATGCTGTATCACACGCGCAGCGTGGCACGCGGCAACACCAACGCCTGGATCGTGGGTGACCTGCCCTTTGACAGCTATCACGCCTCCATCGAGGCCGCCTGGAAGAACGCGGCCGACCTGTTCAAGCTCGGCGCGCAGATGGTCAAGCTTGAAGGCGGTGGCTGGACGAACGAAACCGTGCGCTTCATCACCGAGCGCGGCATCCCGGTCTGCGGCCACCTGGGCTTCACCCCGCAGACGGTCACCGCCCTGGGCGGCTTCAAGGTGCAGGGCCGCAGCGACGCGGGCGCTGCGACTCTCAAGCGCCACGCCAAGGAATTGCAAGACGCCGGCGCGCAGATGTTGGTGCTGGAAATGGTGCCCGCTGCTTTGGCCAAGGAAATCACCGAGAGCCTCGCCATCCCAGTGATCGGCATTGGCGCCGGCGTGGGCTGCTCGGGCCAGGTGCTGGTGCTGCACGACATGCTGGGCATCTCCTACGGCCGACACCCACGCTTTGTGCGCAACTTCATGGAAGGCAGCACCAGCGTGCAGGAGGCCGTGCGGCGCTATGTGCAGGAGGTCAAGGCCGGCACGTTCCCGGTGGACTCCATCCACGGGTTTTGAGCGTTAGCAGCTATGCAAGTCATTCAAACCATCGCCGAGCTGCGCGCCGCCCTGGCCGGCAAGACGAGCGTGGGCTTCGTGCCCACCATGGGCAATCTGCATGAAGGCCACCTGGCCCTGGTGCGCCAGGCCAAGACCGCGACGCCCGGCCCCATCGTGGCCAGCATCTTCGTCAACCGCCTGCAGTTCCTGCCGCACGAGGACTTCGACCAGTATCCGCGCACCCTGCAGCGCGACAGCGAGCTGCTCGGCGGCGCCGGCTGCGACCTGGTCTTCGCGCCCGGCGAGAAGGAGCTCTATCCCGAGCCGCAGGGCTACAAGGTCAGCCCGCCGCCCGAGATTGCGGACATTCTCGAAGGCCATTTCCGCCCCGGCTTCTTCACCGGCGTGTGCACGGTCGTGCACAAGCTCTTCAACATCGTGCAGCCCAGCGTGGCCCTGTTCGGCAAGAAGGACTACCAGCAGCTGATGGTGATCCGCCGCATGGTGGCGCAGATGGCTCTGCCCATCACCGTCATCGGCGGCGAGACCTTGCGCAGTGCCGAAGGCCTGGCCCTGTCCTCGCGCAACGGCTATCTCTCGACCGAAGAGAAGGAAGAAGCGCTGCGCCTCTCGCGTACGCTGCGCCAGATGATCGCCGGCTGGCAGGCCGGGCAGCGCGACACCGCCCTGCTCGAATCGGTCGCCATGCAGCGTCTGGCCGACCAGGGCTGGCAGCCCGACTACGTGACCCTGCGCCGCCAGCGCGACCTGGGCCCGGCGCTTGAAGGCGAGCCGCTGGTGGCCCTGGCGGCGGCCAAGCTGGGCAAGACGCGGCTGATCGATAACCTCGAGTTCTAGTCCCCTGCACAAACGCACATTGCGATGCCACGTTTCTTCACGCGGCGGGTGCAGAATGCGCGCGCTTAAGCCTTCGCTTTTCTTTCAAACCCAACCCTAAGCAGCTCCAACGCAATGAAGATGTCCCTGCCCTCGATTCCGAACTTCCTGCGCGCCGGCCTGGCCGTCGCTCTCGTCTGCTCCCTGGCCGCCTGCGGCGGCGGTGGCGGCAGCAGTAGCGGTGGCGACACCGGCGGCGGTGGCACGACCACGCCCAGCTATGGCGGCGGACTGACGCCTGGCTCGGTCGCGATGACCATCACGCACCAGGTCACGCTGACGACCAACCTCGGCAAGCTGGTGATCGGCCTGGACGGCACGCATGCCCCGCTGTCGACCGCCAACTTCCTTGCCTACGTGAACTCGGGCTTCTACAACAGCACGCTGTTCCATCGCGTGGTGCCGGGCTTCGTGATCCAGGGTGGCGGCTATGTCGACACTAGCGGCGTCTATTCGGCCAAGGCCACCAGCGCAGCGATCGGCCTGGAAAGCCGCAACGGCCTGTCCAACACGCAGTACACGATCGGCATGGCGCGCACGAGCGACCCGAACAGCGCCACCTCGCAGTTCTACATCAACCTCGTCAACAACGCCTCTTCGCTCGACTTCCCTGCGTCGGACAACGCTGGCTATGCCGTCTTCGGCACCGTCAGCGCCAGCGACACGGTCAGCGTGGCCACGATCAACGCGATTGCTGCTGCGATCACCGGCACGAACACGCAGCTTGGCGCCACCAACTGGCCGCTCAGCGACATCGTGATCACGTCGGCCGTGGTGAACTTCTAAGCCTTGAGGAACTCGGCTTTCGAGCCGAGCCAGCGCTCGACCTGCTTGCGCGCAGCGTCCGGGTGCCGGTCCAGCAGCTTCGGCGCCAAGGTGCGCGCCGCCTGCAGCAGGGCCGAGTCCTCCTGCAGATCGGCAAAGCGCAGCAGCTCGGCACCGCTCTGGCGCGCGCCCATGAACTCGCCGGGCCCGCGGATCTCGAGGTCGCGGCGCGCGATCTCGAAGCCGTCGGTGGTCTCGGCCATGGCGCGCAGCCGGTCCTTGCCGGTGACGGAAAGCGGCCCGCTGTAGAGCAGCACGCACACGCTGGCCTTGGCGCCACGGCCCACGCGGCCGCGCAGCTGGTGGAGCTGGGCCAGGCCGAAGCGCTCGGCATGCTCGATCACCATCAGGCTGGCGTTGGGCACGTCCACGCCGACCTCGATCACCGTGGTGGCCACCAGCACGCTCATCTGGCCCTGCGAGAACAGCGCCATCACGGCGGCCTTCTCGGACGGCGCCATCCGGCCGTGCAGGAGGCCCACGTTTCTGCCGCTCAAGTAACCCGTCAGTTCTGCGTGCGTCTCGGTGGCGTTCTTGAGGTCCAGCACCTCTGATTCCTCGATCAGCGGACAGACCCAGTAAACCTGGGCACCCTGCTCCACCTCGTCACGGATGCGCGCCATCACGCTGGCACGCTTGTCCTCGGCAAACACCTTGGTGACGATGGGGCTGCGGCCCGGCGGCAGCTCGTCGATGGTGCTGACTTCGAGGTCGGCAAAATAGGTCATCGCCAGCGTGCGCGGGATCGGCGTGGCGCTCATCATCAGCAGGTGCGGCTCCAGCGCTTGCGAGGCCAGCTTCTTGCGCAAGGCCAGCCGCTGCGCCACGCCGAAGCGGTGCTGCTCATCGATGATGGCCAGGCCGAGCTTCTTGAAAGCAACCTTGTCTTCGATCACCGCATGCGTGCCGATCACGAGCTGGGCTTCGCCCGACGCGGCGGCGTCGAGCATCTTCTGCCGCGCCTTGCCTTTCACGCTACCGGTCAGCCAGGCGACTTTCAGGCCTAACGGTTCCAGCCAGCTGACCAGCTTGCGGAAATGCTGCTCGGCCAGGATCTCGGTCGGCGCCATCAGCGCGCATTGCCAGCCCGCGTCGATCGCCACGGCCGCCGCCAGCGCGGCCACCACGGTCTTGCCGGAGCCCACGTCGCCCTGCAGCAGGCGGTGCATGGGCTGGGGCTTGGCGATGTCCTGCGCGATTTCCTCGCAGACCCGCTGCTGCGCCCCCGTCAGTGCGAAAGGCAGCTTTGCCAGCAACTGCTCGTGCAGGCCGCCTGGTGCAGCACGCAGGGCGGGCGCCTTGAGGTGCGCGCGTTCGCGCCGCGCCGCCAGCTGGCTGATCTGCTGGGCCAGCAGCTCCTCGAACTTGAGCCGCTGCCAGGCCGGATCACTGTGATCTTCGAGTGCAGCCAGCGGCACCTTCGGCGGCGGATGGTGGAGGAACTGCAAGGCCTCGCGCAGCGGCGGCAAGCCCGGTGGCACGCTGCCAGCAGGCAAAATCTCAGCCAGCGGCGCCCGCGCCAGTCCTGCTGCCACGGCCTTGCGCAAGTAAGCCTGCGGCAGGCCCGCACTGGCCGGATAGACCGGCGTCAGCGCCGTGGCCAGCGGCGTGTGCTCGTCCACCGGCTTGACGGCCGGATGCACCATCTCGCGGCCGAAGAAACCACCGCGCAGCTCGCCTCGCACTCGCAGGCGCTGGCCCACGCTCATCTGCTTCTGCTGCGAGGGATAGAAGTTGAGGAAACGCAGCAGCAGTTCGCCGCTGTCGTCTTCCACGCTCACCAGCAATTGGCGGCGGTTGCGCAGCTCGACGCGGCTCTCCACTACAACGCCTTCGACCTGGCCCAACTCGCCCTCGCGCAGCGCCGCAATCGGCGTGATGCGCGTCTCATCCTCATAGCGCAGCGGCAGGTGCAAGGCCAGGTCGATGTCGCGCAGCAGGCCCAGCTTTTCCATGGCCTTTTGCGGGACGGATTTGGCTTTGGGTGGCGAAGTCGGCTTGGCCTCGGGCATGGGCGCGATTGTGCATTCCGTGGGGACGCAAAAGCCTTTGCTTCAGAGCAGGCTCATATCGGCATGGCCGACGTGATGCCTAAACTAATAAGCCCGCCGAAGCGGGTTCATGTCATCGGCGAACGCCTCAGGCCTTGCGCCGGCGCGCATAGCCCTGGCCGGCCAAGGCCAGGCCGACGAGGGCCAGGGAGGCAGGCTCGGGCACGGTGGAGCTATCGGCTGCGGTCTCGAAGTTGTAGTCGCGGACGTTGCCACCGATGTTGAAGTTGATGCCGTCGGCAAACACCGACATGGCCGTCGTATTGGCGGGGAGGGTTCCCCAGTCCACCTCGATGCCGATCACCAGGGCGTCGTCCAGATCAACCGTGTTCGTGCCAGTCCCCGTGCAGGTCCTGCCCCAGTCGGCGAGGGTCTGGCGGTGATCATCAAAACCGCTGCCGACGGTCACCGGCTTGCAGAAACCGAAGGCGGCGAGCGGCGGCGAGCGGCGGCTGATTGCCGGCGTTGAGGCTGAGTTGGACCGAGCCGTTGCCCTGAAAAGCCTGCGCCGCGGTGATCGTCGCCGGAGAGGTTCCGTTGCTGCCATCGCCCAGGAACCAACCCTGGAGATTGCCCGGCATCACGACCACGGGAGACGCCAGCGCATGGGCCGCAAGCAAGAGGCCGCCCAAACCGGCCAACAGCTTGGGCGCCGAAGCACGAAGTGGCGCTCCACGACGATGAGAGGTACTGCGAAACATCTTCTTCCCCTGATCAGGGGGTTGGAAGTCGCCATGGCCGTATCGTTGGCTTGCGACCCACGCACGGTGCAAATCGCGTGCCATCGCACCCCCTAACGCCCAGTCTTAGTCGTCCCTTGATTTTTCGAAAACCTTCGGATTGCCTTGCGTATTTCTGTTCGAGCTGCAAAGCCATTCGACATGGGAGTGTCCCGAAGCTGTTGGCGCGGGGATGGGACAATTGCACCCCTCAATCCGCTGCATTCCACACCCCCGCCATGCCCCAGCGCCCCTACACGGTCGCCGATTTCGACTTCGTCCTGCCGCCTGAACTGATCGCGCAACATCCCGCGCCCGAGCGCAGCGGCTCGCGCCTGCTGGATGGTCGCGCCAGTCCCGCCGTGGACCGCGTGTTCCGCGAATTGCCCGAGCTGCTGGAGGCCGGCGATCTGCTGGTGTTCAACAACACCAAGGTGATCAAGGCGCGGCTTTACGGCGCCAAGGCCAGCGGCGGTTCGGTCGAGGCGCTGATCGAACGCGTGCTACCGGGAACGCAGGAAGTCTGGGCCCACCTGCGTGCCAGCAAGTCGCCCAAGCCGGGCAGCTCGGTGCGCTTTGCCGAGGCTTTTGACGCCGAGGTGCTGGGCCGTTGCGGGCCGGACGACGGCCTCTTCCACCTGCGCCTGTCTGGCGATCCCTTCGCGCTGCTCGAACAGCACGGCCATGTGCCGCTGCCGCCCTACATCACGCATGCCGACGATGCCGATGACGTGCGCCGCTACCAGACGGTCTTTGCCTGCGAGCCCGGCGCCGTGGCCGCGCCGACGGCAGCGCTGCATTTTGACGAAGCCCTGCTGGCCCGCCTGACCGAGCGCGGCGTGGGGCAGGCCCACGTGACCCTGCACGTGGGTGCGGGCACCTTCCAGCCGGTGCGGGTGGAGCGGCTGGACGAACACAAGATGCACAGCGAGTGGTTCGAGGTCTCGCAGGCGACCGTGGATGCGATCGCGGCCTGCAAGGCACGCGGCGGCAAGGTGGTTGCGGTGGGCACGACGACGCTGCGAGCGCTCGAGTCAGCGGCAAGGGGCGGCGCCTTGCTGGCCGGCGCGCGCGAGACCGACATCTTCATCACGCCGGGTTTTACGTTCCGCGTCGTAGATCGGCTGGTGACCAACTTCCACCTGCCCAAGAGCACGCTGATGATGCTCGTCAGCGCCTTTGCAGGCTACGAGCAGATCCGTGCGCTGTACGAGCACGCCATCACAGAGCGCTATCGCTTCTTCAGCTACGGGGACGCGATGCTGCTGGAACGCAGCTAGCTGTCACAAAGCGCGCGCGTCCACCGTCTAGGGCCTATGGACGACGTCTTCGAAACCCTGCGCCCCCGCCTCCAGGGCATTGCCTACCGCATGCTCGGTTCCCTGGCCGAGGCCGAGGAGGTAGTTCAGGACGCCTGGCTGCGCTGGCACGAGGCCGACACGGGCGCGCTGCAAACGCCGGAGGCTTGGCTCGTCACCGTCACGACCCGCCTGGCCATCGACCGGCTGCGGGCGGCCAAGCTGCAGCGAGCGCATTACCCGGGCTTCTGGCTGCCCGAGCCTCAGCTGGACGACGACGTCGCATCATCATCGTCATCATCGCCGCCGAGCCCCGAGCAGTTGCTCGAACGGGCCGATGACATCTCGGTCGCCTTCCTGACCCTGCTGGAACGCCTGGCCCCCGAAGCGCGGGCGGCCTTCCTGTTGCGCGAGGTCTTCGAGGCCGAGTACGCGGAAGTGGCGAAGGCACTGGGCAAGAGCGAGGCGGCCTGCCGGCAGATCGTGTCGCGCGCCAAGACGCAGCTGAAAGACGCTCGCCCGCGCCAGGCCGTTTCGGCTGACACCCACTACCGCCTGCTGGCCGGCTTTGCCGAGGCTGCAAGGCAAGGGGATTTCGCCAGGCTGCAAGCCCTTCTGGCCGAGGACGCCGAGCTGATCGGTGATGGCGGCGGCAAGGTGCCCAGCTTCGGCAAGGTGCTGGTCGGCGGCCCGCGCATCGCCCAGCTCTTCCTGGCCACGCAGATGCGCCTGGGCTCGCAGCAACGCATCGAGCTGGCCCGCGTGAACGGCGAGTGGTGTCTGCTGCGCTTCGTGGACGGGCAGCTGGAATCGGTCCACGCCTGCCAGACCGACGGCGAGCGGCTGCTACGCATGCATGTGCAGCGCAACCCTGACAAGCTGGCGCGCATTGCTGCGGCCTTGGCTGCACGCGAATAACGCTTTATTTTGCACGGAGCCGTCACAAGCGGCCCGGCTCGTGCGTCTTCAAGGTGTATCTCAACCACCACGAGCCCACACCATGACGCAACGCATCAACTACATGCAGCAATCACCCGAGCTGTTCAAGAAGTACCTCGACTTCAGCATGGCCCTCAAGGCCAGCAGCGTGGACGAAGGCCTGGCCCATCTGGTCGATCTGCGCGCCTCGCAGCTCAACGGCTGCGCCTTCTGCGTGGACATGCACACCAAGCAGGCACGCATGGGCGGCGAGCGCGAGCTGCGCCTGCACCACGTCGTCATCTGGCGCGAGTCGCCCCTGTTCAGCCCGCGCGAACGGGCCGCGCTGACATGGACCGAAGCGCTGACGCAGCTCTCGCCACATGGCATCTCGGACGAGATCTACGCGGAGGTGCGCGAGCAGTTCTCCGAGAAGGAACTCGCCGACCTGACCTTCCTCGTCATGGCCATCAATGGCTGGAACCGCGCCAGCATCGCGTTCCGCGCCGTGCCGGGATCGCAGGACAAGGCCTATGGGCTCGACAAGGTGGGCCTGAGCTGAAGCTTCAGGGTGGCAGCCAGCCCACCCGGCCCTGGCCGATCTCGTCCAGCCGCGCGGTGAACGAGGCGGCGTCAGCAAGTGCGAAGCGGAACTCCACCGAGGCGCCGTGTTCGACGGCGAGCATCGCAGCGCCGGCCGCCTCCAGCTCGCGCCGCAGCAGGCCCTCCATCGAATAGGGCACCGTGCAGCGCAGGCTCTGCAGCTTCACCAGCGGCACCTTCTGCGCGCCCAGCAGCGCCTGCGCCACGGCGTCGGTGTACGCACGCACCAGCCCGCCGGCACCCAGCTTGACGCCGCCCCAATAGCGCACCACCGTGGCCAGCACGCCTTCTAGGTCCTGGTGGCGCAGCACTTCGAGCATGGGCCGGCCGGCAGTGCCGCCGGGTTCGCCGTCATCGTTGGCCGCCGATTGGCCGCCGGCCATCAAGGCCCAGCACACGTGCACGGCACCCGGGTGCTCTGCGCGCAGCGCTGCCACCACGGCGATGGCTTCGGCGCGATCCGCGCAAGCCTGGACGCAGCCGATGAAGCGGCTCTTCTTGATGATCAGTTCGCTGCGGACGGCATGGGCCAGGCTGAAGGGCATGAGCCATTTTCGCCCGCCTCCATTCAGCGCGGCGCCGGCAGCACCTTGACCCAGTCCATCGGCAAGTGATGCGCCACGATCCGCGCCAGGCTGCCGTCGCGCTGCATCGCGCGCAGGGCGTCCTCCAGCCTCTGCGCATCCGCGACCGAGATCGTGCGGCGCGAGATCGCCAGGCCGGACGGCAACCCCGGTGCCTGCGGCTGCCAATCGGTCAGGCGCACCTGAGCCATCCATTCGGGCGGCTGCTGCATCAGGCTCCAGGGATAGGCGAAGACGAGCGCCACGCGGTGCATGGAGAACAGACGCAAGGCGGTCTCGAAATCGGCCACCTCGCTGAGCCGGCCCTGATCGTGCAGTTGCTGGAGGAGTTCGTCGTAGCCCGGGCCGTAGGTCGACTGGCGGATGCGGACCGCAAGCAGACTCGGGTCGGCCAGGAAGCCCAGCTGCGTCTGCGTCGGCGCCGGCGCGTCGCGCCAGGTCACGGCCATCAGCCGGCTCGTCATCAGCGGGATCACGCTCACCAGCGGCGCGCGCTCGTCGGTCTGCACGACCCAGGCCGCCAGGTCGATCTGGCCGGCCCGGATCTTCTGCCACAGGCGCGGCTGGGACTCGAGCTGGTACTCCAGCGGACAACCGCTGCGCTCGGACAGCGCTTCGAAGAACTCCTTGTCCAGGCCCTCGTAGCCGCCCTTGGCGTCGCGTTGGTAGAGGCGCGGATATTCACGCAGGCCGACCCGGTAAGGCCCGCAGGGCTCGCCCGAGACGGGCGCCGATGCCGGCGGCGCAGCCATGGCCACGACCTGCAAGCCTGTTGCGGCCGCCAGCAACACCAGCATCCGCCAGCCTGCTCCGCCCATCATGGTTCGCCTCCCCGCGATCAGCCCGAGTCTAGCGCCGGGGCCGACGCTGCGACAATCGGGTCATGCTCCAGTTCGAACTTCTCAAGACCGAGGGCCGCGCACGCCGTGGCCGCATGACGCTCAACCATGGCGTGGTGCAAACGCCCATCTTCATGCCCGTGGGCACCTACGGCACGGTCAAGGGCGTGATGCCGCGCTCACTTGAAGAAATGGGCGCGCAGATCATTCTGGGCAACACCTTCCACCTGTGGATGCGGCCCGGGCTGGACATCATGAAGCAGTTCGGCGGCCTGCATAAGTTCGAGAGCTGGCACAAGCCCATCCTGACGGACAGCGGCGGCTTCCAGGTCTGGAGCCTCGGTGAGATGCGCAAGATCAGCGAGGAAGGCGTCAAGTTCGCCTCGCCGGTGAACGGCGACAAGCTCTTCCTGACGCCCGAGATCTCCATGCAGATCCAGACCATCCTGAACAGCGACATCGTCATGCAGTTCGACGAGTGCACGCCGTATGAGATCAAGGGCCACATCACGACCGAGGCCGAGGCGCGCAAGTCCATGGAGATGAGCCTGCGCTGGGCCAAGCGCTGCCAGGACGAGTTCGCCAAGCTGGAGAACCCGAACGCGCTGTTCGGCATCGTGCAGGGAGGCATGTACGAGAGCCTGCGCGATCACTCGCTCGCGGGCCTGGCCGCGCTCGACCTGCCCGGCTACGCCATCGGCGGCCTGTCGGTGGGCGAGCCCAAGGAAGACATGCTGCGCGTGCTCGACCACATCGGCCACCAACTCCCTGCGAACAAGCCGCGCTACCTGATGGGCGTCGGCACGCCGGAAGATCTGATCGAAGGCGTGCGCCAAGGCATCGACATGTTCGACTGCGTGATGCCCACCCGCAACGCGCGCAACGGCCATCTGTTCACCCGCTTCGGCGACCTGCGCCTGCGCAATGCGCGCTACAAGACCGACGAGCGGCCGGTGGACGAAACCTGCAGCTGCTACTGCTGCGCCAACTTCAGCCGCGCCTACCTGCACCACCTCGACCGCTGCGGCGAGATGCTGGGCCCCATGCTGACCAGCGTGCACAACCTGCACTACTACCTGAACCTCATGCGCGAGGTGCGCGAGGCGCTGGATGCAGGAGCTTTCGAGGCCTTCCGGCAGAAGTTCGCGGCAGACCGGGCGCGCGGCGTCTGACCACGACAGCCACGATGCGCAAGCTGCTGAGCTGGCTGTTCGCCGCCGTGCGCTGGGTCGCGCGGCTGCTGCTGGCCCTCGTCATCCTGTTCGAGGAATGGGGCTGGTCCTGGTTCGCGCGGATCATGGGCCAGCTGGCCAAGCTGCCGATCATCGGCCGCATCGAGCGCTGGATCGCCGGCCTGCCACCTTATGGCGCGCTGGTGATGCTGATCCTGCCGGGCCTGCTGCTCTTGCCGATCAAGCTGCTAGCCTTGTGGCTGATCGGCCGGCATCGCGCCTTCATGGGCATCTCGGTCATCCTGATCGCCAAGGTCGTGGGCACGGCCCTAGTGGCGCGCATCTTCCAGCTCATCCACCCGGCGCTGATGCGCCTGCCCTGGTTCGTGCCGCTGTACGGGCGCTGGACGAGGTGGAAGGAGGCCCTGCTGGCCTGGGTGCGGGCGAGTTTCGCCTGGCGGTATGGACGCGTGTTCAAGCGCTTTTTCGGCCGCCGCTTGCGGCGCTGGCGCGGCCACTGAGGCCGCCTTTCGCTGGCGCGTCTTGGCGCGATACACATCCCTGAAGCGCAGCATGTCTGCGAGCTTCTCTTCCTGCCGGCCAGGGAACCCGCAGCGATCCACAAAGCTGTCCGCGTCTCTGAACGTGCCGAACAGACGGTCCCACCCGGTGATGTCGCCGAAGTTGCACTTGTGCACACCCAACTGATGGTGAATGGCGTGATGCTCCGGTCGCTGGATGAACCAGCCCAGCCATCGTGGTGTTCGGATGTTGGCGTGATAGAAGTATTCGCCGATCGCTCCAAATAACGATGTCCAGGCGCCTGCTTCAGCCGTGCCGCCAAAGACGCAATAGATCAGGAAGCCCGTCAGGATGGAATCCGCCGCGATCTCAAGCGGGTGCTTGTAGAACGAGGTCAGCAATTCAATCCGGGACGGGCTGTGATGGATCTGATGAAGCACCAGCCAGAAGCCGTCCGCATGGCGAAGCCGGTGCCACCAATAGAACACGAAGGTGCCGACGAACCAATAGAACGCCCCCTCTGCGACCGAATTCGACCAATTGCCGAAGGGGAAAACTGCGCTGCTTCGGAAGTAGCGATTCCAGGTGAGGCCGCCCACGCCGATGAGCGCGAGTTGCAGCAGGTTCATCATGATCGCGCGGCCGTACCAGCCCGGCGACGAAGGCAGCGCTCTGCCCGGATGAACGCGCTCCCACACAAAGAACGAGAGCGTTGCGAGGACGACCAGGGCAGCCGGCAGCAGCTGATTCTGGTACTGCATCATGGTTACGCAGGTCTCTTCACGGCCTGGCTACGCCGCGGCCGCGCTCAGCAGCAACTGCACTCGTTCGCGCAGGCCCTCGGGGCTGACACTGCTCGCCGGCTGCGGCTCACCCGCCATCAAGCCCACGGCCGTGCGCAAGCCGCGGCGGAAGGGCTTGCTCATCGCCGGCCCTTCCACATGCGAGAAGTAGGAACCCCAAAGGTTGTGCAGCGCTAGCGGGATCACCGGCAGATCGGGCCGGCCTTCGATCACCTTCATCACACCACCCTTGAAGGGCTGCAACCGGCCATCGCGCGTGAGGCCGCCCTCGGGGAAGATGCAGAGCAGCTCGCCATCATCGAGCACTTCGCCCGCGCTCTTGAAGGCGGCTTCGTAGATGGCCGGGTTGTCCTGGCGCGAGGCGATAGGGATCGTCTTGGCCAGGCGGAAGAACCAGCTCAGTCCGCCCGACTTGAAGATGCGGTAATCCATGATGAAGCGGATCGGCCGGGGCGAAGCCGCCATCAGCAGCACCACGTCCATGTAGCTGACGTGATTGCACACCAGCAGGGCCGGGCCCTGCGTGGGGATATGTATGTCGCCCTGGATGCGGAAGCGGTAGACGACGCGCGAGACGATGAAGGCGACGAAGCGCAGGAGGTACTCGGGCACGACCAGGAACACGTAGCCGGCGACCAGCATGTTGAGCAGGCCCACGGTCAGGAAGATCTCGGGGATCGTGAAATGCGCGGCCAGCAGCGCGCCGGCGATCAGGCTGCTGGCGATCATGAAGACCGCGTTGAGGATGTTGTTGGCCGCGATGATGCGCGCCCGGTGCGTGGCCGGCGCGCGCAGCTGGATCAGCGCATACATCGGCACGCTGTACAGGCCGGCGAAGAAGGCCAGCAGCGCCAGGTCGGCTAGCACGCGCCAGTGGGCATGCTCGGCCATGAACTGCGTCAGCGTCTCGGCGCCGCTATTGGGCAGGCCGCGCGAGGCGAAGTACAAGTCGATGGAGAAGATGCTCATGCCGATGGCGCCAAAGGGCACGAGGCCGATCTCCACCTGGCGGCGCGAGAGCATCTCGCACATCAGTGAACCCAGGCCGATAGCCGCCCGTGGCTCGAGCAGCGTTCAGGCTCTGCGTGAGACTGGCGCAGGTGGTGAAGACCACATCCACGCCCTGACGCACGGCGCAGTGACCAAGGGCCTGCGCGAGATGGCTCTTGCCGGTG